>Ga0116153_10001768_pt1 | contig 18818 bp, 19 predicted proteins | sample AD_UKC028_MetaG_FD_89896 | JGI IMG/M metagenome (GOLD analysis project Ga0116153, IMG submission 89896) | Active sludge microbial communities of municipal wastewater-treating anaerobic digesters from USA - AD_UKC028_MetaG | ecosystem: Engineered > Bioreactor > Anaerobic > Digestate | place: USA...
GGATGCCGCCATCCTAACCGCCCAATCTTTCTTGGGCAAGTTGCTGAATGAGGAGGGGCTTGTCGTTGAGCAGGTGTCTTCTTCCTCTATCCGTGTCCCTTCGTCGAACATCACCATCAACTTCCTTTCCTTATCATACCTGATCCCTTCCCTGAGCGAAGATATCCTCGCTCTTCTCCGACCGCATCAGGCGGAGGGTATTCACCCGATCATGGTGCCGGTTAATCTCTCCCGGGGGCTGTTCGATCAATGCCGGGAGGCGGGGATCAATGTCCTTGACGGGAAGGGGAACGGCTTCATCCGCATACCGGGCTTCCGGTATGAACGATTCATAGAGGAGACTCGCAAGGGGCGCCCGGCCGTCAAAGGCACCCCGTTCCCTATGAAGGCCTCCCGCATCGTGCGTGCGCTTCTTTCCGAGCCTGACCATGATTGGAGTCAGGTGGAACTGGCGAAGGCTACCGGCGTCACGCAGGGGTACTTGAGCATTCAGCAGAAGGTACTGCAGCGCTCCGGCTACATCAGGGTTGAGGAAAGAAAGCTTCGGGTGGTAGATCATGGACGGCTTCTCTCCGATTGGGCGGAACATTACCGCTTCGACCGTCATCAGCAGTTGCGCTATGCCTTCAATGCGACGACCTATGAGGAGGGGCTTGATCGTCTCGGAAAGATATTCCGCGAGCTGAAGATCCCCTACGCCTTTACCGGATGGAGTGGGGCACTGCTGCGGGCGCCGTATGGGATCCCCGATAAATGGATGGCCTTCGTCGAGCGGATACCCGACGCCCCGGAACAACATGGCCTGTATCCGGTGGAGCAGAATGAGAATCTGTTGCTTATCGTCCCGCAGGATGTCGGGGTTTTTCAGTTCTCGCAGGAGGTGAAGGGGCTCCGTGTCGTATCCGATCCGCAGTTGTATATTGACCTCCGCAAGATGCCCGGCCGGGCAACGGAACAGGCGGAGGTTCTCCGCAACAAGTACCTGAACCGTGGGGTCCCTGAAGATGTCTAAGCCACAAACTGCCGCCGGTTATTCCGTTCATCAGACGGAACTGGCCGAGCGGGTCCTTCTTGAAGTATGGAGTCGTCTCGGTGAATATCGGGAACACCTTGTCCTCGTGGGCGGACTCGCGCCGCGGTATATCGTTGACCAGGCAAAGGCAAAGATTATAGGCGCTCCCCATTGCGGCACCATGGATGTCGATCTGGGGATAAGCATTGCCGTGGCCGATCTGAAGGTGTATCGCTCCATCCATGCACGGTTGCTTGAAATGGGATTCAAGCCCGGGAAGAACGAGCAGGGCCGCGATCAGCGGCATTCGTTCGTGAAGGAGATCAACGAGGTTCCGGTGAGTGTTGATTTCCTGACCTCGACCTATGATGGTCCTTCAACTTCCCGCATGAGAGAGATCGAAGGGACTTTGAGCGCGATACAGGTTGAAGGACTGGGACTCGCGTTCCGTGAGCCGCTCCTGTGCCGCATCGAGGGCGAACTTCTGTCGGGCGGGATAACGCAAGAAACCATTCGTGTCTGCCGGCCGATACCGTTCGTGGTACTCAAGGCGCTGGCGTTCGACAAGCGCAGGGAGAAGAAGGATGCCTACGATCTGGTCTATGTCCTTCGACATGCGACCGCGGGTCCGCGCGAGCTTGCCGGGCAAACGACCGCCGAGGAGCGGGAGCAAGCATCGTTTGCTCACGCCATAGAGACCATGAGAAATCATTTCCAGTCCCCGGGGCATAACGGCCCTTTTTCTTATGAGTCGTTCACTGACCGAAGTGGTGATGCAACGGTGGCGTTCGCCGCTGTTCAAGATTTTCTGGGCGGATTGTAGGAAAGAGGTCTATCGTCCCTTCTTCACAAGCCCTGAAAGCGTGGGGTGCTTCTTGATAAGCCCGAGTAGGGGAAGATAGGGCAATTCCAGCATATCGGCTATGGTCTTGACCGAGAAATGGCTTTTGAGATAGGTGCGGATGGTAGAAATCTTATCGTTGAACTGTTGCTGGATGGGGCTCACCCGTTTCTTGCGCGCCGGCTTGCGCCCCGGTTTCTTCTTCAGCTTCGGGCGGCCGACTTTCTTCTTGGGAGGACGACCGGCCTTCTTTTTCGTGGGGCGGCCCCGTTTCTTCTTTGGCGGCCTGCCGGGTTTTCTCTTGGCGGGACGACCGCGTTTCTTCTTCGCCGGTCTGCCGGGCTTCCGGCCGGGGGTCTTCTTCTCGGGGGCAAGGAGCGCCGAGAAGAGAGCGAAGAGGGCTATGCCTTCATCGGAGAAGTTCTTCAGCGCGAGACCTTCGGCAATGAGATGGACGACGACCTTCCGCTTCATGAGTTCGGCGAGGAGCGCTATCCGGTCGGGCGTGTTGTTTCCGAGGTGTTCGATCGACTGAAAGATAATGGTATCGCCGGCGACCGCCTTCTCAACGAGAGCAATGAGTGTCTTTCTCTGGTGCCACGGCTTCTTCTTGGAGTAGGCATCCTCGATGATCTCTGGCTTGATGTCGTGTGAGGTCATGAAGGCGGCAAGAGCCGCGCGCTGTTTTTCGTCGGGTCTACCGACCCGGTTCTTGGTAACATAGGCGATTGTCTTTGACATGGGTGCCTCTATCGGTTGTTGATGCGATCGGTGATGTCGCGTCCCGCTTTGAAGTGGGGGAGTCGTTTGGCGGGGATGGATGTCGGTGTTCCGCTTCTCGGGTTGCGGCCTTCGTAGGCGTCGTAATGCCGTATCGTGAAGCTGCCGAAGCCTCGTATCTCGATGCGCTCTTCTTTCATGAGGGCATTCGACAAGGCGTCGAAGATGAGGTTGACGAAGGTCTCGGCGTTACGAGTACTGAGTTGTGCTTTCGCGGCCATGATTTTTGTGAGGTCTGATTTGTTCATGCGGATCCCCATAGGTTCGGGATATATTCTATGATTCGAATAAAGGAGTCAAGTTCTATGGGGTGGGGTAGGGTGGTCAGTTTACCAGAAGGTCCGTTACATCATTCCGATCTGAGCCGGGCGCGCAGTTCTTCGATCAGCAGATCCACATAGGGCGCTTCTCTTCGTTGTTTCTCCTCGAAGAACTCGAAGTTCTCTATCTCGGCGCGGAGCGCAGCGGTATCCAACGGTTCCGCGGAAAAGCGGGCGCTCCTTCCGTCGTGAAAGACTTTATGGACCGTAAGCGGCGTGACTAAAACAGGATTGGTGACGACTATCTCGTTCAGATCGTCCGGGCGGCCCTCCCGAAAACTCGTGTCGGTTATGCCGTTGTACCCGTAACGACGCAGGTATTCACCCAGACGGGGAAAATTGAGACTCCACCATTCCCGGCGCCGGTTCTCATCGTAAGAACTTCTATGATCGCGATAGCGGAGGAAATAACCGCATAAGGTCTGAAACTCTTCTTTGGTCAGGTGTTTGTTCCGGGGAATCGCCTTATGAAAAGAGGAAGGGGAGCGAAGTATCTCCCGGCCGAATTCCCGGACAAGTCGATCGATGATGTTCCGGTCGACATTGTCTCCATCGATCAGCAGGAGCCGTGTCGTAGGTTCCAACCTGCATTTGATAATGAGCTGATACGGCGCCGAGACTTCCGATGCCGCCTCGGCGAACCAATAAGCCCAGTCGAGGTCCGAGGTGATGTAGATGCCCCGCCCCAGATCGTTGGCCTTGTAATTCGACTGCTTCAGCAATTTGAATCCGTTCTGCACGATATTGAGAACCCGCGAAGGGGAGGTGCCATGCCACAGAACCTTGTCGGTCACCACTCCGCGACTTTCTTTGCGGAAGGCTTCTTTGTCCCGGGCGGGCATGGAGTTTCTCCTGTCGGATTCGTTTTGCTCAATAGTACCCTCACCGGCAGGAAAATCAAAGATTATTGAAAGGGGAAAGAAGGATTTTCTTTTTTGACTTGCCCGTAAGAGGGGATATTATAGGGCGACACGACGAGGTTGTATTCAACGGAGGAAACAGATGGCATTGACGAAGGTTGAATTGGCCGACATTCTTTACGACTCCATGCATGTCGACAAGAAGCAGGCCACCGAGATGGTCGAGTTGTTCTTCGAGGAGATGAAGAACTGCCTCCTGAAGGACGGAGAACTCCAGATCTCCGGCTTCGGCAAACTGCAGGTGAAGCAGAAGCGGGCGCGCCGCGGGCGCAATCCCCATACCGGCAAAGACATGACCATAGACGCGCGGAAGATCGTGAGCTTTCAGCATAGCGTGGTGTTGAAGGGACGGCTGAACAGCGGGAAGGGATAGTCTGCATTCTTCATAAACAAAGATTCTTGACATCCTCTTGACATTGGTAGTTTTTTCGGCTATAAACCAGTTAGTGTAAAAGTTTTTACACTAATGGAGGGATCATGAAAAAACAACCTTGGGGGTTCTACGGCAGAAAGGAGGAGTTGGCTCAATTGCGAAGCATCCTCCAGCGGAAGCGTTGGTTCTTTCTGAAGGTCGCCGGCAGACGGCGGATCGGGAAAACCAGCTTGGTACAGGAAGCGCGTGCTTTCGACGACAAGCGTCCCTTGGTCTATATTCAGATCCCCGATTCCGATCCGAGCGGGGTGCTTTCCACCGCGCGCGAGTTCTACGATATGTTCGGCATCAAGAAGTTCGAACTCAAGGATCTCCGTTCTTTCGCGGCAAGTATCGGGACGCTCATCGAAGAGGGGAATATCGTCGCGATCGATGAGTTCCAGTATTTTCATCGACAGGCTCTTTCCGAGTTCGCTTCTCATCTCCAATACGAGGTCGACCGGATAGCAAGACGGGCGGACAAGGTCAAAGGAGGGCTCATCGTATTGGGTTCCATCCATACAGAAATGGCCGCTCTGCTCGAAGATCGCGGCGCCCCGTTATTTAACCGCATCACCGATGAGATGGAGTTGCCTCATCTCGATATCGCTTCGATCATGGAGATACTCAGAACGCATGCCGATACCGAGCCGGAACGGCTTCTGTTCCTGTGGAATCTGTTCGAGGGGATACCCAAGTTCTATCGCGATTGCTACGAGCAGGACACCTTGGCCGCCACAAGGCGGGATCTGCTGAAGAAGATGTTCTTCACGAGTTCTTCTCCTCTACGAAACGAAGCGGAGAACTGGTTCCTGCGAGAACTGCACGGCCGCTACGACCTAGTCTTGAAATATGTCGCGGCGCATCCGGGGAGTTCTCACAGCGATCTTATGGCGCATCTTCTTACGACAGGATCGGGCTCCGACAAGCAGATAGCCGGATATATAAAGGTGCTCAGGGACCGTTACCGGATGATAGAGCGTCTGCAACCTATATTCGCCAAGGAGAAGGAGAGGAACGGCCGTTTCTATGTGCGGGACAATTTCCTTCGTTCATGGTTGGCCGCGCTTTCGGTTCCGGTGGCATCCACCAATTTCAAACCGCTCGATCCGTTGGTGGAGGAGGCCGACCGGCGTCTTGCGGAAGCTGAAGGTCATGGGCTTGAACGCTTGGCGCACACTCTTTATGAGGAGCGTAGCAGAAAAGCGGTAGGCGACTTTTCTCTCACCAAGAATATCTCGGGTTACTGGGACAAATCAGGCACCGAAATAGACCTTATCGCCTTGAACGAAGATGACAAGGTCATTCGTTTCGGTTCGTGCAAGCGGGATGCCGGCAAATTGGTCGGAGGGCTGTCTCTTTTCGATGGGCATATAGCGCGTTTCCTCGAAAGGAAGCAAGGCGAGTTCGGTTCTTGGAAAAAGGAAAAGGTAGCGATTTCTCCTCGCTTGGATGCAGGACATCGGAAGGCTATCGAGCGAAAGGGATATATTCCTCAGGATCTGAACGATCTATCCGCCGGGCTCAAATGAAACCGACCTCCGCATTTGCCCCAAGCGGGGCGAACGGGGAACATGAGCGATAGACAGTTTTCCATCAATAATCTTAGTCGGTTCTCTGAAATAATCTGACAGTACTTATTTTTTCTTGACTATCTGACAGTACTTAGTATATAGTTTCATTGTGTTGAGCAGGGCTTAACCTGAGCCGTTCATATAAACTGTCAGAAGGGGAGATGAGAGATGAAGAAAACGAGTGAACAGCAGAAGAAGACGGCGCCCAAGAAAACCCTCGTCCCGAAAGAGCTTGCCGGGCTTGTGACCAACGCCGAGACTATCAAGTACGAGTTCAACATGATCGAGTTGCCGCTCTTCTGGCGCGACAATCTCATCATCAAGAACATGGCGAAACGCTACAACTACAATGAGGGGCTGTTCCTAGAGATCGCGCCTTCGGCCGACCCGGAGAGCGGCGAGAAGATACCGCAGGAGTATGATGAGAAGGTGTTCATCGCCATCATGCGGCTCTTCAACCGGCAGGGGAAGAAGATCGAAACGACCATCCCGGAACTCATGCAGCTCGCCGGCGTGAAGGTCAAGTCGATGGATGTGATGTACGGCCGCACGCGCGAAAGTCTTCTGCGGCTGGAAGGCTCCAGTATTAAAGGAAAAGGGCTTCTGTACGATGCCGACAAGGGAAACAGGATCGACGCGGTGGAGGATCTCCGCGTCCTCAAGTCGCTGCTGTTCATAGGGGCCGAATCGTTCTCTGAGAAAACGCTGGCGAAGTTCAGTTCTCCGCAAGGACGCAAGATCAAGGAGGTGGTGTTTCTTGAGCTCTCCGATCTTCTCGTGAAGAACATCGAGAAGAAGGGCTATCTCAATTTCGATGTCGAGAAACTGCTGGGCATCGAGAACGGAACGGCGCGCAAGATTTATCTCCTCATCGAGAAATGGCGTGGATGGGAAAAGACTGACTCCCTCAAGCGCTCGTGCAGAATGCTCGCAGGGCGCATTCCGTTGTCATGGGAAGACAAGAGCGTCTCGGGTACCTTGAAGGTCATCGAGCGGGCCGCCCAGGAGTTGAAGAAGAAAGGTATCATCGCCGGTTACCGGATGACGAGCGAGAAGCTTGTCAAAGACACTGAGATCGAGTTCATCTTCAAGGAAGCGAAGAAAGAGAGCCGGTCGACGGGCCATGAAGACCTGCAGATAACCGGCGTGAAGTACAAGGGCCGGAAGAAGTGACAGTTCTTAGGTGAAACACCAGCATCAACAGTTCTCTTGACATGCATAAGATTTTGCATACAATCGTAAGTACGAGAATGGAGTAGGGGTAACTACTATGGGTAGAAGGATCAGGACAACGCTTTCGCTCGATGCGGTGATGGTACAGGAACTCGACGACATCTCCATCGAGCTGAAGGAAAAGAAGAGCCACCTCATCGAGCAGGCGTGGCAGTTCTATCTTGACTACTTGGATGTCAAGATCGCCGAGAAGCGCTTGGCTGCGGTCAAGAGCGGCAAGGTCCACACGATACCGGCGAAGAAGGCTTTTAAGGAGCTTGGTCTCGACTGATGGTGTACGCTATCGAGTTTGAGCCGCAGGCACTCAAGGAACTGAGCGCCATCGATCGGCCGGCGCAGCGCCTCATCCGGGAAAAGATTCTGCTGCTCGGCGAGAATTACGCCGCCCTCAAGAATAACATCACGCAGCTCAAGGGGCAGAAAGACCCTATGTTCCGTCTCCGGGTCGCCGACTATCGGGTGATCTTCTCAAAGGACGACGCCCGCATCACGATCCTCATCGTGCGAGTGCGTCATCGTCGCGAGGTGTACGAGCGATGAATCGGGAAGCCTCCAGAGGACCCGACCTCCACAAATGCCCTAGGTGGGGCGAACGGGATCGGATCAAGGCCTAGCCATTCGGAATAAGTCTAATAATATCAAGTAGTTGCTTCGCATAATCGCCATTATGTAAACTAGCGGCTAGTTGCTTTGGACACATCGGAATCCGATATCAAAACCAGCTTGTATTTCTGGAGGAGAATCGTAACGACGAGATGTTCTTAAATCGTGACTATCTGAGGTGTTCCCATAAGAACCTCCTCTCAATCCGCGAGTAACACCCTCATCGGGACCAAACGGATCGTTGGTAGGAGAGGTTTCATAATATGTTTTGTTGAACCAATCAGAAACCCACTCCATTACATTACCCACCATATCATAAGCACCATAAGGACTTCTTCCCTTTTCCTTGCTTCCAACAGGCCAGGTACTTCCTTTGCCGCATCCGCTTATTCCGGTTCCCGCCATCCTCATTATTGCATATTCACAACCGAATCCCTCATTTCCCCAGGGATACTTGCGGCCATCGGTACCTCTGGAAGCTTTTTCCCATTCTGCCTCTGTCGGTAAGCGCATCCCAGTCCATTCGCAATATGCTTTTGCGCCAAACCAACTCACACAATTCATGGGATATTTTTCTCTGCCCTCACGCATATTACAGGCATCAGGTATATATTGTGGCTCTTCGGAGTCATTGTTGTTACAGGTTCCGGCTGTAACACATTTTTTATATTCACCCGCTGTTACTTCGTACTTGCCGATTTTGAATGCCGAAACATAGATTTTATGATATGGATATTCGCCATCATAACATTGTGTGTCAACCTCCTCATTGCATCCCATCATAAATTCGCCGGCTGGAACTTCGACCATAGTGCCGATGTCGTCAGGGGCGATGTATTCGTCACCGAAATCGTCGGGGGGCAGGATGTCATCTTGTGATATGGTGTCGATGTCTGTTGTGGCAATATCGTTATGTGGCGGGTTGGCGTTGTCCTCACAGGAGATCAGAAGAAACAACATCAAGAAGAAAATTCTCATGGGTCCCCACTCTCAAGATTCATCAAAACAGGATAACATTGTCGTTCTGAAATGCAAGCAAAGATGTTAGAAACTCGCCATTAGGATCGGCATGAACGGCACTTTGTTGTTCTTCACGATGTTAACGAGTCCTATCTGGAAACCGTAGAGGTCACCAGTGTAGTTCACTAGGCCAATCTGTACGCCGTAAACGGTGCGAGCGACATTGACGACACCGATCTGTGTTCCTTTCATCGTCTGCGCCATGTTAAGGATACCGAATTGACCGATACCGGCAAACCTTGTTGCGGTGTTCCAGACACCCACCTGCATTCCACCACGGAATCCTTCGCGGGCCTGACCCAATTCGGTCACTTTTCCAGTTTTTTTATCCGTGATAGTTTCGTTCGGCAGCTCTTCCTCCTGCGTCATGGCAAGTGAGGCTTTAAAATTGTCATATCCCGCACTGTTGATAAGACCTGTTTGTAAAAAACCTCGAAATGTTCCGGTGAAAGAAAATATAGTGCCAAGCTGAACAAATCCACCGAATGTGTAGGTCATATTTATCACGCCAACTTGAAAAACACCCCAGAAACCAAGACTATCTTTCTCGCTTGCCCTCCAAGCATACAACTTGGACCGCCAAGAATCCCTAAATGAATCAAATCCGACCACATTTATTAGAGATAATTGAAGCGCCGAATACACATACATCTGATGACTTGATTTGATTGCATCAATCTTGAATATAGCAATAGCAAATTCACCAAACGAATAGGCAGCACTATGTAAAAGAGCTATTTCTCCATAAGCACCATCAACCATCGTTAGGCGCCTGTTCTAGACCGCGCCGGAAATGGGTCGTGTTGAGGGAAGAAAAACGAACCCCGTTTTGACTATTGATGTCATGGAGCAATACGCTGGCAAGACTCCCCTTCAGATTCTTAAGAAGTGATGGTGAACCGCTGAGATCAAATGTCTCCCTTACCTTGACACCGAGGCTCATAACATCCGCTACCGTATCTCCATATAGGGGAGACTCTATTTGGCAAGCAGCAAGTCCGGGATTGGCCAGCACCTGAAGCAACTCACCGAAAGAAGGGAATTCCAGCGTTGGCACATTGTCTTTCTTTGTCGGGTCGAACGCCGTGAGGACTCCCTGCAACTTTTCCACAACATCATAGGCGTTATTTCCATTCACTATCGCATCCATCAGAATTCCCAACGCACTATTCGCGCCGTGTTTCAGGGATGCATTCAACTGATCCTCAATGACCTCTTGCAGTGTAGAACCATTGTATACCGGGAAACGAATCGCCGGTGCACCGGGAATACACTCTGCGACTCCTTCTGTTTGCGTGTATATCTCATCTATACCATCTTCCGACGCGACCTTTATCAGATCCTTAACCAGACCTTCCACTTGATACTCTAGCAGGAACAGGTCTGCGAGGAAATCATCATAGCCCCCAACGGAGCCGCCGATCTCCTTCATCAACGCGTCCGATTTGCCGAGATATGTGAAAATCAGGTTGACCACGAGGTCTCTGTCGGGCGGATTTCCGCTACTGTCCTTTCTGAGTTCTATCAGCATCCGTACCGCTTTCGGCAGGGTCAGGTAAGCATATTGGTCATCTATACTTATATCAGACGATAACGGATAACATTCCGTGAACATCACGCCGCTATCATCCGGAAGCATATGATCGATGTCCGTCTTACAGACATTCTGCTCCATCGCGCTCAACAGACTGGTGATCGTCGCAAGCGCCGCCGGTTCGAGACCGAAGGTCGCCGCGATGGTATCCAGCGTAAAGCCGCGAACCGCGCCCCTTAACACCGAGTCGTAGGTGAACAGTTTCTTTAATTTGTCTCCGTCCCCCAAGATGTCCATAGCGCCATTATTCAATGCTTCGCGATAGGCGTTCCGGCAGGCAGAACTACTCTTATAAGCGGCCATGAAGTCGCCGGTACCGCAAGAAGTAGGTTTCGTCACTATATCCGGCTTGACAACACCCGACACGACCAGCGACTCGATATACGACCCCAAAACCTTTCCGATCATATCCTTAATAGGGTTCCCGCCGGCCAAGGTTCCCGTTATCGTATTCACGAAAGTTTCAACCGTTTTCTCTTTCGAAGAGACCATGTCGAGAACGATCTTGTAGTTGTACTCCATGTCCTTTTCGAAAGTATCGAGTATCTCTTTCGCGTTGGCGCGGAACTTTTCGATATCCTCTTGTTTTTCCACATAATTATCATATCCGCCCATCGTTGCGATTTCCCCGAGCGCCGCCCCTTTCTGAAGGGTGCGCGACATCTTTTCAAGGTCGGCCGCTGTTATGTTGGTATCTTCCGCGAGCATCAACAGTATTTCGTTGAGCATTTCCCGCGCAAGCGCCTTGCCGATCACTTCGGCTGAAAGACCAAGCGGCTTTTTCGGGTTGAGCGCCTTCGAGATGGAACCGAGACTGAAATCGTCCACCTGATCGAGCGTCTGTCCCAGTACATACTCCAGCTTTTCGATGTTCTTCAGATTGTGGCGCATCCAGAAAGCGATCTTGCGGGCATCGGTTTCCGCCGTGCCGTTGGATACTTTTTCCGCCCATACTGGGTCGCCCGGGGCGTATTTGTGCTTGTGCAACGCCTTGGCCAGATGGGGCAGGAAAGCATCCATGTCGCGCAGTTTCGGTATCGGGTTGAACCGGTGCCAGTCAATGATGAAATCGCGGACGCCGAAGCCGGCGATGTAACTGAAGTTGGCGTTGAAGCCGGAGTGAGCGAAGCGCAGAAACGAATAGACGAGGAGCTGGTCCCCTTCAACACCCTCAAAGACGAGAAAGAATTCTCCAAACTCTCCGACGACAATGGGGCGCCCGAAGATTACAAGATCGGCGAACTCGAATTCGGGGGCGACTACAGTTTCCAGATCGGGCCGATACCGTGCACGCTGTCGTGGGGCGTCGGACTCGAAGCGGGAGTCCGCGTCGGATATGGACTCAGCGCCCGACTGCCGCAGAGCTTCTCGCTACCCCAAGGTTTCTCCGCCGGAGCGAGCGTCGGCCCCTATCTCATCGTCACCGCATTCCTCGAAGTGGGCCTCGGCTTCGATTATACCTATATCGCGTTCAAGATCGTGATCGGCGGCCATGTGAAAGTCTTCGATTTCTACGCTCCCTTTAAGGTACAAGCGCTTCTCAAGCCCGAGCTTGACCTTGACGGCCTTGCGGTGAACTTCTATCTACGGAGCAGTCTCATCCCGGTGATGGAATTGCTATCGGGCTATGTCTATGTGAAAGCAGAGGCACGGCTGGGAAAGAAACCGATAGCGCTATCGTTCACGGTGAAGAAAAAGATATTCGAATTCGACCCGCTCATCAAACTGACATTCCCGAACCTCATCCCGATCAAGCCGCTGAAGTTCAACCTCATTTCGATAGGAGAAGGGGTCAAATTACTGAACAACTAGGTTGACAGAAGAACACAGATCGCTATAAGATGATCCCGTAGAAACGGAAAGGAGGTTTTCCGATGACTCGTATCGTATGGCTTATACCGCTCTTTCTGCTCGTTGCGGCCTGTGGACCGGGGGAAGAAGAGTACAAACCGTGGGAAGATGAAACGATAATAGAGTTTCCCGACCCTGAAATGGAGGGGTGCATAAAAACGAGAGGATTCGTACCCCAAGGCGAACCGGTACGGGTGAAATATGTATACAATCTCTCGAAGATAGAATGCATCTCCTCCGGCATTACCGACCTGACCGGACTGGAGAAAATGCCGTGGGTGAAGGAGTTGGAACTTCCCGGAAATCCTATAACAAGCCTTGAACCGCTGAGCAATGCAAGGGATTTTGAATATTTAGACATGGGGGGGGGGGGGTTTTTGATTTGTCCTCTCTGGGGCAATCGTTTAAACTTACTAAATTAGTTTTACCGGATAACCAGCTGAATGATATTTCCCCGATAAATAACATGGTTGAACTGAAATACCTGTCTTTAAGTGGCAATAAGATAAACGAAGTAGGAGCATTGTCGCAATTGTTAAAGTTGGAAAGATTGTATATTCATGACAACCAGATAGAAAACATCATTTCGATAAAGTCTCTTTTAGCCTTAAATTATGTTTCGTTAGAAGGGAATTGCATTTCTGATTTCTCCCCCATCGAATACCTGAAAGAAAATGGAAAACTAACGACAGCCACCGGCGACTCTGCCGAAGAGCAAGTCTACGCGCGGTGTGAATAGTATCGCGGTGAACTTCTACCTGAGGAGCAGTCTCATCCCGGTGATTGATGTCGGGCTATGTCTATGTGAAAGCGAAAGGGAGCATCGGGAAGAAACCGATAGCGATCTGGCTCTGTTGCATTAACTCTCTGAGCCAGTTCCTGACAGGGTAAACGGCAAAATTGGTTTTTTGATTTCGGTCGGTTTTGGTCCTCGAGAACTAGTCGAAAAGTTCCCGGAATTGCTCGAATATCCGCAAGGGACAGTACCCCTGTGTTGCCATTTGACCCTTTCTGATCATGTGAACGACCTCGATCCCGGCGATAGTCTTCGCGGCCGACGAGAACGACTTGAACCCGAGCATAGGCCGGATGATCTTCCGGATGAAGCGATGGTCACCTTCGATCCGGTTGTTGAGATACTTGCTGGTCCGTATCTCGATGCCGGGACTTCGTTCGCCGACGAAGCGGGAAACCCCCGCCCGGTTCGCCCGCGAACCGTCGATAGTGACCTTGAGCGGAAGCCCCTGTCGCCTGACCGCTTTCTTGAGATAGCGGTAGGCGGCCCGGCGATCATTGTGGGCGGTGAGCACGAAGTCTATCGTGTTGCCTGTCTTATCAACCGCACGGTAGAGATAACGTTTCTCCCCCTTGATCTTCAGGAACATTTCATCAAGCCGCCAACTCTTCCCGACGAACTTCTTCCGTTTGCGGAACTCCATTTCAAGCATCGGGCCGAATCTCAGCACCCAGCGGTTCACCGTGCCGTGGTTGAGATGAACTCCCTTATGGGCCAGAAGTTCGCGGATGTCGCGGTAACTGAGCGCGAATCGGCACTTCAGATAGACCGCATACACGATGATCTCTTTCGGGAAACGGAACCGTTTGAATGAGAAGTTCATGGTATATCCGCATTTGTAAATTATGGGAAAAGGGCGATGAGCTTACTTTTTTCCCTGTAGCATTGAATTGAGCCGAGACCGGACCTCGGGATTGTGGAACGGCTTTTTCTGCATCGTTTCAAGGATACCGCGTACATTCTGGTTCGAAGCGCCGTATCCCGAAAGCACCTGAATGAGACCGAGATAGTTATCGGCCGGTATCGTGCCGTCTGACACATAGGAATGCAGTTTATCGAATAGGGGAGGGGAGAGCCGGTATTCGGCCAGCGTGTTTATCGCGTTCATCTTGACCGTCGGGTCTTTGTCGGTTATCAGATCTAACAACAAGCCTTCCGATTCGGGAGTCTGCACATACCGGATAGCATTGGCCACCGATGCCCGGACGACCGGATCGCCAGCCTGCCGGTACGAAGCGGCGATGGCGATGTTGGCGTCGAAGCCCGCATTGCCGAGCGCGGCGTTAAGCAGATCGGTTTGTGTGGTCATGTTCTGTTGGTACTTGTTCTCTTCCACGCGCAGAACTTCTTCCGCCGAGCCTATTTCCGCCCGGGCCAACATGATCTCTTTTTCTTTTACCTGTAAATTTGAATAGAGTTGAGATACTTGAAGATCCATCTGCTTCCGTGCTTCAATGTTTTCCAATAGCGTTTTTTGTTCTGCCGCCGCTGCCTTCTCAAGATGTAGGCTGTTTTTCCACCAATCAAGTCCCACATCCCACGACAACACAGCTCCTAAAACATAATTGTTCCCGGCGTTCATGATCGGAGGGTCGAATTTCTTGGTGTAACTTGCGATGAAGGCGAGAGAGGGAATGAACGGTTGCCACGCCAAAGCGTGTGCTTTTTCGGCCACTATTTGAGCATGCGGCAACATTTTCATTTCGGGCCGATGTTCTTTTTGTATCTGTAGTAGCTCGGCGAGAGGACGGACTAGAGAAAAGTCCCCCTCTTCTTCTGGCGTCAATTCGAAACTATCTATATCGCGGTTCATTAACAGGGACAAGGCTTTTTTCAGAACTTCACGGTTGCTTTTCACCTGCTCTGTGTTTTTGGTATTTCTTGATCTCTCGACCTCTATCTTGTACAGCGCATCTTTTTCAAGAACACCATTCTCGACAAAAGCCTCCGTTTGTTGTGTATAATTGTTGAGTTGAGAGGAAATATCGTTGAACAGAGACTCCAGACGGCGCAGTAGCTGATAGTTGTAGTAATACTCGATGGTACGCACAACAATTTGATTCTTGGTGGCATCAATTTTCAACAGCTCGATCTCGGCCAATTGTTTTTTGATGCCATATCCTTTGTGAATAGCATAGAGTTGCGATATCGGTTGAACGAGAGAAATCGATATCTGATTGGCATATTCAGGCATCTCCATGGGAATTACTGTTCCACCGAACTCGAGTGGAGTGACATCGCCGAAATCGAGTTTAAGAACCTGCGCATCCACCGACATGCTGGGGAATGCACTTATCAAGGTGCTATCTACATCGTATCCGGCCATGGCGGCCGACATGCTGGATGCCTTTATCGCTTCACTTTCTTCCAACGCAAGGGATACACATTTTTCCAAAGAGAGTTCCTCGGTAGCGGAAATGGATGTTGTTGTCGTGAAGGCCACCAACATGATGACGGTAAGAAAACGGTAGCATTTGTTGAAAAACATGGGATTCCTCACAGAGATTATCTTTTCTCCTTAAAACAACGAGAGCGGATATTTCTTCCGTTCTTCCTGAACGAACCCCCTTAGAGCAATGCCTATGCCAACACACACATCAAATGATAACAACCAGTTGCCTGCTGTTAAAAAGATTGTTGCGATATTTAACGATAAATGTTGCTACATAGCACGATGCAATATTCGTATTCGCGAAATCAAGCGAACGTCGTCGAACAAAAGATTAGATGAATTCTATTTCTTTCCTATTCCTTTTAAGAATTCACGGGTTGCCACGAATTTATCGACAAAGGTGACTATATAGGCTTCCTTGTGTTTCGGCGGGACCAGCGTAAGTGGCCACATGTGATGTGCGATGATATCGCGTTCGATGCCGTTCAGCATGAAATGTTTTCCGGCGTTTTCAAGCGCTATTCGAGGATGTTCGATGCCGTGATTCTTTTCTTTTGGCAATTCCGGCGCATCGTGATTTCTCCAATCATAGAGAAAGAAATCATGTAATAATCCGCCGCGCGCCGCCGATCTATAATCCAGCCCGAGTCGCCTGCATATAAGGTATGAGATATAGGAGACGACCTGAACATGATTAAGGATGGTGTCATCGTGGTGTCGATAATTTCTCAGGCGCTGGAACTCATCGTTTCGTTCGATATCTCCGACGATGCGAAGATATTCCTCATCGCGCGTACGCTCTTCACGCAGAGTTTTTCTTGATGTTTCCTGTTTCACGGTCGATAGTTGTCCTATCCGGTTCATTATCGAACCAGCGACCTCCTCAAGAACATAGACGCGCAAGCGAGGGAAGGCATCAAGTAATCTCCCGAAGGGTTCGAATATTCGTTGAGCCCGTTCTTTGCCGAGAGAAAGATAGTGCTTGCTAAAGTAAAGCACTTGCTTTTTAAATGAAGCAAGGGTGGTCACGGAAACCGCCATATCCACGAGAAAATAAGCCGTCAGAAGAACTGCGGCGAGGAGCTGTTGTCTGGCGGGAAAGAGCGCGAGCACTCCATCAATAAAAGGATGAATGAACAACGCCAGCAACAACGCAAGACCTGTCCAGAATAAGGAAAATGTCAGACATATCCTGCCATGCAGGTTGAAGTCATTATCGCTATACTCCCACAACTTGATACCAAATACCGCTTCCAGCAACACTCCCGTTAAATATTCCATGCCTGAGATCAACAACCCGTAGGTCAATGCACTCAAAAAAATAGAAGAATCATACATGATCTCATGGAGGTTGATCACCACGAGTGCGCCAAAGCCGTAGAGGGGAACGAATGGACCGTAGAGAAAACCGGCATTCACGAATCGTCGTTGAGTTATCGATCTGAAAACGGTCTCGATGATCCAGCCGAGAAAAGAGTAAAGACTGAAAAAAAGCAACATGTTGATGATCGTGACGAGAACAGTGCCGTCAACTATGATAGTCATGTTTCAACGACACTCCTTTCCATATGAATCCTCCATCCATGCTCAGCCATCACATACAACATCTGTGCCACGATAAATGTCTAGTTATTCCAATCGATTCTGCCTGTATGTTTCGCAAGTTGCCCTATGCAACGATAAATGTTGCCAAATAAAACGAAAAAGCTATAATCGTTAAATGTAACGATGATAAAAGTGGGAGTCATTGAGCATGAACGACAACGATTTTTTCAGACAGGCCACGAAACACATCACGGGAACTCTCGACATCGAAACGGCATTGGAAAATTGTTTCCAGTTCTTACAGCATCATCTTCCTGTCGATAATTTGGGGCTCGTCGTAGTCGATTTCCTTGCCGGAACAGCGCAAGGTATTGCTACTGCTCCACGCGAAGCGACAAGTGCCAGTACCCCGAATTTTTTCCCACGCAACATCGTCTTTTCCACCCCACAGTCCCTCCTGAACAACTATACGAACGCACTGCTCAAAAATGGGAAACCGTTCGTCGTCACACTGAACAATCCAGAAGAGATCGCGCGGGTTGTTCCGCTTATCACTACGGCGGAGATGGACCCCGTTTTACATGATTTTGCATCTCGACCATCCAAAATGATCTTGGCGCTTACGGTCGATGGCAAGAGAGTGGCCTTTCTCATGTTGTTTGCCGAAGGACAGGATCGTTACACTCCCAAGCACGCCGATCGAATCCTGTCTCTCAACGAACCTTTTGCTATAGCGGTCTCGAATGCTATCGCCTATAGAGAGATTCTTCGTCTCAAATCATTGTTGGAGGATGACAAACAATTCTTGCAGAATGAATTATTGCATATTGTAGGAGATGGGATCGTCGGTGTAAATGGTGGGTTGCGCGATGTCTTTCGAATGGTTGAGTTGGTGAGTTCAACCGAGAGCCCCGTGTTGTTGTTAGGCGAAACGGGGGTAGGAAAAGAATTGGTCGCCAATATCGTTCACGACAGATCTCTCCGCAAGAAGGGTCCCTTTATCAAAGTGAATTGCGGTGCCATTCCAGATGGTCTGGTAGACAGCGAGTTGTTCGGACATGAAAAGGGTGCTTTCACCGGCGCCATTTCTCAGAAACGGGGCCGTTTCGAGCGGGCGAACGGCGGAACCCTGTTCCTTGACGAGGTTGCGGAATTGACCCCTTCCGCGCAAGTTAAACTGCTTCGCGTGCTCCAACATAAAGAATTTGAACGGGTCGGTGGCTCGGAGACGCTTCATTCCGATGCCCGCATTATCGCGGCAACCAACCGAGACATGGTTCAAATGATAAAAGAAAAGAAATTCCGGGAAGATCTTTGGTTCCGGTTGAATGTATTTCCCATACATATTCCGCCCCTGAGACATCGCAAGGGAGACATTCCGCAACTAGTACATTTTCTGATCGAAAAAAAAACCTCGGAATTGAAAATGTTTCCTACCCCACAACTTGCTCCGGGCGTTCTGGAGCGCTTACTTTCCTTGGATTGGCCGGGGAATGTCCGCGAATTGGAGAATTTGATAGAACGCGAACTTATTTTGTCGAAGGGTGGCCGCATCCTGAGGTTTGAGCAACTCCGAACGGCCACCGCTGAACAATTTGAGACGCTACCGGAGAGTTTACTAACAGCATCGAGTCTTGATGAGGCAATGAAAGGACATATTTTGAATGCTCTGGCGCGAACGAATGGCCGTATTCATGGCCCCAATGGCGCCGCGATAATTCTTTCCATAAATCCGAGTACTCTGAGATCACGAATGAGAAAGTACGGCATCAAATTCAGAAAACAAAAACGCTAAGCACGACCAAGAAGCAGGAAGTTCTCTACTCAAAAGTCGATGAATGGAAGTGGCAGAAGTTGATCGATGGACAGGTTGGTGAAGGTAATGTCGTCGATAACCATGTGGTGCTGGCCGCCCCCGGCAACAA
>Ga0116153_10001781_pt1 | contig 18676 bp, 14 predicted proteins | sample AD_UKC028_MetaG_FD_89896 | JGI IMG/M metagenome (GOLD analysis project Ga0116153, IMG submission 89896) | Active sludge microbial communities of municipal wastewater-treating anaerobic digesters from USA - AD_UKC028_MetaG | ecosystem: Engineered > Bioreactor > Anaerobic > Digestate | place: USA...
ACAGAAAAAAAAGGCGTTTCGCGAAGAGCTAGATAAACTCAAGCTGGAATTCAAGGTCGAGCTTCCCAAAAAGATCGCGGAGGCCCGCGCGTACGGCGACCTGAGGGAAAACGCCGAATATGATGCGGCAAGGGAACGCCAGGCGTTCGTCAAGGCGAGGATCGCGCAGCTCAGCGATCAGCTTAACAAGCTCAACGAGCTGAGCATGTCCGACATCCCCAACGACAGGATCGGGTTCGGCTCTTCGGTCACGGTCGTCGATATCGACAGCGAAGACAGAGTGGAATTCACCTTTGTCTCGTCGAACGACGTGAACCCTTCCCAGGGCAAGATTTCCCTGTCATCCCCGATAGGGCAGGCCCTTCAGAACAAGACCGTCGGGGAAAATGTCGATGTCTCGATACCCGCGGGCAAGCGTAAGTACTATGTTGAGAAAATAACGACGATTCATGGAGATGTGCATGAAAAAGCCTACGTCGAGTAGGCTTTTCGGGGATCTGGAGACGAGGGGAATCGAACCCCTGACCTCTTGAATGCCATTCAAGCGCTCTCCCAACTGAGCTACGCCCCCGGCAAATCTTGTGCTATCATTAAAATATATCCGTTTTTGTCAATATTATTTTGCTCTTTCAGGGACGGATGGTGTTTTAATATGTATGCTTCCGGCGTCCGGTATTCCTTCGTCACAAAATTCAGGAACATTCTAAACCTCTTGACAGCCGAAAAATGATATACATTTAGTATCATATATATTATATCTGTAAAAAGAAGCTGTTTGCGGACCGAAAATACTATATAATACAATTTCAGGTATCAAATCCATATGCTTTTAACCTACGTGCTGATATTCGTCTTTTTTGTCTTCCTGTCGATAATCGTGCTTTACATCGTGTATACCTTTGTCCTCCCAAAAAAGATGGAGGACATCCTGAAGATGATAGAATCCGGCCAGACCAAGCTTGCGATCAAGAAGCTCAACGAATTGCTGGAAAAGGACGACAGGAACGTATACGCCCATTATCTCCTCGCGGAGGCCTACTTCAGGGAAGAAAATTTCCAGTATTCGATCGTCGAGTACAGGCAGGTCTTGAAGTTCGCCAGGTTCGACGATCGGATGAAGGAAAGCGAAATCAGGTCCAGGCTCGCCAAGCTTTATATCAACCGTGAAATGGTCGAAGACGCGAAGAAGGAGTATCTCATTCTGACCAAAATCGATCCGGACAATTTCGAGAATTATTTCGAGCTCGGAAAGATATATTTCAATGCCGGGACCCTCGACAAGGCGATCCCGTTTTTCAAAAAAACCATTTCCTGCAACGCAAATCATGAACAATCGTACTATTTTCTCGGACAGATACATTACAGGAGCAACGCCTTCGTGGACGCCAGGCAGATGTTCATCAACGCCATCAAGCTTGACCCGACGAACTACAAGTCCCATTATTTTCTCGGCCTTGTCCTGAGGCAGCAGAACGACTATGACTGGGCCATCAAGGAATTCGAGATCTCGCAGAAGAGCGAGGACCTGAGGGTCAAGAGCTTTCTGGCCAAAGGGTCCTGCTACATGGAGAAAGGGCAGCTCCCGAAGGCCGTCATGGAGTTCCAGCGCGGCCTGAAATTTGCGAGGAGGGGCAGCGAGACCGAGTTGAACCTCCGTTATTTCCTGGCCGACAGCCAGGAGAAGATGAGGGACATCCATTCGGCGATCAGCAACTGGGAAAAAATCGTCGAGGTGAACGCCAATTTCAGGGACGTCCAGGAAAAGCTCAAGAATTACTCCGAGTTCCGGCAGGATGACCGTATAAAGGATTTCCTCATAGCAGGGCTCGCCCAGTTCGAGCATGTGTGCAGGAAGCTGGTCGAGGCCATGGGCCACAACATCATGGATGTGGAGATAGTAAACGACACGGATATCGAGATCATCGGCACCGAGACCGAGGGCAAATGGAGAAATACCCGGCAGACCAACAGGATCATCAGGATCATAAGGACCACCGACACCATACAGGACCGCCTGCTCAGGCGGCTGTACGAGTCGATGAAACTTAAAAACGCGACTCGAATAATAGTCATAACGACAGGAGACTTTTCCCAGTCGGCGGTCGATTTCGCCAACACCCGTCCGATCGAGCTCATGGGCAAGGCCCAGCTGGTTGAGCTTTTACGTAAAATATGAGCGGCGCGTTGCTTGATGGATATATACAGCAAACTACTCCAACGCATACCACTCTTCAGGCACTGCACCGAGGATGAAATATCGCATCTCAGATCCATCGGCAGGACGACCCGGGTCGCCAGGGGCCGCAACATAGACCTCAAAGGCGTCAATTCCCTGAACATCATCGTAAACGGCATGTTCGAGATAGAGGCCCTCGGTAGAAACGACATCCTCTATCTCGCGCCGGGATCGTTTTTCGGCGTCATACCCTTTACCAACAACATTCACCGCGGAAGGGTCAAGGCGCTGGCGGATTCGACGCTCCTGTGCTTCGAGAAAGAGGACATCCTCAGATTTTTCCTGATCTATTACAAGGCCCTCAGGGGTTATCTCCGTACGGTCCAGAAAATGGGCTTTGACATCTCCGATATCGGGGACCGGTATTTCGGTCAGGAACGGAAGGTCGTCACCGTATACAGCAGAAGCAGGCAGGCGGGAAAGTCCCTGTTCGCCGCGATCGCCGGAACCGCGCTGAGCAAAAAGGGCAGAACCGTGATTCTCGATCTTTCATACGGCGGCGAGTCGCTTTTCACCCTGTTTGACGTCAAGATTACTTCGCCCCTTTCACACAAACAGGTCGACGGTTCTTCGGCCGAGGAACAGGTGATAAACCGGATCGAAAGGGCGGGCGAGAACCTCGATCTGGTCAATGTGGCCTTCGGCTCCAAGGTGCGGGTCGAACCGGACATTCTTTCACCGCTCCTGTTTGTCCTTTCAAAAGAATACCGCTATATAATCATGGACGTTTCCGATGTCGACGATGTTCTCAGGGACAGGGCCTTTGCGCTCTCCGACGTCATCTTTTCGATCTTAAAAAACAAGAAGACTCCGTCCAGGCTTTACGATCTTTTTGACGGCCGGCTCGATGAAGCGCAGCGGGTCTATTATGTATTGAATGAATATCATTGCGGCCCGGTGAGCGATTATACCGGCGGCTATGTTCTTGAAAAAATGGACCTCGGCGGCGAGGCAGGAGTGTCCGGGAGCATCAGGAAAATGATCGACGCCGGGAACGAGAGAATAGAGCGGATGATGGCCCCTGTCACGACCGCGAGGAAGGGTCTTGTCGTGGAGTCCCTTTATTTTGACGCCGTGTTCCTTTCAGGTTTCTTTTCCAATCTTTTCAGAAATGGCGCCCGCTTTGACGTGATATACACCTCCTCGCTCAGCTTCATAATGCTGGCCCTGTATCAGAACAGCGCTAACGAAGCCGAGTTTAAAAAGGCCGTATCCTCGTTTTTCAGCGAAGATAAGATCAACAGGCTTCTGGATATTACTTTTCCCGACGACTATGTGTTCAAGAATTCGCTCATCGAAAAAACCGCGAGGGACCTGTGCGGCGAAACGCGCCTCGAAATGTTCAGCCTCTCCCCTGTCGCGCTCCTCAACAGGGAGGGCGAGGATAAAAGGCAGATCATGAGCACCGGCTATCTGCGCGACATTTTCTCGGCATCATTTCTCGTGTACCCGGTTTTTGAATCCATGTCCATATATGGAAGAAACTATTCGTCCGGCTTTCCCGGCCAGAGGGCCGCGGTGCAGGACCTGTTCCGGACTGACATCTCGGAGATATCGCATGTCGCGGTCCAGAACAACCGCAGCTTCAGCCTGAAAAAGGGAAGGGTGCTGCCTTTTTACACGAAGTACGTGTCTTTCCTGGAAAACGCCGGGAGCGAGGACGATAAAATAAACATGCTGGCGGATTCAAGTTATATGATAGAAGTTCCCGACAAGGCCCTTGATATGAACGATATTTTTTCGGAAACGGAGAAGGCGTCGGCGGGTTTTTTCGAAAAAATATCCGGTTGATCCTGGATTACAATCAGGTTTTTGAGGAGGATTCCATGAGGTCTCATTCCACCAATTTTCTTCAGGCTGTTGTCCTGATAAGCGGAATCATATATCTGGTGATCGGCGTGGTGTTTTATCTGTCGCCGCTGCCGGTTTTATCTTTTTTTGCGGAAAATGTATCCGAAAACTGGCTCGACCTTGTACTGGACAATGAGCTGGTCGCTCCCCTTTATTTTATATCGAGGGGTTTTTCCGCCCTCCTGGTCACCTCTGGTCTGGCCATGATCATGCCCCTGTTCGATCCCCTGAAGTACCGCGGGATGATCTATGCCAACGGGCTTTTTTTCAGCCTCTTCGCATCCATCATGTTTGTAAAGAACGGGATACTTTTTACATTTTTTAACGACTCTCCTTCGGCAGCGGAATCCGGGGCGCTTTCCCTCTCTGAGGGAAGGGAGGGCCACACGATTATTATCCTTATGGGCATCGTTTTTTCAGCGCTTTTTATTCTTAACCTCGTCGCTCTTCTCATGACGAGAAAACAGTTCAATGAAGGCATTGAGTGATATTGCCGGTTCGTTTTTCTGAAACTTATCAAAATTGTAATTGATTTATGCCCGCTTTAATGGATAATGATACTTTTGATAATTTAATGTGAAAATATATTCATTAAAAAAATTTTTTGTATTTACACCATTTTGGAATGTTGTAAGATATTTTTAATGATTGATTGAAATAACCTAAGTGGAGTTGCGTATGGAGCTCAATAAAAAGAAAGTTGATAATGTCATTGTCATTTATTTAAGCGGCAGGCTGGATGTCCATCTTTCAGCTGAAATCGAAAAGCAGATCAATTCCATCATCCAAAACGAGCCGAAGTGCCATCTTCTGCTTAACCTGAAAGACGTTGAGTACATGAGCAGTTCCGGTCTGAGGATTTTCGTCTCCACAATGCGGATACTCAAGGAATCCGGCAGAAAACTCAAACTGTGCAACATGAACAATGCGGTCAAGAAAATATTTGAAGTCGTCGAGCTGATGGACATGTTCGACATTTTCGACAGCGAAGACCAGGCCTTGAAATCCTTTAAAAACGATTAAAAGCGGCCGGATCGTGTATTGATGTGAAACGCCGCCTGAATAACAGCAGCCCGGAAATTTTCGCTGAAATATCGCAGTTCAAAAAAGTCAACGTTGACCGGAATAAGATTGACCTCCAGAGGAAAGGCTCCGTTCTTGCAATACAGAACTACGTCCTCTTCCAGAAATATTCCTGCTTCAGGTGGCCCGCGTGGCTGCATAATTCACCGGTAGCCGAGACCCCGGATTTCAGGCCGATATCGCCGCCGTTTCTCGCAAATAATTCCATCAGGGAAGGTATTTTCTTTACCAATCTTTTTTCCGATGCGGGAATATTCGTCGATCCCTCCGGAGCGGTCTCTCCTTCGTATGATTACTGGTCGGCCGAGGTCTGGATTGTCGACGGCGGCAGCGTGTTTCGCCCCTCGGAAAATCTCGCTTCGGTCGATATCCGCAGGGACGCCTCGGGCGGCGAGGTTGCCGCGACCTGGACACAGGGTCGCTATGAAGTCGTCATGACGATTATCGGCGCCAGGCAGGAAAGCGATGAGGCCGTGATCCATATCAGGACATATTGCAAAACAAAACCGAATGACTCGACCCTGATGGTCTCGTTCCGTCCGTATAACAATAACCGCATCGGAACGATTACGGCCATTGCCTTCAGGAAAGACGGCGCTGTTGCGATCAATGGAAAAGTCAGGGCGATGCTTCTTGAAAAACCTGATGCGATATTTACGGGGAACGGAAAAAACGGCGATATCGACCCGGCGGGGGATGCCCGGGCGTCGAGCGTTGAATGCGACAGCGGCATGGCGGCGCTGTCATGCCGCTACCCCTTGAAAAAGGGCGAGAATCAAATCCACCTCAGGATATCGCTCGACCGCTTGAAGGAGCTGAAACCCGCGAAAACGAATTTCGCCGATCTGAAAAAGGGGTTTTGCGATTTCTTGCGCCTGCGCGCGGGAAGCGGATGCAGACTCGCGGTGAGCGACGCCCGATTTGAAAACTGGTTTTTCGGGAGCAAACAGTCTCTTTTATGCATGACCGCTGCGGGCATGACATCTTCAGGGACCGAAGACGATCCTGTCAATTATCGGACGCTTTTTTACATGGTCCTCGCGGCATCCAGAATGGGATATTTCGAGGAAGGGATACGGATTGCAGAAGCCGCGATCGAAGGAGCGGCCGCTCGTGTAGAGAAAAGCGCTTCGTTCGCCGATGCGGTCAGTATCGGTTATGCGCTTGCCGGGTTCGCCGACCTGTACAGCCATACCAGGAACATGGACCTGCTTCAGGGAAGCCATCCGGTCCTGAAAAAAATTTCACTCGCCCTCGCGGAATTCACCTCCACGATCAAAAAGCCGGCTGACCTGGGATGTAATTCCTTGGATTATAATTTCACCATGGAGGGGCATGCCCACGACCTGGCCCTTTTCTCTTCTGCGCTGGGACGCTTTGCGTATCTTTCCCGCTGTATAGGAATTTTCGGCGATGAGGCGAAATTCGAAAAAGAGGCCGACCGTATGGGCGCAGTCTTTCGCGCGGCAATGCAGAGCGGTATATCCGGCCCGCTGGACGATTTTTTCTCATACAACTGCTCATCGGTTTTCCCTTTCGGGCTGAAAGCCGTCGACGGCGGAGCGGGGGCCGGCTTCTGCGACCGTATCCTCGCTTTATACAACGGGGCTCCGGTTGTCGTAAAATCGCTCGGGCTTGACCTGCTTGCGACGCTTCTCACGATGAACTGCATGCTATACCAGAAGAGGAGCCAGGTATGGGATGTCCTCGACCGGGTTTTCCTGCTGGGCGGGAACAGGCTCAGTCTCCCGGATTTCGCGAATCCGTCGAGCAGCCACGGATGCCTCGGACAGGGCGCTTCGCTCGCGGTATGCTCCATGCTTTTCTGCACCATGAGAAACCTTCTTTACATCGATACCAGGGATCGCCTTGAATTGTTCCCGGTACCGAAGGAGGACTGGTTCATGCCCGGCTCCGAGCTGCGCATTCAGGATATGCCCTCGCGCTTCGGCGGTCTGAATATCAGGGTTGTATCAACCGCAAACGAAATCCAGCTCCAGTTTGAAAATCTGCCCAAATACGTGCCGCCCGACATAATGATCAACCTGCCGTGCAATGCCTCTGTTGTCAAGGAAGACGATTTTGTCCTCAAAAAGGAGTTCGGCTCCTCTTTTTTGATAAACGGATGGCCCGCCCTTATCCGCTTCGTCAGGACCTGACCGCCTGCGCTTTTCCGGGTACCCCGACGCCCGGCATTCATGCGTTAGATTTGAAAGGCGCAATACCGTATTTTTTATATGGTTTTTTATTTTTTGATGTCGATTATACTTAGTAGAAGCCGAATCAGCTTGTTTTCAATCGTTCCCGTGTCGGGGGCCGGGCATGATGGCGTATAATAATCTATCAGGGTGTTCGGAACAGGAATGCTGATACCTCTGCTCATAACAACGGTTGTCGTTTTGGCCGTAGCGCTTTACTACGTGTTTTTTCTCGCCCCGAGAATCAATCCCTACAATCGCGCCCAGAAATTCCTGGACCAGGGACTCCTTGAACAGGCTGCCGCCGAATACGGCAGGATACTTGAAAGAAAACCATATGATGTTTTCGTGCATTACAGGCTCGCCGATATCTATCTGGAGCAGGACCAGGCCGATCTCGCGGCCCAGCATCTTGAGGAAATCGTCAAAGCCGACAAGTACACAGTGAATGTCGAAAAAAAGCATGTCCTGAAAAAACTCGGCAGGATATATCTGTCATGGGACGAGATCGAAAAGGCATTCCAGGCGTATATCGATATACTCAAGGTCAACCCTGCCGACCAGGAGGCCCTTTACCAGGCCGCATTCATCTCGCTCGCCCATGGATACTTCGAGCTTTCATACCGCTATTTCGAGAAGCTGGCCCCGTTGAACAAAAAGAGCTTCGAGATTCAATTCGGCGCCGGGGTTGCATGTCTCCAGAACCAGAAGACCGGCGAGGCGCTGGGCTATTTCAAGGACGCGCTTGCCACCGATCCGCTTTCCGACATAGGGAACATCGCCATGGCCTACAGCCTGTTGAAAAGACGGGACTTTAAAACCGGGGCCAACTACGCGAAGATGGTCGTGCAGAACAGCAGCGATGACAACGCGCTCTTCGTCGCTCGAAGGCTTATGGGGATACTGCTCGTGCAGTCGGGCAAATCCGAGGAAGCCGTCAAGTCCCTGCAGGACACCCTCGATCTGACGCGAAAGCGGGATATGAAGGACGAGGAAGCGATGATACTCTATGATCTGGGTTTCGCCTGCCTCAAATCCGAAAAAACCGACATGGCTTACGAATACTGGAACCAGCTGTACAAGATCGATAAAAATTACAAGGATGTGCAGAAAGCGGTCATGATCCTCCGCAGGGAAATGGACGAAGAGGGCAAGAAATCCGCGCCGGCTGTGTTCGATTCCCTGTTCGAGTTGTCGGAAAAATGGGCCGGTGAGGCGTTTCCCGACAACTATGTCTACTCGATCTGCGGATTGAAAAGCGAAAGGACCGTCGATCTCGGAAGCGTCAGCGTCACGGCGAGGATTCCGGCGGAAAAGACGCCGGCGCAGGCCGGCGAAAAGAAAAAGACGGCGGGCGGAAGCATTGACGAGACCATTGCCGCTTATCTGTCTCTTGATCCCGAAAATTTCAGGATCATATCCAACCGTGTGGTTGCAAAACTGGGATACGGCGTGGACGAGATACTGCCCACGTACCGCGACGCCGACGGAGTCGATTTCATGGGCCATTCGAACCAGGACAGGAGTAAAACGCTCATCTGGGTCAGAAGATGGAAGGGGACGAATGTCGGGGAGATCCCGCTGAGGAATTTCGCCCAGGCCGTGAACGACGCGAAGGCGAAACAGGGGATTTTTATCACGGCAAGCGAACTGACCGAGAACGCCGAGGACGCGATAAAAAGGCTCGGAAAAATATCCGTCGTTTATCCGGAACAGCTCGGCGTGCTGCTCGCGGACCTTCTATAGGCCTAACTGAGATGGAAACCTCCAGAATCCCCCTCAAACAGATCAATTACAATGACAATTCATACGAGATCGGCCGCCGCGTTTCCGACGACCGGCTGCTGGTTTCTATACGGCGTCACGGCATGCTGCGCCTTCCGGTGGTTCTGGGCGGGTCTGACGGTTATGCGATACTCGAGGGATTCAACAGGCTCAGGGCGGCAGCCGAACTGGGATGGGAAAGCGCCGAGTGTCTTGTGGCCGCTTCACCGGACCCTGAACGGTTTCTTGCGCACGCACTTGAAAAGGAGTACCGCCGGGATATCGGCCCGGTCGGGAAGGTCCGCCTTGCCGGGATTCTCGAAGAGCTGTTCAGGACGGACCCCTCCCGGTGCAGGCGGATATGCATTACCGGTTTCGCTGTCCCGGAACAGGTTCTCGACGATCCGAAGCTCAGAAAATTCGTCATGGAAATGCCGGCGCCTCTCGCGGATTACTGCGACGCGAAGGACATCAACTACAGGGTCATGGGAAAGCTTCGCGCACTTCCTGCCGGCGCACTGACGCGCCTGGCGCGGTGGGTCTCGCAGGACAGGATGAGGGTGAACCTTTTCAGGTCGATCGTAGACATGCTCGACGATATCTGCCGCCGCGACGGCGATGCCGGTTTTCTCGACGGGATCGATGAGGCCCCGGCTGAAGGGGAGGTCCAGGACTCTCATATCCATGAGCGCGTGTTTGAAGTCAGGTACCCGGAATACGCCGGGATCAAAAAAAAGGCCGAACGGATCGTCGCTGAATATTCGATGCCGGGAATATCGATTGAAGTTCCGCGCAACATTGAGGGCCCGGTCTTGCGGATACGACTTGACCTCGATTCAAGGGACGGCCTCGAGGGATCCTTGAAAAAGCTGCGAATGCTCGACGAAAAATTTCTTGCCGCGCTTATGGGCCTTCTCGGCTGAAAACCCCTGCGCCGCCGGCCGATCAGTGGATGATGTCTCCGTCTTTTTCTTTCTTTGGGAATGCGTCGAATTTAGAGAGGGCCAGGACTATGCTGTTGAATAGAAATCCGGTCATGACGAATTCGGCCATTTTTTTGTCTTTGTTCGACATTTCGAAGAGCTGATGCACGATGAATATCGCGTTGTCCATTATTTCCTTGAGAAAGAGGTCATTGAACGGCTTTTTATTGTTTCCGTGAAGGTACTGCTCGTCGGCGTATTTCCGCGATTCGACGATCACCTTTTCCAGCAGGTTTTGGAAAAAGACGTCGAAATCCTTGTTGTACTCGACCTCTGTGCCGTTTTTCAGCGTTATCATTTTACTGATCTTTTTTCACGTTTTTCTGAAGCTCCTCGAACTTGTTCTTTAATAAATTTCCGAGGGTCGATTTCTCCGTTGCCGCGTGCTTTTCCTGATAAAAGGTATACTCTTTTTTCTCGGAATTTTCAATGGCTTTTTTTTCGCTCAGGATCATGTTCCTGCTGTCGCGGTCGAATTCCGTTACCGCAGCCCTGATGGTTGCGCCGATGGCGTATTTCTTGTTCAAATCGGTCCCGGGAGGGCAGGCGAGCTCCTTCTTGGGGATGAAGCCGAGCAGGCCGTTTTCGAGCCTTACATTGACGCCCTGTGGAATGACCCTTTCTATGCTTCCTTCGACGATCTCTTCGAGGTCCCCCGCGTCCCTGTTCCAGGGCCCGGTTCCGTCATCCGTGAGATCGAGTGACAGTTTTTTCTCTCCGGGATTGACCGAGATGACCTTGACCGAAACCGCGTCGCCGATTTTCAGGAGATCTTCGGGTTTGCTTATTTTTTTCACGAGATTCATCCTCGAGAGGTGGATGAATCCCTCGACACCGGGTTCAATTTCGACGAACGCGCCCGATTTTATCATGTTGACGACCCTGCCGTCGAACCTGTCGCCGGGCCTGAACCTGCTGCTGTCGGCCCACGGGTCCGGAGAGAGGTCCTTTACGCTCAGTGTGATCCTTCCGCTGTCCCAGTCCATCGCCTTGACCATCGCGGTAACGTTTTTCCCCGGAGCGAATTGCGCCATGTCGACGCTCCTGCTCCGTGACAGCTCGGATTTCGGCACCAGCGCCTCCATCCCGCCGATATCGACGAACACGCCGAAGTCCCTGACCGAGGTTACCGGTCCGGTCACCGTGTCGTTCAACCTGAGCGATTGCCTGAGCCGGTCTTCGCTTTTCTGCTTTTCCTCCTCGAGAAGGACTCTCCTGGACAGGATGATGTTTTTTCCGCCCTCTCCGTATTCGGTGATGAGGAAGGGCATCGATCTGGAGATAAGCTTTTCGGGGTTTTCAGGCGCCTTGATGTCGATTTGCGAGAAAGGACAGAAGGCCCTTGTTCCGGATATCGAGACCGAATATCCGCCTTTTTTGACGTCGGTCACGGTGCCGTGTATGGGCACCCTTTTTTTGTACGCCATGCTGATGAGTTCGGGGGTGGCTTTCCCTTTGCCGATACTGGTAGTCAGGTGTGTTTCACCGCCCCTTTTCGATACGACATAGGCGTCGATCCTGTCTCCCTTCTTGACGGTCGGTTTACCGTCTTTATCGAAAAATTCCGAGATGTCGATTGTCGCTTCGCTTTTTCCGGAAATGTCGAGGAATACGTTTTCCTGGTTTATCTGCACCACGACGCCGGTGACGCTTTCCCCGGGCTCGAAATCGTCCCTCCGGTTGAGGGACGCCTCGAGCATTTCCTCGAAATTATATTCTTCATTGTCGATATGGTCGTTTTTTTCCATTGGAAACCTGCGGTTATGATATAATGTCAGTCGAAAATCCAAAGTATCACGGTCATGATCCGGCTGTAAACAAAATTTACCATTTAAGGCATAATTTCATGACGCCTGCATATCAGGGGTTTTACCTTCCCGCCGCCGTAATAAAAATTATTGACATTATTGCATGCCGGTGTTAAATACGCTTTATCCGATAATCACGGTTTTCTTATCCAATAGTTAAAATAGTCAAACGGGGTGTATCATGAAAAAACTTGCAGTATTAATGCTTATATTATCAGTTGCGATGACGGCGTATGCCGAAACCGAAAAGAAATCCAAATCATCCGAGGAATACATTGCCGACCTGTCGCAGGACAGGGACGAGAAGACCATAACTGAGGCGGCCGAATGGGCCGGAGAAAACCAGAAAAAGGAAGCCATCGATAAGCTGGCTGCCCTTGTCTCCGATGAGAGGGAAAACGTCCGCATGAAGGCCGTGGTCGCCCTCGGATATATCGGCGACGAAAAGGGAGTCGATGCGGTGAATTCGGCATGCCTGAACGACCAGAGCGCAGATGTCAGGTATGCAGCGCTCCTGTCCTCCTTCAGGATCGGTTCGAAAAAATCGATCGAAACCTGGAAACAGGTGAAAGAAAAAGAAACCGACCCCTATATTCAGGATTTCATCAAGAAAGCCGAAGACAAGCTGGTCAAGAAAAAATAAGCCCGCGATTTTACGGGAAATCAGACAGCAGGTATCATTATTTTTTATTAAAAGCATGCTGTTATTAAATAACATCATGCTTTTTTATTTACCGACATGAGAATACAGCAGAACAGCCAGTATGATGAAGTGAAGTACCTCGTTTTCGACGTCGAATCGGTGCCCGACCCGAAGCTTATCAGGATGGTCAGGTATCCAGGCGAGGACATCGACGACCGTACCGCGGTCGGGAAATACCGCGACGAGATACTCGAGGCGACTGAGGGAGTTTCAGAGTTCATTCCGGTCACATTCCAGTATCCGGTGTCGGTCACCGTGGCCAAGGTCAGGGGGGATTACACCCTCATCGACATCGTGTGCCTTGACGAGCCGAAGTTCAGGCCCAGGGAGCTCACCAGGCTCTTCTGGCTCGGGACCGAATCCCTGTACGCTCACGCCTCTCTCGTGACGTTCAACGGCAGGGGATTCGACATTCCGCTGCTCGAGCTCATGGCCTACCGCTACGGGATTTCGGCGAGCCGCCATTTCAAGGACAAGTTTGCGGGCAGGTACCGTTTCGGGACCAAGCACATCGACCTTCAGGACTGGATCACCAACTATAACGCTATCCGCATGAACGGAGGCCTCAACCTTCTGGCCAAGGTGATCGGCAAGCCGGGAAAAATGGGCACTACCGGAGACAAGGTCTACGAGATGTTCCTGGAAGGCAAGATCCGCGAAATCAACGATTACTGCATCCACGACGTGCTCGACACGTATTTCGTTTTCCTGCGCACGCGCGTGATCTCCGGCGACCTGCCGCTCGACCGCGAGCAGGAGATCGTCAGACTCACCAAAAAGTTCATCGAGGAAAATCAGGAGAGGATCCCGGCCTTCGCCGAGTACCTGAAAAACTGGGGGGACTGGGACCCCAGGCCCTGAGAGGATTCAGCCGTTTCCGGTTCAGCGGTGGCGGCTCAGTTGGCGGCCTGTATCTCGGCGTATATTTCGCATATCCTGTTCTGGTATTCTTCCCTTATCACCATTTCCCGCATGTTCCTGAAAATTCTGTATGGCCTGTCGGTCGTGGTCGCGTTCGACATCCACGCGGGCAGCTTGCCCCCGGGATCTGAATGCGTCTCGTAGGTCACCTTTACCATGCCGTCCTCTTCGGGGGCGAACCGGAAAATACCGTACAGGTTTTTCACCCTGACCATTCCCGGCTCCTCCTTCATGATCCCCGGCACGTCGGTGAATTCGATGGTGACGATTTTGTCTGCCGGGTTCTGGCGGATTTTGAAATGGGATATCGAGTCCCTGTCTTTGGCGGGCCAGGGAGCGTCGATCACGATATGGATGTAATACTCGAGCTTGTTTATTTCCTTCACACAGGTGAAATTTTTCATCCGGGGATACCATTTCGGAAAGGAATCGAAATCGGTCATCAGGGCTATAAGGCTGGGAATGGATGTTTTGATTTTCATTTCGGCCCTGACCGCCTTGAAATCGGATCCCGGCACCGACCTGGTGTACACCTGTATGCCTTTTGCGTCTTTGGCGAGCTTCCATTCCTGGGCGCGCAGGGGAATCGCGGCTGATGCCAGCAGCATCACAGCAATGATAAAAATATTTTTCATTTTTTCTTCTTGTTCGTCGATTTGCCTTTCGTGCTTTTGGGTTTCACGGCTTTCACGGCCGGCCGCTTCTTCGCTTTTTTAACGGCTGAGCCGGTTTTCGCCGTTTTGGCGGACGCCCGCTTCGCTGCCGTTTTCCTGGGAACGGCTCCGCCTTTCACGTCCTTGCCGGGCAGCACTCTGACCGCGCCGCGGTCCGCAGACGAGACCATGAGGGCGTACGCCTTGAGCGACCGTGAAACCACGCGGTCCCTGCCGGCCGGGGTGAACGCTTTCGCCCCCTTCGCTTCTTCCGATTTTCTTCTCTTCGCGAGCTCGGTGTCGGATACGAGAAGGTTGAGTTTCCTGTTCGGAATATCGATCTCGATCATGTCCCCGTTCCTGATCAGCCCGATGTTGCCGCCCGAAGCGGCCTCGGGAGATATGTGCCCGATCGAAAGACCCGCGGTTCCCCCCGAGAACCGGCCGTCGGTGAGGAGCGCGCATTCCCTGCCCAGTCCCATCGAGTTTATGTATGAGGTGGGATACAGCATCTCCTGCATGCCCGGGCCGCCCTTCGGGCCCTCGTAGCGGATGACAACGACATCGCCTTTCTTTACCGTTCCGCCGAGTATGCCGGCGCAGGCCAGCTCCTGAGAGTCGAATACCCGGGCCGTTCCCCTGAACCGGTAGATGCTCGGGTCGACCCCGGCGGTCTTCACGATGCTGCCCTTCTGGGCGATGTTGCCGAAGAGAACGGCCAGGCCGCCGTCGCGGTTGTAGCAGTGGGCGATGTCGCGGATGCATCCGGAGACCCTGTCCCGGTCGAGTTTTTCGAAGCGGGTGTTCTGGGACCCCAGAACAAGATTGCGGCCCATCGCCGCCGGCGCGCTTGCGTAGAGGTCAAGCGCCTCGTCGGTCACGGATTTTTTCATGATGTCGTAGCGGTCAAGTGCCTGTGCGAGGGTCAGGCGGTCGACCCTTTTGACCGATGTGTCGAGGAGCCCCGAGCGGTCAAGCTCTCCCATGATGCCCAGGATGCCTCCGGCACGGTTCACGTCCTCGACGTGGTAGTGCGAGCTCGGGGCGACCTTGCACAGGTTCGGGACCCTGCGCGAAAGCGCGTCGATGTCCTTCATGGTGAAGTCGACTTCCGCGGCATCGGCGATCGCGAGCAGGTGGAGCACGGTGTTGGTCGACCCGCCCATGGCGATGTCGAGCGACATCGCGTTCATGAACGCTTTCTTGGTCGCTATCGACCGGGGAAGGACGGATTCATCGCCCTTATCGTAATACGCCATGGTCAGCTCGACGATCAGCTGCGCGGCCCTTTCGAATATTGCGGCCCGGTTCTTGTGCGTGGCCACGACCGTACCGTTTCCCGGAAGCGCGAGGCCTATCGCCTCGGTGAGACAGTTCATCGAGTTGGCGGTGAACATGCCCGAGCACGATCCGCAGGTCGGGCAGGCGGTACGTTCGAGCTCGGCGATGTCTTCGTCCGGGACCTTCGGGTTCGCACTCATGACAATGGCGTCGATCAGGTCTTTTTTCGTTCCCTTGAATATGCCGGCCTCCATGGGGCCGCCCGAAACGAAAACGGCCGGGATGTTGAGCCTCATGGCGGCCATGAGCATTCCGGGCGTGATTTTGTCGCAGTTGGATATGCAGATCATGGCGTCGACGGTGTGGGCGTTGCACATGTATTCGACGCTGTCGGCGATGATTTCGCGTGACGGCAGGGAGTAGAGCATGCCGTCGTGTCCCATGGCGATGCCGTCGTCGATGGCTATGGTGTTGAACTCGGCGGAAAAGAATCCTGCCTCTTCGATCATCGATTTCACCTGCTGGCCGATCGTATGCAGGTGCACGTGGCCCGGGACGAACTGCGTGAAGGAATTGACGACTGCGATGATCGGTCTGCCGAACTGCTCCTCTTTCATCCCGTTGGCCCGCCACAGGCTCCTGGCCCCGGCCATTCTTCTTCCTTCGGTGCTCGCCGCGCTTCGCAGTTGTTTTTTCATGATCATGCTCCTTTGTAAGTCTGTTCAATCTGGATAGAAAATTTGCCATATAGGCGCAGAGACGCAGAGATCCGGAGGGGCGACCCCCTCCCTTCCTCCCCTTTCCAAGGGGGAGGCGGTTGAGCGACAACGAAACCGGTGGGGGTGACTCCTGACGACCTCTCGCCCGTGGTCGTTTTTTATCCTGCATCTGAAAGAATTAATAAATAGCAGGAATTAACGCCTATTTGTCAAGAGGATTTATCCTTTTCGTCGTCTCTGATCCGGTCGTATATTTCGCCCATCCTCCTGAGCCTGCCGACGATCTCGCCGCTTATGGCCCCGCGGGTGAGCTTCCAGCGCCAGTTGCCCGAGCAGGTGCCGGGCACGTTCATCCTGAATTCGGCCCCGTACCCGAGCACGTCCTGGGCCGGGAACATGACCAGCCGTGCGACCGAACGGCAGGCCTGCCTGATCAGCTTCCAGTGAAAGTCGTTGAATGTCTCGGCGCCGAGATATTCGAGCGCGTAGTTCCTGGTATTGTCGTCGATTTCACCGCCGTAAAACCATCCGTTTGTCGTATTGTTGTCGTGTGTGCCGGTGTACACGATGAAGTTCGGGTCGTCGTAGTTGTGGGGCAGGTAGTAGTTCTTGTTGTTGAAGTCGAAGGCGAACTGCAGTATTTTCATGCCAGGCAGATCCAGGTCGTCCCTGAGCTTTTCGACCTCCGGGGTGATCACGCCCAGGTCTTCTGCGATAAGGGGAAGGTCGCCGAGCTCCTGTTTCAGCCGGTTGAAGAACTCGATGCCCGGCCCGGGGACCCACTCGCCGTTGATCGCGGTCTCCTCGTCGGCCGGTATCGACCAGTAGGCCTCGAACGCCCTGAAGTGGTCGATTCGGATGATGTCGATGTGGCGGTGCAGGTGGCCTATCCTCCGCACCCACCATCTGAAGGTCGCCTCGTTTAGGTGGTCTTTTTTGTCCCGCCACCGGTACAGGGGATTGCCCCAGCGCTGGCCGGTCGCGCTGAAGTAGTCGGGGGGTACGCCCGAGACGGATTCGGGTTTTCCTGTTTCCGGGTCGAGCTGCAGCATGTCCCGGTGCGCCCATGAATCGGCCCCGTTCATGGTTATGTAGATGGGTATGTCGCCGATGAGGTACACGCCCAGCCCGTTGCAGTATTTCTTGAACGCGCTCCACTGCGTGAAGAACACCCATTGGAGGAATTTCCGGTACTCGATCTGCTCGTGCAGCTTTTCGGTCCAGGCTTTCATGCTGGCATGCTCGCGCATGGCAAGTCCCGGCTCCCACGAGGTCCAGTCGAGCGTGCCGAGCTTTTCGGCCAGCGCTGAATAGAGCGCGTAGTCGTCGAGCCAGTCGGACGACTCCTTGCAGAATTTCTCGTACGCCTGCCGCGGGGCGGTCGGGGATTCCCTGAAACGCCGGTGCGCCTCCCTGAAACAGGGGACCTTGTGCAGCAGAACGTCGTCGAAGTCGGCGAAGTGCGATTCGGCCTGGTCATACGGCGGCACGTCGATCCCGCACCAGGGCTCTGCCGCGAGGTCGTCGAGGCTGATGAGCAGCGTGTTCCCGGCGAACGTCGAGGTGGAGGCATAGGGGCAGAAATCAAAGATGCCCGCGACAGGGCCGATGGGCAGGACCTGCCAGTAGCGCATCCCCGCGCTCTTCAATAAATCCGCGAAATCCCTGGCCTCGGCCCCGAGGGTCCCGATGCCGTACCTGCCGGGCAGGCTGGTGATATGAAGCAGCATTCCGCTCGATCGTTCGATGTTCATTGGTAAATCCTTTGTAAATAAGATGGCCTGTGGGGCGAAGAACCCACGGCGCAACAGTGTGTATATATACTGCTTCGCTGACGCCCGAAATGCAATTATTTTAAAAAATCTTGACCGAAAAAAACACGGTCTGTCTATAATGCCTTATTGCGACCAAATCAATAATTTTCGGGGCCGTATCATGCGAATTCGCAGGACAACACGTTTCTTTTACCCGGCTTTCATGCTGCTCATCCCGTTGTTTCTTTCATGCGCCGGCGGTGATGCCGGCCTCGAAGTTTCCGGCTGGGAGATCCTTCACGATAATGACAGAAGCATTTCATCTGCAATGGCGAAAACGGGATGGAAGTTGGTCAGTGTGCCTTCGACGTTCAGGATACCGGTCGATACCGGAAATAAGAAGATGAGCGGCGCGCACTATTTCTGGCTTCGAGGCGCGATTGTCATACAGTATAAGCCCGAAAATTTTTACGGGATCACCATGGGCAGGGTCTATGACACGGATGCGGTGTACATCAACGGGTATCAGATCGGGTCCATGGAGAATGACGAAATCGGTCTCATCCGCCAGAGGAGAAATTACGTGATACCCCGCGGAGTGCTCAGAAGCGGGGAAAATTCCGTGTACATCAACCTGGGAGCGTACAGCGCCGACCGTGCGGGCATTACGTCTGTCGTGAGGATACTTCCCAGACGTGAGTACGAGATCGTCTCCCTGATCA
>Ga0116153_10001788_pt1 | contig 18606 bp, 10 predicted proteins | sample AD_UKC028_MetaG_FD_89896 | JGI IMG/M metagenome (GOLD analysis project Ga0116153, IMG submission 89896) | Active sludge microbial communities of municipal wastewater-treating anaerobic digesters from USA - AD_UKC028_MetaG | ecosystem: Engineered > Bioreactor > Anaerobic > Digestate | place: USA...
CCCCCCGTCGTACAAATAAAAAGGACGCCCCTTTGAGAGGCGTCCGTGGTCGCCGCATGGTTTCCCATGGAGCGGAGCCCGCAGAACAGAAGTCCCTTATTGTGAAAAAAAGAGACAACCGACGCTCAGGTATGTTATATAGTTACTATCATTGTTGGGTTTTGTCAATAAGCAATAAGTGGGAAAATGAGAAATGGGCGAAAAAGAACGCAGAGAGTACGTCCTGGGCCTGGACATCGGCGCGACTTCAGTGGGATGGGCCGCAATCGAATCCCGCAACGACGAGTTCACCGGCCTGCTGGCTTCCGGCGTCAGAATCTTCGAGGCCGGCGTGGAAGGAACACTTGACACGATCGAAAGCGGCAAGGACGATTCCCGCGCCAAGGGGCGCAGGGAGAAACGATCTTCCCGACGCCGTCAGGACCGTCTTGCCAGAAGGCTGGTCAGGCTGTTCGGCATCCTCCGCGAAGCCGGACTGTTTCCAACATACGACATCCCGCAGGACGCTTCGTCCCCCAAACCGGGCGGACAACGCAAAGCGGCGGAGCGCGACTACACCCTCAAGAGGCTGCGCGCCGACCTGCTTTCTGCGTGGGACATGAGGCTGCGCGCCGCCGGCGCGAATGACGACTCCCGCGAAATCCGCCTCCTGCCCGATCTCCTCCCCTACCTCATCCGCTCCCGCGCCGTCTCCGCCAGGATCGAGAAAGAGGAAATCGCCCTCGCCATCTACCACATCGCCCACCGCAGGGGCTTCCTGAGCAACCGCAAGGAGCTCCCCAAGGACGATAAAGAGAAAAAGGACGAGGGCAAGGTCAAGGAGAGCATCGGGGAGCTTCGCAAGCTGATGCAGGAGGCGGGAACGCCCTTCCTCAGCCAATACTTCACGACGCTTAACCCTCACGAGGCGCGAGTCAGGTCCAGATACACCGCCCGCGCCATGTACGAGGAGGAATTCGACGCCATCTGGAAGGAGCAGGAGAAACATTATCCCGGCGTCCTGACCCCCGCGCTCAGGAAGAAGGTCCACAACGCCATCTTCTTCCAGCGCCCCCTCAAGAGCGCCGCCGGGCTGATCGGCCAGTGCGAGCTTGAGCAAGGCCACCGCCGCGCCCCCATGGCGCTGCCGGAATGCCAGAGATTCCGATACCTCCAGAAAATCAACGATCTGGACATCAGCCACCCCGACGGAACGCGAACCCGCCCGACGCCGGAAGAGCGAGAGAAACTCGTTGCCGAACTTGAACATTCAGACTCCGTGACATTCGCGAAGATGCGCAAGATTCTCGGCATCTCCCGGCTATGCGAATTCAACCTCGAACGCGGCGGAGACAAGTCGCTGAAGGGCAATACGACCTCCGCGAAAATGCGCAACATATTCGGCGCGCGATGGGACTCGTTCTCGATTGAGGAGCAGCACAAGGTCATCGAGGATATAAACAGCATCCAGAAACCGGCGACACTGAAAAGCCGTGGCATGCGCGTATGGGGACTGAAAGAGGAACAGGCGCAGGAGTTTTCCGAAATCATCCTCGAACCCGATTACTGCAACCTGTCCCTGCGGGCCATTCGAAAACTGCTGCCTTCCCTTGAGGAAGGAACGCCATACAAAACCGCAGAAAAAGCCGTCTACGGCGACAGGCCGACGGGCATCATCGTGGACGTCCTCCCGCCCGTCCGAAAGCAACTGAAGGAGCTTCGCAACCCCGCCGTCGAACGCGCCCTCACGGAACTCCGCAAGGTCGTCAACGCCGTCGTCAGGCGATATGGCAAGCCTGCCGCCATCCGTATTGAGCTTGCCCGTCACCTGAAACGCCCGCGCAAGGCCAGAGTGGAAATCACGAAGAAAATCCGCCGCAACGAGGCATTCCGCAAAACCGCCGCCGAGAAAATCGCCAAAGAGGTCGGCATTACCAATCCCAGCCGCTCGGACATTGAAAAGGTCCTCCTCTGGCAGGAATGCGGCGGCGTCTGCCCATACACCGGCAAGTCAATCTCCATCCGCGCACTCTTCGGCCATCACCCCCAGTTCGACGTTGAGCACATCATCCCCCGCAGCCGCAGCTTCGATAATTCCTTCCTCAACAAAACCCTTTGCGACGCGGCGGAAAATCGGAAGAAACGCGCAAGAACGCCGTGGGAGGCTTATGGAAGCGACGAAAAGAGATGGGGTGATATTCTTGATCGCGTCGCAAGGTTCGACACCGACTCTGATACACGGACACGCAAGCTCGAACTCTTCCGCGTGAAGGATTTGCAGGACATCAGCGACTTCGCAAGCAGCCAGTTGAATGACACGGCTTACGCATCCCGCGAGGCCTGCCGCTATCTCGGCATGCTCTACGGCGGCGTCACCGGAACCGGGCGCAGAACCGTCCAAGCCACGCAGGGCCGCGCCACGGCGCTGCTGCGCGCGACGTGGAAACTCAACGACATCATCGGCGGCGGGGAGAAAACCCGCGACGACCACCGCCACCATGCCATTGACGCCATCGTCGTCGCCCTGACCGCCCCCGGCATGATCCAGAAACTCAGCCGGGCGGTACAGCAGAGCGAGGAAAAGCTGCAAAGGGCGGTCGAGGCAATGAACCCGCCGTGGGAAGGATTCTTCGATGACGCGAAGCGCGTCATCGAGGGCATGGCCGCGTCGCACAGGGTCAACCGCAAGGTCAACGGCCCGCTCCACGAGGAAACCGTCTACGCGAAAAGGCTGGACGAAAACGGAAAGGAATGTTTCCACGTCAGAAAACCCGTCTACAGGCTGTCTCCCAACGAGGTGGAGCAGATCGCCGATCCGGTCGTCAGGGAGCGGGTCAAGGCCCGCATCGCCGAGGTCGGGGACATCAAGGCGCTTGAGAAGGCGGAGAACCTACCCTTCATGCAGGCAAGGGACGGACGGCGAATACCGATCAAGAGCGTTCGTGTTCGCGTATCCGCCAACCCCCGCCCCATCGGCAGCGGAGCGGACACGCGCTACGTCAAACCCGGATCAAACCACCATGTGGAGATTGTGGAAACAACCGACAAGCGCGGAAGGAAGAAGTGGGAAGGATTCGTGGTCACCTCTCTTGACGCGATGACGAGGTTGCGAAACAAAGAACCGATTGTCAAAAAAGACCACGGGCCGGGAAAGGATTTCGTCTTCTCACTTGCAGGCGGAGAGACGATCCAACACGACACAGATGATGGACCTCAACTTTTCAGAATAAGAACTGTCAGCCAAACAAATAAGGGTTACCCGCGAATTGACTATGTCAGGATAAATGATGCCAGACTCAAGAAGGAAATTATGGCTTCTGGTGACTGGTTCATTGGCTTCTTTGAATCTCTGCGCGAACTCAATTGCCGCAAGGTTGTCATCCTTCCCACCGGCGAGATCAGGACGGCCAACGACTGACGGGGAGTCCGGGACATGAACAACAGGATCATTGACATCTCGGAAGAGCCTGCCGCTCTCTCCTCCCGTTACGAGAATCTCGTAATAAGGCGCGATGACGGTTCTGAAGCAAGTTTGCCTTTCGGGGAACTTGCCGTGATCCTGGTTTCGCATCCGCGCATCAGCATGACGCAGTCGGTGCTGTCCGGCATATGCGCCGCCGGGGCGGTTCTGGTGGCGTGCGATGAGAAGCGGACGCCCTGCGGGATGCTGCTCCCCCTTCAGGGTCACAGCACGCAGAGCGAGCGCTTCGCCCTACAAGCCTCCGCCCCTCTGCCCCTTCGCAAGCGGCTTTGGAAACAGATTGTTCAGGAGAAAATACGCGCGCAATCCCGCGCGCTGAGCCGCCTTCGCGGAGACGACCGCGGGCTGGCCCTCCTTGCCGCGCAGGTCAGGAGCGGCGACCCGGAAAACGTCGAGGGCCGCGCCGCCCGCGCATACTGGAGCACGCTGTTCGGCGCTGAGGGATTCACCCGCGACCCCGACTCTCCGGGGCTGAACGCGATGCTCAACTACGGATACGCCGTCCTACGGGCCGTCGTCGCCCGCGCAATCTGCGCCTCCGGACTGCATCCCTCCCTCGGAATACACCACCACAACCGTTATGACACTTTCCCGCTGGCCTCGGACCTGATGGAGCCTTTCCGCCCCGTCGTTGACGAGGCCGTGGCCGCAATTGCCGCCGGAAAACCCGAACCGGAACTGGACAAGGCAGCCAAGTCGGCGATTCTGGCGCGGCTGGCGGAGCGGAGGCCGGGCGGCGGCGAGACGCGAACGCTCTTTGACTTCGCGGGGATCGAGGCCGCGTCCCTGGCAAAGGTCTATGAAGGCGCCCAGAAAACGCTGACCATCCCCGCCTTGTAGGGTGGGTTCAAGCGCAGAGGAACCCACCGAAACAACTCATGTCCCCCCTCACCCACCATTCCGCCCGCAGCGGGCGTCATGGTTCCCCCTCTCCCGGCGGGAGAGGGGAGGGATACATGAGGAAAATGCAGGATGGGTTCTTAGCGACGCCGCAGGCGACGCGGAACCCACCGAAACAACCTCGGCCGGTTCCAACGCGGGGGAACCTGCCGGAACAAATCAATTAGCGCGAACCAATGAAATCCGAACGCGCAGACATTTCGGGGTACAAGGGCATGTGGCTCTTCACAATGTTCGACCTTCCGGTCAAGACCAAGCAGGAACGCAAGATCTATGCCCAGTTCCGCAAGGAGCTCATAAAGCTCGGCTTCTCGATGCTCCAGTTCTCCGTCTACGCGAGATATTTCAACTGCGAGGAGCGCGCCCGCGGATACCGGAACCAGATAAAGTCGCTGATTCCGTCCGACGGGCAGATCAGGCTGCTGAGCGTCACCGACGTCCAGTTCGGAAAGATGGAGATATTCAACGGGGGCGTCAAGGGCGACGCCGAAAAACCGCCCCAGCAACTCATGCTTTTCTGAAAAACGCGGGGACGCGAGCCGTTTTCGCTTGCGCGAAATCGTCTCGCGTCCTTAATTTCCGAGCCTCGTTACACCGTTTTCCACGCGCCCCGCATTCCCTAAACCCCGCAGGCTGCTCACCTTACGGAGTAAAGATTGTACCTGAGCGTCGGTTCCCTTCAAACCACAACTCATGCATCACGTCAATAAGCCCCCCAAAATTGTACCTGAGCGTCGGTTCCCTTCAAACCACAACAGGCGATCATGGTCAGCCGGATGGGGGGGGATTGTACCTGAGCGTCGGTTCCCTTCAAACCACAACGATTGTTGTTGCTTGTTCCATCGTCATTCCATTGTACCTGAGCGTCGGTTCCCTTCAAACCACAACCCTGCCCGTTCTTGTAAGCCGATGCCCGCGATTGTACCTGAGCGTCGGTTCCCTTCAAACCACAACCCGCGATAAAGGATGTCTCAAGCTTTGTTTATTGTACCTGAGCGTCGGTTCCCTTCAAACCATAACAAGGGGGGGGGGCGGGGACGTGTAATATGCGGTGACAGCGTCATATTGTGTATGATGTCCATGGATTCCCCAGCCGAACAGGCGGCGCAAGAGGATTGACGATCCGCAAGCGCAGTCATAAAATCCAGTCCTGCCGATTACGCGCCCCGGTCCGCAGCGCCGCATTCGGCAGGAACAGACACAACCCGCTTGCGAAGGCAAAGGAGAACCCGCAATGGCGTTCAAGATCGAAGCATCAAAGCGCGTCCAGTCCATCGGCGCTTACGCGTTCGCCGAGGTGGACAAGCGCGTTGAAGAACTCAAGGCAGCCGGCATTGACCCGATAGACTTCGGCGTCGGCGACCCGACCGTCCCCACTCCGAAATTCATCCGTCAGGCCGTCAAGGCCGGGCTGGACAAGCACAAGAGCACGGGCTATCCGAGTTACATCGGCGCGAAGCATTACCGCGAAGCCGTGTGCGCGTGGACGAAGCTGCGCTTCGGCGTTGACCTCGACCCCGCGCAGGAAGTCACCGCCACCATCGGCGCGAAGGAGGCCGTCTTCAACTTCCCCGAGGGTTTCATCAACCCCGGCGACGTCGTGATTGTCCCGACGCCCGGGTACCCGCCTTACGCCCGCGGGACACTCTTCGCCGAGGGCGAGTCCTGGTTCATCCCGCTGCACGAGGAGAACGGATTCCTGCCCGACCTGGACGCGATCCCCGCCCCGGTCCTCAAGAAGGCGAAGATCATGTGGATCAACTACCCCAACAACCCGACCGGCGCGGTTGCCCCCATGAGCTTCTTGAGGAAGGCGGTCAAGTTTGCCGCAAAGCACAACCTGATACTGGCTTCCGACGAGGCATACAGCGAGCTTTACTTCGGCGACGAGGCCCCGCACTCCGTCCTTGAGATCACGAAGAAGGGCGTCATCTGCTTCCAGTCCCTGAGCAAGCGCAGCGCGATGACGGGCCACCGCGTCGGCTGGGTGGCGGGGGACAGGGAGATCGTCTCCATCTTCAAAAAGGTCAAGACGAACATTGACTCCGGGACGCCCACGTTCATTCAGGAGGGCGCGATCGCTGCCCTATCGGACGAGACGCACGTCAAGGAAATGCGCGACGAATACAAGGTGAAGCGCGACATCCTTGCCGACGCGCTTGTTGACGCGGGAATGCCCGACTGCCGCCCGGCGGGGACGATATACCTCTGGCAGAAGATGCCGGACGGTCTTTCCAGCCTTGATTTCGCATTGAAGCTCTTGCAGAAGGACGTGGCCATCGTCTGCACGCCCGGCGCGTGGATCAGCACGCCGACGGCTGACGGGGCAAACCCCGGAGAAGGTTACTGCCGGTTCGCGCTAGTGCCGGGCGTCAAACAGACGCGCCTTGCGGCAAAACGAATCAGGACGATGAAGTTGTAAATAAGGGGGTCTGGCGGGAAGCGAAATCATCTGGTAGGGTGTGTGACTTGCGAAGTAAGTCGCACACGCAGAGAATGGAATCTTGCGATTGTCCCGCGCGCGCAAAATCTCAGACCTTTGGTCTTTCGGTTTCGCACACCCTACGCGCTAAATCCGAGAGCTAACCGGGGGAGAACAGGAATCAGGCGCAGCCATGAGCGACAGGAAGCCCATCCCGGAGAAGTTCAGAAGCAACTTCCACGTGCATACTTACATTTCCCCCTGCTGCGGGGATCACGAGGGCTGCCGCCCGGAGAACCTGCTCAGGATCGCCGAGGGCTACGGCCTTCACGAGCTGGGATTCTGCGATCACGTCTTCATCCCCCGCCCCGGCATGAAGGAGAGCTACGGCGCGAGCGAGCAGGAATTCCTGTTCGTCCGCAACCAGGTCAGGATGCTCGAATACAGCGCCACGCGTCCGCTGCTGGGGTGGGAGGTTGACGTCTTCGGCAAGAACAGCTACTCGCTGCACGAGAAGTATCTTGAGTATCTGGACTACGCGACTCTATCCTGCCACTTCTATCCGGAAGAGCAGGAGCGGGTGGCCTTCCAGAGCCATGACACGGCGGCGGCGCGCATTCTCAACCGATACATGATCGCAGCCACGACGGGATTCGCGGACATCATCGCGCACCCGTTCTACCTGCACAAGCAATGGTTCCCGGACGCCAACGCCATCCACGAACGCATATCGCAGAAGAATCTTGAGGAGTTCATGTGCGCGGCGCGGGAGAACGGGATAGCGCTGGAGTTCTCCCCGGTTCTCTTCAGGGCGGATTACTGGAACGTCCAGAACGCCTATCGCATCTACGACACGGCAAGGTCAATGGGCGTCAAACTGGCGCCGGGCAGCGACGCCCACACGGCCGGGGCGGTGGCAAACCACCTGACGACGGCGTTCGTGCTGGAAGACCTCCGGCTTGACGACTCAAACTTCGTCTGCTACGACGAGCTGAAACACGCGGGGCGGCGGGCGATTTAATCGGGGATGGCATCGCGGGCGATATTGTCGCCACGGCGGGATATAATGGCGCGGCGGACATCAGTCGAATAGTACGAATCGGAAAGACCATGAATCGTTCCGGGGAAATTCTTAACAAGATAGCCCACCTTCGCGCAGCCAACAGCGCAAACTGGGGCAGCGTGATCCGCAGGGCGCTCACTCTTTCCAGAGATTATGAGCGGGATGACGGTTTTTCCGGCCGACTGGTCAACATAACGCTCGAAACGACCTATCGCTGCAACCTGAACTGCGGATTCTGCTTCCTCCAGGGCAACAGGCTGAACCGCCGCGACGAGGAACTGACCCTAGCGGAAATCGCCTCCCTTGCGGATCAGGCGGGCAGGCTCGGCAGCAGCATCTACATCACCGGCGGCGAGCCGTTCCTTCGCAAGGACGGAGTTGAGATTGTCGAGACAATCAAATCCGCCGGCGTGAAGACCGGCGTGAACACCAACGCAACGCTGCTGGACGACGCGAAAATCGGGCGTCTTGCCCGGACGGGAATGGATTACGCGATCATCAGCCTGCATGGAAGCGCGGAGTATCACGACAAGGTTGTCGGGAAGGCGGGATCGCGCGAGAAGGCAGTCCGCGCCATCAAGTCAATGCTCAAAGCCGGCGGCGGGACGCATGTGCTGGTTAATTTCGTCCTGACGGAGGAATCCACGTCTCACCTTGCCGAAGTTACGGAACTCTGCGCGAAGACGGGCGTTCACGCCCTTACCGTGCAGCACCTTACCTTCCTGACCCGCGGTGATATTGAGGCGCACGGACACGCCTGGCCGGGCATCTTTGGCGCGGCGGACGACACCGGGCTGGTCTACAGCATGGTTGATCCGTCAAATGTTGACCGAGCGGCGATACTGGAGGCGGCGGAAAAATGCAAGGAGCTTGCCGGGAAGCTTGGCGTCTGCTGCATTATCAAGCCGGACCTGGACTCGGAAATGCTGGAGGCCTGGTATAGCGAGGATTACGGCGTGAGGAGCAGATGTCTGTATCCGTGGACCGACGCGCGGGTGGCCCCGGACGGCCAGGTCTACGCCTGTCAGTTCATCCCCTATCCCGTCGGCAACATACGGCAGGCTTCCCTGAAGGAATTGCTTAACAATGAGCGATACAGGAAATTCCGAAAGGGATTGAAGGAGGCGGGCGGGCAATTCCCCGGCTGCGCAAGATGCTGTAAACTCTATCGGGGCGGCCTGAAGTCCGCCGGTAGAAACAGAAAACGTGACTAGCGCGTAAGAGAAGGCATGACCGAGAACCTGAAAGATATCATCGAAACGAATCCCGCCCCCGAAATCCACGAATCGGACCGCGAGAACACCCCCGGCTTTATCGTCGGCGGATGCGTCATCCTCCTGGTTTGCCTGATGACGATGGGGATGAACATGCGCACGCGCAGCCTATGGGAGCCGGAGGAGATGCGTTACGCGCAGATAGCGTCAGAGATGCTCCAGAATCGCGAATGGGCGCTTCTGCGCTTCAACGGGATTCTGTATCCCGACAAGCCGCCGCTTTATTTCTGGTCAATATGCGCCGTCGCGTCGTTCACGGGCGAGGTCGGACCGGTCGCCGCGCGACTGCCGGTTGTCGTAGCCGGCATCGCAACCACGCTTCTGATCTACTTCTGGGTCTGGTATGCGGTCGGCCTCCGTCCGGCGCTGCTGACGGCGGCTGTCCTGCTGGCGTCGCCGTTCTATCTGCGCACGGCGTCAGAAGCGCGCATGGACATGCTGCTGGTCTTCTTCATAACGCTGGCCAACGTCGCCTTCTACGTCAATCACATGAAGGGCGGGGAGGTGAAGTGGCTCCATCGCGTTTTCTGGGTTTCGCTTGCGCTCGGGACGCTCGTAAAAGGGCCTGTGGCAATAATCCTGCCTCTGCTTCTGGCCGCAGCTTTCCTGCTCATGGAAAAGGAACTCGGTTACTTCCGACTCATGCGTCCACTGGAGGGGATCGGCATCATCGCCGTCCTGGTCGGATTGTGGCTTGTGGCGGCGTGCGTAAAAGGCGGGAGCGAATTCACGTCGAATCTGCTGCTCCATCAGAACGTCCATCGCGTTACCGACCCCTGGCTGCACCGCAATCCGCCGTGGCACTTCATCGTGGTCCTTCCGCTGCTCTTCCTGCCGTGGACGTTCCTGCTGCCGGCGGCAATTGTCCATCCGTGGACTGCGGAAGGCTCAGACGACCGGCGGGAGACACTCTTCGCGCTTCTCTGGTTGGCGACTGGCTTCATCTTCTTCACAATCGTCCCGACAAAACGATCCATCTACATGGCCCCGCTCTTTCCAGCTCTTGCCGTGCTGTGCGGGATCGTGATCGAGGATTGCGTATTCAAGGAGCCTCATGCGCGCTTCTGGCGCGCGCGGATTCCCTTCTATCTCATCCCCGTATTCCTGTTCTCGCTTGTCGCTGCGGCGTGGGGCCTCGCGCCGGCGGTCTTCCCGGATTGCAAAGAGATCATCCCCGAGTTGGCCGTGCCGCTTGCGACAGGATGTGTTGTGGCCGCTTTCTTCTTCATGAGCGACAAATTCCCGGCAGGGGCGCTCACGCTCTTCGCCACGGTCACCATGGAATGCGTCATAGCCTCGCATATAATTTATCCGTGGGGTGACAGATTCAAGAGCGTCAAACCGATGCTGGAGGCCGTTCGGAAGGTCGTCGGGGATGAGGAATTCCGGGTATTCCGCGACGAGCGCACCGGATACGCCGTCTACTGGGACAAGCCGATCCCCATTGTAAGGCGCGCGGACACGTCTGAAGGAACCGCCGGCGACGCCCCCCGCGATTACTTCAAGGAGGATCGGGCCGCGCTTCGTGAATATCTGAAGTCCCCGGATCGCGTCTGGATTCTTCTGCGGCAGAAGCACCTGCGCGAATTGAACGATGACGATTTCGCCTATTACCCCGTCTGGAGCCACTGGGTGGGCGACCGCGAACACGTCCTGGCAAGCAATCGCCCGATTGAGAGGCCGAAACCGGAAGCTCAGCCCAACGTCGTAAAAGTTTCAATCGGCGGCGGCAGGGCCGAGTTAAGCGCGACGCCGTGCGGACTGGTCTCTGCGTCAGACAACGGTATCATCCTGAGGGCGTTCACGCCGGAAATCAAAATCGAGATTCAGCCCGGAGAAGCGGCAGATCAGCCAACACCATCCGCCGGCGCGGGGCGGATCAGCGTGACCGTGACAAATATCAGCAGGGACTGGACCGATCTGAGCGCCCTGCCGGAAGGCGTGAAGGCAGAAAAATCGGACGTTCCCTGTGCTTTGCGCTTATCCATTGACGCATCCGTCAGGCGGACCATCCGCCTGGGGCTTCGAGGCGGGAAGGACGTTCCGGTCGCCGTGCTGGGGCAGTTGTGCGGTCTTACCCGTCGAACGCCCATGTTCTTCGACCTGCTGGTCGAGTCATTGCGGGAGCGCGCCCCGGCCTTCGCGGTCGTCGCGGCTGAGAAGGTCTGCTTCGCCCAGCCCGGCGAGTTCCGACTTCTGGACGAGCGGATGATGCGGATGGGGCTTCCGGTTTATGCCGCCCTATCGGGCTGGGACCGGGGGAACGCCGACGCGACGCTGCCGGAACATGCAAAGCGTTTCGGACTGCCGCCGATGGAGTTCCTCTGCAACGGATACAGGTGCATGATTCTCGATTCTTCGCTGGGCAGCGTTCCTGACGAACAACTGCCGCGCCCGGCGCAGGATGGCGAAGGCCTTCCGCTTATCGCTTTCACGGCGACAAGCCCCGTGCATCCGGAGGCGTCCTCGCTGCCGGCCGCAGGCCCGCAAGCCCGGCTCATGCAGGCATTGAAAGCGGCGCGCGCCGCAAGGCTTTACTGCGGCGGATTCGAGGCGTTCCGCGCGGACGAGCGCCCCGGATTCCCCGTGATCATCACGGGCGGAACGCTTATTGACTGGCATCGCGCAAAGCCACCGGGTTCTCATTGGATTCTTGCGAAGATTGGCGAGAAGTGCGTGGAAGACACCCCGATTCCGCTCATGCCCGGAATAAAGGCGCCGGAGGGAATCGTAACGCAGAAATGATGGCGGACTGAAAGGTGCATATCGCTGAAATATGAAGCTCCGATTCGGATCCATTCACGTCTTCGGTGACAATCACCCTTTCACGCGCCGGTCCCGCTCCATCGCCGCGCCTTGACGCATAATCTTTACCGCTGTAGACTCCACAATTGACGCATCTAGAGGGATATCACCGGAGAAACCCGACCTCATGCCATCCGTGATGGACATTGTTGACGTGGCCGCAGTCGCCCTGAAGCAGGTCTTTGGCACAGCCAACGACCGGTTGCTGCGCGACATAGTGCCGACGGTCGAGCGCATAAACGACCTTGAACCGGCGATGCAGGACATGACCGACGCGGAGCTGCGCGGCATGACCCCGAAGTTCCGCGAGCGGCTGGTCGGCAAATCCTACGACGAAGAACGCCGCATCCTGCTCGAAATCCTCCCCGAAGCGTTCGCCGTCGCGCGGGAGGCAAGCCGCCGCGTACTCGTGACCCCCAACCCGGATACGAAGAACCCGACGATGCGGCATTTCGACGTACAGCTCATCGGCGGCGTCGCGCTGCACACGGGGATGATCGCGGAAATGGCCACCGGCGAGGGGAAAACGCTGGTCGCCACGCTGGCGGCGTACCTCAACGCCCTTTCCGGACACGGCGTCCACATAGTCACGGTCAACGATTACCTGGCGCGCCGCGACAGAGACTGGATGGCCCCGCTTTACGAGTATCTCGGCATGACCGCCGGCGCGATACAGGCACACCAGGGCGCGGAGGAAAAACGCGCCGCATACGCATGCGACATCACCTTCGGCACGAACAGCGAATTCGGATTCGACTACCTGCGCGACAATATGCGCGTGCGCCTGGACGACCAGGTCCAGCTCAAACGCGGCCTCAATTACGCAATCATTGACGAGGTGGACAATATCCTCATTGACGAGGCCCGCACGCCGCTCATCATCAGCGGCTCCGCCATGGAGCATACCGAGAAGTTCTACCTGGCGGACAGAATCTCTCGACGGCTGAAACCGGGCGAGGATTTCGAAATAAAGGAGAAGGAGAACCAGTGCTTCCTGACCGACAAGGGCACTGAGATAGTCGAGGCTTCGTTGCGCGTCGGCAGTCTTTATGATGAAAAAAACATGGACTGGCCGCACTTCATCGAAACCTCCCTGCGCGCGCATCACCTGTTCCAGAAGGACAAGGATTACATCGTCCAGGAGGGCGACGTGGTCATCGTGGACGAGTTCACGGGGCGTCTCATGCAGGGGCGCGTCTGGAGCGACGGGCTTCATCAGGCGGTCGCGGCCAAGGAACGGCTGAAGATACGCGAGGAAACCCAGACGCTGGCCACGATCACCCTTCAGAACTTCTTCAGACTCTACAAAAAGCTCGCCGGCATGACCGGAACGGCATCCACCGAAGCCGCCGAATTCCAGAAGATATACGGTCTGGACGTGCTCATCATCCCGACGAACGTTCCGCTCAAACGCATCAACCACCCCGACCTTGTCTACAGGACAGTCAAGGAAAAGGACAAGGCTGTGATTGACGAGGTTGTCGAGGTGCATGAGGAAGGCCGCCCGATCCTGCTCGGGACGACCAGCATCGAGAACTCCGAGAAGGTCAGCGAGATGCTCCGCCGCCGAGGGATCGAGCATGAAGTCCTCAACGCCAAGGAGCACGCGCGCGAGGCCCTCATCATCGCGAAGGCCGGGGAGAGCGGGAACGTCACTATTGCCACCAACATGGCCGGGCGCGGAACGGACATCGTGCTGGGCCAGGGCGTGGCGGAAATGGGCGGGCTGCATGTTGTCGGCACCGAACGGCACGAGGCCCGCCGGATTGACAACCAGTTGCGCGGTCGCGCCGGCCGCCAGGGCGACCCCGGCAGCTCCCGTTTCTACGTATCGCTTGAAGACGACCTGATGCGCGTCTTCGCTCCCGAGCGCGTGAGCAACCTCCTGAAGCGATTCGGCATGGAGGAAGGCGTCGCGCTGGAGAGCCGCATCGTTTCCCGCAACATCCAGACCGCGCAGAAGCGAGTCGAAGAGCACAACTTCGACATGCGCAAGCACCTCCTTGAATACGACGAAGTCATGGACGAGCAGAGGAAGGCCATATACTCATGGCGTCAACGCCTTCTGGAAGGGACCGACGTTCGAGCCGAGATCGTTCAGCTTATCGAGGAATCCGTGCTTGAGGGCGCGGACATGTACCTGGCGCCGGACGAACGCGGCGCGCCGCCCGACGCAGCCGGGCTTCAGGAATGGTTCAAACGAAAATATTGCGCCCCGACCAACCTGACGGACGCTCAACTGGAGGACCCGGAGCAGGCCGAGGAACTGCTCATCAAGCGCGCATTGGAGATTTATGCCGCGAAAGAAGCAGAGCTTGGGGCCGACGAACTCCGCAGTTTCGAGCATTACCTGCTCCTTGACCGCCTTGACACCAAGTGGAAGGACCATCTCCACTCGATGGACGTGCTGCGCTCGCACATCGGGTTGCGCGGCTACGCACAGGTTGATCCGAGGAACGAATACAAGCGCGAGGCGCTTGAGATGTTCGAAAACATGCGCGCGTCAATCGTCGGCGAGATAACCGACATCATATTCCGAATCCAGATAGAGAAGGGCGTGGAGCGCGAGGTAAAGGAAGTCTTCCAGCCGGTCGAGCTTTCTCATCCGGAGGTCAGCCCGACGCAGGAGCAGAACCTTAAGGCGATAGAGGGCATGCAGTCGGAAAAAAAGATTGAGCCTATCCGCGTCGGCACAAAGACCGGGCGCAACGATCCATGCCCGTGCGGATCGGGGAAGAAATACAAACACTGTTGCGGTCGGACATGACACAACCTGCTGCTTTCATGGCCGACACGGGTGCAAACGCAATGCGCAAAACCATCGAATCCATTCTGTCACTGATCCTGTTGCCTGCGTTGGCCGGTTGCGCGCCGCAAGGCTCCATGTCCTCAACCATGCTTGAGAAAACCACCGTGACCGTGAAACGCGAAGGCAATACCGTATGGATAGACGGGATAAAAGGCTTCAGCCCCGCCGAATACGCCAGCAGCCCGCACGGTTGCCAGACCCGCATCCTGCAGACTCTTGGCGAGAAGATCAGTTACGACGATCTTATCTGCTGGAGCGGCTTCGCCTTCCGCATCGAGGTTCATGAACAGATGTGCCCCAGCGCAGGCCATCCCTGCTGCGGCTTCATGTGCATGGAAGGCTCCAGTAATGCGCTGCCGTGGAGGACTAGCGTCTATGATTCGAACCCGCGGGCGAAACCGGCGGAGGACCGAGCAGCCTTTGAATCTGAGATCTGCATGGCAATCAAGGCCAGCATTGACCGCGGCGTTCCGGTCCATTACGGCAGCGAAGAGGATGGTCTCATCATCGGCTATGCCGACGACGGCCAGCGTTGGCGCTGCATTCACCCGTATCACAAATGGGGAGCGGAGGCATTCTGGCACGACGAAGCGGATGGTTTCGCCGGCGGCAAATGGCCATGGGGCATTATCGTTTGGACCCAGCCCAAGCCCGCAGGCAAACGCGCGTCCGGCAGGGAACTGACCGCCGCCGCATTGAAACAAGCCGTTGAAATGTGGAACGCGGAAAAACGGAATGCGTATTTCTGTGGCGACGCCGCATACGCGCATTGGCTGACATGGCTGAAGGGAGTGGAATCCGGCAAGGTGGCGGATCCGAAGTCCGGAATGCAGGGCAACGGATGGTGTTTCGATGTGCTCATCCACAGTCGCCGCATCGCGTCACGCTGGCTGGATCAACGGGCGAGCGAATTTGACGCTGAAACAGCCGCGCAAATGAGGTTCGCCGCCGAACACTACGCGCAGATCGCCGAGACGTGTATGACAGACCTTATGTGTCCTTGGGATCTTGCGCTCAGCCCGGAACGCTTTACGAACTGGAACAGTCCGATGCGCCTCAATCAGATTGCCAGACTCGAGTCCGCTCGCGAACACGACCGATCGGCAATCGCAGCCATCCGGTTAGCGATTGAAACATTGGAGAAAGCATCCCAGAAACGGTGAGGGGGGTGAGGCTATGGTTTTTTTATGGCATATCCGCGCCGCTTCTCGATTCTGCAAATCGCATTCGTTGCCACTTTCGAAGAGGCATATCAGAGTCGGGAGCAAAAAAAGTGCGCGCAATCTCCTTGACACGCGAGGCTTTGGCACGTAGCCTATATTCAAATAAGCGATATGCGCCGTCGGGGCGTGGCTCAGCCTGGCTAGAGCGCTTGGTTCGGGACCAAGAGGTCGCTGGTTCAAATCCAGTCGCCCCGACCACTTATAACTACAGCCGAATCAGGGACTTACGATACCTGCCAATGTGCGGCAGTGCGGCTCAGAGCAGAAAACCAAAACGGTACTGTACCGTTTTGGTAAGCTGGAGTCACACATGCCGAAACTGAAAAACGCAGTACCGATGTATCGCCTGCATAAAAAAAGTGGGCAGGCGACAGTAAATTTTCTAGGGCGAACCTATTATCTCGGCAAGCACGGATCTCCAGAAAGCATGGAGAAATACGATCGCCTTTGCGCCGAGTGGTTGGCGAACGGCAGATTGCGCCCGCCTGGAGAAGGTGAGCGGCAGGAAGGCAAAGTCAATCCAGGCGGTGGAACCGACGGAGTCTCAGCCGCTCCGACTGAACTTACCGTTCTTGAAGTCATCGCTGCATACATCGCCTATGCGGAGAAATACTATCTCAAGAACGGAAAACCCACGTCGGAACTTGACTGTATAAAAGGCTCTCTCCGAGAACTCAGACAACTCTACGGCAGGATTCCTGCCGCGCATCTGACTCCCAAGAAACTGAAGACGGTAAGGGAGAGAATGATCGCCAGGGGCCTTGCCAGAACAACGATCAACAAGCAAGTCAACAGGATCAAAAGGTTCTACAGATGGGCTGCAGAGGAAGAACTGGTATCAGGTGATATCAGCCATGCGCTGGACGCGGTCAAGGGCCTGAGAAAGGGGCGCGGCGGAGCTCACGAGGCCCCACCCGTACTCCCTGTCTCCGATGATCATATTGCGGCAGTAAGGCCTCACGTCAGTCCCACAATCTGGGCCGCCATCCAAGTCCAGAGATATAGTGGAATGCGCAGCGGAGAGCTATTGGCGATGCGGCCGTGCGATGTGGACAGATCAGGCCCTGACGTGTGGTATTACAGTCCCTCGTCTCATAAAACAGAGGCGTGTGGTTCAATACGAATCGTTGTACTTGGGCCGAAAGCCCAAGCCGTGCTGCTACCCTTGCTGGAAAGGACAGCACCATTCAAGTATCTTTTTGATGCGCATGAATCAGAGATGGAACGTAACATGGTACGTCGTGATGAACGACGAAGCCCCATGACTCCTTCTCAGGCCAGAAGGAACTCGCGTCCAAAGCAGTACAATGGGAATGCTTGTTACCGACAGGATTCATACAGGATTGCAATCCGCCGTGCTTGTGAGGAAGCTGGCATACCTGTCTGGCATCCACACCGTCTGCGACATACATACGGCACAATCACCAGGAAGATCTTTGGTGCGGAAGCAGCCCGTGCTGGCTTGGGTCACAAACACCTTAAGACAACAGAGATATACGCCGAGGTGAACACCGAACTCGCCGCGCACGTAGCTCGGGAGACGGGATAGGGTTTGAGGACAACTGCGAGGCTAAACCACAGTAGAGCGTCTCAGCTGATAGGCAGTGAACTCGATGGCCTTATCGCCGAGGCACGGGCAGAAGAAAGACTGAAATCCCCCGAACTGCGACGTGACGATTTCGAGCTGCCCGAGTTCAAAGCCTGGATCGCCAGACACATATGTTCATATCCTGAACTCGTGATCCAGGCTCTAATCGATAAGGATCGAGAACGTCGGCGCCGCATAGATGGGGAGTTGAGGCATACAGCTACTGGTGATGCGATACACTGCGAGTATTATGATGGCAGCAAGACCTGCAGGGAATGCACCACAGGCGGATTGGAGGGGGATGTGCTTATCTATGCGGAAAAGGTCCGCTGCATCGCTCAGGAGATTCTCCGTCAGTTTCCCGATATGCCGCCTGTGCCGAACCTGGCCGCCAGCGCTTGTTTGAGAGACAAGATTGAAGAGCGCCAGAGATTCGTCCAGTGGATAGAGAAGATAACCGCCGTCCTCAAACGAGTTCCAGAGGAACTGGTCAATCTCGATTCTGAAGAGAAACGCTATCTGGACGCAATAGGCACTGGAGAGCTAACAGCCGAGGAAATGCATAGTAGAGCTTTCGTCGCGCGAAGAGGTGATAGCCGGTCGTTGAATTCCTCCCGACGAACGAAGATCGCCACGCTGGTCAGGCACGGATTCCTCGTAAAAGGCAGCCTCGGGTACCGCATTCATGCCAAGTACGTCAGATATTGGCCGCTTGATATACGGAACACCGATCACACATGAGTCGCGTGGTCATATTCCCCCCCCCCCCCCCCCCCCCCCCCCCCCCCCACCCCGCCCCCCCCCCCCCCCCCCCCCCCACCCCCGCCCCCCCCCCCCCCCCCCCCCCACCCCCCCCCCCCCCCCCCGCCGTACTCCTGCGAGATGTAGAGGTTGTCCTCGAAATCCTTGAGGATCCAGTCCGCCTGCGGCGAGCGCGGGTCAACCAGGCCGGTGATCAGCAGGTGGATGGAGCCCTCCAGCGTCTCGCGGAGCCAGCCGTGACAGCGGCCTCGCTCGTGAAGCCGCGAGGGGTACTTGGGGACGTAGGTCCCATCGCGGAGG
>Ga0116153_10001791_pt1 | contig 18591 bp, 18 predicted proteins | sample AD_UKC028_MetaG_FD_89896 | JGI IMG/M metagenome (GOLD analysis project Ga0116153, IMG submission 89896) | Active sludge microbial communities of municipal wastewater-treating anaerobic digesters from USA - AD_UKC028_MetaG | ecosystem: Engineered > Bioreactor > Anaerobic > Digestate | place: USA...
GGAAATGTGGGATTGGTCACCGGGCTCATCGACCGCTTTGACCTAAATCCAGGCTCAGCGGCCATTTGCGGCCCACCGGTGATGATCAATGCTGTGGCCAGAAAGCTCATGGAGCGCGGATTTCATCTCTCGGATATTTATGTATCCATGGAGAGGCACATGAAGTGCGGCGTGGGCAAATGCGAGCACTGCACCATCGGCCCCTATCATACCTGTCAGGACGGCCCGGTATTCAGCTACGACCAAGTGAGAGAGGTTATTTGAAGTTATTGGGGTACGGTCCAATTAATGGTTGGCTGATGAATATAGAAGGGTTCTTCAATCGGCCTTTTGGCCTTATGGCTGCTCATCGCATATTGAAGATGGCAGGCCATTAATGCAGTCTGGCCCATCCTTTGTGATATCTTCCGGCTCAAAGAGGCTGCCTTCCTCCTCTTTCCAGGCACGGTAGAGCTCGGCAACCTCGCTGTAAAGCAATTTTTGTCTTGATAGTAATGCCTGGGCAATGGCTTCGACGAGCCGGGAATGAGATTTGATCAGCTCATAGCTATCCTGGTATCTCTCCATCAGATACCTATCTCCTCTTTGCCCGTCAATTGAAGGGCATCTCCAACGGTCCCTCTTTTCACATAAATTTTTTATCTTGAGATAATCGCTGCCTTTGGATGCATCTGATGATTGATGATCGCCGGCAAAGAGAGACGCAGATATGCCGCCGGCATAAAGAGCGCTAATCACTCGAGAGACATAAAGATCCACCTCCTGGGGGAACCTGGGGATCTCACGCACCGGAGAGAGTCTTCTGACCACACCATTCAGGCTTTTGCCATCGATTTTCTCCGGCATGATGGAGACATAGTCAAAGTCCAGTCCATACGCCAAATAGGCAACGGCATGTCCTGCCTCATGGTAAGCGGTTCTGGCCTTCCCTCCTGTTGGCCGGTTCGACCTGCCTCTGGCCAATCCTTGCCTGCCCCATCTCAACCGCTGCCGCAGGAAGGATAAGCTCCGGCCAATGCAATGTGCTGACAATCGCATCTTGAGTCTCTTATAAATAAATATAATTTTATTTTCTTAGGGCCAAGGACTTTTCCATCCGCTCCAATGTCTCAGATTCTCCGGCAGAGACGGCAGAAAGGCTTCCAGGAGAGTATTCTCTCCTGGTATGGCCTCATCAGACTGCCGGCAGCTCCGGGCAGTTGCAGGCGGTTATCTCTCCCGTCTCCAGGCCCTTATTGAACCACTCCACCCGCTGGGCGGATGTGCCGTGGGTGAATGAGTCGGGCACAACATAGCCCTGGGACTGCTTCTGGAGACGGTCGTCCCCCACCGCGCTGGCGGCATTCAGCCCCTCTTCAATGTCGCCGCTCTCCAATATCAGGTTCTGATTTGATGCACGATTGGCCCATAATCCGGCATAGCAATCGGCCTGAAGCTCAAGCGCCACCGAGAGCTTATTCGCCTCCGACCGGCTGGCACCCCGGCTCATCCTTTCCACATACTGCGAGGTTCCCAAAAGGGTTTGCACATGGTGGCCCACCTCATGGGCTATAACATAAGCCTGGGCGAAGTCGCCCGGAGCACCCAACCTTTTCTGAAGCTCCTCCAAAAATTCCAGGTCCAGATACACCTTCTGGTCACCGGGACAATAGAATGGCCCGACCGAGGCGCTGGCCTGGCCGCATGCCGACTGCACCGCTCCGCTGAATAAGACCAGCTTGGGATAAACATAATCCTGCCCCAGCTCCTCCCGGAACAGCTGGTCCCAGGTTGCCTCAATGTCGCCCAACACCAATGAGACGAACTCGCTGCTCTGGTTCAGCTCTTCCTCGGATAGCTGCGACTGCCCTACTCCTTCTCCCGTTGTGTCCATGCCTTGAAGAAACTGACTGGGATCGACGCCCATGAACATGGATACGAGGAGGATCAGCAGCAATCCAATACCACCGATGCCCCCTGCTCGACCACCGGGAATACTGGCTGCTCTTCGGTCCTCAATGTTCTCGCTCTTCCTCTCCCTGCGCCACTTCATGCTTCACCCTTCCCCGAGAAGCTTGCTATAGCCATTTCTATCCGGAAAGATCTCATAGGTACGTCATATGCTCTGAAAGACAGATTATTCTTTCGGCAAGATCCCTGCCTGGTGGGCGACCTTGCCGGACGACAGGTTTTTCTCCTGAGAAATCCATAATTATCATTCATGATATGTAGATCATGCCGAGCTTGCAGTGAGATGATAGCTCGTTATAGAGACGGAAAGGTCATCTGTGAGTGCAGAGGCTTGAACCGGCGCTCCTATTTCTGTGAAGGTTACTGGGAAAGCGATTATTATTTCGACTTCACCCTGGACTAAATGATACATCGCCTTTATGCCCGGGGGATAAGAACGGGCGGAAAAAGCGCAAAAAAGATTGATGAGAGACCACTCTATTTTGGCTGAACCAGTAGACCTCCGGTTCGCGTGTCTTTTTCCACATTATTTGGCGATAATTGATTGGGGGTTTCCATAACCGACTCGTCAGAATTTATGTAGGCTTCGGGAACGATCTTACCATTCTTTCTGACATATCCCGCCGGAACATCTCCCCAGTCCCATAGGTCTGATTCATTCGATTGGTTGAGGATGGAAGCAACAGTACCATTCAGAGAACTGAAAGTACTGTTGGTAGCATTTTGCTCTGAGCTTGTGTTATCCAATGCAGTGGTGTTATTTCCATTGGCAGGAATATCAATTGCACAGCAAGAAACGGCTAAGGCAAAGATGCCTAATGCGATTGCAGCTACTACTGTCTCCTTGGTCATGAGACTGATCACCTTTGGCTAGTGGAGGTCCTTCTATTATTTAAAGCATCGAGTCTGCCAATGGAGATCTTTTCTCCAATCAGCCCAGAGCAGAAAGTCGCGTATCCGAGGTGTATTCTAATGTTCAATCGAGATCAGAAGAGCGACATGCGGCAGCGGTATGCATCATGATCTATATCAAGGAGAATTGGATAGTTGGCAATAGGCATTTATCTCCGGAGGAATGGACGGTATTTGCATAATGAGCCACAGCAATACAGCCGCAAACGGGGCACGCTGCCTGGATTTGCAGCAGCCTCAGGCAAAGTCTTATTAATTATCAATCTTTCTAAGCCTGAGAAGGCACGGGTGCATTAGAGATGTCAGGCAAGATCGATTTAGACCGGGTGGAGATGCCCAAGCAATCTCCCGAGAAGAGAAAACGCAATTTTCAGGAGGTGGCTCTGGGATACAGCCCGGAGCAAGCGGCCAAGGAGGCCAAAAGATGCATCCAGTGCAAGAAGCCCAAGTGCGTGGAGGGCTGTCCCGTAGGTGTAGAGATCCCTGCCTTCATCCTGGCCCTGCGTGAGGGCGACATGCCCGGAGCAGTCCAGGCTTTGAAGAGAAAGAACAGCCTGCCCGGAATCTGCGGCCGGGTCTGTCCCCAGGAGGTGCAGTGCGAGAGCCGATGCGTGCTGGGAAAGAAGGGGGTGCCTGTGGCCATAGGCCGCCTGGAGCGCTATGTGGCCGACTGGGACCTCTCCACCAAAAAGTGCCCCGTATGCGAGCTTTTACCGCCGTCCGGAAAGCGGGCCGCCGTGGTGGGATCGGGGCCGGCCGGCCTCACCTGTGCTGCCGATCTGGCCCGGATGGGACACTCGGTAACCATATTCGAGGCCCTGCATGATGGCGGCGGGGTTCTGGTCTACGGCATCCCTGAGTTCCGGCTGCCCAAGAATATCGTCCGATCGGAGATAGAGTATGTCCAGTCCCTGGGGGCAAAGCTGGAGCTGGACAGCGTAGTGGGCCGGCAGGTCCAGATCAAGGGCCTTTTTGAAGAGGGATTTGATGCTGTGTTTTTGGGCATTGGCGCAGGTGCGCCGCGCTTTCTGGGTGTTGCCGGAGAGAACTTAAGCGGTGTGTACTCGGCCAATGAGTACCTCACCAGGGTCAATCTGATGAAGGCCTACCGCTTCCCGGAGTACGACACTCCCATCAAGAAGGGCAAGAGGGTAGCGGTTGTAGGAGGCGGAAATGTGGCCATGGATGCCGCCCGTTCCGCCATGCGTCTGGGAGCAGATGAGGTTCATGTGGTCTACCGACGGAGCAGAGAGGAGATGCCCGCCCGCCTGGAGGAGGTGGAGAACGCCATGGAAGAAGGGGTGATCTTCGACTTCCTCACCAATCCCACCCGGTTTATGGGAGACCATAGAGGCATGGTCAAGGCCATGGAGGTGGTGGAGATGGAGCTGGGCGAGCCAGATGCCTCGGGAAGGCGCAGTCCGCGAACCAAGAAGGGCTCGGAGCATATTGTGGAGGTGGACACCGTGGTCATAGCCGTGGGTACAGTTCCCAATCCACTCATCGCCTCCAGCACCCCGGAACTGAAGACCACCAAATGGGGCACTCTGGTGGTCGACGAGCGGGGCCGGACCACCATGGAAGGGGTCTGGGCCGGAGGGGACATCACCACAGGCGGAGCCACAGTCATCAGCGCCATGGGAGCGGGCAAGATCGCCTCGGCGGATATGGACCGGTGGCTGAGAGAGGACGGAGCTTGGGAGAAGAAATAGGAAATATCTCTGGCCTATAAACTCAGACGAGCATAGTCCTGAAAACATTGGGCGAGGCGGAAGCTGTGATCTTTATTCTTGAATGCACCGTATACAATCGCTCTTATGATGCGGTCCGGCAATGAATGGGAGCGCCCCGCAGAACTTGCAGGGGTACTTGCGGCTCAACTCCGAATCATAAGCCATTTCAGATTGATATCTGGGACAGTTCTCCTTGTGATGCGGCCCCTCGGAGATGGGCCAGACCCCACAGTGCTTGCAAGAGTCGTCGTACTGGAAAGGATTCGTCTGCATTCAATATCCCTCACCATCACTGTGGTGATCTTTGATATAGTAATTATGGATGGCACTCAACCGCCAGTTATAAGTATCTATAATGATATTATATGTAATTTGCCGCGTTTTGCGCAGCAAGAACGAGGACAGGATTACCTAATCTCCCAGGATAAATGAGCTTGATAGACGTATCCCACCGTAGATGCGCCACAGGCCCTCAAGAATCCTGAGATATGCTGTCTTAAGCAGCAAAAAGGTAACGTACCAGAAAGAGCCGAAATAGACCAACAGGGTCTGAGATATGCACGCCTTAACCGGCGTAGCAACCTTAATAAGGCTGAATCTGGAGCCCTCGCCATTGGCCCAGGGCGCGGCACAAGGCCTAAAACAGAGCAGACATCAGGCCCGGCATCTGGCGGTGCTTTCGGGCTCCTAAAAAAGGACGCTGTGCTTGATCCAGCGCTGTGTTTGACCATCTGTTACGGCTTTGAGTCGGGCTCGGGGCGGGATCAAGTCCGTCACTTCGGTGATCGGCTCCTGCTAACAGGGCGCTGTGGATCGGTGCTGACCCGCCTGAGACTCGATTTGGCCGCTTTCTGTTAGCGTTTTGCTGATTACTCTTATTGCGTCATCTTATGGCCGGACTCGAGCTGCTGTATCTGCTCTTCCCCTTTGGCAGCCAATTCCCTGAACTGATTAACGGTATCCCGCATTCTGGGCAGAGCTTCCTGCTTGTAGCTGCTGATGGAATCCAATGCTTCCATGACATCGGCAAAAGCATTTTTCAGCGTCTCGACAGAGACAGTGGCCTCCATTGATTGTCTCTGGATCTCTGCTCCTTGCACCTTGAGCATATGAGAGGTGCCGCTGATGATACTATTAGTGGTCTCATTGAGCATTTGAATCTTCTTTAGAACTATCTTCTGGTTATAAAGAGCACCTGCAACCATCACTCCGATCCGCAGAGCAGATATTGTGACAGTTTTAGCCCTATCTACACCCCGTATCAGCTCCTTATTATTTCTGATCACAACCTCCGTCGCCATTACGCCCTGCTGGTTTACGACGATCATCTGCTGCATATCCATGATCCTCTGACGCAGCGGAAAAAGGATCTCTTCAGCGACAAATTTGATTTTTTCCGGTTCTTCATTCCTTGACCTTGCCGCATCTATCTGTTTTTCAATCGATTCGTTCATCAGGACTCCTAGCTGCACCTCTTTCATTAGCTTTCGAGTCAAATCGCGCAATGCCTGCTGCTCGATTTCCAGAGTGGTATTGTCGTTTTTCAGGCTCTTTTTCCCTTTGTCCAAAGAGGCGATGATTTCCACAATAGCCGACTCCGCTTTCTGGTATCTGGCAAAATAGGCCCGGACCGGATTGAATACCAGGCCTAAGATGCCGGTCTTGGTGAAGTCGATCAGGCTGGGGTCCAGGTCCTCTAGCTCCCGGTGTAGCTCCATCAGGCCCTTTGCCACAACACCTCCTTCATCGCCATCTCTGGAAAGGCTGCCAACTGTCATCTGTAGCATAGAGTTTTTAGCTGCCGAACTCTTCATCGAGTCAGCCCCAAAAGACTCGATCGATTGAAGGATGAACTTCTTTTGGGCAATTTCACCGATATCCAGGGTCAGGATCTCGGCAACATTACCTTCCGCTACCGCCTGAAGCTGATCTACCTCTTCAGGTAACGGTTTAACCTGCTGCAGGACCTCACTCTTGATCGCTGCTTCGTTGGGCAACTCCATAATGAAAGCCATCTCTCTCCCTCCTATGCCGTCTTGATCCTCCTGCATTTACAATTCAGCATTGAACAGATTGCGCAACTCATCAACAACGTCATCCGTATCGGCATTAATACTGGCAGCCTCATTGATCCTAGATATCTCCTTTAGCGCCCCGATATCTGCATTATAGCCAATAGTGTATATGGGTATCCCGGATTGCTCCACTATGCCTTTGATATCGTGCAACGAATGCCCTCTATTGGTCTCACCGTCGCTGAGAACGAAAATCTTCAGCTTCAGATTGGGATCTGCCTCTTTCTGCTTTCGAAGCATATCCATGGCAATGGCTATACCGTCAAAGGTCGCTGTGCTGCCGCCGGTCTGCAAATCATGGACTGCTCCAGCGAATGAAGACCTATTTTTAAGATCGAATTTGGAAATAGGCAGATCAATGCGGATGTCGTCGGAGTACGATATCAGGCCAATCAAATTGTCATTGCCGATATATTTTTGACCTTCGAGCAATGAACGTTTTAATCTATTCAGAGGCTCGCCTTCCATACTTCCGGATACATCGGCTACGAAGACGGCACAAATGGGCATGGGATCTTTCTCTTCTTTCCAGATTTTTTGGGCCTGAATGATCACATCGCCACTTACTTTTCCCCAATCGGATCGGTATTCATTGAGGCCGTTAAAACCATATTTTGTGGCCAGGCTCTGGTACTTTTCCTGCTGGGTGAATTCGATGAATTTATTCAGAATTTTCTTTTTCTCGGGCGATAGTTCGCCTATGGCATAAATTGGGCTGTCGTGTCTGAATCCAAAGGGAATGAATTCATAAGACCGGATATCCGGAGCATTGATATAGGTCTGGTATTCCAGAATAAAACCGTCCAAGATGCCTGATTTAGCAGATTCCCTCATCTGCAAAGTGGTATAGGCTACTACAGGAATATTGTCCTGGAAACTCTCAAATCCTGCCATCGCCTTATCGCTCAATGGATTGCTGGGATCGATAGCCTGCAATGTTGATACCAAAAAGTTCAGCCCGGTTGAACTGGAAAGAGGATTGGTGTAGCCCATCTGCAGTTCATTGTTTGCCACAGCTTTGATAACCGTAGTGATATTGATTCGCCCGTATTTGCCTTCCAGCTCTTCTTTTTTGGCTTTAGTGAGCAGGATCCCGGCCACATTGCCGGCAAGTCTCTTTTGCAGCAATTCTGCTTTGATCCCTCGGGAGACGATAATCTCACCCCAGAGTTCGTTGGAAGGAGTGTAGGCGTCCGGCAAATGCTTTTTAGAAATGATATAATCGGCACCCTGACCGGAAGCGATTCCCCTGAGCATTACCGATGCCTGTTTGCCGTCGATCATCATCTTCGCATTATTGAAATCTCTGGCCACTTCCGTCAGCCAGCCGTCGGTACCGCTCCCCGCCTTTTCCGTTGAGGAAAATATTTCGATGTAACTGGATGTGCTGCTCTTCACCTGGGGAGGATATTTAGAGATATCGGGCAGAACATCTTTCAGGTCGGTGCCGTTGATTTCAACCGGGATTCTCTTATGTGAAATGGTCGTCACATCGATGTCTTTGATGATCTTTTCCAGAGAATTAGCAGCGGAACCGATGCCTCCAGATCTATCACCGTCAATCGATGTGTATCCAAAATAAACCAAGAGAAATACCGCAAAGGCTATTACGCCTATCGCTAAAAATACCTTCTTATTGCTCTCATCTATCATGCTTATTTCCTACCCTGAATTCTTGTAATATTTTGCCTGTTTGATCAGATTATCAATCTCGATCATGCCCGCCATCTGCTCTAATTCGCCGCTCTCTATGCTGTTCAAGCCTGAGATCTCCAGCAGGAGCTTGTCCAGCTTCAGCAGGATCTGTTCATTATCTTCTGTGGCAGCATTTACAAATTTTATATATTCGTAATAGACCTCTAATTTTTCCTCCATAAACTGCTCTGAAAAGGCTCCCGCTTCCTGTCTACTTCTAACGAAATTGTAGTCGTCTTCATCGAATGCATTTAATTTGTTGAGGACACTTCGGATATTCATGAAGAATATCTTCTCCACCTCGGCGATGACGGCATCAAATTTCTTGTAAGCGATCTCCGAGGCAGAGAATATCTGCAGAAGGATCTCGCGAATGGTTTTATTCTTTTTTTGCAGCCGCTCAATCTGATCGAGCAAGAGCTCAATACTCTTTTCGAATGTTTTGAGCTCACGCTGATCATTGAGGGCTTCGATATAACCTTCCGCCGTACTGATTTGGCTGATTGGAATTGATTTTTCCGGTTCGGAAAGGAGCTTATAGTTTCCATAAAACAGCCCGGCGCCGCTTAAGAATATGATTGTGCTGCCAGAGGCTGCGGCCAATGCACTGGCACCCAATTCCAGTCCGATCAATCCGGGAGAAAAGACTATTATGTTAGCGGCGGCAATGCCCAAGTTAAGACTCAATAGTCTAACCCATTTTTCCCTTTCCATGTTCTCTTATCCTCAGTTCATTCTGTTCAGATATTATCTCAAGGTATTTCATATTACTATCGATGAATCCTTTAAACTAAACCGCTTTTCTAACATAAAAGCTAATATAGGAAAAATAATATTATAAATTACACATTCTTTTTCCCGTATGGATTCTGAGGGCTTAATTAAGCAAGAAAGCCTCCAACATCGAGGATATCGGATTTGACTGATTGGCCTCCAATTCCCTGAACCATCCGGGTTTCCAGGAAGATGTGGTAATCTCTTGTCTCTGCATTGCATCCGCTTTTAATCCTACCCTAGGCCCTGATCCGGTAGATACCATTAAAAAGAAATAGGAGCGGGCCGTCAGTGCGATCTGTCAAGAAGAAAACCGTAAAACCTTAAATGCACTGTGCATACCAGTCTTCCCGAAAGAGAATATGATATCCTGGGGTTTAAAATGGCAGAGAGATATATAGAGATCATAAATCAAGCCAAAGATGAGGCAAGGACCTACCTCATGGAGCACGAGAGCAAAGCTGTTCTGGAGAGCCTGGGCATCACCACCAGCGGGGCGAAGCTGGCGAGATCTGAGGAGGAGGCGGTGGCAATATTTCAGTCCCTGGCCTCACCAGCGGCCATGAAGGTGCTCTCGGCGGAGGTCGTACACAAATCAGACGCCGGCGGAGTCAAGCTGAATTTAAAGGACACCGAGGAGGTCAGAGCGGCCTGGCGGGAGATGGCCAGGGCATTCTCGGAGCAGGAGATGGAAGGAGTATCGGTGCAGAGGATGGCCCCGCCGGGAGTGGAGGCAATCATCGGCGTGGCCAGCGATGCCACCTTCGGGCCGGTTTTGATGTTCGGCCTGGGAGGAGTTTTCGTCGAGGTCTTGAAGGACGTCTCCTTCCGCACCCTGCCCATCTCGGCCTCCGACGCTCGGGATATGATAGAAGAGATCAAGGGCTATGCCCTCTTGCAGGGCTATCGCGGCTATTCTGCCGATATCCCTGCCCTGGAGAGGCTGATCCTCTCCATATCCGATTTTGTTCTGGCCAATCCCGAGATCTCGGAGATGGATCTCAATCCAATCTTCCTCTATCCCGATGGCTACTGTGTGGTCGATGCCCGTATCATCCTGGGGCCACCCCGGCAGCCGCAGCCCTCGGCAGCGGCAGGAGCAAGCGTCGACCTGCATGACCTCTTCTATCCCAAGAGCATTGCCGTCATAGGTGCCTCCGGCACTCCAGGAAAGTTAGGCTGGAATGTCTTCACCAATCTGGTCAGCCACAAGTTCGGGGGAAAGCTCTATCCAATCAACCCCCGGGCCGATGAGATCTGCGGGCACAAGACCTATCCCCGCATCAGCGCCGTGCCTGAGCCGGTGGATGTGGCCATAGTCCTGGTATCGGCAGGCGTGACTCCGGATGTGGTAGAGGAGTGCTGCAAGTGCGGTGTGCGCTACATTGTGGTGGAGTCGGCCGGCTTTGCTGAACTGGGCGATGAGGGCAAGAAGATAGAGCTGAACATGAAAGAGATCGCTGATCGTTATGGCGTGCGTCTTCTGGGGCCCAACTGCTCCGGCATCATCAACACCCACTGCAGCATGGTCCAGTCCATAGGCATAGTGGACGCTCTGTCCATGGGCAACATCGGCCTGGTCTCTCAGGCAGGAGTCTGCGCGGCGGGAATGCTCTGGGGCCTGAGGCATATCATGGACTTCGGGATCATTGCCACCATCGGCAATAAGCTGGACATAAATGAGACCGATATACTGGAAGCAGTGAGCCAGGACAAGAACATCAATGTCATCTGCATGTATCTGGAGTCGGTGAAGGGAGGCCGCAGATTCATAGATGTGGCCCGGCGCATAACTAAAGACAAGCCCATTGTCGTCCTCAAGTCCGGACGGACCGACGCGGGTAAGAAGGCTGTTGCCTCCCATACCGCCTCTCTGGCCGGGGATGATCAGGTCTTCGGCGCTGCCTTCCGCCAGTCGGGCATCATCCGGGCCAGGGACTATGAGCACATGTTCGGCCTGGCCCGGGCCATATCCAAGCAGCCCCTGCCGGACCGGGAGGGTGTGTTCATCATCACCTATGCCGGCTCTTTGGGAGTTATCGCCGCTGATGCCATCACCGACAACGGTATGAGGCTCTCTGATCTGGAGCCGCATCTCAAGGAACGTCTCCGGCAGCTGTTGCCGGACTATGTCTGCGGCATGAATCCCGTCGATTATACCTTCAGTCAGGATGCCGAGACGGTGAAAAAGACCATTGAGATCGGCGTGGACAGCCAGGATGTAGGCAGCTTCATTGTGGTCTTGCAGGCGGAGATTCTGGACAGCTACGTGGACTCCCTCAAGTCCATAGACTACAAGGGCAAGCCCATCATCGCCTGCGTGGCGGGAAAGGAGTTTGCTTTGGCTGATGTGATCAAGATGGAGAAGGCCGGCATCCCCGTATTCTCCACCCCGGAGGAGGTGGCCGATGCTCTGGCCATCATGTACCGGCATCAGAAGAGGGTGAAAGAGCAGGAATCAACGGATTGAGTGGGGAGAGCTCTAGAGGGCGGTAGCAGGCCGGGTACGGCCCGCATCTGCCCCTGCGCTACTGGCTCAGGACCAATGCCCGCAGATAGTTCCATTTTTGCCTGGATGCAGCATAATAGGCCGACTCTACACCAAAAGGCGTCTTGCCCCTGTTTTGTCTGCAGATCGGAATTTTTATATCAGGCCCAAAGGATCGAAAGGTTTTTTATACACCAGTTCCTTTTCCTGCCTGAATGAGCGAGGGAACAAAAGAAGCTGAGAAGACGGGCTCCTTCCGGGACAAGCTCGATCTCAAGAATAAGCTGGATGTCAGAGGCAAGCTGGATCTGGAGGATATGGATCTGGGCATCACCATGCCCTCCACCAAGCTGGAAGAGTACATGAGAGTCTTGAAGCTGGCCAGAAAACCAACCCGAGAGGAGTTCAATATGATTGCCAAGATCTCCATGGCCGGCATAGGCATCATAGGCACATTGGGTTTTATCATCTATGCCCTTCTCACCGAGCTGCCCAAGGCCATTTGAAATTCCAAATGATAATTAAAAAATAGATCTAAGCCGTTAATCCTTTTCCTTTTCTTTCAGCCCGCTCCAGCCTGATCTTTGTTCAGGGCTCTTAATGTGGCCCCGAACTCAGACTCCACCATATGGGTGACGCCAATGGTCTTGGGATGCAGATCCAGCTCCACCACTACATGCTGGTGGCCCAGATCCCTGAGCGGCTTCACCTGCCTGGGGCCATTGGTTATGGAGAAGATCTCCATTCCCTTTAAGGCCGAAGCGGGAATGGCATGGGGCACTCCGGAGACAACTGCAAAATCATAATGCTTGAGAGCAGCCCGCTCTTGCACCGCTTCGCCTGTGACCGGGTACTCGTCCAGCCCACCTATGAGATCATATTTTACCCCCTTATCCTCCAGCTCGCGGCCAATGTTCTCAGCATCCCTTCTCACCTTGGGCAGGCCGACCCGATCGTCCAGATTGGCCAGGCTGTCCACCTGGCTCCCGGCTATCTCGGCTACGGCGGCAGTGATATCCGCAAACATATAGGCCGTCTCCTTCTTGGCATTGAGGATGTTGAGACCCCTCTTTCCCTCTCGGATCAGCTCCAGGAGCCTGGATGCTGCCTCGTACTTTATGTCTCCTCTCTCCGGAGGAAGGTATTCGCTGCTTGCCGCCCCATAGAGCTTCTCCACCAGCGTGGCCTTCTCCAGAAGCTTCTTCTGCCGGTCCAGCTCGCCCTGGTCGATGATGCCCTTGTCCCTGGCCGCCTCCAGAGTCAGGATCACACCTTTGGTATTGTCTCTGTAGCCGGCGTGAACCTCAACCTCCAGAACAGGAATGTCCAGCTCGGCATTGAGCACTGCCTGATGCAGATCATCCCCTATGATCATGCTGCTACAGGTTCCTGAGATGGCCATGAGCTTGGGATGGAAGAGCTCTTGGGCCTTTTTCAGGAGAGCGGTGAGAGGGCGCTGCCCTCCAAAGACGAATCCCGCCTCGTCCAGAGCAGTGGTCAGAACCCTTACCCCGTCCTCTTCCAGTAGACGGGCATGCTTGAAGCAGCATCCGCTCGGGCCGTGCAGTATGACCACCTCGGCCCCGAGGTCGCGGAGAGTGTACAGCGCGGCCACAATGGAGCTTGGTCTGGGATGAAGCACAGTCAGGTTTTGCACTTCGCTTGCCATTTTTCAATCACCTAAAGCATTTCACAGATGAGAGCAGCCTCTTGGGGCAGCTCTTTTGGGCTTTCTCCAGCCCCTCTTCGAGGTCCACGGCGGCCTCCGCCCCCAGCTCCTCTGCCAGGGATTGCAGCCTCTCGCCAACCAGAATCAGCCTGGAAAGCTCGCCTCTTCTCCGGCGCAGCAGATCAGACAGAGCGGGGATGTCCATGCCCTCACATACGGTCTTGGAGTCCTCTCCCACCACAGCCACCAGGTCGGAACCTCCTGCTCTATCCAGAGCCCGGCCCACATCTCTTACCTTGAGACCGGAGTTGGAGCTGTCGAATATGGTCTGGCTACCCTCCCGCCGGATCTTCATCCGGCCGGGAAAGCCATCGAAGCCAGAAAGAGCTTCAGCGATATCCCTGCACCGGATGCCTGCGGCATTAGCGGCAGCAGCTGCGGCGGATATTGCCGTCCGGTATGCCGGAAAGTCCAGATCCGCCCCGAGATCCAATATAGCTTCCTCCTTCCCCAAGACCAGCCGGTCCGGGCAGGCATAAATTCCGCTGCCAATTCCAAATGGGTGATCAGCGGATATCCTGGTCTCTCTATCGGCTATGAATCTCATACCTTTCTTGGCCAGGGTGAGCATCTGCAGCTTGGCTGTGCTGGCCCATTTGCTGCCGGATGCGATCATATAATCCCCGGAGAGGCTGGTCAGAATTCCGTAGTCCGCGAGGCCGGTGCCACCCAGAGATACTTCGCATATAAGCGATGCAACGCTGCTCTCCTCTGCCGCCTGCACCGCGCGGATGACATTGGCCGGAGCAATGGAGAGGCCCTTTTCCAGGATGGCGGATCTGCCGTCCTGCCAGATCTCCAGGCCGCGGGTGGTATGAGAGAGGACCTTTCTATGGCGGGAGAGGATATGGGCCAGCAAGAGGGCAGTTGAGGTCTTGCTGTGAGTGCCTGTTACCTCAAAGATCTCGCCTGCCGGAAAGCACTGCCTCAGAAGATCCCCCACTGCTTGATGATGGGTGATCACTGCCTTTCCTTCTCTCCTGGCCTCCTCAAGGGCCGGATTATGCGGTGAGAGATGAACCGGGGAGACGATCAGGTCGAAGGAGGACAGCTCCGGGTTATGGTGATATACCTCGAAGGCCTCCGCCTGCCATCCCCGCTCCACCATCTTCCGGGCAATGACAGATGCCCCGTGGATGGTATCTAGGACGGCTATCCGAGAGCCTCTTCTGCCCTCTTGCATGCCAGTATAGCGATGCATTCGTCCACGCCCAGCGGCTCAGCGCAGATGACCTCAACCTCTTTGCCCCCTATATTAAGAAGGCCTCTGCGCCTGTTTGGATCTATGCCCATCTCCTGGGGAATACCCTGGGGGGTATGCACGCCATGGGCCAGAAAGAGGGGCAGAGCTATGATCTTGGATACATTGGTCTCCGCGAAGCTGTCCAGTCCCTGGGGAATGGTGGGCTGGTTCATATTGAGATATGCCGTCCTAACCGGGCCAGGGTGTCTCTTGCCAATCATTTGGGCCAGCGATTCCACCAGCTCTTTATTATAGGGCAGGCTGGAACCATGCCCGAGCACAAGTATTCCTACGTCCTTCATGAAAACACCAGTATTACATTTGACTGATCCAGTATTAATTGGCGATAGATTCATAAGTACTAAATCCTTTCGAGGCCGGTGAGATGCTGGCTATAAGACAGATGTTGTGCCGCCGGTTGATGACCGGTATTAAAATGAGCATGGAAGGAAGGCTTAAGACATTTGTGGCCATCTCTGTATTCCTGATCATATTTGCTCTTCCCGGATCCGGCCAGGATCTGGTTTTGTTTGCGCAGGAGAGCTGCAGCATGGGCAACAGCACTCTGCATATCGTGGATGTTGATGCCGAATCAGCAAAGGTCTGGCTGGTGATCTCGGAGCCATCCGGTTCGCCGCTCAGTGAGATAATGAGCCTGAATGATACCCTATTCTGGAAGAACCGGACCCTAAACATAGCCGGAATCTATGCCGGCGGCCTCTCCGATCTGGTCCTGCTGAGGATCAATAGCTCAGATTGAGGCTACGGGAGAGGAGTAGAAATGCTTCTCAAAGACGCCGGAGATCTCCGCCGGCTGTTCTATGACGAATACATCTTCCATTCGTCGCAGCCTTTCCACATGCTCGGCGTCCTCCTTTCGGATGCGCAGTCGCATCTCGCTGCCGTCGGGGAGGATGGTAGTAATGATGCCGGGTTTGTAGTCGCAGGGCATGATATAGGTGGGAACGAATGCCTTTTGAGACATGATGGCGGCATTGGAGAGCAGCGAGTCGGCCAGGCCCAGAGAGATCTTGGCCACGGTATTGGATGTTGCCGGGGCCAAAAGCAGTAGCTCATAGCGCTTGACCTGAAGCTGCCCGGCCAGAAAGGGCGAGTTGGCATTGATCTCCACCCAGACCTTGTCGAAGTGCTTCTCCAGATCGTTGAACAGCTTATAATATTTAATTACCTGCTCTCCGGCCTTGGATACAAAGACGCGTACGTCCACCACATCGTCGTACTGCTTCTGCAATTTTATCATGGTTCTGACTGTCTCTTCAATACGGTCGCCGCTGCCGGTGATGCCCCAGGCGATCTTTCTCTTGCCTGCATTGCTTGACAATTGAACACTCCTCCTCTCTCTAATTCACCCAGTGGGCTCTTTTATCCTCTTGAATAGCTCGGTCATCTCAGCGAACCTCTTGACCGTCTTTCGCAGAGATCTGAATCCCTCTTCATCTTTCATCGCCCCCTCCAGGCTATCGCGCGACCAGAAGGTGGCTCCCAGGTTGGCCCCAAAGAAGCCCCCGCTCACCGGCACCATGCCGTTGAGAATGAAAAAGGTGTGGATCTGCTGCACGGCCAGCTCCTGGCCGCCCATGCGGTCTCCGCCCACGGCTATGGCCATGCCCGGCTTGGCGGTGAGGGCTTTTTGATCTGCAGCCAAAAGGGCACGGGTCCTGTCCATCACTATCTTGGTCTGGGCGCTGACGCCGCCGTTATAGACCGGAGTGGCCACCACCAGTCCACGGGCCTCTTTGAAGAGTGGATAGAGCTGATACATATCGTCCTTGATTGTGCATTCCTTATTCTTGAGGCAGTAGTCGCAATGCCGACAAGGGCTGATCTGCTTTCCCCGCACTGTGAACTGCACCGTCTCCAGGCCCTTCTCCTGTAGCATCCTGAGGGCCTCGCCCAGAATATGCTCCGTGGCCATCCTCCTGGGACTGCCGGATATGCCGAGAATCATGATGGTATATGGGTGGTTAAGATATTTCAGATTTGCCGGGAAGAGCACCTTCATTCAACCGGGAACCATCTTCTGCAACATGCAATCCATGAATATGCAGGAAGCTATATCTGGAGAATTCAAGCACTCGAATCACTTAAGCGTATTGACAGTCCTATTCTCGAAATCATAATTTATTCGATTCATTCTTTAAAAATTCTTCACATCCATACATTTGGTCTTGAGAGATCTGTTAATTCAATCAATGTAATCTGCCCGTTTTCAGGCAAAAAAATAGGTATATTAAAAAACTTAATATAGATGTACTATATAATAGATTATAGAAATTAGGCATAAAGGTGAATAATATTATGGCAAACATAGCTGCCAAATTTCCAAATTGGAAAGACCAAGATTTTCCAGAATGGTATAGTGCGACTGTCAAAGAGGAAACGCCAGGTTTCTTTAAAAGGATATTTTGGAAAAATAGAACAAAATACGAAGACTACTTCATTTCTCAACTCAGATCTATTTACATGGATTTAGACGGAGACCTTCGGACCCTAAGGCCAGAATATTCTGGCTCGTCTGATGATATAGAGGAAAAGTATGTGGGCGAAATTGGGGAGTACATAGATCATCTTTTAAGCGTTGCGAGAAAGTTGCTTGGGAATGAAAAGCTTACAAAGAGGCAGATGCTAATAGCATCTAGCATTCTTAACGAAGTTGAAGAATGCCTCATTTGGATAACACCAACTCCGCTTGCATTAGCGCAAATGCCAAGTATATTATCAAAGATGGAAAAATTGGACTCTTCTGATAAATACAAATTTCTATCCATGTTGAAAGAATGTGAAAAATTATTATTCAATGTCTGCAAAGTTGAAAAAAGAAAGCCATCAGTATCAGAAACAGAAAGTTATCGTGCTGCTCTTGAAGAGTGCATAAATTTTATTCATGAAGAAAAACTAAAAGAGCTAATTAATACAGGATTGCAGATCGAGAGACTAAGATCGCTGCGCTATTGGGGATTTATTTTATTAATACTATTAATAATTATCTTTCCAATGGTTGGCCAGGTTGGTGTTTGGCCTATTTACAAAAATATGACTAATATGACTGCTCAGTTGAATGCGATCCCTATAAATGGATTATTCTGGGAACCATTGGTACATACATTCGGGGCATGGTTAACTGCTCTTAGTTTCTGCATAGTTGGTGGAATTGGGGGATTTTTAAGCGGTCTTCTCCAAGTGCGCGATTCTAAGACAGATCTCGGAATGTATGAAGTTAGCGTTCTTCTATTACAAATACGGCCAATATTTGGTGGATTTGCAGCGCTAATCTCATTTATGCTCTTATCGTGGGGCATTATGCATGATTTTATAAACACAAGTAATCCTGGATCATATGCAATGGTTGCATTTGTTTCAGGATTCTCAGAGAGATATTTTATTAAATTGTTGAAATTAAAGGATGAGGAGAAATTCCCTGAAGTGACGCTTACTGGGGCACCTGTTGAAGAAATGAAATCGGATGATAAGGCAAAGGAAGAAATGAAATCGGATGATAAGGCAAAGGAAGAAATGAAATCGGATGATAAGGCAAAGGAAGAAATGAAATCGGATGATAAGGCAACGGAATTGAAACCTGAGAATACCTCCTAAAAGAGTAATCAAAGGATGATCTGTAAATCGAGTTTCCTATCTCTAAAAATGTTTATGTTCAGCTGAGGCCCGTTTCAAGGATTAGGGGAACCAATGCCAGAATATTTAGCGAATGTCTGAACTTTAGCTCTCCTCTACCGGATAGTAATGCTCCCCCTGCTCCTTCTGGCTTCGGTCTAGGCGTGAGTCCGGCTTATTGACGCGAGGCCGACGGGTCTCCTCATCGCGACGAAAGGTGATGTTGATGGCCTTCAAAAAGGAGTTCATTCCCTCCCGCATCTCCAGGGGGCTGTGGGCTATGCCAAGAGATCCCGGCTGGCCCTCAAAGACCATCACCCGCTCCGCCAAAAGGTCGATGAGGTAAATGTCATGGTCCA
>Ga0116153_10001793_pt1 | contig 18575 bp, 14 predicted proteins | sample AD_UKC028_MetaG_FD_89896 | JGI IMG/M metagenome (GOLD analysis project Ga0116153, IMG submission 89896) | Active sludge microbial communities of municipal wastewater-treating anaerobic digesters from USA - AD_UKC028_MetaG | ecosystem: Engineered > Bioreactor > Anaerobic > Digestate | place: USA...
AAGCGAATAAAGTAGCTTAAGCTTCATCACGGCACAGGTGTCGTGACGAGACGTCTCCCGGGCGGACAAGCCCTGTTCCAACCCGATCCGGAGGCGCTGGCAACACGGGGATAGCCGGAGGATCGTTCCGCTCCGAAGGCGAAACAACAGGAACTAAGGGAAGGTTAGGTTGTTCTGCATCTGGCCGGCCTCGAAAATCAAGCAGGAATAAGCATGTAGAAAGCGTATGGCTTCCGTGTTTGGACGCGGGTTCGACTCCCGCCAGCTCCACAAAAAAAAGAGCGAGAGTGAGAGCGAGAGCGGGAACTTTCGCTCTTTTTTCACAAAACTCACTCACACACTCACACTTACAGAAATCCTATTTATTGTTCATTTGCTATCTCAGCGCACCTTTTTCTTAGTTCCGAAAGAAGGGGTAGTGCTGATGGATTTTTTGCCAGGTTTAATAAGGGTCTGTATTTCTTAATTAAGACAGTTTCTATTGTCCCTAAATTGCTATTAAACTCCACCCAATTAACTATAAGGTAATTGTTAATCCATTTTATAATTTTCTGCTCATCGACTTCTGCAAACTTGAAGTTACGTTTGTTTGCTTTTTTAACAAGGGAACCTTTCAGTGGCCGGTACCCCAGAACAGCTCCCATACTTCGGAAAAAGGTTCCTTGTCCATTCCCTCTAAGTTCTTGATTTAAAAAACGTTTATGCAGACTTTGGGATGCAATACCAATATAAATAATATTGTGATGTCTTTCTTTCAGATAAGTACTGAACGGTTTCGGAAGTATATTAATATCATTTATACGAATAGCATAAAGTCCGGGCCTATGGGAAACAGAATCATCAATAGTTCCGGCACTCTGATACTTTCTTTCATCCAACAAAGTCAATTCAATCTGAGATCCGTTAGATATTGATACTTGTTTCAAGTTAGTTGCAGGTTCTGATTTACTCAATTTAGGCTTAGCAGCAGTGGTGGCAAAAGCTTTTATGGAATGTTTACCTGAATGCGGAATAGTCCAGGAAGAACCTTTACCCCCGGGTTGAAATGCGTGAGGTAAAAATCCTTTTCGCAATAAATCGCGAAGCGGTTTGCCGGGCCGGTCCTTACTGTCAGTTAATAGACCTGCCTTTGCAAGAATTGCATTACCTTCAACAGGGTCAATATTTTGGCGATTGGTCTTTTCCAAAAAATTGTCCAAACAATCGATTAATGCAATTATGTCTTTTTTCATATTATGCCTTCACCTTATCAGAGCTGTTTTCATATTATGATTGCTAAAAGCTAATTACACGTAATGCAATTCAACACTCCTCCCCCTTTCGCAATCGATCTGGAATTAACAGGAATAACTTTCTTCCCAAGTTGCCCAAATAACTCCTGAAATTTTGCCAGGGCTTCATTGGGATTGGAATCCAACCAGAATTTATATCCTGACAATAATTCTAATAATTTTTCATCAGGAAGGTTAAATGGATTATACATATATTTTAATATTTAAATCTCTTAATTTTAGAAAGTTAATATTTATTTTTTTCTTGCTTTTATAGTTCTTGTTATTTAACTTTGTATCAATCCATTTTATATGGAGGTGGAGGGTTGTAAAGCCCTTGCCCCGGAAACGGGGTTTTTTTATGGTAGTTTTTTCGTACCGTACCCGTAAATTTTACCTTTGTATCTGAAAAATTTATTGCTCTCAATAATTCTTACTATTTCATCCTCAAATGTTACTTTGCCATCATCCATTCCAAGAACATTCTTAAAAAACCATCTTCTCGAAGGATGAGCTATTAAGTCCGCAATTTGTAGTCCTGAAATATTGGCCGTTTTTGGTTTTACCTTCAACTCAAGGGATGTGAAATGCGACTTTAAATCTTCAGAACTGAGATTATGTGTTCCATTATCCATTATTCTTCTGAAAGATTCCTTCAACCTCATATCTTCCTTTCCGCCTCTGGATTCAACCATAATATCACCCTTTGAACCTTTAATGTCAAGAAAAAGTCTGAATCTCTCGATCAATATCTCCTGGCAGTAGTGATATGGATCATACTTCCATGTTGAATATCTTTCGTCATGTTCCTTCTTATCAATAAGAATCGCGAAAACCGTGTATTCCCAGCCTGTCAGCTTCTCAATGAGCTCCTCATTGAATTTCTTCAATACTTCCGGGTCCTTTAAATTACTGAATGGATGTTTTTTATGCAATAGTTCCTTTCTGTGTAGTATTACCGGCTCATCCGGATGAGAATCAAAGTACCTCTTTTTCATATCCTCCAGTTCCGGATTGAGAACATCTGCCGTATAATCGAGCCTGAATGCAACACCTGCAAGACAGAGAAACCTGTGTTCCTCGTTTTCCGAACTTTTAAGGTCGGGGTTGCCTACTTCATCGACGTATAATCTGTATTTCACGTTTATAGTTTTAAACCCTCAACGCGATTAAATTATTCCCTTAACCTGCCACTACCTGCCGCAGCCTGCCATCACCATCAATCCTAATCTGGTTTTCCTCACTCTCACTCTCACTCTCACTCTCACACTTCCTTACCCCAGCTCTCCCCTTTAAACGCCCTCTGTAGTAAGCTCTGGAAGATCAATGCGGAATGTGAAATGTTAAATGCGAAATTATTTCACCACTTACAAACACCCACCCGACTGAACTATCTGCAAACTGTTTAAGATCCCTCACTGCGTTCGGGATGACACTGCCTGTACGGATGATCCGGGTAATCCTGAGCGCAGCGAGGGACCTCAAACAACAATCAGAGCAGAGCATTCCTCACTCTCACTCTCAATCTCACTCTCACTCTCACTCTCACACTGATTTACCCCAGCTCCCCTTTAAACGCCCTCTGTAGTAAGCTCTGAAAGATCAATGCGGAATGTGAAATGTTAAATGCGAAATTATTTCCTTAACCTCTTACAAACACCCACCCGACTGAACTATCTGCAAACTGCTGAAGATCCCTCACTGCGTTCGGGATGACACTGCCTGTACGGATGATCCGGGTAATCCCGAGCGTAGCGATGGACCTCAAACAACAATCAGAGCAGAGCATTCCTCACACTCACTCTCAATCTCACACTCACTCTCACTCTCACACTTCCTTATCCCAGCTCCCCTTTAAACGCCCTCTGCAATAAGCTCTGAAAGATCAATGCGGAATGTGAAATGTTAAATGCGGATTTCATTCACCTCTTACAAACAACCCCCGAACAGAACTATCTGCAAACTGTTTAAGATCCCTCACTGCGTTCGGGATGACACTGCCTGTACGGATGATCCGGGTATTCCCGAGCGCAGCGATGGACCTCAAACAACAATCAGAGCAGAGCATTCCTCACTCTCACTCTCACTCTCACACTTCCTTATCCCAGCTCCCCTTTAAACGCCCTCTGCAATAAACTCTGAAAAAGATCATCACTCTTTTGAAGACTTTGCACACTACTCGTTCTTTGCTTTTCAATATTTTGAAGAATATTATAAAACCTTATTTGATCTTTTATGGGAGGAGTTATAAATGGAAATTTTTTAAAATCAGTCATTGGCGGAAGATTTGGTATACCAGCACCTCGATCAGACTTAAAGAATTTTTCTTTAAAAGTCTTATGTGAAAAATGATAAACGAAGAACTCATTTTTCATAATATCCTCATTTAGAGTGATCTTTAGTAACGCCTGATTGATTATTCCTTTTTTTGCATTCTCGGGTACGATTGCAAGTTTACCAAGATATACGCCTGAACAACTAATAATTATATCCTTCGGTTTTACCTCAAAAGCCTTCAACTCCTGGAATTTCTGTTCATCTATATAATATCTTTCAAAAGTGAAATCATTGTTCAGTGCATGGTATTGCTCATAAACCAAATAACCATCATCAACAAAAATTTCCTTTTTTAAGGCACCTCCGAAAGGTCCTCGTTTTATTGCCCACCTTGATTTTTGTACTAACTCTTCAATAGTTTTTATTTCCCAACCTTTTTCATTTCTAACCGGATCCCCAAACATATCCAGAAAAACACTCTGAGCAAGCTGGTCATATTTCTCAAGGATCTTCTTGTCGTTCTGGCGAAGCTCATCGGCCTTATCGAGTATGGCGGCGATCTTTTTCTGGATTTCGAGGGGAGGAAGAGGGACTGAAAGATTGCGGAGTGCGGAATTCGAAATGTGAGGAATTGTTGCCCCTGTTCTCTGACTTTTAATCAGATCAAATTTGGAATTTAAAAACCAATACAGGAATTTCGTATATGCAAATTCTTGATTAATGACCATTCGGGCGAGGGTTGAACCGATAATTCCTGTAAGACCAGTCCCTACTTTACCTGCATTAGCACCATCCCATGCAATAATAATGTCATCCGTATTAACTAACACTCCTGTTTCATAAGTGTATTTATTTGCTGCATTTCCGTTCAAGTCTTCTATCTGCAAATATCGAATGGCAGAATTATCATCCGTCTCAAGATGTTTCTTACCCTTTGTCAGCTTAATGATATTTCCAAGTTTATCAGTTTTCATTTAATCTTGAAAGTTCTCTTCTATAATTTATTCCGCAATTCGCATTCCTTATTTCGCATTTACTTCTTATTCATTTTAGCTGTCCTTCCTGAAGCTGTGAAGATTGCTGTTAGCTCATTTCCTTCTTTCAGCACAGGTTCAACAATACTTTTTTCAAGAATATCTGATTCTATCATCAGCTCAAGCCAGTAACAAGTTTCATCACACTCCTCCTCAACAATTCCAATCTTGGAAATAAAATCAGCTTGTGATCTTGCCCTGCAGGCTGCTCTGTAATTAGCTCCAACTGAAGTACCTGATCTGATAATCTGATTGCTGATAGTTCTTCCTTTTTTGTTTTCCGGTAGTAAATCAGATATTTTAAGTATCTCTAACGCAAACTTTTTTGAACGTTCCTTTAAATCTTTGTTCATTTTAATTATTTTTATCTTTTAGCATTTCGCATTCCAAATTTCGCATTCCGCATTTCAGGACTACTTAGTTACTTTCTTCGTTACTTTATAATCTTACAAAATTGTATTCCTATTGATTGTCAGATTTGTACCTAAAGTACCTACATCGTTCCTAATAGAGTACTCAGGTCATTAAGCAGTTTTTGCTTATGCTTATCCAGTAATGAAATATCTTTTATGATGGTAGTTGGTTCATCATAACTGATTTCTTTATAAACAACCTCCTTGTACCTGTTGATACTTAAATCATAACCATTCCCTATAATTTCCTCAACCGGCACAAAAAAGAACTTAGCTTTCCTGTCGTTTGTATCAGCTTTCTCTCTAATATTCCAGGCTTTTATAATATCCGTAATATCAGACTTTTCAAGTTTATCACGTTTGTCATCAAGCGAATATCCGTCCGACTCCATATCATAAAACCACACCTTTTCCGTCCTGCCTCCCTTCACAAACACAAGAACTGCCGTGCTCACCCCGGCATAAGGCTTAAAGACTCCTGATGGCATCGAAATTACTCCCTGCAGCTCACACTCGTTTATGATCAGCTCCCTTGCCTGCCTGTGCGCCTTGCTGCTGCCAAACAGAACGCCGTCAGGAACAATGACAGCTGCCCTCCCTCCCATCTTCAGGGAATTGTAAATTCTGTTAATGAATAAAAGCTCTGTCTTGGTAGTGGCCAGGCTGAATCCTTCATTAATATCGCCTTTATCTATGCTTCCCTTGAACGGAGGATTGGCAAGGATAACATCGTACCTGTTATCTTCATTGTACTTCTTGCTGAGCGTGTCCTGCAGATCAATATTCGGCTGCGAAATCCCGTGGAGCATCAGGTTCATGAGCCCTATCCTCACCATCGTTTGGTCGAAGTCGTAACCAAAGAAGGTATTCTCCTTCAGCTGCTTCCAGAGCTTTTCATTTGTCAGGTTATCGCCATAAGTACCTTTCACAAAGCCGTTTTCATCTGTAAACCTTCTCTTATCCGATGTATGTTGTGTAAGAATATGCTGGTAAGCCCCGAGGAGGAATCCTCCTGTTCCGCAGGCCGGATCGCAGATGCTCTCACCAAGCCGTGGATTGACAAGTTCAACCATCATCTGGATTATGTGCCTGGGCGTTCTGAACTGCCCGTTCTTGCCTGCAGATGCAATTTCAGCAAGCAGGAATTCGTACATATCGCCCTGTGTGTCCTGGAAGGTCTGTCCGGCTTCGCTCTCTTTCTCAATTATCTGATAGATGTTGTCGATAAGGCTGATAGATTCTACAAGAAGCGAGGGCTTTGGCATTATGAAGACAGCATCTTTCATGTGCCTGCCAAAGGCTGTACCTTCACCATTAAGCTGCTTAATGAAGGGGAAGACTTTCAGCTGAACGTGATTAAGCATCTCCCCTCCTTCCATCTGTTTGAAATGGCTCCAGCGCAGTGTTAATTTCTTAACAGTCTCATTGAGGCCGGGAACAGAAAAGTTTCCTTCAAAAATTGAAGTGTATTTCTCACCTGAGAATTCAGCTTTCTTAAGCTCCTTCAGATCGAGCTCATCGAGCCGCCTCATGAAAAGTAAATAGCTGATCTGTTCTATTGCCGTAAGCGGATTGCTTATCCCGCCGCTCCAGAATTTATTCCAGAGCTTGTTGATCTCCGATTTTATCGATTGTGATAACATTTATGCTACAAGTTGTTCAGTAAATTTCAATATCTCTTCTATTTCACTCTGCCTGAAAAGTCCGAGTATCCCGTCAGGACTGATTTTCGTAAACGGCTCCTTCACAAGGTCTTTCTTTTCAAGCGAGCCTTTGCGCAGAATGAAGGTCTGCAGGGTCAGTAAAAACTCCACCTGCTGTTGTGTGTATGTGTTATGTTCTGCAATAAATGAGCTGAAAGCTTCAGTTACTTCCTCGGTAAATGATTTCAGCTTTTCGAGTCCGAGTATGTACCTGATGAACTGTATGAACCTGGCGTGCCTGTTGTCATAGACCTTCCTGAGCAGATCTTCAGTCACCCAGGGATCCCTCTCCCTGAGTAGTTTACCGAGCTGTTGTATCTCATCCTCAGTAAGATCAGCGCCAAGCCTCAGCTTCTGAAGCACGAAGTTTGAATCTAGAAGAGCTTTGATTGTCGCCTCAACCCTCTCGCGGTATTTTAAGACTGAGATCCTTTCGTGCTCCGGTCCGAATTCAATGAATTTCTTTTCAGTAACCTCATCCAGGAGATCCAACTTAACCTCAAAGCTCTGAATATCATCATCCTTGAATTTCATCAGAGGTCCGAGCCTGTTTACAAGTATGTCGAGATCGGGATAAATGAATTTCTGCCACCACGACCTGTGGCATACGGTTTCGATATAATCCTTCTCACGTCTGACTATATTAATTGTAAGAGGAAGCTCTTTTATCTGCTCGATAACTGCATCCCTGAGCGCATCGTATTTTTCTGCCCGCCGGCTGACGTGAGCTGTGGCAAGGTCTACAACATTAATCTCAAACCTTATGGCTTTAAAATCGCTCTGCGACTTAGCCCTCATCACCGGGGCAATCAGTCGGCGAAGGTCATCGATCTTCTGATCGTTTAATGAGCTCCAGTATTCATCACCTTCAACCAACTCAAGATCAGCCCGTGCATCAAGGACTATCACTGAATTTGCAGGAAGCTCTTTGATATCTGACCTGAGATGACCGGTCACAATGTTCTGAAGTTCCTGATTTCCGGCCTCACGGGCAGCAGAGAGTTCATCAAGCCTTGCTTCAAAAAGCCTTACAGGAAGGGGTTTTAAGCTCTTTGACTCCCTCCCTTTCGGAACCTGTTTGAAATACTCGAAGTTTTCCCACATATCAATTATGAGGAACTTATCCTTTTCGAGGCACCAGGGCTTAAGTTTACTGTTATCGAGGACTCTTGTACCACGGCCGATCATCTGCCAGAACTTGGTGTAGGAATAGACCGGCTTGGCAAAGACAAGGTTCACGATTTCGAGTATATCTATTCCGGTATCGAGCATATCGACGCTGACTGCAACGCGTGGCATATCACTGTTCCGGAACCTGTCGAGCAGTCCGCCCTTACCATAAACACCCTTTATTCCTGAGATCAGTACATCAGCTATCCTCCCTTTGTACTCAGGATATAACCTGTCGAAGGTCTCAACAATACGGAAAGCGTGTTTTTTACTTACTGCGAAAATGATTGTTTTCCCCGGGAGAACACCATCGGGACTCTTGATGCACTCTTCCATAAACTCCCTAACAATGAGAGCATTGGTCCCTTTGTTTGTCACACGCTTTTCAAGATCGCTGCCCTCATAATTGATCTCATCAGGGTCCTTTCCTTCCGAGAGCAGTCGTTTGGCATCTTCAGAAGTAATTGTTCTTGCACTGATACCCTCGTCCATAAAACGGGTGCGTATCTTCAGAACCTCAAAATCTGAAAGATAGGGAGGAGTATTTTTAACAGCCTCCTCGTAGGAGAAGTTGTAAGTAGGAAGCTGATCCTCGCAGTCGAACAATTTAAATGTATTGTGGTCCAGTTGTTCAGTCGGAGTGGCTGTCAGTCCAAGCTGGATGGCATCGAAATAGTCGAAGATGTTTTTATATACGTTATAGATTGACCTGTGGCTTTCGTCGGCTACGACCAGGTCGAAGAAATGAGGAGAGAATTTGCAGTTGTCATCCTCTATTTCATTCAGAATTGTGGGGTAAGTAGTCACATAGATCCGTCTGTCGGTAGTAAAATCGCTCTCCACAGAATTGCCTTCTTTCTTCGGCCATAATGGTGCGTTTGGCAAATGCTCCGTAAAGGCATCGAGCGCCTGATCGCGCAGTGCGATACGGTCGACGAGGAAGAGGACCCTCTGCACATGGTTTGTACGCATCAGAACATCAATGAGAGCAGCACAGGTTCTTGTTTTGCCGGTACCGGTAGCCATTACAAGAAGAAACTTCCGCCGTTTCTTCTCAATATCTTCAAGAACTGAACGGATAGCTGCAATCTGGTATGGGCGGCCCGATATTTCCGGATTAATAAGTTCTTCGCTTAAAGAAGTATTATGATTCCTGATAAATCTGAGCCGCTCAAGATCATCTCTTGAAGGAAAGCCATAGACCTTTCGCGGAGGATAAACAAGCGAATCCCAGAAGAAGATCTCATGACCATTTGTATAAATGATGAAAGGAAGATCCATGCCCGGATTGTTCTTCTGAATACTTTCGGCATAAGATGCCGCCTGCCATTTACCTTCCTCTGCATTTCTGGATGTTTTCTTTGCTTCAACCACTGCAAGCGGGTAAGCATCTTTCCCAAGCAGGGCATAATCAGAGAAGAGGTGACCGGCATATTTTTCTCCGGGGTCCTGAGCTTTCTGCGGATCTGTAATAATGTCAAGTTCTTCTATCACACGGGATGGATCATTTACATTCCAGCCGGCTTTCAGAAGCCTCTGGTCAATTATTCCTTTCCGTGTTTGAGATTCAGACAGTGACATTATTCTTATTTGCGGTAAACAAATTTAGTAATCTGAAATGAGAAACCCTACGGAAAACTGATTTAGACTACTTATTCAGGATACTGATCAGGTCCCTGAACTTATCAGCAACCAGCTCCTGTGATGGAAGATCATCATAGACCAGTAATCTTAAATCAGTTTCATATGCTGATCTTACATTGTTCCAGATATCATCAAAAGAATTCAGGGCCGGTGAATCTTTATAGTGAGTATTGATCCATTTTTCAGGATCGCTGAATTTTGTTTTGTCCTCCTGATACATTCTTTCAAAATCCTTAAGAAATTCAGCTGTTTGAATATATTCATCACAATACTTTGAATTTGAAAGAAAATAAATATCATAGAAATGCCGGACCTTTGACCTGATGCGGTCGATACTGTCATCAAAATACGACAATCTGATTATTGAAAGCAATTTCTCAATTAATGTTGGCTGGGGAACAAGTATATTAAGCTCAAATGGATGTAATTCATAGGTATCTATTGCATAAGTCCTTTTGGTAGCTTCAAGAAATTCTGCGATTATGGATCTTACGAGATGCTTCTCATTGGGAACCGGATCTGCAAGTGAATTAATTTCCAATACAAGATTACTGTTTAATCCAGTTTGTCCAGAAGATCCGGATTCAAATAAGTGTTCATAATCATATTCTGACCTTCTGAAATTCTTATGACGAGTAGTGTTCTGTGTTACTACTTCGCTAAACCCCTCCGTCAAATCAGATTGCAGGCTTCTTATAAGTTTACCTATCTGATGATTTGATTGCTCTGGATCCTTTATTATGGCAAGATCAATGTCTTCAGAAAATCTCCTTATCAGTTTGTACACTTTTGATAATGAAGTACCACCTTTGAATACCACTTTATCCCTGTCCTTGGATTGCGATAGTCTATTCAAAATAAAAGTCACCCAATAATCTTTCTCAACAAAAGTATCTCTCATTTGAAAATGCTCGCTGGCTGCCCTTACAGCATCCTCAAAACCTTGTTTGTCATTATGCAGGATCATATTATTCTCCATTTAGATTTCTTCTCAAGAACATTACTGCTGATATTGAAGGAATATTCAGAAACAGTATTTAAGGATTCATATAACTGGACAGAAATATCTGATCCGAAAGCCTGTTCTATAATTGCCCCGGTAAGAGCCCTTGTACCTGGATTATATTTTAAAGCCAGTTTTACTAACTTCTGCTGATCTGGAGAATCCATTTTTTTTATATGGCCGATCAGTATCCTGCAGGAATCAGAAACACCTGCATCAGGAATCCTTTTGATAAACCTTATTGAATCAAGTATCTGAAGCAGGTAGATATTGTCCCTGGTAATAGTGTTCTTCTGAAGAATAAACCGAATCGAATACTTTCCCCTTTTTCTTGGTTTCCGGCTGATGTTGGTACCAATCTGAATTGTATTTGATACCTGAGTGGTAAGTCCAAGGTTGTTGAATGCACTTAATCCCGTGAGATATCCAATAATTCTGTTTTCTTCTTCAAGCAGATCTTTAACTACCTGGTATTCCGGTGGCCTTAATGATCCAAATTGAGATACTTCCGGCTTATAAAATCTGCCTTTTGACAGCCGGATGATCTTTCCCGATTCAGCAAGACGATTCAGAGCCATTTTAAGTGCGCTCTTATTTTTCACCGGTATATCAAAATCCTCATAGGTGAAAATATATCCTGCTTTGAACCTGTTAATCCTATTTATAACAATATCAGATATTTTCATTAGATGACTGTTTAAATACAAATATATTAAATGTGACGTTTTTACCGGCAAAAACGTCACAAATATTTTCATTATACAACTTAAAAGCATTTGAAAGTATCAGAAAACCCTTTTACATCACACCAATTATTACTATTAATGATATAAGTTATATGATTATGAATAGTTCAACCCTGCCCTTTTTAACAACAATTAACATAGAGCGTCAAATGTAAAAGTAATCCAAATTGTTTGTATTTGCGATACAAAATATTTTGTATTTTAAATACAAACTATTAAATTTGCATAAATATCAGCCATGCTTTAATATGATAACCAAGCTATTACTATCCGAGATTATCTCTGACCAGTCCGTAACAAGTGCCTGTATGAACTGGACAAAAAGGGAGATTCAAATTCCCCCAGATATAAAAAGAATCATAATCGTCTCCGGTATAAGACGTTGTGGAAAAAGTACTCTTATCAAGCAGAGATTACTGAATAAAAAGGCTATATATCTGAATTTTGAAGATCCAAGGCTGATTGAATTTACAGTCAGTGATTTTTCACAGCTTGAAAAAATTGCTACTGAAGCAGGAATAAAGAGGCTTCTTCTGGATGAGATTCAAAACATAGACAGTTGGGAATTATTTGCACGTTCCGCCATTGAAAAAGGATTTCATATCTATATAACCGGCTCAAATGCCAGCATGTTAAGCCGTGAGCTGGGAACAAAACTAACCGGCAGATACAAACAGATTGAACTTTTCCCATTCAGCTACAAAGAGTTCCTGTCATATCATGATCTTGAAAGATCTTCTGAAAGTTTTGATATCTACTTCAATACAGGGGGATTCCCTGAACATCTTGAAGAAAAAGACGACAACTATCTGAGAACTTTATTAAGAGATATAATAACCCGTGATATTGCAGTCAGAAGGAACATAACAAATGAAAACCAGCTGATACGTCTGGCAGTTCACTTATTGAGCAATATCGGCAAGGAGTTCAGCTATAACAGCATATCAAAGATACTTGAGATAAAATCGGTAAGGACAGTGATTGATTACTGCGATTACCTCAATGAAAGCTATATTACAGACTTTATACCACAATACTCTACTTCAATTAAAAAGCAACTTGTAAATCCCAGGAAAAGTTACTGCATTGATCCGGGACTAGCCAGGGCTAACAGCATATCATTCAGCAAAGACTACGGAAGAAGACTCGAGAATTTTGTTTACAACAAGCTCAGGCGTGATAACAGGGAGATCTACTACTATCGCTCGGCAGGAGCTGAATGCGATTTCCTGGTAAAACAAAATGAGCAGATAATACTCGCTGTTCAGGTATGCTGGGAGGTGAATTATGAGAACATGAAGAGGGAGATAAACGGGATTAAAAGTGCACTTGCTGAAACGGGTGCAAGGGAGGGATATGTAATCACATATAATCAGGAAGATAATCTGGAGGGAATAAAACTCATTCCCGCCTGGAAGTGGATATGAAACGTCGCACTATGAGTAAAACCGTAAAATAAATTCAGCTGATAAATTTTTTTCAACGTCACTCTTCTCTGCTCAGATTCCATCCCTTCACAGCCTTACTGAGCTTAGGCGTAAGGTACAGATTTGACATGCCTCTGCCGGCCATATAAGCTATAGCAGCTGCAACTGCCCCTATATAGTTCAGGAAGACGACGCAGACAAGTAACACTATTATGATTCCGGCAAGCTCAATTGCTGTTGCTACCGAAATCGGTGCAGTAATACCGCTGGCAATCAGGGATGAACGCTGAAAATTCAGAAGCACAGTCAGCGCAGGAAGTAGGATTAAAATCTTGAGAGGCAGATATGACAGGCCTGCCAGTTCCGGGCTAAGGCCAGAGACAGTTATAAACCAGAAATCAGCAAGGGGAGTAAACGCGAGCAGGGATATAAGCAGAGTAACTGCTATTCCCATATATGTGGCAAAGTTTCTGAGCATTTTATAATTCTGTTTTTCGCTGCCTATAAGGGCTATATTAACTTCCTGGTACGACAGGCCCAGACTTCTGAAAATAAATACAAGCGAGGTTACTACAGGCAGAACGGCAAGTGACTCAACTGCCATCCTGCTTCTTCCCATGAAGAAGGTAACAAAGGGATGGACGCCGAGTGACAGAATTGATGTCAGGGCAAGAGGATAATAAAACTTCAATACTGTTCTCAGCCTCAGATCTCTGTTCTCATTATCCTCCTTTTCCAGAATTTTTTCCAAAGTACGGGACACCATAAGCCTTGTAGCTATCGCCTCTATAAGCACTGCAAGCGACATTGCACCTGCACCTACATAAGCTCCGTCTACACCTGAAAAATACAAAACGAGACCGACAATTATTATTACCGACAACCTTACAAGCGTTCCATAAGTTACCATGTGTGTAAGGTTATTCCTTATCATGATGCCCTGGTAAAATCTTCTGTATCCGATAGATGCAGCCCATGGAAGAAAGATTAGCAATGCAATATGGGCAAGTCTGGCAATTTCCTCAGGTACTTCCATAAGTTGAACTACTAAAAAATTGAATACAGGAGGAATAAGCACAAGAAGCTGAATCAGAGTTATAAAGCCATTAAGCAGGTCTGTGAATCTTTTAAGTTTTCTATAGGAATAGCGACCTTTCACGAGTGCTGTTGATGCAGTCATCAGCATAATAATCGGCGATTCAACTATCATGGCAAATGATCCGGCGATTCCAAAAGCAGCGAGGTTGTATTTTGCATCATTCAGCCTTGCGATGAATGCAATGAGAAAAGGCTGCTCAATGGCCATCATCAGCCAGGTCAGGGCAAGCGGGCCCCAGAAAAGGAAGATCCTTCGGTATGTAAGATTTCCGGCAATATCCATTTTCAGGAAAAGTGCAAAGATAAATATTTATGCCGGTAAACGCTTAGCAGAAGAAAGAGGTCAGGTATGGTTTTGGCAGCCTACTGTACAACTCCTGTTCCGCTACCGCTCTTGCTGTCACCTCCTCCCTTCAGATCATCGTTATTGATACCGCGACGCGCTTTTTTGACCTGCAGGTCCATCTGGCCGAAGTTCCAGGTTAAACTGAACCTCAGGTTACGTGTAATGTAAGTGTAGTTGTTTTTCTGGGTAAAGGTATTATCCGATGTTTCATACCTGTATGTTTTGGTTTTCCAGAAAGGATCTGAGATTGAAAGGTTCAGCATCAGCTTTCTCTTAAGTAAATACTGTGAAATGCCAATGCTCGTATAATAAAATGATGATGATTTGCCCTGCAGCATTATGCTTGGAGAATAAAGACCAAGATAAGTGCTTACCGATCCGTCTTTCCATGCAGTCCATCTTCCTCCCATAAATCCCCGGTATGAAAATCCCTCATTTGAGATAGCATAACCATTGTTGCTTTCAAGTTTTGAATAACTGCCACCACCGTTAAAATTAATACTCAGCTTCGGTGAGGGCCTGTAATTCAGGTACATATTTAACCCATAAGTCTGGTTTTTGCCAATATTCTCATAAGTCGTTGCAGATGAACCGTTTGGCTCTATCCTTGCTATACTTTCAATCGAATTATTTATGAACATTGATGAGGATGATACGGACATGTTCAATTTTGGTTTGAAAAGAGTATAGGCAAGTTCAATTGAATGCGAGACTTCAGCATCAAGTGAAGGATTGCCATATCTGATGTTCAGAGAGTCAGTGTTGTTTACATAGGGATTGAGATACCAGATGCCAGGCCTGGAAAGCCGCTGGGTATATGAAGTTTTAAGTGTATGGCCCTGCTTTGGCATGTAATTAACTGTAATATAGGGAATAAGATTAAAGAGTCGATTCGTGAAATAAGTGTTCTGTCCTGATGTCTTTGAAATGCCGTCGTTCCATGTTCTTTCAAGCCTGATACCTGTCTTGGTGCTGATCTTTTTCAGTTTAAACAGGTAACCGGCATAGGCACCAAGTATATACTGGTTATAATCAAGGTCATTATTGTTGCTTAATCTTACTGTATCATTGCGGTATATTTCAGAGATGCTGGTATTCTGCCGCAATATGAATTTTACTCCTCCTTCTGCCTGATGTTTCTCTGTAAGCGGATCAAAATAATCAGCCTGGAATGTCTGTTCGCGTCCTATGGCATCATTAACAGAACGCTGACTATAATCAGGATAATTGATCAGTCCGCTTATCACTGAATTATTTTTTACCTTTCTGGGATCATTATCAAGCTTATATGACAAAGTGAAAGATTTATCAGGCTTTTTGAAAGTTTTCTGATAATCGATATTACCGGAGATTGTACTGTAATTATTATCACTGTTTGTCAGGCTCGAATACATGCGGGTTATATCATTTCCAAGATTCATGTACTGAGTGGTTCCATTACCCTTGTTATTATAAAGGCTCTGATAGCCCCAGAAAGACATGCTTATAAGATTAAGTGAATCAATTTCAAAGCCAGCCTCACCTGTATAACCGTTTGAAAATCCCTTGTAATTACTTGTTGATAAAGTATTTGCATAGTGATAATCCTGAACATTAAAATACTCACCGGCACCTTCGTTCTCTGTTTCAGGCTGCCGGAACTGGTTAGCGAAGTACCGTCCTGAAAAACTGAGTTTTTTGATCTTTGTTGCCAGGTACAGACTGCCGTTATAACTTCCCCTTATGTCAATTCCCGAACTCACACTTCCATTGTAGCCGTTGATTGTTTTCTTGCTTGTAATTATGTTTATGATCCCCCCCACTCCTTCAGCATCATATTTGGAAGAAGGATTAGTTATCACCTCTATGTTACGGATTGTGTTTGCCGGTATGGTTTTCAGTATTTCCTTCAGGTTTGTCGACATCATTGAAGAGCTCTTTCCATTCATAAGCACCTTGAAGTTCGACTGACCGTTGAGCGTGATATTTTCTTCAGCATCAACATTTACAAGAGGTACTTTCCTCAGCATTTCAAGAACATTATTTGTCTGCGACTCAGGATCAGCCTCCATGCTGTATACTATTTTGTCGGGCTCCACTTTTACAAGCGGTTTCTGGGCTGTCACAGTAACCTCTTTCAGCTCAACACCCTGCTCAAGTTCAATAAGGCCCATGTCAGAATCAGATGTACTGACACTAAAGGACTTTGTTAATTCCTTATAACCCACAGAAGTAACTTTAAGCAGGTAATTGCCACTTGAAGAAAGCTTTACAGAAAACCTGCCATTAATATCACAAGCCTGCACCTTGTTATCCTTAATGCTATCCTTACTGATCACTATAGTAGCAAAGGGTACGGCTTCGTGTGTATATTTCACAACAATCTGTCCCTTCACATTGAATATATCAGCCGGATTCTGTGCTGCAATTAATAATGAAACCGATGAACCGAAGATGAACAAAACCAATTTTTTCATTTTGCTGTTTTTTAAGTTTATCTGCCATTATTGCTTAACCGGATAATATTGTTGAACAGAGTACAGTTATTTAAGAAAAACGATTGACTCACCAACTGACAACTTTGTTTCAGGATTCAGAACAAAGTTCTGATAATTTCCATAACTAAATATTCAAATATACAACGTATTTTTTAGTTATGCAAATATAATTTTGACAAAATCATTTTGTTACATAAAATAAGCAGAAGCATACACTGAAATTAAACAACAAATGAAGACAGGTCTGCCTGAACTGCTTTATGAGGAGACACAGTTAACTGTGCCTAAGTGTTGGTAAATCATTAATTCAGATGAACTCAACAATATCATTGTAAGATTTTCTTTGCTTTACCTTTCCCCTTGGAGCAGTATCCCGCGAATAGCCAAGCGGAGTAATTCCGAATACTTCAGTTTCAGAGCCAAGGTTCAGGGCGGAACGAAGCACAGCCGGATCATAAGCCTCAACCCAGCAGCTTGCAACTCCTTCATTTGCAGCAGCAAGAACAATATGTGTCATTGCAATTGCCATGTCAGTCTCAATTGAGTTATAGGTATCATAACTTCTTGTCCAGGCCCGGGATCTGTCACCTGCAATTACCAATATATGTGGAGCATCCTGAAACCAGGGTCTTTTATAACAGGCTCTGACCTTTTGCAAAACCTCCTGCGATGAAACAACCATGAACTTATAAGGCTGATAGTTGCATGCCGAAGGAGCAAGTCTTCCGGCTTCAATAATTCGTTTCATAACATCCTGTGGTACAGGCCTGTCGGGTTCATAATTCCTTACACTCTCGCGAGTATTCAAAAGAGTATTAAATTCCATAGCTGCAAGAAAATTTCAATTCTCAAATTTAAACAAAGTGTTAATTTAAAATGATCTGCTTCAGCTGACAAAACTATCCATATTTTAATACTTTTGCGCATTCATTTCTGTTCGATGACGGAATATGCAACACAATTATCAGCTGACAAGCTGACCGAAGCACAGAAAAAGCGCGTAAGAATAGCTGTTTCTCTGATCTATTTCTGCACAGGCATCAGTTTTGCCTCATGGGCGAGCCGCATACCTGATATCAAGTCAGCCCTGGCTTTGAGTGACGGTATGCTTGGAAGCATCCTCTTCGCAATTCCGGCTGGGCAGTTTACAATGATGCCAATTTCCGGGAGAATAGTGACACGTTTCGGGAGCAGGAAGGTTCTGATGTTTTCAATACCACTGTACACCCTGTGTCTGAACAACATAGGATGGGTGACCCAGGGCTGGCAACTTGCAATTGTTCTGTACATGTTCGGACTTGCAGGCAACCTGAACAATATTTCAATCAATACCCAGGGTATAGCCGCCGAACAGCTTTACAAGCGTCCAATCATGGCTTCCTTTCATGGCATGTGGAGTCTGGCAGGATTCTTCGGTGCACTTATTGGTCTCCTGATGATCAATCTGAAGGTGCCTTACAATATTCATTTTATTATAGTGATCCTGGCAGTCTGGACAGTTCTCTGGATAAACTATCCTTATCTGCTCGAAGGAAGCACTTCAGGTGCAGGCAATGAGCCCAAAAGGAAGTTTTTCTCAAAACCTGATGGCATGCTGCTTCAGCTTGGCATAATCGGTTTCTGCAGCATGGCAAGTGAAGGCGCCATGTTCGACTGGAGCGGGGTATATTTCAAGGACGTTGTTTCAGCTCCTGCATCACTTGTTGTGCTTGGATACACCTCATTTATGATAATGATGGCAACAGGACGCTTTCTGGCTGACTATGTAATTTCGAAAATAGGAAGACAAACGATGCTGAGGTTATCAGGCATAATGATTTCATCAGGGTTGTTTACCGCGGTAATATTTCCCTATCTGCTTCCATCAACTATTGCCTTCATGCTAGTTGGCCTTGGCGTATCAAGCATTGTACCAACGGTTTACAGCACAGCGGGCAAGCACACAAAAATACCTCCGGGAATAGCA
>Ga0116153_10001794_pt1 | contig 18573 bp, 13 predicted proteins | sample AD_UKC028_MetaG_FD_89896 | JGI IMG/M metagenome (GOLD analysis project Ga0116153, IMG submission 89896) | Active sludge microbial communities of municipal wastewater-treating anaerobic digesters from USA - AD_UKC028_MetaG | ecosystem: Engineered > Bioreactor > Anaerobic > Digestate | place: USA...
CCTCGGCTCCGCCGCACCACCGCCTCCACGCCGCGCGCCTGGAGCCTACCGGCGAAGTTCTTGATCTTGTTCGATGGGGTCGGCTCCAGCCCCGGCGCGCCGCCGGGATGGAGCGGGAGGAGGTTCACCAGCGCTCCGTGCTTGTGGGCCAGCGCCGCGAGTGCGTCGGCGTCCTGGTCGGAGTCGTTCTTTCCCCCGATCATCACGTACTCGAAGGTGATCCGCTTCCGGAACGCGGCCGCCGCCTCGAGCACCGCCTTGAGGTCGTACTTCTTCTCGATCGGCATGATGGCCAGCCGGCGCTCCGCCGTCGGTGCGTGAAGCGAAATGGCCAGGCGGAACTGCTCCGGCCGCGCCGCCAGCTTCTTCATCCCCGGGATGATCCCCACCGTGCTCACGGTGATGTGCCGCGCGCCGATCCCGAGCCCTTCGGGGTTGTTCAGGATGGTGAGCGCCACGTCCACCCCGGGCCAGTTGAGGAGCGGCTCCCCCATCCCCATGAAGACGATGTTGCTCGGCTTGTCGGCCGGGTCCCGGAGCATCACCTCGCGCACCTGACCGGCGATCTCGAAGGGGCTCAGGTTCCGGCGGAACCCCATCAGGCCCGTGGCGCAGAAGACGCAACCAAGAGCGCACCCCGCCTGCGAGGAGATGCAGAGGGTGCGCCGGCTGCCCGAGGGGATCAGCACTGATTCGATCGCCTCGCCGTCATCCAGCCGCCAGAGGAACTTCCGGGTGCCGTCCTGCGATAGCTCCGAGACGACCTCCTTCAGGCGCCGGAGTGGAAACTCCGCCTCCAGCTCCGCGCGGAGCGCCGCCGGGAGCTCGGTCGCCTCGCTCCAGGCGCCGACTGGTTGCACCCAGAGCCTCCGGTGAATCTGCTCGCCCCGGAACCGCGGGAGCTTCCGACCCTCCACCCATGTTGAGAGCCGTTCGCGCGCGGCGTCGGGCGTCAGGTCCAGGATCGTGGGGGCGAGGTTGTTCGCGCTCTTGTTGCTCATACCGGCAAGATAAGGGAGTGGCCAGCCGCGTAACTCTCCGGGCGTTCCCCCTCTCCACTTGGTGGAGAGGGGGACAGGGGGCGAGGACTGCGCGCTCAACCGGGGACGGGGGCGAGGACTGCGCGCGCGCGAGGGGGACAGGGGGTGAGGGAAAGGCCCCCTAAGCCCTTTTGTTTGAATTACTTGCCCCCTCATGGAGCGGCGGGTATGTTTCCCGGCATGTCTGCTACCCTCCATCGTACGCACCTCTGTGGAGAACTCAGCCGCGAACACACCGGCCTGAGCGTCCGCCTCGGAGGTTGGGTTCACCGCCGCCGCGACCTCGGCGGTCTCGTCTTCCTCGACCTCCGCGACCGCGCCGGCCTGGTGCAGCTTTCCTTTGACCCGCGGTGGAGTTCGCCCGAGGTGATCGCCCGCGCCGCGTCGGTCGGACCGGAAACGGTGATCCTGGTAGAGGGAGAGGTCGAGCTCCGCCCTGAGATCGGACGCGACGCCGGCATGACCTCGCGCGAGGTGGAAGTGCATGTGCGCGCGCTCGCCATCGCCGGGCCCGCGGTGACACCCGCCATTCCCGTGGCGCGGAAGGAAGGAGAGGAGCTTCCCTCCGAGGAGCTCCGGCTCCGGAACCGCGTGCTGGACCTCCGCCGCCCCGAACTGCAGCGCAACATGATCCTCCGCCACCGACTCTTGCAGCGGAGCCGGCGGACGATGACCGACCTCGGCTTCCTCGAGATCGAGACCCCGATCCTCACGAAGCCGACGCCCGAGGGCGCCCGGGACTACCTCGTGCCGAGCAGCGTGCACCGTGGCGAGTTCTACGCGCTGCCGCAGTCGCCGCAGATCTACAAGCAGCTGCTGATGGTGGCGGGCTACGACCGTTACTTCCAGATCGCCCGCTGCTTCCGCGACGAAGATCTCCGCGCCGACCGGCAGCCGGAGTTCACGCAGATCGACATCGAGGCGTCGTTCGTCGGCCCCGAGGACGTCCAGGCGGTGGTGGAGCAGGTGCTGGTGGACCTCTGGGCCGAGGCGGGGCAGACCATTACGCGGCCCTTCCGGCGCCTGGCCTACCGCGACGCCATGGAGCGCTACGGCGTGGACAAGCCCGACCTCCGCTACGGTTTCGAGATCCGGGACCTGACGCCGCTCGTGGCGGCGGACGCCGCGCCGTTCGTGCGGACGGCCATCGACGGCGGAGGCCGAGTGCGCGGCATCGTGGCGGCCGGCCAGGGCGACGCGAGTCGGAAAGAGATCGACGCCCTCTCCGCCGCGGCCAAGGACGCCGGCGCCGGCGGGCTCATCTGGGCCAAGCGCACTGAAGCAGGCTGGGAAGGGCAGGGGGTCAAGGCGATCGGCGCGGCCACGCTCGAAAAGGTCGGCGGCGCCACCGGCGACCTGCTGCTCGCCGTCGCCGGCGCGGACGCCGTCACCTCCCCCGCCTTGCACGCCGTGCGCGTGGCGCTCACCCGGCGGCCCGGCGTGACGCCCTCGGAGCCGCACGCCTTCTGCTGGGTAGTGGACTTCCCGCTCTTCGAGCAGGACCCCGCCACCGGCGCGTGGTCGCCGGCGCACCACCCCTTCACCGCGCCGCACCCGAATGACGCCGCGCGACTCCGCTCGGAGCCGTGGAAGTGCCGCGCGCTGCACTACGACGCGGTGTACAACGGCAACGAGCTCGGCAGCGGTTCCATCCGGATCACGACGCCGGAGCTGCAGACGACGATCTTCGAGCTGCTCGACATCCCGGAGCCGGACATCCGCCGGCGGTTCGGGTTCCTCCTCGACGGCCTCGCCGCCGGCGCGCCGCCCCACGGCGGGTTCGCGCTCGGCTTCGACCGGATCGTCATGCTCCTGGCCGGAGCCACCTCGCTCCGCGACGTGATCGCCTTCCCGAAGTCCACCGCCGCCCGCGCCCTCTTCGAGGGCGCCCCGACCACCGTGGACGCGAAGGATCTCGCCGCGCTCCACCTGGAGGTAACTGGTGAAGGCTGACGCCAACGACGTCGTGCACCGCCTCTCCACCGAGGGCGCCGATCCCCTCCTGCTCGGCGGCGTCAACGACGTGAACCTGCTCGAACTCCAGCGCGCCCTCGGGGTCCGCGCCACCCTGCGCGGCGACACCCTGACCCTGGGCGGCACCCTCGAGCAGATCGAGCGGGCCACGCCTGTGGTGCAGGGGCTGATCGACCTCGCTCGCATGGGGGAGTCCATCGCGCCGGAAGACGTCTACCGCATCGCCTCGGAGCCGGGGGCCGAACTCCCCGCCACCAGCGGCGACGGGCGCATCGTGCTGCCGGGGATGCGGAAGGCCATCGTTGCCAAGACCGCGGGCCAGAAGGACTACCTCGCCGCCATCGCCGCGCACGACATCGTGATCGGCATCGGCCCCGCCGGCACCGGGAAGACCTACCTCGCGGTGGCCAAGGCGGTGGAGGCGCTGGCGCGGAAGCGGGTCAAGCGGATCATCCTCGCCCGGCCCGCCGTCGAGGCGGGCGAGTCGCTCGGCTTCCTCCCGGGCGACCTGCAGGCGAAGGTGGATCCCTACCTCCGCCCACTCTACGACGCGCTCGAGGACATGATGCCGTCGGAGAAGGTGCAGAAGGCGCTCGAGACTCGCATCATCGAGATCGCGCCGCTGGCCTACATGCGCGGCCGTACGCTCTCCGACGCCTTCATCATCCTCGACGAGGCGCAGAACGCCACTGGCGCCCAGATGAAGATGTTCCTCACCCGCCTTGGCGTGAACAGCCGCGTCGTGGTCACCGGCGACAAGACGCAGGTGGACCTCCCCAAGCGCGAGGACTCGGGGCTCATCCAGGTGGAGCGGATCCTCCCCGGCATCGAGGGGATCTCCTTCTGCTACCTCCAGGACACCGACGTTGTCCGCCACCGTCTGGTGCGGGACATCATCCGCGCGTACGCGGAGGACCAGGTCGGATGACGGTGCAGGAGACGCGTGGCATCGGCGGCTGAAGTCACCGTCCACGGCCGCGTCGTACCGGTGCCGGCGGCCGCCGTGCGCAAGGCGGTCCGGGCGGTGCTGGAGGGCGAGCGCCGCCACGCGGCGGTGTCCGTCACCTTCCTCGGGCGCGAGGCGATGCGCCAGATGAACCACCACCACAAGGGGCACGACTTCCCCACCGACGTCATCAGCTTCGCCCTGCCCGACCCGCGGGGAGGGTTGCTCGGCGACCTCTACATCTGCCGCTGGCAGGCGGAGCGCGAGGCGCGCCGCCGCGGCCTGCCGCTGCGCGAGGAGCTGCTCCGCCTGGTCATCCACGGTACGCTGCACATCCTCGGGTGGGACCACGACGACGGTGCCGGCCGCGAGGCGTCCACCATGTGGGTTCGGCAGGAACGCTACCTGCGGACGGTGCTGTGACCGACCTCTTCCACAGCTATCTCTCCCCGGCGGCGCTCCTCGTCTTCGCGCTCTGGGCGGCGTGGCTGGCGCTTGCCGCCGAGGCGGAGGGAGACCTCCCGCGCGCGGAGGGGGACGTCGCGGCCGGGCTGCCGCTCGCGCGGCGCCTTCACTTGGCGCACCTCGCGCTCCTGGTGATCGCCGGAGCGGCGGCCGCCACCTCCGTCGTCTGGTGGGCCTGGCCACCGCTCAAGGCGGCGGTGCACCTCTTCCTCTCCGTGTCGGTCGTATGGGTCGTGGGCGACCTCCTCCCGCGGCTCCTTGCCGCCATCGCCCCCGATCTCGCGCGGCTGGTGCGCCCCGGCGCGGCGCGGTCGCTCGCCATCTTCCGCCCCCTCTATCGCCTCGTCACCGTGGTGGACCAGCGCGGAATGCGCCCGGTCGCCGCGCCCGGCCGCGCGATCGGCCCGGCGCACCGCGACGCCATGATCGGCGTCTTCGCCCTGTCCGACATGACCGTCGCCGAGGTGATGACGCCGCGGATCGACATCGTCGGTGTGGACCTGTCGGATGCGCGGGAGGACGTCGTCTCGACGCTGAGCCGATCCGAGCACGCGCGCCTGCCGGTCTTCGAGGGCCAGCCCGACGCGGTGGCCGGCGTGGTGTACGCCAAGGACATGCTGGCCCACCTCGACGACGCCCCGAACGCGGCGCGCTGGACTACCCTGATCCGCCCGGTGCCTTTCGTCCCCGAGGGCAAGACGCTCGACCGCCAGCTCCGCGACTTCCAGCGGGGACCAAGCCACCTGGCCGTGGTGGTGGACGAGTTCGGGGGCACCGCCGGGCTCATCACCCTCGAGGACATCCTGGAGCAGGTGGTGGGGGAAATCCACGACGAGTACGACGTGGACGAGGTCGAGCCGGTCGTGGCGGTGGATCCCGACACCTTCCGCGTCCTGGGTGGGGTCGCCCTGACCGAACTTGAGTCGCTGTTTCACGAGGACCTGGGCCACGAGGAGGTCAGCACCGTGGGTGGGCTGGTGCTCGCGCAACTCGGTCGCGTCCCCCGCGCCGGCGACCGGGTGCGGATCGGCGGCGTCGAACTCGAGGTGGAGCAGGTGGCGCGTCGGCGCGTCCGCCGGGTGATCGCGCGCCGGGTGCCGGCGGGAGAAGGCACCAGCTCGGGGGAGGCCGCGTGATCTTGGCTGCCTTCCTGCTTGGGCTGGCGCTCACGCTTCTCGGATCGATGGCCGGGGCGGCGCTGGTGTACGTGAGCCGGGCGGAGCTGGCGCGGGCGGTGTCCCGGCAGCTGCGCGGCGGCTCCTCGGCGCTGACGTGGCTCTCCCGCATCGAGTCCATCCTCACCGCGGCGGCGGCCACCTCGGCATTCGGCGTCATCCTGATCGGCGCGGCGTTCCCCGCCATCTTCGCCAGGTCGGGGATGTTGCTCCTCGCGCCGATCGTCGCCCTGGTGGCGGTCCCCTTCGTCCTGTTCAGCGGGTACCTGGCGCCCCGCTGGCTCACCGCCTCGCGGGCCGATCGCGTCACCCGCGTGGCGATGCCGCTGCTCGAGCCATGGGCGCGGTTCCTCGGCATCCTGCTGCCTGACCGCCGGCCTTCGCGGGCCACGGAGTTCCGCACGCTCTGGCGCGAAGGCGCGGCGGTGGGCCTCCGCGCTGACGAGGACCTCCGCACGGTTGGCGGCGTCATGGCGTTCGCCAGCCGGCCGGTGCGCGAGATCATGACGCCCCGCACCGACCTCATCGCCATTCCGGAAGACGCCACGCTGCAGGACATCGTGCAGGTGTTCACGCAGAGCGGGTACAGCCGGATCCCGGTGTACCGCGGCACGCTCGACGAGATCGTGGGGATGCTCCACGCCTTCGACCTCTTCAAGCTGCGACCCGGCGACCCGCTGCCATTGCGGCCCGTCGCGGTGGCCGCGCCGGGGCGTGCGGCCGGCGAGCTCTTCCTCGACATGCAGCGGGAGCGGCGCCACCTCGCGATCGTGCTCGACGAGTTCGGCGGGACGCTCGGGCTCGTGTCGCTCGAGGACCTGCTCGAGGAGCTGGTCGGCGAGATCTACGACGAACACGACCAGCCCCCCGCGACTCTCCCGGCGCCGGGCGGTACGACCCTGGCCGAACTCGACGGGGCCACCTCGACCGCCGACGTCGCGGCGCGCTTCGGGGTGGCGCTGCCGGCGCGGGGCGCCTCCACCATCGGCGGCCTGCTCGCCGAGCTGGCCGGCCGGATCCCGGCGGCAGGAGAGCGTTTCGTGATCGGCGGGCTGGAGATTGACGTGGTGACCGCCACCGCCACGCGCGTGGACCGGGTGCTCGTCCGGCCGGGGCCTGTCGCGCTCGTCCCCCTGGTGAGGGAGTCCGCATGAGCCCGCGTGCCGCGAAGTCGAAGCCGGGCCTGGCCGAACTGCTCCGCGCCGGCCGCATCGACGAATTCGTCAAGCGGGCGCTCGAGCTGGAGCCTGCGGACCTCGCCGACGTCCTTTCGTCGCTCGACGAGGACGAACGCCTGACCGCCGTCCGCGCCCTCCCGCCCGAGGTGTCGGGCGAGGCGCTCGTCGAGATGCCGGAGGAGGAGCACGCCGAGGATACCCTCGCGGCCCTCGAGCCCGAGCAGGCCGCCGACATCGTGGACGAGATGGCGGACGACGACGCCGCCGACATCCTGCAGGAACTCGAGCCCGAGGAGCAGGAGCGGATTCTGTCCGAGGTCGAGGACCGGTCCGATGTGGACCGCCTCCTCGCCTACGACGAGGAGTCGGCGGGCGGGCTGATGACGACCCACGTCGTGACGGTCTTCGACACCGTCACGGCGGGCGAGGCGATCGAGGAGATCCGGCGGCAGGCCGAGGAGATGGAGGGGTTCTACCAGGTCTTCGTGGTGGACCCGGCCAACCGGCTCGTGGGGCTGCTGCCCCTCAACCAGTTGGTGACGAGCCCGCCCGACCGGAGCGTCCGCGAGTTCATGGAACCGGCCGAGATCAGCGTGACGCCGGATCGGGACCAGGAGGAAGTGGCCCGCCTCATGGCCCGGTACAACGTGCCCAGCGTGCCCGTGGTGGACGGCAACGGCGTGCTGCTGGGCCGCGTCACCTTCGATGACGTGATCGACGTGGTCGAGGCCGAGACGACCGAGGACCTCCTGCAATTCGGCGGCGTCTCCGCCGACGAGGAACTGGGCGCGCCGTGGACCGACGCCGTCCGCAGCCGGCTGCCCTGGCTGTACGTAAACCTCCTCACCGCCTTCGCGGCGGCCTCGGTGGTGCTGGTCTTTTCCAACGCGATCCAGGAGATCAAGTGGCTGGCGGTGTTCATGCCGGTCATCGCCGGGATGGGCGGCAACGCCGGCACCCAGGCCTTGGCGGTCTCGATCCGCCGCATCGCGCTGGGGCAGGTGGCGCCGGGCCGCGAGGCCGGCATCGTGGGCAAGGAAATGCTCGTCGGCCTTTCTGTGGGGCTGATGGCCGCCATCATGGCGGGCGGCATCGGCTGGCTAGTCGACGGTCCCCGGTTCGGGGCGGTCGTCGCCTTCGCCATGACCGCCAATCTCGGGGTGGCCGGGTTCGCGGGGGCCTTCGTCCCGCTCCTCCTCGAGCGGCTCAAGATCGATCCCGCGATCGCGAGCTCGGTGTTCGTCACCACCTTCACCGATATGTGCGGCTTTTTCCTGCTGCTGGGGATGGCCACGCGCTTCCTCCTCTAGCTTGCCCCGGCCCCTGTTCCGGGTGACTTTCCAGCATGGATCGTGACGCCATGCTCGACGGTCTCCGGGCGCGCCAGCCCGCCGCGCTGGCCCGGGCCATTTCGGTGGTGGAAAACGGCCGGCCAGGGTTCGAGGCGCTGCTTAGCGCGCTGCATCCCGGCCTCGGCCGCGCGCACCGGATCGGCATCACTGGCCCGCCCGGCGCCGGCAAATCCACCCTGACCGAGCGGCTGGTGGCGGCCTACCGGTCGCAGGGGCACCAGGTGGCCGTCGTGGCGGTGGACCCGACCAGCCCCTTTTCGGGCGGCGCGCTGCTCGGCGACCGCATCCGGATGGAGAGCATCGCCCTCGACCCGGGCGTCTTCATCCGCTCGATGGCCACCCGCGGTTCGCTGGGCGGGCTCGCCACCTCCACGCGCGAGGTCTGCGACGTCCTCGACGCGGCGGGGTTCGACCGGATCCTGGTGGAGACGGTCGGCGTCGGCCAGTCAGAGCTCGCGGTGTCGCGCATGGCGGACAGCAGCCTGCTGCTGCTCGTGCCGGAGTCGGGCGACGGGATCCAGACGCTCAAGTCGGGCGTGATGGAGGTGGCGGACCTCTTCGTCGTCAACAAGGCGGACCGCCCCGGGGCCGACAAGCTGCGCCAGGAAATCGAGATCACCCTCGGCATCCGGCGGGGGAACGCCTTCCGCCACGTGCCGGCGCACCACGGCTTCAAGGCGCGCACCACGGCGGAGTCGGAGGCGCTCGCAGCGGAGTCGGACGCCGAATGGAAGCACCCGGTGCTCGCCACCATTGCGGCCAAGGGGGAGGGGATCGGCGAAGTGATTGCGGCGCTGGACGCGCACCGCGATTGGCTCGCCGCTTCGGGCACGATGCGGGAGCGCCGCCGTCGGCGGCTCGAGGAGCGGACCCGCGAAGTGGTGGACCGCGCGCTGGTCCGCTGGGTCTGGGACGAGACCGGCGCCGGGCAGGCGATCCGCGACCGGCTCGACGACCTCGAGGCGGGCCGGGTCAGCCCATACGAAGTGGCAGGCGGGATTCTGGACGGACTCAAGCAGGGAGCGCGCCCATGAGCTCGACCGACAAGACGACCGACCGCGAGCAGCTCGCCGCGAAGGAGCGTGAGCTCGCCGCGCTGCGTTCCGAGGTGGCCGCCTGGCGTGCCCGGTTCGGCAAGCTGCCCATGCGGGACGACACCGACTTCACCTCGGTGTCCGGCCGCGCCGTCGAGCCGGTGTACACGCCGCTCGACCTTGCACCCGACCTCCTCGCGCAGGGCATCCTCCCGGGGCAGTTCCCCTACACCCGAGGGATCCACCCCAGCGGCTACCGCGGGAAGCTCTGGACGATGCGGCAGTTCGCCGGCTTCGGCACCGCCCAGGACACCAACGAGCGGTACAAGTTCCTCCTCTCCCGCGGGCAGACCGGCCTCTCGGTGGCCTTCGACTTTCCGACCCTCATGGGCTACGACGGCGACCACCCACGCTCCGAGGGGGAGGTCGGCAAGTGCGGCGTCGCGATCTCCTCGCTGGCCGACATGGAGACGCTCTTCGACGGCATCCCGCTGGACCAGGTGTCCACGTCGATGACGATCAACGGGCCGGCCGCCATCATCTTCTGCTTCTACGTGGCCGCCGCCGAAAAGCAGGGCGTGTCCATCGACAAGCTCCAGGGGACGATCCAGAACGACATCCTCAAGGAGTACATGGCGCAGCACGCCTGGATCTTCCCGGCAGAGCCGGCGCTCAAGGTGATCGTGGACCTCTTCGAGTGGGCCGCTGAGCACACCCCGAAGTGGAACACGATTTCCATCTCGGGATACCACATCCGGGAGGCGGGGGCCACCGCGGTGCAGGAGCTGGCGTTCACGCTGGCCAACGGCTTCTGCTACGTGGAGCACGGCGTGGCGCGCGGGCTCGACGTGGACAGCTTCGCCCCGCGGCTCTCGTTCTTCTGGGACGTGCACAACGATTTCTTCGAGGAAATCGCCAAGATGCGGGCGGCCCGCCGGATCTGGGCCCGCCACCTGCGCGAGCGCTACAACGCGCGGGACCCGCGCAGCTGGATCATGCGGTTCCACTGCCAGACCGCCGGCGTCACGCTGGCCGCGCAGCAGCCGTTGATCAACGTGGTCCGCGTCGCCTACCAGGCGATGGCCGCCGCCCTCGGCGGGACCCAGTCGCTGCACACCAACGCCTTCGACGAGACCCTCGCGCTCCCCACCGAGGACTCGGTGCGCATCGCCCTCCGCACCCAGCAGATCCTGGCGTACGAGACCGGCGTACCGAACGTGACCGACCCGCTGGGCGGCAGCTACTACGTGGAGGCGCTGACCGACCAGCTGGAGCGGGAGGCGGAGGCCATCTTCGCCGAGATCGATGCGCAGGGCGGGGTGGTCAAGGCGATCGAGGCGGGGTGGTCGCAGCGGCAGATTGCGCGCGCCGCGGCGCGGTTCCAGCACGAGGTGGAGCAGCACCAGCGCACCGTGGTCGGCGTGAACGAGTTCGTGGAGGACGCCGAGGCGCCGGTGGAAATTCTCAAGATCGGCGACGAGGCGGAATCGTCGCAGCGGGCGCGGCTTGCGAAGCTGCGCGCCACCCGGGACCAGGCGCTCGTGGACCGCCGGCTGGAGGCGCTGCGCCAGGCCGCCGCCGAGGACCGGAACGTGATGCCCGCGATGCTAGACTGCGCGCGGGCGTACTGCACTCTCTTTGAAATCCGCCACGTGCTCGAGGGCGTCTTCGGGACCTACCGGGAACCGGTGTTCTTCTGACGCCTGGGCCGTCGGCCAGGAGGAAGTCATGGCACGCAGCACCCCCACCGCGGGCAGCATCGCGGCGCAGCTCGCCCGTCTCAACCAGTTTCGCCCCGGGTCGCATCGCGTCGTTACCTGCTACCTGAAGGTCGAGCCGCGGGATCGCGCGCGCGGCAAGTACCTCATCAAGGTGAAGAACCGGGTGCGCGCGCTGGAGTCGGCGCTGCCGCAGTTGGGCCTCGAGCGCGCCACCGTCGAGGCCGTCCGCGTCGACATGGCCCGCGTCCTCGACTTCCTGAAGCAGCCCGGCAACCTCCCCTCCTCGCAGGGGGTCGCCATCTTCGCCTGCGGCCCGGCCAAGTTGTGGGAGGTGGTCCCGCTACCGTCGGTGCACCGTTCACGGCTCGCCGTTGACCGCACACCGCTGGTCCGCGAGCTCGCCGCCGCGGAGGACGAATTTGGCCGCATCCTGACGGCGGTGCTCGACCGCACCGCCGCACGCTTCTTCCAGGTGACCGCCTTCGGCGCCACCGAGATGCCCGGCCTGACCGCCGATGCCACGCGCGGCGGCCGCTATCACGGGGACCAGGACGGCCCCGGCTGGGGAGAGCACAGCTACAACAACCGGATCCGCACCGAGCGCCAGCGGCATCTCGATGCGGCGGCGCAGCAGCTGCTGGCGCTCGACAAGGCGTCGCCGGTCCACGGCATCGTGCTGGCGGGCATCGGCACCGACGCCGCGGCGCTGCAGCCGTTCCTTCATCCCTATCTGCTCGACCGGGTCATGGGGTCGGTCCGCCTCAACGCCAAGTCGGTGAGCCCGGCGGAGGTGCTGGCCGCCACGCTGCAGGTGCGGGAAACCTGGGAGCGCACCTCGGAGCTCCTCCTGATGCACGACCTCGAGGAAGGGCTCGGGACGGGCTGGGCGGTGGACGGCGTCCACGAGACCCTCAAGGCGCTCGGCCGGGGGCAGGTGCGCACCCTGCTGGTGGATCCCGACGTGGCCGAGCCGGGGTTCCGCGGCGTGGCCTCCGGGCGGCTCGGGCTGATGGAGGCCGACCTCCGCGGAGAGGGCGATGTGGTCCCGGTCCTCGACGTCGTGGACGACGCGATCGAGGAGGCGCTCCGGCAGCGGGTCGCCGTCAATGTGGTGTTCGAGCCGGCGGCGAAGAAGGCGATTCACGGCATGGCGGCGCTGCTCCGGTTTCGGTAGCCGCCGCGACATACCAGACAGGAGTTCGCGAGCATGACACGCACCAAGTCGCTCTCCCGCCCCATCCGGGTGCTGGTGGCCAAGCCCGGACTCGACGGGCACGACCGCGGCGCCAAGGTGGTCGCCGCCGCGCTGCGGGACGCGGGGATGGAGGTCATCTACACCGGCCTGCACCAGACGCCGGAGATGATCGCCGCCGCGGCGGTGCAGGAGGACGTGGACGTGGTGGGCCTCTCGATCCTCTCCGGCGCCCACATGACGCTCTTCCCGCGCGTCCGCCAGCTGCTCGACGCGCAGGGCCGGAAGGACGTGCTCCTGACCGGCGGCGGGATCCTTCCCACCGACGACGTCGCGGCGCTCGAGAAGCTCGGCACCGGCCGGCTCTTCGGCCCGGGCACCCCGACGTCGGACCTCGTCGAGTACATCCAGGCGTGGGCCGCCGAGCACCTGAAGGACTGACGTGACTCCTCCCCGCGACGCCGCACACGCCGGCCGGCTCCGCACCCTGACCGACGAGTATCTCGCGCTCGCCCGCCGCCTCCAGCTCGGCGGCGGCGCCAAGCGCGTGGCCAAGATGCACGAGAAGGGGCAGCTCTCCCCGCGCGAGCGCGTCGAGCAGCTCCTCGATCCGAAGAGCACCTGGGTCGAGCTCGGCCTCCTGATGGCCTATGACCAGTACGACGGGCAGGCCCCCGGGGCCGGCGTCATCACCGGGGTCGGAAGCGTCGAGGGCCGCGAGGTGGTGGTCGTGTCGAACGACGCCACCGTCAAGGCAGGGTCGTGGTGGCCGGAGACGATCCGGAAGATCCTCCGCGCGCAGGAAGTCGCCATGCGGCAGCGGATCCCGATCATCTACCTGGTGGACAGCGCCGGCGTGAACCTGCCGTACCAGGGCGGGGTGTTCCCGGGCCAGTACGGCGCCGCGCGGATCTTCTACTACAACTCGATCATGCGCCGCTACCTGCACGTGCCGCAGGTCAGCGCGGTCATGGGCAGCTGCGTGGCGGGCGGGGCGTACCTGCCGGCGCTCTCCGACGTGATCTTCATGGTGGACGGCACGAGCTTCATGGGGCTCGGCGGGCCCAACCTCGTGAAGGGCGCCACCGGCCAGACGGTGGACGGCGAGTTCCTTGGCGGCGCGCGCACCCACACCGAAATCAGCGCCGTGGCGCACTACCGCGCCGCCACCGACGCCGAGTGCCTGCTGCGGATTCGCGAGTACGTGAGCCGGCTCCCGCGACTCGACGGCGTGAAGCACAGTCTCCGCCCTGTCCGGGAGCCGAAGCGCTCGCCCAAGGAGCTGTACGACATCCTCCCGCAGGACCACCGGATGTCGTACGACGTGCCGCACCTGCTCGAGTGCCTCCTCGATGGCGGAGTGCTGGACGAGTTCCAGCCTGAAGTGGCCAAGGAGATGATCTGCGGTCACGCGCACCTCGAAGGGTGGCCGGTGGCCGTCATCGTCAACCGGCGCGGGCTCGTGAAGGGGGCCCAGGGCGCCCGGCCGAAGTTCGGCGGCATCGTGTATACCGAGAGCGCGGAGAAGGTAGCGTACTTCATCGAGACGGCCTCCCGGGAGCGGATCCCGCTCCTCTTTATCCAGGACGTCAGCGGCTTCATGGTAGGCCCCGAGGCGGAGCATTCAGGCATCATCCGGGCCGGCGCGCGGTTCGTCGAGGCGATGGCCACCGCTGTCGTGCCCAAGATCGTGCTCACGGTCAATCATGCTTCCGGCGCCGGCTACTACGCCATGGCAGGACAGGGGTTCGATCCCGACTTCATCCTCTCCTGGCCCACCGGGCGCATGGCGGTCATGGAGGGAGAGTCCGCGGTGACGGCGGTGCATGGCCCCGAGCTCGAGAAGGCCCGCCAGGCCGGCGCCGAGCCGTCGGCGGCGGTGCAGGCCTCCGTCGAGTCCATGCGCGAGGATTACGAACACCAGCTGGACGCCAAGTTCGCCGCCGCCCGCGGCTACGTCGACGCCATTGTCACCCCCGAGGAGACCCGCGACCAGCTCGCGTTCCTCCTCCGCACCGTCGCCAACTATGCCGGGCCGCACCTCGGGCCCTTCGTGCTTCCCCCGCTCGATTCGGTCACGCAACGCTGATGCAGACTCGCTCGATCCTCCTCGCGGGCGCACTCGCGCTCGGCTGCGCGCCCGCCGTCCAGCAGCCCCAGCCCAACATCGATCCCGGCCGCACCGAGGCCCCGGTGGTCGCTCTCCCGGCCGACAGCGTCCCGCCGGCCTCGGCGCCGGTGGCGCCGGCCGACGCCGCCTATGCCAGGGGATGGATGCCGCTCGCGGCCACAGGCGTGACCGACTTCCTGGCCCTGCATCCCGAGTGGGACGGCCGCGGCGTGCTGATCGGTATCCTGGACAGCGGCATCGACGCCGGCGTTCCCGGCCTGCAGCGGACGCCGAACGGCAGCCCGAAGCTCCTCGACCTGCGGGACTTTTCCCACGAAGGCGCCGTGCCGCTCACGCGGGTGGACCCGGCGGGCGACACCGTGCGCATCGGCGGCGTCACGCTGGGCGGGATGAGCCGGGTGCGGACGCTCAACGCCGCCGGCCCCTGGTACGGCGGCCTGCTCCACGAGCGCCCCCTGGGCGAAATGCCGGCGGCCGACGTCAACGGGGACGGCGACGACGCCGACTCGCTCGCGGTGCTGGTGACGCAGGCCAGCGACGGCTGGGTCGTCCTGGTGGACTCCGACGGCGACGGGTCGCTCGCGGGGGAGCGCCCGGTGCGCGACTACCTGCACGGGCGCGACACCTTCGGCTGGGCCGAGCCGGGTCAGCCGTCTCCGCTCACCGTGGCGGTCAACATCGCGGTGTCCGGCGGCGTCCCTTCGCTCGACCTCTTCTTCGACACCAGCGGCCACGGGACGCACGTGGCGGGGATCGCGGCGGGCAACGACATGTACGGCGTCGGCGGGTTCGACGGTGTGGCGCCCGGCGCCCAATTGCTCGGGCTCAAGATCGCCAACAACGCCCACGGCGGCGTCACCGTCACCGGCAGCATGCTCCGCGCAATGGACTACGCCATTCGCTTCGCGAAGACGCGGAATCTCCCCCTGGTGCTGAACATGAGCTTCGGCGTGGGGAACGAGGTCGAGGGCACCGCGCGGATGGACGCGATCGTGGACTCCGTGCTCGCCGCCAATCCCGGCGTGGTCATGGCCATCAGCGCCGGCAACGACGGCCCGGGCCTCTCCACGCTTGGGTTCCCGGGCTCGGCGGATCGCGCGCTCACGGTGGGCGCCACCTTCCCCCTCGCCTTCCTGGCGGGGGATCCGGAGGACGGCCGGCCCGACCCCGTGGCCTACTTCTCCTCGCGCGGCGGCGAGCTTGCCAAGCCCGATATCGTCACCCCCGGCGTGGCGTATTCGACGGTCCCGCGGTTCAATATCGGCGACGAGCGGAAGGGCGGCACCAGCATGGCGTCGCCGCACGCCGCGGGACTCCTGGCACTGCTGCGCTCAGGCGCCGCGGCGGAGCGGATGGCGCCGAGCGCACTTCAGTTGAAGCAGGCGCTGATGGTGACGGCCCGGCCGCTTGCCGGTGCAACCTATCTCGACCAGGGCACCGGGACGCCGAACGTCGGCTCGGCCTGGACCTGGCTGAGCGAGAATCGGGACGTGCCGGAGGTGCGGACCCGTTCCGTCGGTGCGGGGGGAGGGAGCGCGGCGTTCCGACGTCTTGCATCGACGGCCGACACCACCCAGCGATTCCAGGTCGAGCGGCCGGCCGGCGCCTCCCCGATCGCGGTTACGCTGCGGAGCGATGCGCCCTGGCTCGTCGCGCCCGCCCGCGTCCAGCTCGGCGCCGGCGTAACGAACGTCGACCTCCGGTATCGGCCGGCTGAGCTCCGCTCCCCCGGCATGCATGTCGGCGTGGTGACGGGCTGGGGCCCTGATACGCTCGCCGGCCCGCTCTTCCGGCTCGTCAACACGGTGATCGTGCCGGTCCCCGCCGACACCGCGCTGGGCGTGACTGCCCTGGAGGCGGGCGCCACCGAGCGGGTGTTCTTCGCCGTGGACTCAGGACGGCCGTTCTCGGTCCGCGTCGCATCAGGCCCCGACAGCCCCACTCTCCTTGGTGCGCTCCATGCGCCGAAGGGTCGGCCCGGCCCCGACGAGAACGTGCTGGGCGCCGGCCCCACCGCGCCGGCCGATTTCGTGGTGGACGCCGCCGACGCCAGGCCAGGACTCTGGGAGGCGGATGCCCTCGCCTCACCGGTGACGCCCGGCGCGGCGGCGGTGGCGGTGCGGTCGTCGCCGGTGCGGATCGGCCTCGGCCGGAACCCGAAGGGTGTGGAACTCTCGCTCGCCAACCTGTCGGGGGCCCCGGCCACGTTGCAGGTCGGCGCCGCCCTCGTCGGAGCAGAGCGGGGCGCCCTGGTGCCAGGCTCCGGGAGCCGGGAGGAATCGGTCTCCTTCACGGCGCCCGCTTGGGCCACCGAGCTCGTCGTGGACGCCGACATGCCGGCGGCGGACTGGGCGCGCTTCACCGACTTCGCCGTCACGCTGTACGATGCGGAGGGCCGCATCGTCGCCGAAGAGCCGATGAACTACGCCGATGTGCGGCTCCGGACGGAATTGCCGGAATCGCCGCTGCGGCAGACCTTCACCCTCCGCCTCACGCCGGCCTTTGCCGATAGCGCCGACACCGGCAGTTGGACGCTCAAGGTGCGGTTCCGCCTCCTGGCCGCGGAGCCGGTGGTGCTGGACGTGCTGGGGAGCGAGGAAAGCCGGACGGTCGAACTCGCGCCGGGCAAGTCGGCGGCCGTCATGTTCCAGATGCCGGCGTCGCCGTGGCCACTGCCGGACGGGTTCTTTCCGCTGGGGCAGGGAGTCGTGATGAGCGGAGACCAGCGCTGGACGCGGACCGCCGGGCTGCCGGTGCCGATCGGACCGGTGATGCGATGAGTGGCGGCAAGGTGGTGCGCATCGCCGGCGGGCAGGGCTTCTGGGGCGACTGGCTCGAAGCGCCGGTCCGCCAGGTGCAGGGCGGGCCGATCGACTACCTGATGATGGACTACCTGGCCGAAGTCACGATGTCCATCATGCAGAAGCAGCGGTCCCGCAACCCGCACGCGGGCTACGCGCGCGACTTCGTGCCGCTCATGGAGCGGATCCTCCCCGACATCGTGAAGAAGGGCATCCGCGTCACGTCCAATGCCGGCGGCGTCAACCCGCGCGGCTGCGCGGAGGCGGTGCTCGATTCCGCGCGGAAGCTCGGGCTCGGAGGGAAGCTCAAGGTCGGGCTCGTGACCGGCGACGACCTCCTGCCCGACCTCGACGAACTCATCGCCGCCGGCCACGAGATGCGCGACATGGAGACCGGCCGCCCCCTGTCGGACATCCGCGACCGGGTCCTCTCGGCCAACGCCTACCTCGGCATGCAGCCGATGGTCGAGGCGCTCCGCCGCGGGGCGCAGGTGGTCATCACCGGGCGCGTCACCGACACCGGCCTCACCCTGGCGCCGATGTTCCACGAGTTCGGCTGGGACTTCGACGACTGGGACAAGGTCGCCGCCGGCACCGTGGCCGGGCACATCATCGAGTGCGGCGCCCAGAGCTCGGGCGGCAACCTGCTCAAGGACTGGCGATCGGTGAAAGGGCTGGCCAATCCCGGCTTCCCGATCGTCGAGGCGCACGAAGACGGGTCGTTCGTCATCACCAAGCACCCCGGCACGGGGGGCGTCGTGTCGGTCCCCTCCGTCACCGAGCAGCTGGTGTACGAGATGGGCGACCCGCACCAGTACATCACCCCGGACGGCGTGGCCGACTTTACTACCATCCGACTGAAGCGGGCGGGAAAGGACCGCGTCCAGGTGAGTGGCATCCGCGGCGGCCCCCGGACACCGATGCTCAAGGTCTCCATCGCTTACTTCTACGGATACAAGGCGGTCGGCACACTGGTGTACGGCTGGCCCGACGCGCACGACAAGGCGCGCGCCGCCGACGCGATCCTCCGCCAGCGGCTCAAGGACCTGGGCCTCGAGTTCGAGCAGATCCTCACGGAGTACGTCGGCGTGGACGCCACGCACGGCAGGCTGGCGGGTCCCGCGAGCCCGGAACTTCCCGAGGTGCAGCTTCGGATCGGCGTCCGCTCGACCGACAAGGCCGCCGTGGAGCGTTTTACACGGGAGATCGCGCCGCTGGTGCTCACCGGGCCGCCCAGTGTGACGGGGTTCGCCGGTGGGCGCCCCCAGGTGGAGGAGATCGTGGCGTACTGGCCCGCGCTGATCGACCGGACCGCCGTCGAGCCCGGCGTGCGGGTCGAGATCCTGGAGGCATGATGGCCACCGCCAAGACCGTTCCGCTCCAGCTCCGGTACCTGGCACACGCCCGCTCCGGCGACAAGGGCAACACCGCGAACGTCGGGCTTATCGCCCTCGAGCCCGAGTGGTACGACCTCCTGCGCAAGGCGGTGACGGTGGCGCGCGTCCGCCGGCACTTCCGGGGGATGGTGAGCCGCGTGGATCGGTACGAGTTGCCGAACCTCTCC
>Ga0116153_10001806_pt1 | contig 18499 bp, 14 predicted proteins | sample AD_UKC028_MetaG_FD_89896 | JGI IMG/M metagenome (GOLD analysis project Ga0116153, IMG submission 89896) | Active sludge microbial communities of municipal wastewater-treating anaerobic digesters from USA - AD_UKC028_MetaG | ecosystem: Engineered > Bioreactor > Anaerobic > Digestate | place: USA...
CCCAGAACCTCTCAAGGCCCATTATCAGTTCCTGGAAAGTCATCGTCTTTTTCTTCATCTCTTTAACCTTTGCAGCTCCCTTATGAATTTTTTTGTCTTAAGCGGCCTCTCGAGGTGCGACGCTACCATCCTGTCGACCAGCGGGCCGAGTTCGTCCGATACCGGCTTCGATATCCTGAACTTTAACAGCGAATCCCAGTCCGCGCTCTTGAGCCGGTTGAATGTCTGCGCGGTGCCCATCGACACTTTTACATGCCCTACCGAGGAACCCTGCGCGGTCGGCCCGAACCCGAGAAGCGTCAGGAACCTTATCTCGAAGATACGGACGATCTTCACGGGCTCCATGCCCTTCGCGAGCATCCCGAGGCAACCGAGCAGCAGCCCGAATATCTCCTCGTTCCTTTCCGCGGGCTCGGTAAGCTCATCGACGAGTTCCGCGAGGTAAGAAGCGTAAGCGATCGCGTAAAGGTCCTTGCGGATGCCGAAGAAGCCGTCCAGAAGGTCGCACTGCGTGATATTCTGGAAGTCGCCCTTAGATTTTTCATAGAACACTATCTTATTAAGCCCGAACAGCTCGGCCTGGCTTCCGTATTTCGATCGGTCGCCGCGGATACCTTTCAGGACGCCCTTTATCTTGCCGAAGTCCTTCGAATAGAATGTCGCGACGATGCTCGTCTCCCTCAGGTCGCGCCTGTTGAGGACCAGGGCTTCAGTCGTCTGTATTGCCATTCTTCTTCTTTATATTGACCCTGTCGGGCAGAGGGACGATCCCTCCGGATATTACCAGCTTCAGCCCCTCCTCAACGCTCATATCCAGGCTTATCATCTCGCTCTCGGGAACGAGAAGAAGGAATCCCGAGGTCGGGTTCGGGGTCGTCGGGACGAATACGTTTATTACCCTTTCGATCGTTTTGTCCTGTACCTCTCCTTTGCCCTCCGACGTGACGAATCCTAAAGCGTATGTTTTCTTATGCGGGAACTCGACCAGCACGACCCTCGTGAAGATCCCTTTTGTCTGGCCGAGGAAGGCCTGGCTGATCTCCCTAGTCGCAGAGTAGACCTTGCCGAGCATCGGTACATGGAAGAATTTCCTCTCGAAGTACGAGAAGAGCTTTTTCAATACAAGCACCCTGGTCCCGAAACCTATGAATACTATGATCCCGATGACCGCGACATAGAGCCCCGCTTTTACCAGGTAAGGGCTGACGATGCCGCTGTAATACGGCTCAAGTTTCACCATTACGCGTTTTATGAAAAGCGCGTCGAACGGCGTCAGGACGAATACGATAAGCCAGTACGTTACAAGCGCCGGGATTATTACTACGATTCCCGCCAGGAAATTCTTTCTCATTGATTTCAACATGTCAGCTCCTGTATAAAAGCTGGAAGAAACAAAGGGTCACGAGTATGCCGAGCATCGAACCGGCTATCACTTCCCATGTCGTGTGTATGCCCTTTTTCACCCTCGATACGGCCAGAAGTACGGCCATCAGGAAGACGAGCGATACGATTATGATATTGTCGGCAAGGAACGAAGTTATCGTGAAAACCGAAAAAGCGAAAGCCGAGTGCCCGCTGGGCCATCCTCCCCTGAAAGGCGTCCCCCTGTGAAGGACGAGCTTCAGCACAACTACCAGCGACAGAAGTATCGCGAGCGTGATAAAAGTCACGTGCCACGGCGACTGCCTTATCCTAAGCATTGCGTCAGACAGGTTCAGTATCCTCAAGCTCTTGAAGAAGACGAGGTATCCCACTATTATCGCGTAGACAGACGCCACGAAAACGCAGCCGGCCGCGATGTCTTTCGCCATCTTAGCCATATTGTGGAATTCTTTCGTGAATATGTCGACCGTTATCTCGAGAGCGGTATTGAACATCTCGGCCACGATCACCATCGTGACGGCGCTCAACAGCAGGATGAATTCGACGACGGTCAGGTTCATCACGATCCCGAAGAACAGGACCGCGGCGCCGACGAAGAAATGGATGCGCATGTTCCTCTGGGTCTTAAGCGTGTGCTTGAGCCCCTCGATTGCGTAGTTAAAAGAGTCCGTTAGCCCGCGTTTTTTCATAACTTGCCCAGTATCCTTTTCTCCATGTCCCTCATGACCTTCCTCTTCGGCGCCGACGTATCGTCAAAGCCGCATAAATGCAATATGCCGTGGACCACGCACAACCTAAGTTCGCCCGGCAGCGTATTGCCGTAAAGGCGCGCGTTCTTCCTCGCCGTGTCTACGGATACCGCGATGTCGCCGGTATCGAACGCGAGGACATCCGTCGCGCAATTCCTTCCCTTGAACCCGGAGTTGAGCCGTTTTATCCCGGCGTCGTCCGTAAACAGTATATTTATTTCGCCGCCTTTCCAGCCGAGCGCTGAAAGGGCTTTTGACGCGAATGACTCGGCCGAGCGCTTCGTGAACGGTATGGCCGTATTCTCGGTAAAGACCGCCGCAGCGCGCCCGCGCGGCTTACGCTTCGTTCTTATCCTTGCCATTAGGGTACTGGACCCTCGTATGGTAGACGCCGGTCAGGACCTTGGTGAATGTCGCCGCGATGGTATTGAGGTCCTTGAGGGTCAGGTCGCATTCGTCGAGCTGCCCGTCGATAAATTTGTTGTTGATGATCCTCCTGACGAGTTCCTCGAGGTTGGAAGGCGTCGGGTTCTGTAATGTGCGCGACGCAGCCTCGACCGAATCCGCGAGATGCACTATCGCGGTCTCTTTCGTCTGCGGTTTCGGGCCGGGATACCTGAACCCCTCCTCCTCGAGCTTCGCGAGGTCTTCGACCGATTCAAGCGCGCGCTGGTAAAAATAATATATGAGCCCGGTCCCGTGGTGCTGTTCGATGAAATCCATCAAAGAGCGGTTCAACCCGGCCTTCTTCGCCTTATCGAGGCCGTCCTTCACGTGGTTTATGATTATAAGGCTCGACATCGTCGGCGCAAGCTTATCATGCTGGCTCTCCGAGACCATCTGGTTCTCCGCGAAATACTCGGACTTCTCAACCTTGCCTATATCATGGTAGTACGAGCCGACCCTCGCGAGCAGGCCGTTCGCGCCTATCGCGTCGCAGGCGGACTCGGCGAGATTGCCGACGATCAGGCTGTGGTGATAGGTCCCAGGCGCCTTAAGTATAAGTTCCTTCAACAGCGGCTTGTTCGGATCGGCGAGTTCGAGCAGGGATATGTTTGTGGTTATGCGGAACATTGACTCGAACAGGTGGAGCGTGCCGACGATTATTATGCCTACGGCAAGGCCGTTCATCAGGTACATCGCGGCATCCTTGAATATCACGTCGCTCTCGAGGTTGTTCAGTATGCCCAGGCCTATTGCGCAGAAAGCGTTCACGACCCCGACAACGACGCCCGCCTTGAAGAGCTCGGACCTGTTGCGGACGGACCTGACGGTATATATTCCGATGACGCTTCCCGAAAGGAATATCAGCGAAGAGTCGAAACGCTCCCCGACCACGAGCCCCGCAAGGAAGCATGAAACAAGCGCTACGAGTATCGCGGGCCTGACCCCGAGCAGCAGCCCGACGAGTATGGGGGCTATCGAGACCGGCACGAGGTATGGCGGCGCTTCGGAAAGCGCTATTGCCTTTCCTATGGCGGTTATCACGACGACAATAAGAGCGATAAGAGCGAGGTGCCTGTTATTGGACCATATAGCGGGTTCGTAGTACTTGAAATACATGCCGGGTATCATCACGAGCACTATGACAACGAGGCAAATGCCAAGTATCGAGAGCGCGAATTTTTTCTCGGATACGGACATGGCCCTTATCGTCTCGAACTTCGCTATATGGAAAGGCGTGACCTTCTCGCCCCTCTTCACTATCAGTTCGCCCTGGAGCACGTCGATCATCTTCTCCTGCGGCGGGACAGAAGATATTGCCTTCTCCCTGCGCGTAGATGTTTCGACGAGGTTCGGCTTGAGGTTCGCGGAGACGACGACGGAGGCGATCGTTTTCAGGACGGCCCTTAGTTTATTGTCGGCTATCTCGGTATCGTTGAACTGCGGGGCCGTTATATCCTGCGGCGTCTTCAGCGATTTGACATCCGCGTCCGCTTCCGTTTTTCCGGAGATATCCCTTACCTTTATGAAGCCCTTGCCCTGTTTCTTCAGGCTCTCCTTCTCCTCCGGGGATATTATCGCCTGCGACAGCATGCCGTCGGCCTGTTTCAATAATATCGGCTCGGACTTGGCGGTATCCTGGGACTGCAGCAGGGTCTTGAGGTCGCCGTCCGAAAGCCCGAATTTATTTACGGGCCTTGCGCGGGAGATCTTTTCATCGGCGCTTATATTCTCCGTCGTCCTTAATTCGTTTGCCGCTGAGAAAAGGGCTTTTATATCCTGCGCGGCGTTATCTTTGACCGACGGGTCTATGTCATAGACGTCCTTGACGGACATAGCCGCCTTGTTCTTCATATCGGACGTTTTTTCTTCGTCCACGCCGGCGTTGAAGGAGAAATCCATCGGGGCGTAGATATCCCTGTCTGCGACCTTTCCGGCCTGCGGCTGACCGCCATACGGCGTCTTGCCTATATATATGACCGATACCAGGGCGATGCACACGGCAGCGGCAATAATAGACCTTAAAGATATGTCTACCGGAAGGTGTTTCGGTTTTTTGAACATTTCTCTGTATGGCATATTATTTTCCGCCGTACTTTTCGTACGCCCTTATTATCTCCTGGACCAGTTCGTGCCTGACGACGTCGTCACCGGTGAAATAGGTGAACTTGATGCCCTCTATCCCCTTGAGGACCTCCTGGGATTGTATGAGCCCGACAGCCCTGCCTCCAGGAAGGTCGCTCTGCGTAAGGTCGCCGGTTATAACGGTCTTGGAATCGAAACCGAGCCTCGTAAGGAACATTTTCATCTGTTCCGCCGTGGCGTTCTGGGCCTCATCAAGGATTATGAACGAATCGTTCAGGGTCCTTCCCCTCATGAACGCGAGCGGCGCGACTTCTATTACGCCCCTACTGAGGAACCTCTCAACCTTGTCGAGGTCCATCATCTCGTAGAGAGCGTCGTACAAAGGCCTCAGATATGGCGACACCTTCTCCTCGAGGTCTCCCGGGAGGAACCCGAGGCTCTCTCCCGCCTCAACGGCGGGCCTGGTCAGCACTATCCGGCTGACATGCCCGAGCTTAAGCGCGTTTATTGCCATGGCCATCGCGAGGTACGTCTTTCCCGTCCCTGCCGGGCCTATTCCGAAGACGATATCGAACTGCCTTATCGCGTCTACGTAGGCCTTCTGGCCCGCGGTCTTCGGGGTAACGAACAGCTTCTTTGACATTATATCTATCTTATCGAGATAGATAGAGTGCAGGTCTATATCAGGGCTGCCGTGAAGCGCTTTTATGGCGTAGAGGATCTCATGCTGGCGGACGGCGCGGCCCATCCTTATGATATCCAGCAGCTGCTCGAACAGCCTGGACGCTTTTTCGACGTTCCTTGCGTCGCCGCCGATCGTAAGGTTCTCTCCGCGGGCGGTGACCTTCACGTCGAATTCCCGTTCGATGGCCTTTAGGTTCTCGTCATGCCGCCCGAACAGGATCCGCGCTTCCTCGTCGCTTAAAAGCTTGAAGTTCTTGTCCATAAAACCTTATTTTATGTATTCGTTTATCGTAATATCGGTTGCGCCTTCTTTCGGTATCCTGATCGTCATTCCCGGCTTGAGTTTATCCGGCGATCTCAGGGTGTCCGTATTGGCGTCGAATATCTTCTTCCATTTCTTCGTGGTACCGAAATACTTCATGGATATTTTCTGGAGTGTGTCGTTCTTCTGGACTTTGTAGTTGACGAACTCCTCTTCCGCAACGACGTCTATCTCTTCGACAACCGTTTCGGGCACGTAGGATTTTTCATAATTCGATGTCTCATAATTCGTGGCAGGAATCGATGTTTTTGCTGTTTTCTTAGTTACATCGCTCTCTTTCTCTATTGACGGGACTTCCACCTGGACCTCTATATATTCCCTCGTGGTTTTCCTGTCGCCCTCGGCCGGAGCCGTTCCCATCAGGTAACCGCGGTTGCCGGACGAGATGCTGAGGTCCTGGTCTACCCTTTCCCTGGTTACCATCTTCGTGTTCACAGAGCATCCCGCCAGGGATATTACCATCGCAGCCGAGGCCGCGGCTAAAACGAATAACACTACAAACTTCTTCATGCTCCCCTCCTATTTTTTCAGAGCAGGGCCCGTGAGGGCTATGCCCAATTCCTTTAATTGTTTTTCCGATACGTCCGACGGCGCGCCGGTCATGAAACATACGGCCTTCTGCGTCTTCGGGAACGCTATCACATCCCTTATGCTGTCCGTTCCGGTCATCATCGCTACAAGCCTGTCGAGCCCCGGCGCTATACCGCCGTGCGGCGGGGCGCCGTAAGAGAACGCCTCGAGGAGGAAGCCGAACCTTGCCTGTATCTCCGCCTCGCCCAATCCTATCGCCTTGAAGATCTTCGACTGCGTCTCGCGGTCGTGGATCCTTATGGAACCTGAGCTTATCTCCACGCCGTTCAATACGAGGTCGTATGCTTTTGCCCTGACCTTTGACGGGTCTTTCTCTATGAGGCCTACGTCTTCGTCGTAAGGCGCGGTAAAAGGATTGTGCTCCGCTTCCCAGCGTTTCTCTTCCTCGTTATATTTGAACCACGGGAACTCGACGACCCAGAGGAAATTGAATTTGTTCTTGTCTATAAGCCCGTACTTTTCGGCGAGGTGGAGCCTCAGGTGCGCGAGTGTCTCGTTGACGGTGCCCTTCCTGTCGGCGACCGCGAGGATCATGTCGCCCTTTGACGCCTGCATCTTCTGCATGAGCGCTTTCTGCTGCGCTTCGCCGAAGAACTTTGATATAGGCGATTCGAGCCCGTTATCGGTTACCTTGAAATACGCGAGCCCTTTCGCGCCCTCTTTGATGGCGAACTCGGTCAGGCCGTCGATCTCGCTCCTCGAGATATCGGCCTTTCCCTTAAGGTTCAGGGCCTTGATGATCCCGCCGGAAGCGATGACTTTTTCGAACGTCTGGAACTGGCTGCCTTGGAGGACTTTTGTGAGGTCCTCCAGCTCCATGCCGAAACGCGTGTCGGGCTTGTCGATGCCGAACCTGTCTATAGCTTCGGAATGCCTGATCCTCGTAAAAGGTATCTTAAGGTCTACGCCGATGGCTCCCGAGAATATCTCCTTGATGAGGCGTTCGGTCAGGTCGAGGACGTCGTCGACATCCACGAAAGACATCTCGATATCTATCTGGGTGAATTCGGGCTGCCTGTCCGCCCTGAGGTCCTCATCACGGAAACATTTCGCTATCTGGAAGTACCTGTCCATCCCCGCGACCATCAGTATCTGCTTGAACAGCTGAGGCGATTGCGGGAGCGCGAAGAACTTTCCGGGGTTCACGCGGCTCGGGACAAGGTAATCTCTTGCCCCTTCCGGCGTCGACTTCGTCAGGATCGGCGTGTCGAACTCGATAAATCCTTCTTTATCGAGGAAGCTGCGGGTTATCTGGCATACCCTGTGCCTTGTAACGAGTTTGTCGCGCGAGCATTTACGCCTTAAGTCGACGAACCTGTAAGTATACCTGAGTTCCTCGGATATCTGGCTGTCGTCCTCTATCTCGAACGGCGGCGTCTGCGCGGTGTTGAGTATGGCCAGCTTCGCCGCTACGATCTCTATCCCGCCGGTCTTTATCTTCGGGTTCTCGGTGCCCTTCGGCCTCGGGGAGACCTCCCCGTCGACCGTTATCACGAATTCGTTGCGCAGGCCCTCCGCGGTGTCATGAAGCTCTTTTGAGGCGGACGGGTTGAATACTATCTGCGTCAGCCCGTACCTGTCGCGCAGGTCGATAAATATGAGCCCCCCGTGGTCGCGCCTCCTGTGCACCCAGCCCGCAAGGGTCACCTTCTTTCCGATATCCCCTGTTGCCAGTTCACCGCAAGTATGGGTCCTTTTCATCTATTTTACGAAGATCCTTTCTATTTCCGGTATGAACTCCCGCTCAGGGATCACCCTCTGTTCCTTCGTCGCCATGTTCCGTAACGTAAGAGTGCGGTTCTTCAATTCTTCCTCGCCGATTATCGCCACATATTTGGCGCCGAGCCTGTCGGCAGAGCGCATCTGGGCCTTAAGGGACCTTCCCTCGTAATCGAGCTCGCACGATATACCGCCCCTTGTCCTCAGCTCGTTCGCGAAATTGAATGCGACGCGGTATTCCTCCTCGCCCATCGTCGCGAAATACAGGCATATGCCGTCCATGATCTCCGGGGCATCGTCCATAGCCATGGCGGCCCTTTCCATTCCGATAGCGAAACCGCAGGCGCCCTTTGCGGGGCCCCCGAGCTCCTCGACGAGGTTGTCATACCTGCCCCCGGCGCCTATTGCATCCTGCGCGCCGAGCTTCTTATGAGTCACCTCGAAAGTCGTCTTAGTATAATAGTCGAGCCCCCTTACGAGATAAGGATCGACCGTGTAATTGACCTTAAGGCCGTCCAGGGAACTCTTTACGTTGTCAAAATGAGTCTTGCAGTCCGGGCAGAGAGATTCCGGCGTCCCCTTGAATATCATCCTTACCATTTTCCTGCATGTCTCGTTCTTGCAGTCGAGGATGCGCAGGATGTTCTTCTCGTAACGGACCTTACAGTCTTCGCAGAGACGGTCCTGGCCCCCGGAGAGCACTTTACGGAGCCCGTCGGCGAGGGCTATCTTGTCCTTCGGGCAGCCGAGCGAGTTTATCCTGATGGTGGAACCATGCACCCCGAGCGATTCCAGCAGCGCGGAGATCAGCGCTATTACTTCGGCGTCCAGCTGCGGGCTGTAAGAGCCGAGCGCCTCGACGCCTATCTGGTGGAACTGCCTCATCCTGCCCGCTTGGGGCCTTTCCGCCCTGAACATCGGGCCCATATAGAACAGTTTAATGAATCCGTATTCGTTGACGAGGTTGTTCTCGAGGTAAGCCCTGACAACAGAGGCGGTCGCTTCCGGACGGAGGGTGATCGACCGTTCGCCTCGGTCGATAAACGTGAACATCTGCTTCTCGACTATATCCGTGCCCGCGCCCAGCGAACGGACGAAGAGCGAGGATTCCTCGATAACAGGGACCCTTATCTCTTTATAGCAGAAAGCATTTAAGACGGCCCTGGCTTTTGCCTCAAGGGTCGTCCATAATTTTGCTTCCGTAGGCAGGAGATCTTTAGTCCCCCGCAATGCCTTAACTTGTTCTCTCATAATGGGATGTTCGGCGGGTTGCGGCCGGCTATCTTACTTTCTGTTTCATGATAAGCCCCGGCTTGAATACCGCCACCTTCTTCGGCGGGACGGGGACGGTTACGCCGGTACGCGGATTCCTTCCGGTGCGGCCGCGCCTCGATTTTACCTTGAAGATCCCGAAATTCCTCAGCTCTACCGTCTCGTTGCTCGCGAGCGCCTCGACGATCATGTCTAGCGTGCGCTGCACGATCAGCTTGACGTCCACCTGCTTCAAGCCGGTCTCATTGGCTATCTGCAGGACTATCTCCTTCTTGGTCATAAAGGACCTCCTTTAATATATAACGCAGAATCCGTAAATTATTACACCTATTATAGTTAGTAGTTTAATGATTTGTCAAGAGAAACTACGGTTGGTTATTGCGGCTGGTTTTGCGTTTCAATTCTGCATCTATCTTCCTGATGTTATTGTCGGCCTGCTTTATTATTTCCCGGAGGTCCCCCTTATAGGCCTTCATTTGCTCGTCGACAACCTGCCGGCTTATCTCTATCTCTATCCTTGGCTTCTGGTAATCCTGCTTTTCAGTCTTCTGCGCCTTGACGGCGGTGAAGCCTGCGACCATAAAAGAAATCACAAGCATCGTTACGGAGAATACGTTCATCTTTTTCATTGCGCTGCCTCTTCCTTTGTATTATTGAGTGAATTCAAGAATAAGCGGGTTTGCCTTTGCCTGAGACGCTACGTTCTGCCAGAGCTGTTTCGCCTTGTCCAATTGCCGGTTCCTGTAACAAAGCTTCGCCTCCTCGCCCTCTCTCCTGAGCCGGTCCGTAAATTCATACCTGTCTTTCAGATATGCGGTCGTCTGCATATAGACGATACTGCCGAGTTCGGAGACCTTGCCGTAATACGCTTTTGCCTCTTCGAGGTTGCCGGCCTTTAAAGCCGAAGCGGCTTTATGCATATTTGAATAGATAGAACGCGCCAACGGGCTCTCGGGATTGTTCATTTCAGTTCTTAATATTCGCCATGCGGCTTTCTTTACATATTCCTCCCTGCGCGCCTTCAGGAACCTCTCGATCTCTTCCGGCATCTGGTCCTGGAAATCCACCGAGAAGTGGACTCGTGGGTTCCCCGATTCTGTAAGCGGCCCGTTTGCCATAGAGGTCAGGGGGAAACCTACCTCTACCCTTACTATCGCCTGATCGAGAATTTTTGCCCTCAAGCCGAATCCGAGAGAGGCCATCTTGCGGGATGCCTGCTCGCCCTGAATGTCGCCGCGTTTACGGCCGTAACCGTAATCGAAAAAGAGAACCCCGGCGACCTCTTCCTTGATCGGCCTTTCTCCGTAAGGCATCCTGGCCGATTCGGGCACGAAGAATGCCGGTATTAACAGCTCGGTCTGGGAATAGAAGCCCGAGTCGGCGAGATAATCGCCGGATGGATATCCTCTTACCGAGTCAATTCCCCCGAGGTATATCTGCTGCTGCGGCATGAGTTTCTCTGATGCGAGCTGGCCCGTGAATTTCAAGCCCGTTTGGAAATCATCGGTCAACAGCTGGCTGAATCCGAACTCGAACATCGCTTTCGTGAAGGTATTTTCAGCGCCCCTGGACGAGTACTCGCTTTTACGCCGCGCGCCGAGGCCGTTGATTCCCTGGTATATGGATGGCTTTATCGTCGTGACGTTGCCGTTTCGGCTGGATACGAACGAAATAGCGGAACTCAATACCCTGAGCCTGTCGGCGTTGATCGTGCCCACTGTATCCGCGGAGATGCTTTTGTTGCTCGCGTCAAGTCCGAACGAGAATTCGCCTTTATAGGTGTCCCCTAAAAAGATGTCCTGGTAGATGTACGAGCTGTAGTTTTCCTGCATAGAGCGGATGCCGTATATTTCGTAATCCTTCTTCGGAAATGCCCTCGTTTTGCTGTAGCCGTAGAGCAGTGACGTGCCGAAATCCGATACCGGAATTCGGTGATAGGCGTACCCGCCACCGAAATCCTTTCCTCCGCTGTATCCGCCGAGCAGCGTGTCGTCGAGGCCGAGGAAATTGTTATGGATGAATCCGATCCCCTTCCCGACCCTTCCGGTCGAAGGCGCGCCTTCGTTATTGATCAATGCGGTAACATGTGCCGGGAACCTCGCCCGCGTGTCCAGTATTACGTCGGTCGTCCCGTCTTCACCTCCGACGCGAAGCGATGCCTCGACGGTCCTGTCGGGATTCTTGCTCATGAGCTGGAGCGCTTTTGATATCCTGTCGTAACGCAGTACCTCTCCCTTTTTTATCGTCCAGTATTTTTTAATTGACCTGTCGGAGAACCACCAGCTGCCCTTTATCTCCAGTTCTCCCATTTTTGCTTCGACCACGCATATGGTGACCTTGCCGTCCTTTATCTCCTGTTCCGGGACATAACAAGCCGCTATGGCCCCGCGCAGCAGGTACTCATGCTCTATTTCCTTTGCGAGTGACCGGAGTTGTTCAAGGCTTACGACCTTATTCTCATATTTGCCGAAGAGCGGTTTGAAGTCCTCCGCGGGGAATGCGGTTATGCCGACTATCTCTATGGATTTGACCATAAAGAACATCCCGTCAGGCGGCGCTTCTCCCTGCGCTTCCCGTATCCGCTGCGGTTTTCCCGGGGGCCTTATAAGCCTCTTCTCTATCTGTTCGTGTTTGGGTTTTGTGACTTCTTTGCCGGCCTGGTCAAGCGAGGGCTGCGGGAATGCCGGGACAACCATCGATACAGCCATTATGAAAACGCACAGCGAAGCAACCGGGCGTATTTTCTGGATTGATTTCATGCAGAATGCCCCTAAAAAGCCGGAACCCAACCGCCCCAACTTCCGCCGGTGGCCTCGACCTGCTGCGCCGTAGTGCCTTTCGGAACGGGACCCGGGTTCGGATTAACGGGCGCTGTAGTGGAAGTGTTGACCTCATTGGCGGTCTTTGTCATGTTTACCACCTTTCCGATGTTAACCCCTCCGGTTCCATTCGGGGTAACCGCGTTGCCGGCAATTGTCATTGCGGTCTTTTGCGGGTTCCCGCCGTAGCTGATCCTTACTCCGCCGTTTGCCGTAGGCGTCGCAATCGCGTTGCCTGTCGATTTTGCGAGCGCAACCGCCGTATTCTGCGTATTGGCGTTGTATTTTATGGCGGCCGTGGCCGGCTTCACGATATTGCCTACGATGACGCCTCCGTTGGCAGCAGGAGTCACCGCGTTGCCCGCTATCGTGCCTGCGGCCTTCTGAGGATTTCCGGCATAAGAGACCTTTACACCTCCGTTAACTGTCGGGGCCACGGAAGCATTTCCCGCCGACTTCGCCAATGCGTTTGCGGTATTCAGCGTATTTCCGTTGTATTTTATGACGGCCGTGGCCGGCTTAACGGTATTACCGACGATCACGCCTTTGCCGCCGGCGTTGGGCGTTACGGCTGAACTGAAGGCCTCGGCGAACGCGACGGTGTTCCCGTCATATTTGATGACGGCCACAGGCGGCTTCGCGCTGTTGCCGATGCGGATCACGGCCCGCTGTTTATTATTCGCGCCGGTTTTCTGCGCGCCGTTCATTTCATCAAGGGCTTTCTTGATGTTGCCGATGACGCTTTCGGGCGTCAGGCCCGTCTTGTCGAGGGATTGTGTAGTGAGGACCTTATCGTTCGTCTTTAAATATACGAGAGCGCCGTGGAGCTGGTCCTTGGTGAATTCCCTCCCGAAGAAAGCGTCGACATAATGCACGACACCGTCCTTGTCACGGTAGACGTTGAACGCGTGCCATATCCCGTTCCATTGCTGTTCAAACGCTATCGCTGTTGCGCCGTTGAAGGACAGGGCCGCTTCTATGTCGTCCGGCCGCATCGCGTCGGAGAATTTCGACCCGTATTTCTTTTCCATGCCGTACGCGTAGGTCTCCCATCTGAGATCCTTCGGCATGGCCGTCGCAGGCGCGCCGTTCAGCCAGGAGTTGAAGGCCTCGGCGCTCGAGATGCAGTTATTGACCCCCTTGTGCGGGTTGATCGTCTTAAGGTACAGGTTGCGTTCATCCGCCTTTTGGAATATCACTGATTTGAGGCGATAGTAATTGCGTCCGACGCTGCCGTCGTTAGGCACGAGCGAGTCGGATGCGGGGTCGTAGACAAGGCCGTTCTTTGACGGCGAAAGCCTTTGCGCGAAATCGTCAGATAGGGTAACTGTATTCTTGCCGGCATTATACCCAAGGTTTTTTACCGGAACCGCCATTTCCAGGATGATCGTCCCTCTGTCGTTTGCGGCCTTCTTCATGACTTCGTTGACGTCAAGTGACCATTTGCTGTTATCTATGATACCCTTTGTGGAGATGAACGTCCTGCTGTATGGGTCCCAGGTGAGGCCGGAAACACCTTCCGCCCTTACCATCTGGTATACCGAGGTCGTCTTGCCTAAAGTTTCGGCGGTGAGCGTCTTGCCTGCCTTAAGTAACGGAAGCAGCTTCTCGGGACCGATGAAACTGCCCGCGAGCATCGCTGTAGTCAACGATGCCTGTTTCCAATCTCCGTCATTGACCGCTCCCCTGAGTTCCCAGCCAAGGCTAAAACCCGAAAGGTCCTTTATGAGCTCGGTAGTTTGTTCGACAATATCAGGATTGTTCTGCTCGTTCCATGCGCGAAGCTTATTTTCATCTATTGTGCTGTCGCCGAATACCGGCGGTACCTGTCCACCGCCCGACAGGCTCCCGGCCGCAATGCAGGCGGCCGGCGCGGCAATGAATATCGGGACGGAAACCAGAAGAACCCGAACATACCCCTTCCTAAGCATCTCCATGGAGCCCCCTTTCCTTTATAATGGTAATTATAATATCCGGAAAATAAAAACGGGGACCACAGGAAAAACCTGTGATCCCCCAAAAATATTATCCTATTAATTCCTTTTTATTCTATCACTAAGCGGCTGTTTGTCAAGTCTTGAATGTGACCACGCCGTCGCCCAGAAGCTTTTCTATGTCGGAAGTTAAACTGTCCGAGGGTTCGACCTTCAGCTTGTCTTCGACGGATATCTCGAACCTCTTGCCGTCGGCCATCTTGAAATGCAGGTATACCGGCGCCGTCCCGGGATGTGATTCAAGTACCGACTTGAGCCTGTTCATGGATTCTTCCCTGATCCCCGCGTCCAAGCTGATAATTATCGCCTGGGTATATTTTTTCTGTATCTCGTCGAGGGGGATTATGTCGTTGGCCATTATCTTCGGCCTGTCCTCCCTGAGGTTGATCTTACCCTTCACGCATACGATCGCGTCCTTCTTTATATATTTTTCGGTGTTCGCGAACGCCTTCGGGAATACGAGGACCTCCACCTCGCCGGTAAGGTCCTCTATGCTCATTATCGCCATCTTCTCGCTCTTGGCCTTGGTAATTGTGAATTTCAGCTTCGAGATAATGCCGCCGAGGTTGATCTCCTCGTCCGACCTCCTCTTGCCGAGGTCCTTGACGGAACAGGTGGAATAGGAACGTATGAGCTTCTCGTATCTCGCCAACGGATGGCCCGTGACATAAAAACCGAGCATCTCCTTTTCGTACGCGAGCAGCTGGCTCTCGGGCCATTCCGGTATCTTCGGGACCTCGTGCCTGCGCGTGGCATGCGACTTTGAGTGCGCGCCGAATTCCTCGAAGAACGTCGACTGCCCGCTCGCGCGTTCCCTGTGCGAATTTGCGCCGCACTCGAGGCAGTCATCCAGCATGGCCGTAAGCTGCGACCTGTGCAGCGCGAATTCGTCGAACGCGCCGCACTTGATAAGGCTTTCGAGCACCTTCCTGTTCGCGAGACGGAGGTCTGCGCGCTCGCAGAAGTCATAGAGGTTCTTGAACTTACCTGACGCGCCCCTCGCGTTCACTACCGAATCTATCGCGCCCTGGCCGACGTTCTTGACCGCGCCGAGCCCGAACCTTATCGAATCGCCCACGACCGTGAACTTCGAGAAGCTTTCGTTGATGCTCGGGGGCAGTATCTTGATCGACATCCTCTGGGATTCTTCTATGTAGAACGCGACTTTGTCAATGTTGTCATGCTCTGACGTCATCAGCGCGCTCATGAACTCAACGGGATAATTCGCTTTCAGGTAAGCGGTCCTGTATGAGATCAGCGCGTATGCGGTCGAATGCGATTTATTGAACCCGTATCCGGCGAAATATTCTATGAGGTTGAATATCTTCTCCGCGGTGCGCTTGTCTATGCCGTTCTTCGACGCGCCGTTCAGGAAGTTCGAACGGGCCTGCTCCATCTCCTCCGGGATCTTCTTTCCCATCGCGCGCCTGAGCGAATCGGCTTGCGACATCGTGAAACCGGCGAGAGAAGACGCGATGCGCATGACCTGTTCCTGGTAGATTATAGTACCGTAGGTCTCCTTCAGTATCGGCTCGAGCATCTTATGGTCGTACTTGATCGGTATCTCGCCGTGCTTCCTCTTGATGAAGTCCTCGACCATGCCGCTACCTATCGGGCCCGGGCGGTAGAGCGCGAGTATGGCTATGATATCCTCGAAGGTCGTCGGTTTCAGCTTCCGCAGGATATCGCGCATGCCCGAACTTTCAAGCTGGAATATCCCGAGGGATTCCGAGTTGGAGAGCAGTTCGTAGGTCTTCTTGTCGTCAAGCGGTATATTATTTATATCGAGCGCGAGGCCCTTCGTCCTCTTGATTATCTTGACGGTCTCGTCTATGACGGTCAGGGTCCTGAGGCCGAGGAAGTCCATCTTCAGCAGGCCTATCTTCTCGAGCGATTTCATTTCGTAGCCGGTAGAGAGCTGGCCCTCGCTCGTCTTGAAGAGCGGGACGTAATCGGTAAGCGGGAGGTCGGATATGACGACGCCGGCGGCATGTGTCGACGCGTGGCGGTTCAGTCCCTCGAGTTCGGTCGAGATGTCTATGAGCTGCCTCATCTGCGGGTCGCTCTTGTACATGTTACGCAGCTCGGGCTCCACCTTCAGCGCTTTTTCGAGGGTGATGCCGAGCTCTTCCGGCACGAGCTTTGCGATGCGGTCGACGTCGCCGTAACTGATGCCCATGACGCGCCCGACGTCCCTTATGACCGCGCGCGCCTTCATCGTGCCGAACGTGATGACCTGGGCGACGTTCTCCTTCGAGTATTTCTGGGTCACGTATTCGATGACCTCGCCCCTTCTCTCGTAACAGAAATCTATGTCGATATCCGGCAAACTGACGCGGTCGGGATTGAGGAACCGCTCGAATATCAGGTCGTATTTTATCGGGTCGAGATCGGTGATACCGAGCGAATAGCTGACCACACTGCCGGCGGCGGAACCCCTTCCGGGGCCTACGGGTATGCCCTTGGATTTGGCGTAGTTGATGAAGTCCCATGCAATGAGGAAATAGCTCGTGAACCCGGTCTTCTTTATGATGTTCAGCTCGTGGTCGACCCTGTCTCGTATCGTCTTGTCGACCTGCGCGTAACGTATCTTGAGCCCTTCCTCTACGAGGTCCTTCAGGTACTCTTCCCGGGACCTTCCTTCGGGCGGCGTGAACTGCGGCAGGTGCGTCTTGTTGAAGTCAAGCTCGAGGTTGCATTTTTCCGCGATCTCTATCGTGTTCGATATCGCCTGCGGGACATCCGAGAAGAGCTCCTTGAATTCCTCCGGCGACTTGAAATAGAACTCGTCGGTGGAGAACCTCATATGGTCGGGGTCGCTTAAGGTCGTCTGTGTCTGTATGCAGAGCAGGCCTTCATGCGCGCGCGATGACCTCTTGCGCAGGTAATGCACGTCGCCGGTAGCCACAAGCGGTATATCGAGCTCTTTCGAAAGTTTCAGCAGGCCGGCGTTCGCCGTCTCCTGTTCAGGTATGAGGTTCTTCTGGAGCTCGAGGTAGAAGTTGCCCGGGCCGAATATGTCCTTATACTGCCCCGCGACGACCTTCGCCTCCTCGTATTTGCCCTTTACGATCAGGTAAGGTATCTCCCCCTGCAGGCACGCCGATTGCGCGATCAGGCCTTTTGAATATCTCGCGAGGAGTTCCTTGTCCACGCGGGGTTTGTAGTAGAACCCTTCGAGGTATCCGGCGGATACGAGCTTCATGAGGTTGCGATAACCTTCCTCGTCCTTCGACAGCAGTATAAGATGGTACGCGGATTCTTCGCCGGCAGACGCGGACTTGTCCAGCCGGGAGCCCGGGGCTACGTATATCTCGCATCCGATGATCGGCTTTATGCCGTTCTTCATCGCTTCGATATAGAACTCGATCGCGCCGAACATGTTGCCGTGGTCGGTAAGGGCTACGGCGGGCATCCTGTATTCCTTAGCGAGAGCTATTAGCTCCGGTATCTTGCAGGCGCCGTCAAGAAGGCTGAATTGCGTATGGACGTGCAGATGTACAAAATGCGAGTGCTGCATTGCTGTATCCCCCAACTATCTCTATATCTATTCCCACTCTATAGTGGAAGGAGGCTTGGAGCTTATGTCGTAAACCACCCTGTTTACTCCCTTAACCTCGTTTATTATCCTATTGGAGATCCTGCCGAGCAGGTCGTACGGCAGTTTCGCCCAGTCGGCCGTCATGCCGTCCGCGCTTGTGACCGCGCGGAGGGCTATAACGTTCTCGTATGTCCTCTCGTCGCCCATGACCCCGACGGTCTTTATCGGAAGCAGCACCGCGAAGGACTGCCAGACCTCCCTGTAAAACCCTGCCTTTTTGATCTCTTCGATGACCGCAACGTCCGATTCCCTTAATATGTCGAGCCGCTTTTTAGTTATGTCGCCGATAATCCTTATCGCGAGCCCCGGCCCCGGGAACGGCTGGCGCAGGGTTAACTCGTCCGACAGCCCCATCGCCTTGCCCACTACCCTGACCTCGTCCTTGAAAAGCTCGCGCAGCGGCTCGATAAGTTTGAACTTCATCTTAAGGGGCAGGCCGCCGACATTATGGTGCGATTTGATCGTGGCAGACGGCCCGCCGAACGCGGACTTCGATTCTATGACATCAGGATAAAGGGTCCCCTGCGCAAGGAACGCTATCTTTCCGAGTTTCTTTGCTTCCCCCTCGAAGACACGTATGAATTCGTGCCCTATGATCTTGCGCTTCTTCTCAGGATCTACGACGCCCTTAAGCTTTCCGAGGAACCTCGCTTCGGCGTTGACGTACCTGAGGTTCATGTGAAAATGCTTCTTGAACGTCCTGATAACGCGTTCCGCCTCGCCTTTCCTAAGGAGGCCGTTATTTATGAATATGCAGATGAGCTGTTTGCCGATGGCCTTGTGCAGCAGCACGGCCGCCACGGATGAGTCGACCCCGCCGGAAAGACCGCAGACGA
>Ga0116153_10001810_pt1 | contig 18474 bp, 10 predicted proteins | sample AD_UKC028_MetaG_FD_89896 | JGI IMG/M metagenome (GOLD analysis project Ga0116153, IMG submission 89896) | Active sludge microbial communities of municipal wastewater-treating anaerobic digesters from USA - AD_UKC028_MetaG | ecosystem: Engineered > Bioreactor > Anaerobic > Digestate | place: USA...
AGCATGGGATAGAGCGGAAGCACGGTGGCAAGCACTATCCCGAGAGTTTCCGTTTCCATAACGGTCCTCCATGAATGACGAGAGAACCAAAAAGAGAGGGGACCGGAGGTCTCCTCCCCTCCGGGTCGTTTCGTCAGGCGGGTCTAGGCGAGAGCTGCCACAGTATCCGCCCAGGTCTCCACGTTCGTGCGGATTGCATCATCCTCATATGAGGTGATGGTGACCCGGTCGCGGCTGAAGTTCACCATGTAGAGCTCGCCGTTCGCATCGTGGCACCTGAGGGTTGCGCTGAAGGCATCGCCTCCAACATCATGGACCACGGTGCCGCCGTGGGCCGTGGTGACCGCAGCAGCGGCAAGCAGCGCAGTCACGCCAGTGTTGAAACCAGCAAGCGTGTTGAACTTGTGGTTGCCCGTGCCGACGGTCTTGGCCAGTGCGTCCTGGTAGACCATCTTCGCGGTGTAGGCCTCCTTGGTCATCTCGACCGGCGGGTGGCTCTCACCGGCAGTCATATACGCTACACACTCAAAGGGATTGTCGGTGATGACCGACTGGACGATCGTGTTGAACGTCGCGACATCCACAATGGGTTCGGCAAGAGTGCGGGTTGCACTCTTGACATTTGCACTCTGTACGAAATCTGCCATACTTCACTCCCGCCCTTGGGCCCTTGGGCTGAATAATACTCTATAGGACGGGGGGCTTAGCCTTTGCTGAAGGGAGCGGGAGAATGAAATTATCAAAATATCACGAAAAAGAACAAAAGAAGATTTTCGACAATTCGTGAACTACTTAAGAAATTATATCTTGTATAATTTTCAGAATAACAAATTAGGTGGGAATCTTTGACAGAATCCTCAAAACAAGTTTTTTCCAGTGATTTAGTAAAATATATCATTGCAAGAACTGCGGGTACGCACACGAATGACGAAATTTTCGACGATGCCCGCCCAAGCAGAAAATTTATTATTGGAACCTTGGCAGCTCCGAGAAAAAAGGATCTGTTATCCCATGATAGTGAGGGGGATCGTGCTTCGATTCGAGCACAGCGATTGAAGGTTTCATTACTTGTTGATAGAACGAAAATCAATGAATCGTCGGAAATAAATCTAAAAATTACCGGGAATGTGTTTTATCAGATTAATGAGAAAATCGTTCAGGATCCCGAAGAAAAAAAAGACACCGGTGACGATCAAAAAACGCCCACCTATAAAGACACTCAAAGATGGAAACGACTCGACTTTTCTGAAACTTGGAATGTGAAACTTTTCAATTCTGTTCCGATAGATTCCCAACAAAAAAATATTGATTTTTCAGCGGTGAGACTTCTCGCGAATAGTGATCCATTGTTAAGAGATAGTAAAAAAATATTCGAAGATATTTGGAAAGCAGAAATATCAGTCCACGTAAGCGATTTCGATGAAAAAGATCTGATGGTAACGATTTACCTCAGGAACAATGCAGTTGAACCTGATAAGCCGGATTCCTTTGAAAGGACTCTGTTTAACTGCAAATTAACAGGGACACTGAATAATAATTTCTCTCACGAATTCTCTGATGAATATCTGTACGAAGGCCACAAACAACGATATTTCTACAGCTTCAGAACAATCAACTGCCAGGCTTCGTGGGACGTCAAAGGAAAGGTATTCTCCACGGATCTTTTTGGTTATTTCGAGCAGGAAAACATTCGACCCAGAGCATCTCTTACAGGGACGAATCTGAATTTTAATAATTTAATGCGTCCCGCGTCGGTAATTAGCGGTCTCGAAAACCTCTTGAAAAAAATGAATGAGCAGCATCTTCAGTATTTGAAGAATATACCCCCGGGCGTCGATAAATCCGATTTCCAACCGAGAGAGGGAGACAAACAAAAATCATGGGGCGAACGACTGGAATTGATCCAGCAAAATGCCTATCTGATTTCTCGTTTTTCAAGAGGAATCGATCTGATAAAATCGGATAAAAATGTAAGAGAGTCGTTTTTAAAGACCAATGAGGCGTTTGAAAATTATTATGCTACAAAGGGTATTGCAAACGCAGGATGGAGAGTTTTTCAGTTAGTTTTTCTTATTTCAAGTTTGGAATCCGTTGTAAAGGAAACAGAGTTAGATGTTGTCGATGTCCTCCATGTTGATACCGGTGGAGGAAAATCTGAAGCATATTTTGCACTAGTTGTGTTCACTGCATTCTTTGAGAGGACTCAAGGAAAAGCAGAGGGTGTGACAGCCATCGTTAAATTTCCACTTCGCATGCTGTCAATTCAACAATTAGAACGACTATCAAGCATACTAATTCATGCCGATCAGGTCCGCAAAAGAAATAAGGCGTTATTCCCTGGTCAGAATTTTTCATTGGGGTATTACGTTGGAAACACCGAAGAATTTCCTGATCTGTACAAAAAAGTCAAGGATACCCTTTATTCGAAAAAAATCCTTAAAAGTCCTGCCCCAGAATCGGTAATAATTTCTCGCTGTCCTCTCTGCACAACACCCCCCGTAGGTACGGTAAGGCTGATCGATGATGAAAAACATGGTCGGATAGTTCACAAATGCGACAAATGCGGAGAAGAGTTTCATATTTATTTTAGTGATCGTGAAGTTTTTCGCTGGAGACCAACGGTTATTGTGTCTACCGTTGATAAATGGGCGGCCCTCTCATCTCAACGGCGGATTCGTTCACTGCTCGGGGGTTCTGGAAGTCATTGTCCCGATGGACACGGATTCATTCCCTCCGGAGAAACATGTGAAGAAAAAAAGGATGAAGCATTTCAGTGTAAAAACATCGGGAAAAATGAAAAAGGCTCAACTGGCCCACGATTGTCAATTCAAGATGAGATGCATTTGTTAAAAGAAGGCTTTGGCACAATTTCTGCACATTTTGAAGGATTGATTGAAACAATATCTGAATTTTCGTCAAAACGGCAGTTCAAACATGTTGCAATGAGTGCGACATTGAATGGCACGAAGAAACAAATTGATGAGCTCTATAAAAAAGGTACTTTTCTCATACCTGGTCGCTGTCCTGATGGCGTAGGAGCTTCAACGGATATTTTCTTTGAACGAATAGACGGCCCAAAAAGAATCATTTATGGATTTAAACCGAACCTCCGGGACAACCATTATGCTGCATTAAGGACGCTTCTACATTATCTGGAATTCATCATTGATGCCCAGATGCAACTAAATTCAAATCCGACTCAATTTTGTGAAAAATACTCAGTATCAGAAATAAAATCAGGTCAGAATTTGATAAATCATTTCCTGATCCCGCTTACGTACCACATCAAAAAACAGGATGTCTACGATATGGACCGGTTGAAGGATGCCGTTATTGGAGACATTTTAGAGAAGAAATACAAAGTTGGCATCGCGGGTAAAACACTGACTGGCGACACAAATTTGGAAGACTTGAAAAAAGCAATCGACGACGTGAGAAACTATATCAAAAACTATGATCCTCAAAAAATTGCTTCCGGCAGTCAAATTTTTGAACCATTATACGCGACGTCGGTTGTCTCTCATGGAGTAGATCTTGAAGAATTGAATCTCATGGTTTTTCAAGGTCTGCCATATACAACATCTGAATATATACAGGCCTTGTCACGGGTTGGGAGGAAGGAGCTCGGGATTGTGTTACTTTGGTTCTATCCCAACCGGGTGCGCGACGATAGTTTCTACAGAAATTTCAAAAGATATCATGAAACGCTAGATCACCAGGTCAAACCAATACCGGTCAACCGGTATTCCCGCTTAGGATTGCATCAAACTATCAATTCGATTTTTTGTGCGACCGTGATTAACCACATGTCGAATCTAAAGGGAAAGCCGCTCTATCGCAAACAGGACGTAGCGATTCTTGATCTAAACGATAAAAAACACATCGTTGAAATTATTAAAAAAGTGTACAGAAGAGATATTCTCGATATCAATGTTCACCAAGAAGTTGAGGACCGAATCAATGAAATTATGCAGAGTAATGAGAAATCTACAACATATTTTCCAAAAATTTTAGCAAAAAGTGGGGATTATTTTTACCGAAATCAGTCAGGAATGCGAGGCATCCAAAAGCAGCTAATCCTCGGCATGGTTAATGAAGATAAGAACAGAATTTTGAGAAGGGGGAAATAAAAATGCCTCTCGACACTCACAGAGTTCCAGAGAACAGTGCTTTCTTCCAAGGTCACCTCAAGCAATTTTTTTCGAAGGATAAATTCAGTTTTGAAATTGTTGCAAACTATGAGGACCGGGACAAATCTGCGCAAATTAACGTTGCGAAGTACAAACCAATTTTTCTAAGGTTGATCAATAATTTTGTGAGTAAAAGGCAAAAAGAAGGATATTCTGTCGATTTGGTTTCGGCTGATAACCTGATCATTCACGGGATAAAATTCGTCGATAACGAAAAAGATGACGGCCTATCAGGACTTTTTCGATTATCCCCTCAAGCGGCAATTTGTAAAAAGGATAAATGTAATCAGTATTTTTTGGTCGATGAAGGCCGCAAATGCGGACATACCGACGACGATGAGTGGGAACAGATTACTTTTCTTGCATTCTGCGATGATTGTGGACGCTATGTCCCAATGCACCTGATGACAAATATTAATCATGACTGTAAAAAATGCGCTCAAAAAAATTCCTTGAAAAAGCTAAAATGGGCAAAAAAAGATGACCTAGGATCTTACAGTGTTGAATGCATCCATTGTCATGCCACAGAAAGATTGTATTTTTATGAATGTGACCATACGATTCACAAGACCAATCAGGTTCTCTCGTCAAAACCTAAAAAAAGATTCAAGGGGGTTCCATCAAGAGCTCAGACAATAATTCATCCGTATGTAGTTTCAATCCCTGATATTCCACAAGAGTATGAAATTGACAGTTCGGGGAGAAGGAATCGAGATGGAATGTTTCTTTCCGAGGCATTTAGAGAACTATTTTCGCCAGACCTTGAAGAATCATTATTGTATCTCTCCGAATTTCATGAGGCAATAAAACAAGATGCATCTTTTTGGGAATTGAGACGGATTGAAGATTTATGTGAAGAGCTGAATTTGAATATTTTAAACAAAAGTGGCTGGGGATCTAACGAGGTTCAGAGACTTATAAGATCTATCATCAAAGATGTAAAATTAAAAGTTTCCGAAGGGGGCAACCCCGATCTGTTAAAGAGCAGATATGGTATAGAAAAGATTTCGAATGCGCTGAACCAGGTTAAAGACATCGGCATAGATGAAAATGATCTTCAGGGTCTATTTCTTCTGACTTCTGTGAGTAGTATAGAAAGTGGCAAACTGGTCCCCAAAAAACGAAAAATCCCTAATTTCCCGCCGGAAAATTACACAGATTGGCTCCATGGATTAGGGCTTAAACAGGTACTTCACATCGCCAATTTCAATATGATTCAAGCCCTCATTGGGACAATTACTGGATCTACCAGACGTGACCCCCTTCTTTTTGATCCTATAGTTACCGGCGAGCGGAATAATAAAAAGCCAACTGTTTTTGTGAGGGATTTCCTGACTGAAGGCCTAGTGTTTCAACTCGATTTTAACCGTTTGCTATATTGGCTTGATCGAAATAAAATGACCATCGATCCAACAATGAAAATACTGCCTTTCGAAGGAGATCCTGAAAATCATTTCCGATCTTTGATTTCTCACAACGAAAAATGTAAGCTGGCGGTAACTGTTTTATTGCACACATACAGTCACATGCTCATTCAACAGTCAACTATTGATACCGGCTTGGAAATTCAAAGCCTCGCCGAACGGATTTATCCTAAAACCGCTTCATTTTTTATTTATTCAACAAGTGGTTTGAATATTGGTGGGTTAGAATTTACCTATGACTATCACCTTGAGGATTGGTTTAGGCGGATGTATGAAATTGCCTCGGATTGTCCACAGGATCCTGCATGTATGATCGATGAGGGAGGTGCATGTAATGCGTGTAGTTATGTACCGGAATTTGTTTGTGAGCGGTTTAACCAGGACTTGGATCGTTCAACATTAGTCGGTGGACCACGATTCGACATTGGATATCTGAATAAAACCGGTCACATGCCATGAAGATAAATCAGAATATCGAAAAAACCATTTTACAATATCTTCAGGATTACCTTAAAAAAAATAAATCTGCGACGGTGAAAGAACTCATTGAAAATTATTCGTCGATCCCAACGGTAACCGAGGCAGAAATCCGACTGGTAATCAACGACTCCATAAAAAAGGGCTTTCTAAATATCAATCACTCGACCGGAGCCTCTCGCGATCTGGCAACCGTTTTGCTGGCAGAACCGATCACTTGTATGGAAGAGATCCCAAGAGTAAACATCGTAATTTCAAAACCTAGGCTCAGAGAGTTAGGCTTAGTAAATATTCAACAGAGAAATGATCAGATTGATACGATTGATTGTTTTAGGACCCTCATCGATTCATCAAGCCGCACCATAAGAATTTGTTCGCCTTTCATGCAATCTGATGTTATTGATGACGATGCATTTCCAGATTTAATTGACTGCATGTCGAACGCCCTTAATCGCAATGTTAAGGTGAGGATTCTGACGCGGGATCTGAAAACAAGAGGAGAGCGAGAAATTGCATGGATCCTGAAGCTAGCGAAGAGCCTAGAAAAAGAAAATAACCTGTCTATCGTCGATTATCATTTATTAGCTGAATCAGGAAAAATTCTCTCCAGTGCACACGCGAAATTAATTATTTCCGATGACAAACTTGCCTATGTTGGGAGCGCGGAATTACGGAAAAACAGTTTAATCGCGAATTTTGAAGTGGGATGTTTGCTGTCTGGATCTCAAGTTACAGGCCTTTGTGAAATTTTTGACACGATGTTTTCGAAAGGGACTGTTTGGAAATGATACATTTCAAGGAAATCGATTACATTCCTGCTGCAGGCCAACAATTCGAGCTTTATTCGAAAGACAAATCAAAATTATCGGCCTTATCATTAGATTTAATAGATACAATTCTCAAAAAACGAGTTACCATTGTATTTTCGCAAGGCCCGCTAAACATCACACCTTTTGTCTCATGTCTTTATGCGATATCAAACAACGACACTGACGTTCCAAATAATATTGTTATAGGTTTGCCAAAGCAAATTTTTCAAGATAAATATAAGGAATATACCTCAGAATATTTTTCCTTGCTTTACAGAAAAATACTGAATTCTTCATCTACGAATCCTTTTTTCTTTTATCAGGATGTTCTATGGTGCAAAGGAAAAATCGACGAAGAAAAAAATGAATTATTTGATTTGATAATTGAAAAATATCCAGTTCATGGAAAAAATGCATACCGAGATGCCTATGAAAAGGCAGTTTCCGAAAAATTACGTACAGGTCATTACAACAAAAGTCCTAAGATTGTTTTAATCCCGATTGAATTCTCTATACCCTCAAATATCTCCGAAGTAAGCAAAATTCAGTTTAAGGAGACAAATTACAATATCAAGGATTTTAATCCCCGAATGATTATCCTGGAATCAATCAATGAACGGCATTTTCAGTTCGAACACCTGAAAAACCTGATTAAGAAAACAGGGGATTTGAAATTAAAACTGGTCTTACACTTTTCATGGCCATATCTAAGGGGATTGGACAACTTTCTGTCCGATCCAGATATCAAAAATAATTCGGACATAGAAATCTTTCATTTTGGAAAGAGGTTCTGTCTGGATTCCAAAAATAAATTTCAAAAACCCCCTGCACCAGCCTTGCCGCTATCGTTAGAGGGTAAATTATGGAATACCGTGTATTACCCGGATAATGCAAATAAATCAAAAATCTCGGTATTTGTTCTTCCCAATCAACAAGATAGCCAATCGATCTCACTCAAATCCTTAACTGGATCTTACTCGACAGTAGACAGCCGATTACAAAATATCCGGGATAGTGTAAAATTTGAGAGTATTGCCGATAATTTCACCAAAAATATTCTGATATTTCCAACAATAATCGATTCTTTTCTCCTTCCTTCAGAAATTAAGGTCCGATCATATGTTGACAGGATAAAAGCGGTCAGGTATGTTACAATTCAAGACTTTTTAAAATTTAAGACGGAAGAAGATAGTCATTCGTTCCAATCATTCCAAAGTTTGTGCTCGGACATTGAGTCATGCAAGGACATTTCCCGGGAATTTCGGGGATTGAGAACATATTCTGCCCTGAATAAAAAAACACTCCTTCAGATTTATCTTATAGAGGAAATTCAAAAAGCCGCAAAAAAAATTAGGTTATCCTCCGGTGGAGAGAATTCCAATGAAGAAATTAGTATCATAATTCCAAAACTTCATCCTTTTTTTGAAACCAGAAAAAATAATTTCGAATCCTTGCAATATTTCTTCGAGAGTTTCTCGTTTTTATTGAAGCATATAAAGCTACCAAATGTAATTAAGAAAACCAATAAAATTGTCATAAAAATTGGAAATGAAGAAATTACAATTTTCGGAGATAACGTCTTCAAAATTCCATCATGTGAGAGAATTCATAAAAATATAGACCGTGAAAGGCTGTATCCGATCGAAGTATCATTGACGAAAGAATCAGATTTTTTAGAGATTTCTGTTGCAATAAAAATTCAAATCCCATATGTGAGGATAGAAGAATTCGATAAAAATCATTACAAAAAGGAATACTGCAAGGGTTTGGATATTTACCGTTTGAAAATTACGCCGAACGGACAATATTTTGAAACGTATTTGTCAGAATTCTCAAACGAGAGTAAACTGTATTCAAATTCGTTAAGTTATCTGATAAAATACCTCACCTCTACGAATACCTCATCAAAAACCCATGAGGTTAAAATGAACATCGATTTAAGCGAACTTTCTTCAATCTGCCATAGTTCACAAGAAAAAATAATTAAAAGCAGACTTTTAATGCCGGGTCCGGTTCCATTCCAGACTATTTCGAATGGGGAATTATGTATTTCCCAAGGTTATGATGCACTCCTTTTGCCGTTTAAAGAAATTGTCTTTTTCTCATATCCGGGGCGAAACTTGCAAAGGATTGCTAAACAATTCGGGCTTTACAAGGAAATTTTCTCAGAAGAACCTACAAGGATATCCAATGCGGATTTACATTTTTCAATCGAGCATATGAACAAATCAAAAAGATATGAATTTCCCGTAATACCTTCAGTTGAGGATACTCCTCAAAAAATGACGGAGGGGGATACCGTCTTCGATACTGCGGTCCGCACCGAACTACTCGATGAATCCAGAGCCTCGGAAGAAGAAAAAGAAGAACTGATCACATTAAAAGAAATTTGGACTCGTATTGGCAGAAAGAAATCAGTTACAAGTATCGATGGGGTGAAGCCCGCCTCAGCATTTTCGCAGATTCAACGAGAACAGATTACTCTTAAAGTAAAATTTGATTATGGTACGGAAGATAGCATTGCATTTATGAGCGGGACATTGATACGGAGAAGAAGCGGTGAAGATTTTGTTTTAACTCAGGTCGATGATCTTGTTGAGGGTGATGAAATTCTGTATATCGAGGCAAATGAGCGTGAAAGTATTGATAACTACCTCTTAAGAGATTTTGTTCAGGAGAAAGGGATATCTCTTGAACAAATTTTTGAACCATTTTCTTGCCTGAGGCTTTTTTACGAGACCCTGAATTCTATAGATTATTTTGGGGAATATCCAGCTGAGGCCATGAAAAAATTATATTGGCTTGATGAAACACAAAACACGGTTCTTTTCAAAACGATACAGCTATTGTTACGAGAGCCGACATCGCCAGAATTGGATACGCTGCTACATGATGTCAACAATATCTACTACGGGCAAATATCTTCCGACCAATTAACACAGACCTTCACAGGTCGAAGAATTCAGATTACTTATGAAAAATTATTCAAGCTTGCTCAATTTGTAGGCCTTTCACTCGCAGAACCAACCTTTAAACAATACAGTACTTTTGCGCTAAACGAGCACCACCATTATTATTTTAAAAATGATAAGGACCTGCTCGCATTAGGTCGTTTAATCGGTCACCAAAGGATAATCGAAGATTACCAAATTATCAATTCTCAAGGAAGGGACGTAGGCACAATCCTTCAAATTATTGGACGTTCTATTGCGCGGGTTACTCGGGGAATCAGTGACCACTTCAGTGAGATGGATGCGAGTATCGAGGGAAAGGTTCAACGCTGTATTATTGTCAGTGTTATTCTCCCAGGGAATACCTGATGGAATTTTCTTTTCTCAAATGTAACCTGGAAAATTGACGCAACTGGGATCCAACAAATACCAGATCTTAAATAAAGCGGATCACTAAACTATCATTGATGGCCAATCAAATTCTTCTCGTCGAACCGGCGTACTATTCCAAGTTCCCTCCGATTGGTCTGTTAAAGCTCTCCACATATCACAAATCAAAGGGAGATAGGACCGAATATATTGATTTTAAGAATCAAGATCGAAGGGAACCAAAAAAGACTCCGAAGAAAATATACATCACGAGTCTTTTTACCTGGACCTGGAAACCAGTGTGGGATGCAGTTGCCTATTATAAAAATGAATTTCCCAAGGCCGAAATTTGGCTTGGTGGCGTTTATGCATCTCTCATGCCAGAACATGCAAAAATGTCTAGGGCCGACCACATCTTCAAAGGTATTTTCGTAGATGCTGAAAATTTACTACCCGATTACGATCTTGTGCCGGATTGGGACGGGAGTATTATTTTCTCATCGCGAGGATGTTGCAATAATTGTGACTTCTGTGCAGTGCCCCGCCTTGAAGGAAAGATGAGCTCTTTGCGAAAAAGTATCAAGCCGTTCGTTTTGGATAGGCATTCGAAAATAATCTTTTTCGATAACAATTTTTTGGCAAATAAATATCGAATGAACATATTCAAAGAACTTATCGACTTCGATAAAAAAGTAGATTTCAACCAGGGGATTGATGCGAGATTTATCACAGAGCCCGTTGCAAAAATGATAGCATCATTAAAGTTGGATTCGACGATCCGCTTAGCTTACGATTCTCACGGTCAGCAGAAATTTGTGAAATTAGCGGTTGACAGGCTACTAGACGTTGGCATTAAGAAACGGGATATTTTTGTTTACACTCTGTTTAATTACACCGAAACCCCGGACGAATTTTTCAGTCGGGTTAAGGAGATTTTAAACTGGGGAGTTGTCTGTTATCCGATGCGATATGAATCCCTTTTCACAATTGGAAAAAATTCTTACATATCACCATTATGGAGCAATCATACGATCGAACTCGTACAACATGCACGACGGGTAATCGGATATGGGGGAGCATTCCCAGCTTATGAAGGTCTTGTAAATAAATTTAATAATGCGTCAGGTTTTGAGGAGGCGTTTGAACTATATGCAGAAAAATCAGGAGAGTCAGAATGATTTGTTCGTCGTGTGGGTTTGAAATAAAAGATATGCGTCATGGTCCGTATGATGGGAGATTCGTTTGTGATAACTGTTGGAACAATCCTGCATTGTTCTTCCCGGACAAAATGACTCAAACGATTGAAAACATTGCTCAAAATGATATCAAAAGTGATTTTAATCAGTTCAATACGGTGGAAATAATTGATATTTATCAGAATTTCCCAAAAATCAAATCGCAGCCCCTTGAAGGGATATGGAAAAATATCGCCAACGTGAAATTGAAAATTAAAGTCATAAAAATCCAGCAAAAGGGGATGCCCCTGTATATCGGAAAGGTTCAGGCCAAAGAGCTCTTATTGTTAGCAACCTCCGATCGATGGAGGGATGAGGTACTGGATGGATATCAGCGGGAAAAGTTCAGAGAAAAAACAAGCGAGATAAAAAAATATCTTGAAGGATGCTCCATCTCAATTGTCCCAGCAATTTTAGCAAGTTTTGGTGAAGCAAAGTTTTTGTCAACGGATGAGGAAATCGGAATACTCGAAATTCCATTAAGACCAGGTGCAATTTCAATATTAGATGGTCAGCAAAGAACTGGGGGTTTTGAGGAAATATACAGAGAAATTAAAAAATTACAGACAAAACATTCGTTGCCAAACCGCGAGGAATTAATTAAAAAATATACCGATTTATTATCCTTTGAAATTCCGATTGTTTTTGTCGATGCCAAAGCAGTCATCGAAAAGATGAGGAAAGATTCCCCGGATAACCTTATCATAAAACAATCAGAACTGGAGGGAGCCTTTTTCTTTATCATCAATAAAACCCAAAAACCGGTCAATCCTTCATTAAAGGATGAACTCGCGTATAAAACACTGAAGGCGGGAATTACTGGGATTCCCATCATAGAAAAAGAAAAGTGGCGAACTGATATTGTTCCCGTAGTAAATGAACTTAACAAGAAATCATCCCCCTTCGAGGGCCTCATTAACCTTGGGGGTACGACAAGCAACGGTCATCCGGTTCCATTATTTTCATTCGTCTCGTCGTTAAAACCACTATTCGATAATATTGTTTTCAAAGAGTTGGACTTTGATCAAAAAACGACGTTTCTGATTAATTACTGGGCGTGTATCCGGGGTATGTTTCCGAAAGGATTTGATGAAAAAACACGGAAACAATTCTTGCTTCTTCGGACCACTTCGATTTACGCATTCAACTTCCTTTCAAATGATGTCTATTCCTGGTGCATCAACGAGGGAATAAACCCGAATGAGGCGGAGTCAATTACAAAATTCCTCGGCCCCCTTGAGGGATTTGATTGGGATAAAGATACATCTCCATTCGCATTTCTCGGGGGGGGGAAAGGTGTGAGAAAGGCGCATGAAGTTCTTTTGAAAGAATTAAGTGAAAAGGGGATAACTCAGGCAACAGCGGCTATTGCAAAAAAATAATTGCAGCACGATGTCCGAAGAGAGATTTAAATCAAGCCATTTTTTTTTAGACTTTCCATTTTACATGTCTTTTTGGAGTGCCAAATATCGTCTATCGATATTTTCGAACAATAGTTTTTCAGCATCTTGATACGCGGGATCTCGAGAATTATCCCCGACAGTATAAGATTTGTTAGAAAAGTACATGTCTAATGCAGATTGTAAATAATCCGGGCCAAGATACTTGTATCGTCGTATGCCATCCCAAAATTGAAAATATGCCTGTTCGCGATTTCTACCGCTATCGTAATATCCGGGGGAACCTTTCATAAAAAAGATTGATTTCAACTCGCCGTGACATTTCGAGTATAACGGTGAGATGAGGAGATCCATTTCTTCTTGCAATCGATCTTTCTTCGCTCTTTTCTCGATTTGTGAAGCGTACCACCATGTGACACCGATCAAAGCTGCTGTCAATATTGTCGTTGAAATTGTGCTAACGGCATCCCAATTAACTGCTCCATTAAGGATAAAACAATCAACTAATCCCATAATCATTGATTTAATTCTTCAAAGAAATTATATCCATTAGTCTGCTCGGGCTTTTATCCTCACTCCTTTGGCACCACCCACACTGCCCCGATCCCGGCAAACGCTCTCTCGAATCGTTCCGGTCCTTCCCCAACATAGAACAGCGCCGGCGAAAATGTCGGACCGGGACCATCATCACCGGAAGGCCCCACAAACCGAATCCGTGTCGAAGGAAAACACACCAGGCACGATATTGCCGTCAGCGTCTTCCATGCTGCGGTCTCGGTCGCCGATTTCCATAGCACAATCTCCTCCGTTGTCCGGCCTGCGGACCGCTCCTGGTATAGCTTCGAGAACCATCGCTCCACATCATGACCGAATGGCGGATTGAGGAAGACCCTCCCCTCCCACGGCTGCACAAGTCCGTTGTCCTGAGCTGTGTAGTGTCTCTCTGCCGGCACGTTTGGGATCTCCCATCTGTTGCTGGCCGGGTCGGTATCGATTGCACCCATGCAGGTAATCACCGCATCGAGAATGTACTGCGGCGTGTAATGCTCTGTACTCTCGTGCGAGAGCAGAGCTGACGGGACGGTCATCTTATGATATGATGTATAAAATTGAGTGGATAGGTATTGCTGAACCACGCAGGAAAAAGTAAATAATAATTGGTATTCCAAAAGGAGTTCAGATATGGCCCGTTATTAGATTAACTCCATCAATAATGCCATTTGCCACAAAATTGGCTCCATCGTTCAATTTTTGAACGTCACTTGCGAGTTTAGCATTCGGGTCAGGTTTTGGTGTCGGAGTTGGAATCGGGGTTATGGGCCAAGTGTATTCTGTATCTGTCGGAAATAAAAAGACTCCACGAGTTTGTCCATCTCGAAGATTTGACGCTGTAATATTGTATTGAAGGGATCCTCGCATTACAAATGACAGATTGCCGTTTTCATCAGTATAACCTCTTAATGAATTTGTCGAAGAATTATCTGCAGCACTTACAAAAGCATGGTCTACAGGTGTTCCGTTCTGATCATAGAGATGAAAATTTACCGTATGAAGATCTCGTACGCTATTGGAAGGAACTTTTGAATCGTTATCGGTTGTCTGACTGTTCGATTGTGAGACACAACCGGTAATCAAGCAGAGCGTCACTATTAAAAATATCAGCCATATTAAATTTTTATGTGTCAAGACTCTCTCCTAAAAATTAGTAATCATATGGATCCTTGTACCTCGGCTTATAGAATAGCCAGTAAATGAGATATAAGACCCCGATTACAATCGCTGCTGCAATTCCCAAAGCAAGCAGGATCATTGCTCCTAAACTCATCATATAATTCCCAATCCCCGTTGTTATCGGTTCTGAGAATTGCCCCTTGATAAAGTTCCCAAAGAGTAGCAACCCTATTGCGATTGCAATTACTTCGAAGAGAACAAACCAAGGATTTGTGGTTGGTTTTTGTGTTTCGTGATTCATAGCTTCGAAATATCTGATTATGTTCAACGTTGACGAAAACTATAAATCCGGGGAGTGAGAGAATAGATGATTGTATTTTTTACCCGCACCCACCGGATTTGGGTCAGATCGGGTGTGTTAGGGCACATCCGATCGTCATTACATTGTAGAATTCCTTGATTTTCTTGGTAGGTTCACCTATCCCACTCTTTGTATCTGGGACCAAATAAACTTATCTTCCACACCACTTTGCTCCAGATGTTCCAAAACCATTAATATCTGATATGGTTTAATTGTAATTTGATAATCTATGGACGTGTCTGCGAAATTTAAGGTCCCCACGGTTCGGTTGAGAACGCTGTGTAATAATTTGGATGAACTTTATAAGGTATATGACGGAAAAGAATTTTCGAAAGAGGATTTCAGGAAAACATTGAAAATAAATCAAAAGAGTAGCGGACTATTACAAAAAATCACAGATTTCAAGTTATTTGATTTGTTACAAGAATCTAATGAAAAAATCCGAATCACAGAGGATGGAAAAAAATTGGCATCCGCAAAAGAAAGCGATAGACTGTCAGAGCTTCAAAATATCGTTAAAAAGGTTGAGTTGTGGAAAATTCTCTTCGACAATTACAATACACAAATTGATCCATCAAATTTTTGGAATATCCTTTCACGAGTTGCACAATTGGATGAAATTACTGCAAAGGAAAAATCTGAAAAAGTGTTGAAAGCATACCTCGATGACATCAATTTTGCATTAACCGGGGTAGCTCCAAAAACTCGCCAGAAAAACGCACTTCCCAAAAAGAGAAAAGCAAAACAAATCACTTTTTTGCCCCAATTTTACGACACCAAATTACATACGGTAAGACATAGTATTTCAGGGGGAAGTTACACGCTCTCATCTGATTATGGTAATTTTCAAATTGAGATTAACGATGAACTAACCTACAATATCGCAAAAATCTCATTTGATGAGATTTTCAAAGCCATCAAGATGGAACTAATAAAGAATGGAATAGAATTCACAAAAGAAGTGAAGGAAATAACTCCAAAGGTTTGAATATTTTCTTTTTAACATCGAATATATTTGGAATTGTGTTGGTCTCACAGCAAACGCCTTGAACCCATCACACCAGCCCAACCTCCCGTGCATCTTCCCGGACACCTCTCCCGTAACAGTGCTCGCAGAGCTTCACGCCAGCCTCGCGATCGAGCCACACCGCCTTCGCAATCCCGCAGACTGAGCACTTCCCGACATCTGCCGTAACCCGCGTGCACCGGGAAACATCCACGGCCCCGGGCAGCGGGACCGAGGCGGTCTGTTCCGCTTTCACCGCCTCGTTGAAACATGTGCGGCAGATCCGCCTAGCATCCTGCCGGTCCCTGGGCCGGGCCCGGCGCTCTTTGGTATATTTTTCAATATACCGGGAGCCTTTCTTCCCGCAGGACCAGCACGGGGTCTTCGGCTCCGGGATCTCGAGTTTTTTGTAATCACCGGCCCGGATGGACCGGGGCGGATCCTTGTTTTCAGCAGGGGGTGGTGAATCCGGGCTTGTTTCAGCAGTTTTACAGCACGTGCTGTAAGTCATCGGAGCGTGTTCTGGTATCTTATTTTCGGATTGCGCTGAAATCTGGGAAGATCGTTTTTCATTTACAGCAATTACGGAATTATGCACACACTGAGTACTCTGCAAACCGGGTTCCGATTGGGTAGCAGCATTCTCTTTTTGCTGAAAATTACCTTCTCTTAGTACAGAATTATTATTATTTACTAAGGAATCAGGAAATCCGGAAGCAGAAATCGCACCATTTTGTTTTTCAGCAGTTGCTGAAAATGTGCTGTAAATGTGCTGTAATGCTGTAAACGACCCAGCGCCACTGTTGTTGCTGCCACTCTTGTTGTCCTTGACCTTGTTGTTGTCCATGCTCTTGTCGCTGTCCTTGCGTTTGTCGTCATCATCGTCATCATCATTATCATGATCATCATGTGTCTCATGATCAAGCCAGCACATCCCGCCAAAGGACCATTGCCGGTACAGTTCACGGCTCCATGAAAATGCCTCGGTCCTGCGGCGGATCGAGATCCCGTCTTCATCGCTGACTGTCACGGTCCGGTCCGTGAATGAAATAGCAGGGCACTTCTCCAGCAGCCCGGTGTAATTCTTTCCCCGGCTGTCGTAGCCTTTGAGGGCCCGGTAGATGCTGATGTAAGGCCAGCCGGTGAGTTCCTGGAGATCCTGAATCGTAAATTCGGAACGGTCGGCCCGGTGGATCAGGGAGAGCAGGTCCGACTCTTTCTTCGTCATCTTCGATTCTTGCCCGCCTGCAGTTCCGTTCAGGAGTGTGAAAACATCATTCGCCGCCGTGAAATCCGCCTCGTTTGCGTACACGCAGAGCGTCCCGTCCTCGCTCGTCTTCTGCTGCCGCTGCATGAAGAAGAGCGCCGCGTGGCTCTTGATCAGGTCGTAGAGCATATCGGGATTACGCCGGTTGCAGATAGCGTTAAACCGGATCCGCTTCGAGTAAGGAATGATCACCCATATTGTCTGCTCGTGCAGGATCTCCCAGATGGACCGGCACGTTCTCAGCTCATCGGACTCTTCCACGAACGAGTCCGGGTCCAGCATCTCCCGGGCCTGCTTCGCCGCCAGCACCCGGGCGTCCTGACCGGATGATTCGTCGATCCAGCAGGTGAGCATCCGGTTCATTACCTGATCGTCACCGGTCCCTTCCTTCTTCGCAATCCACCAGACGCACCGCTCGGGGATTGTGCACACCCGCGAAGTCAGATCCTTTGTGACCGTCGTATGCGTGATCGGCTCGTGAAAATTCGACGTCGCGGACTTCAGGATCTCCTGAATCCCGTCCGAGAGCTCGGTATCGTCGCTCATCAGGACCGTCCGGGGCCGGAGATCTTTCATGTAGTAGAGGGCCTTGTTGCTCACCGTGCCCTTCACCTTGTACGCATCCGGCACCTGGCGCATCATCTTGCGGAAGGCATGGGTCTTGCCCTTGCCGGAATCTCCGGTCACGGAGACGTGCAGCCCGTCCGAGTTTTTCACAGCCTGCGACGCCATCGAAAGGATCATGCAGCGGGCCACAATCTCGTCGCCGACATGCTCCTGGGCGAAGGTCCGGAGCATCAGGGCCACCGGGTCGCCGTGTTCCAGCACATCGAGGGCAGCGGCCCGGGTGTCGGGGGATGCCGCGACCGGGACCGGCCCCGGGTCAGTTCTTCCCTCCTGCTCGGCCTTCGCCCGGGCCCGGTCTTTCCGGGTGGTCTGCTGCTTCTGCTCCCAATCCCTCCGCTTCGCTGCACGGTCCGGTTCGAACCGCTCGCGGAGTTCCTGCCACCGTTGAGTACCCCCGCCACAGGAAGTGTGCTTGCAGCCGGCAAAGACTGCACCGTTGCCGAACTGGATCGCAAAGGCCCCGTCCTTGTGGGCCGATGAGAACGGGCACTGGTCGAGTATGAAGAGCGTGCCGCTGCTGTACGGTTTCTCGGACCGCACGCTGATATTGTGATCCGAGAGCCAGAGGCGCAGGTCGAAGCCGTTGCCCTTTACCGAGGCCGGCTGTGCCTGGGCGTGCTGCTCGGTCGGCAGCCTCGCCGCGAGGTCCCTGAGCTGATCCGGGGTCACGACGCTCAGCTCATCCGG
>Ga0116153_10001817_pt1 | contig 18398 bp, 17 predicted proteins | sample AD_UKC028_MetaG_FD_89896 | JGI IMG/M metagenome (GOLD analysis project Ga0116153, IMG submission 89896) | Active sludge microbial communities of municipal wastewater-treating anaerobic digesters from USA - AD_UKC028_MetaG | ecosystem: Engineered > Bioreactor > Anaerobic > Digestate | place: USA...
CAATATCTCGTCGTACTCTTTCCAGAAACGCACGTCCTTCAGCGCAGCGGCTCCACCCCGGACCTCCCAACTCGGCAGACCGTGCGGGTAACCGGTGAGCGCGATGCGCGCATCGTCCTCGCTTGCGGGCTTGAGTATTTCGAGGTCGAGCGCGCGCGCGAAGAATTCGCGATAGACATCGTGCATGTAGGCCTGGAACAGGCTGTGCTGGCCGCCGTCAGTCAGATTCGGATTATTCTCGTCGGTCACTTTTGCGGAACGCAGTTCCTCCTTGGGAAAGACGATGAAGTGGTTGTGCAGCATGCGAATGCTCGGAACGCCAGGTGAAGTAAGCGGCCAGGTCGCGTCGAGACTGGCTTCGCCGGCAAGGACCAGCGCTTCGTCCGGGTCGGGATAAAGTTCCAGCATGTAATCGAAAATGATCTGGTTCATCCGGTTCCAGACGTGCTTGACGTCGTCCGGGACCTGGGTTCGCCGCACCGGGCGGCCGAGCGGGTTGAGCACGCATTGCGAGGTGTTGTAGATGATCGACGTGTCGAAGGCCGTGCTGTGCCCAAGTGCCTTGCGGTAGAGCAGCAGATTTTCCGGGTTCATCAACAGGCCGTTGTTGTGAATCAGGTCGTTGAGGTTTTCCGTGCTGTTGAAGAACTCGTTCGGCTTCATCCCTTCCGGTATGTCCAGTGGAATTGGCCGGTAAGGGGTGGTGATTTCACGAGGACCGTAGCGCGTCATGGTGCATTACCGAAAGTTGATATAGGTCCGGCTTTGTACCACAAGTATTTTCCCTCGGGTCGTCAATGGCCGGATCAGTGCTTGAGCGAACGATATTGCGCCGCCATGCGATGGGTCGCGCCAGGGGCAAGGCTGATGACATCGTCGGCGGCATTCGCGGTTTCGACGCAGACCATTGCGAGATGACCATCCGGCCCGAAGTCGCCCATTTTTTCAGCCTTTTCAGACCACGGGTTCCAAACCACGGTCGACTGGCTGCCGGTACTGGTGATGATGATCGAACGTGCCAGCGACGGATCGCGAATTTCACAGTAGCCGTGTGAGCCGAGATAGATGCGTTCGGTCTCCTGGGTAAAGGAGATGGCGCCGTCCTGCACCTTGCGCTTGCTGCCGTCGAACTTGTCGATGTACTCACATTGTTCGAGGCCCAGCAATGTGGCACGGCGAATGTCGCCGACCTCGAAATAGGTATGCAGCGCCTGACCGAGTTCGAATGCCGCGCTGCCGAGGTTGGTGGTGGCCAGTTCTACTTCGAGTTCGGGGCCGACGGTAATGATGTTCCTGACGGTCGAAAGCGCGGACCACTGGACGCGCGTCGCGTCGGATTGGATGAGTTCGAATTCAAGCCGCACGCGCTGGTCGGGAAGCAGGTTGGCATCGACAAGCGCCCACGGCACGGTGCGCGCGAAGCCGTGACCGGGAAACTGGGAGTTCTGGGCGTGCGGCCCGAACCATGGCCAGCATACCGGCACGCCGCCGCGAATCGATTTGCCCGGCGCGAACTTGGCCAACTTGCTGAGCCAGATCACCGGTGCATGACCGGTGGGCTGATAAGTCATGACGTGGGCGCCCTGCAGCGCGATGCTGGCCGTCGCGTGGCGTGTGACGATCTTGGCGACGACGAAACCGTCGGCGATTTCTTCGAAGTTCAGACAGTCGGCGATGGCAAAACGCCGGTTGAGGTCGGCAACCTGAATGCTGGTATTCATTGCGCTGCTCCTTCTGCGGATTGGAGATTCCTGTCGCTGGCGAGCCGCATTTGAAAGCACATCGGTGGCCCGGAGGCTAGTGTCTCCGGCGCGGGCCGCTGACGTCAATCAGGTTTGTCTGATGCTCGGTTCCTGGCGTTCATGAATAACTGTTGGCGTCCGGTGCGGTCGACGCCCGAAAATGCCTGATTTCGGCCAAGCAGGCGGCGCGATTGAAGGAGAGATTTGTGGCGAACCGGCAGCGATCCGGCAGGTTCATGGCTTAGAATTCGGGCTGCCGGGTAATCATGGGTAGTGCATGACCAGCTTCAATATCATTCTCGAGTTTTTGTTGGCGAGCCGATCGCAGCAGGTTTGCCGGGATTTTCTGCGGCCGCCTCGGTCGTGACGGTGAGTCGAATCATGTCTGCCAACTTTCATGACTGGCGATCATTTCCCGAACGCGTGGGTTCCATCGGCTGGCTGATCCTCGGATTCGTGCTATTGCGGCTGCTGCTAGCGGCCGTCGTGCCGCTATTGCCGCAAGAAGCCTATTACTGGACCTGGAGCCGCTATCCCGACTGGTCGTATTTCGACCACCCGCCGCTCGCCAGCTACAGCATCGCACTCACCACGGCACTGCTCGGGCAGACAGCGTTTGGTATCAAATCGGCTGCTGTATTGTGGTCGCTGGGCTGGAACATCCTGTGGGCACGCCTGGTTCTCGACATGTACGGTGACCGCAAGCTTGCTTTCTGGTCGCTGCTCGCACTGAATCTTACGGTCGTCTACGAGGTTCTCGGATTCGGCCCGACGCCGGATGCGCCGCTGCTGTTTGCCTGGGTTGGCACCATCTGGGCGGTATGGCGGCTCAGTGCCACGGGTGACGGGCGCTGGTGGTTCGTGGCCGGGGCCTTCATGGGGCTTGCCTGGCTGGGCAAGTATTCCGGCGCGCTGCTCGGGCCGATCGTGCTGCTCTACCTGCTGACTACGCCGCGCCTGCGTATCTGGCTGGCCAAGCCACATCCCTATCTGGCTTTTATTCTGTCGATCGTGGTCTTCGCGCCGGTACTGATCTGGAATTCGCAGCATGAGTGGGTTTCGCTCGCCTTCCAGAGCAGCCGTCGAATGGGCGAAATGGGTGGCTTCAAGCCGCAGTATTTTCTGATGCTGGCGGCGCAGCAATTCCTGATCGTCACGCCCTATCTGTTCGTGCTCTCGATTGCGGCGCTGGTGCGCGAGTCTCGGACATGGTTCTCGCGCGGGCTGGATGATCCAACCCGGCTGCTGTTGATTAGCGCCGCCGTTCCCTTGCTGCTGTTCACCGCTTTCAGTTTTCGCTCTATCGTCAAGATCAACTGGCTGGCGCCGGCTTTCTGGCCGTTGATCATACTCGGCATTCGTCACCTTCTCGCCCAGGGTGGCCGGGAACGCGGCATGGTCCGCGGACTGGCATCTTCCGCCGCCTTGCTGGCGATCGGCGCCGCCATTGCCGTCATTCCCAACCTCCCGATTCCGGGCGACCTCAACAGCTGGAGCGGTTACAAGGCGGCGGCGGCACATGTCGACCGGGTGGAGTCTTCGTTGAAGGCAGAGGGCAAGAAGAGTTTCGTCTTCTCTCCGCATTACAAATCGAGCTCGCTGGTCTGGTTCTACCGTGCCGGACAGGAAAGAACCTACGCTCAGGATATCTATGGCGAAAAGGCGCTCGAGTACGATTATTTTCCAGATGATCGCGACCTGAAAGGGGCAACCGGCATCTTGGTCGTTTCGGACCAGAAACAGTCGAGTCTCGATCTCGATCGCCTCAAACCCTACTTCGACAGTATCGACCTGGTCGATGTCGTCGAGACCGCTTCGTCCGGGAAGGTCGTTCGGCGCATCGAGATCTACCAGGGAACGAATTACAAGGGCCGGCCCGGGCGGGCACCGGTAGCAGCAAATTAAGGCTGCCGGGCAGCAGCCCGGGATTCAACAGAAGGATTTTTCATGCCGCAGTTGTCCATTGTTGTGCCGACCTTCAACGAGGCCGGGAACGTTGCTGAACTTCGCGACCGGGTTGCCGCCGCGCTGCCCGATATCGACTGGGAAATGATCTACGTCGATGACGACTCGCCGGACGGTACTTCGGCAACGGTGCGCGAACTGGCTCAACGCGACAGCCGGGTGCGCTGCATTCAGCGCATCGGCCGGCGCGGGCTTTCATCGGCCTGCATCGAAGGCATGTTGGCTTCCTCGGCACCGTTTGTGGCGGTCATCGACGCCGATCTGCAACACGATGAACGGCTGCTGCCCGCCATGTTCGATGCGCTGAAAGGCGACGATCTCGATGTCGTCGTCGGCAGCCGCTACACCGAGGGTGGGAGCATGGAAGGCTGGGACCGCACGCGCGCGGCGACCAGCCGCTTCGCGACCAAGCTCAGCCGACTGGTGCTCAAGGCCGACCTGCAGGACACCATGAGCGGTTTCTTCATGATCCGGCGCGAAGTGGTGGAGCACTGCGCAAAGGCGGGCATGTCCGGCGTCGGCTTCAAGGTTCTGCTCGATCTGTTCGCGACATCGCCTGAACCGCTGCGTTGCCGGGAACTGCCGTATGAATTCCGCAACCGGTTTTCCGGGGAGAGCAAGCTCGACACGATGGTTGCGTGGGAATATTTCATCATGCTGCTCGACCACTATCTGGGTCGTGTCGTACCGATTCGCTTCATCGCATTTTCCCTGGTCGGGTTGCTCGGCCTGGTGGTTCACCTGATTGTGCTGAGCCTGCTTTTCCGCGGCGGCGGCATGTCGTTCCTCGCAGCACAGGCCTCGGCGACGATGATCGCGATGACCTTCAACTTCGTCATCAACAATGTCCTGACCTACCGCGACATGCAGTTGCGTGGCTGGAAACTGCTGCGTGGCTGGCTGTCTTTTACGCTGGCCTGCAGCGTGGGAGCCTTGGCCAACGTCGGGATCGCAACCTATCTTTTCGATCAGCGTGGCTACTGGTTGGCCTCGGCCGTGGCAGGTGTTCTGGTCGGTGCGGTATGGAATTATGCGGTGACCGCGGTCTACACCTGGCGCAAGCCAAGCGCCTCGTAACCGCACATCGCCAACATTGTTTCGCGCGACAGGGAATTTTCGCCAGCGGGTCGAATCAGAGCTGACGATGCTCAATAGTGATTTTTCCGAACGCGTCGTCGTCGATACCCCGGCGCTTCCGTGGCAGGACTCGCCCTCCGGTGGCGTCCGGCGGCGCATGATCGAGCGTGACGGCGGCGAGGTGGCGCGGGCGACCTCCATCGTTCATTACGACACCGGCGCCCGTTTCCCGCCCCACCGGCATGATCTCGGCGAAGAGATCATCGTTCTCGATGGCGTGTTTTCCGACGAGGACGGCGATTATGGGCCCGGCACCTACATCAAGAACCCTCCCGGCTCGCTGCATTCGCCATTTTCCGAACAAGGGTGCACCCTGTTCGTCAAGGTGCGCCATCTCGATCCGGCAGATCAGGGGCGGGTGGTCATCGATACGCGCGGTAACAGCTGGTTTGCCGGAATGGTTCCCGGGCTATCCGTCCTGCCGCTTGCCGAGTTCGCGACGCAACACACGGCGTTGGTGCGCTGGGCCCCCGAAACCTTCTTCAATCCGCACCGGCATTTCGGCGGCGAGGAAATCTTCGTGCTGGAAGGCGTGTTCGCCGACGAGCATGGCGAATATCCGACAGGAACCTGGCTGCGCAGTCCGCACCTGAGCATGCACAAGCCGTTCAGTCACGAGGGATGCCTAATTTTCGTCAAGACTGGCCATTTGCCCGTTTGACACGCGATCAAGCGCGGGCGGCTCGGTGCCGCCGCGGTTCCGCCAGGCGGAACACAGCGCTTTCCCGGGTGCTGCGGTCGACGCCAAAAGGCTTGCAATTTTTGTTGATCCGGCAAAATAATGACCAAGCGATTGCTTGCTTATAAAATAATCACTTTCCCCGGAGAATTGTCCATGGCCAACCCAGCTACGCCGTACCCGAACCTCCTTGCCCCGCTCGATCTCGGCTTCACGACGCTGCGCAATCGCACCCTGATGGGGTCGATGCACACGGGGCTCGAAGAAGAAAAGAACGGCTTCGAGCGCATGGCTGCGTTTTATGCGGAGCGCGCCCGGGGCGGTGTCGGCCTGATCGTCACCGGCGGCTTCGCGCCCAACCTGGCCGGCCGGGTGTACCACTTTGGCTCGCAGCTCAGCTTCTTCTGGCAGGTCGGCAAGCATCGCCTGATCACTAATGCCGTGCACGCCGCGGGCGGCAAGATTGCCCTGCAAATATTGCATACCGGGCGCTACGGCTACCACCCGCTGAATGTCGCGCCGTCGAAGTTGCGGGCGCCGATCAACCGCTTTACGCCGCGCGCGCTGACCCGCTGGGGCATCCGCAAGACCATCGGCGACTACGCGCGCTGCGCGCAACTGGCGCAGAAGGCGGGCTACGATGGTGTCGAGATCATGGGTTCCGAGGGCTACCTGATCAACCAGTTCATCGCGCCGCAGACCAACAAACGGACCGACGAGTGGGGCGGGAGTTTCGAGAACCGTATCCGTTTCGCCGTCGACACGGTACGCGCGACGCGCGCCAAGGTCGGGCCGAATTTCATCATCATCTTCCGCCTGTCGATGCTCGACCTGGTCGAGGGCGGCAGCACCTGGGACGAAGTGGTCGCGCTCGCCAGGGCCATCGAAGTTGCTGGGGCGACGATCATCAATACCGGCATTGGCTGGCACGAAGCGCGTATTCCGACCATCGCGACGATGGTGCCGCGTGCCGCCTTCGCCTGGGTCACCAAACGGCTCAAGGGCGCCGTCAAGATTCCGTTGGTCACCACCAACCGCATCAATACGCCGGAGGTCGCCGAGGAAGTTCTCGCCTCGGGTTGCGCCGACATGGTTTCGATGGCCCGCCCGTTCCTTGCCGATGCTGATTTCGTGAACAAGGCCGCAGCCAATCGGGCGGACGAGATCAATACCTGCATCGCCTGCAACCAGGCCTGTCTCGATCACATCTTCAACGGCAAGTTGACGTCCTGCCTGGTCAATCCGCGCGCCTGCCATGAAACCGAGCTGGTCATCGAGAAAACTTCGGCCCCGAAGAAAATCGCCGTCGTCGGTGCCGGCCCCGCCGGCATGGCCTGCGCCACTACGGCTGCCGAGCGTGGCCACCAGGTCACGCTGTTCGACGCCGCCGAGCGCATCGGGGGCCAGTTCAACATCGCCAAGCAGATTCCGGGCAAGGAAGACTTCAACGAAACGCTGCGCTATTTCGCGCGGCGAATCGAAACCAGCGGCGTGACGCTGCGGCTGAATCAGCGTGTCGATGCCGACATGCTCAAGGCCGGAAATTTCGATCACGTCGTGCTGGCGACCGGCATCGTGCCGCGCAAACCGCCGATCCCAGGCATCGAAAGCGACAAGGTGGCGAACTACCTCGACATCATCGAGGGGCGGAAGGCGGCCGGCAGTACGGTGGCGATCATTGGCGCAGGAGGCATCGGCTTCGATGTCGGCGAGTTCCTGACCCACGCCCACGACGACAAGAGCGAGGCCGAGCGCTTCAACGACGAGTGGGGCATCGATCCAGCTTACGCCAACCGGGGGGGGCTCAAGGCGCCGGTCAGCGAAAAGGCGCCGCGGCGCGTATTTCTATTGCAGCGCAAGTCGTCCAAGGTCGGTGACGGCCTGGCCAAGACCACCGGCTGGATCCGCCGCACCCTGCTCAAGAAGCGCGGGGTCCACATGATCGCCGGGGTGAATTACGAGCGCATCGACGACGCGGGGCTGCACATTACCGTCAATGGCCAGGCGCAGACCCTGGAGGTCGATACCATCGTCATCTGCGCCGGCCAGGAGCCGCGCCGCGAACTGCAGGCGCCGCTCGAAGCCGCAGGCATTCCATTCACGCTGATCGGCGGGGCGGATGTCGCGGCGGAACTCGATGCCAAGCGTGCCATCGATCAGGGTACCCGCCTTGCGGCGAGCCTGTAGCCATGCCGCGGCGCAAAGTAGAAAATGGAATCGAGCCCAACCGCCGTGCCGAACTGCTGCGCGCGGCGGCGCGCCTTTTTGTCGACAAGGGTTTTGCTGCAACGACGACGCGCGACATCGCCGAAGCGGTCGGCATGCGTTCGGGCAGCCCGTTCTATCATTTCCGCAGCAAGCAGGAGTTGCTCAAGGAGGCGATGATCGACGGCCTCGAGGCCGGACGTGCCCGCCTGATCGCTGCCATCGACGGAATCACCGATCCTGAGCAGCGCCTGCGGGTTCTCGTCCGCACCCATCTTGCGACCTTGCTCGAAGCGGATTGCGCCGCGCCAATGCTGCTCAATGAAACACGCTCACTGGATGTCGATGAACGCGCCGAGATCGCCACTGCGTTCGACCGCTACCAGCTACCGTGGCAGGAGACGCTGGACGAACTGGCTCAACAGGGAAAAATCCATTCCGCAGGGCCACCGGTTCGCCTGCTGCTGTTCGGGATGCTCAACTGGTCCGGTCACTGGTTTCGCCCGGATGGCCAGCTGACAGTTGACCAACTGGCCGACAGCGCAGTCGCGATGTTGCTCGGTGCCCCCGGGAAAAGCTGAAAACTCGGACTTCAGCCGGCCTCGTATGAGGACAGCGTAATTCCGGCGTGCGTGAGCACCTCGCGTAGCTGCTTGATATCGGTCTTGCTGCAGGTATTGCTGTTGTGCGGATGGTGCAGGAAGGCCTCGACCTTGTTCAGGGTTACCTTGAAGCGCGCGCCGTGGGCGGACTCGACCTCGGCACCGAGGTGATGCAGCAGCGATTCGATTTCGCGCCAGTGGATGTTGGCGCTCGGCGGGTCCTGAAAGATGCTGCGCATCAGGTGTGCATGCTTGTGGCTCATGGTGATGCTCCCCAAATTCGTACCGCCATTTTATGCCAGTTGTCGGCCAAGGGCATCGCCCGGGTGTTGCGGTCGACCGTCAGGAAAGGATGAATTTAATGAGCGCCAAGCAGAGCAGGGTATACCCGGCGGCAACGAGATCATCGGCCATGACGCCGAAACCGTTCTTGACGTGCTCGTCGAAATAGCGGGCGGGTTGCGGCTTGGTGATGTCGAAAAAGCGGAACAGTCCGAAAGCGGTGGCCTGCCAGAGCATGCTCTCCGGCGTCATGAGCAGGACCAGCCAGAAGGGTACGATTTCGTCCCAGACAATGCTGCCGTGGTCGGGGTCGCCCAGCGCCCGGCCCGCGATGTCGATGGCCCAGATGCCGAATACGTAAGCCGCGGCAAACAGCCCGAGCAGCGCGAATTCCGTGAAGTAGGGGCGGAACAGGTTGAAACTCAGCCACGCGAACAGCGTGCCGAAGGTGCCGGGTGCCCAGGGTGCCAGGCCGCTACCACAGCCGCAGGCGAAAAAGTGTGCCGGATGGGCGAAGAGGAATTTTAGGCTGGGCGCGCGTTTCGAAGATTCAGCCAAAGTGGTCGTAGCCTCGCCGGGGAAAGTTGACCGGGTTCCGGTCCGGGTCGAAGACCGTCACTGCGCCGGCCTGGCCTTCGGCCATGCTGCCGATGCACCACAACGGGAGTTCCAGAGTGGCGGCAATTCCGGCAACAACTTGGGCCTGCGCGGGGGGCGTCGTGAAGCAGAGTTCGTAGTCGTCGCCACCGGTCAGTTGGCACTCAAGGGCGATGCGGCGCAGGTCGGCGTCGTAGCTTTCACCCTTCGGCAGATGCGGGAGTTGCACCAGTTGCACGGCCGCAGCCAGACCAGAGCGTTCGCAGATGTGGCGGAGGTCGCCAAGCAGACCGTCGGAGACGTCAATGGCTGACGAGGCGACGCCGATCAATGCCTGGCCGAGCGCGACGCGCGGGCGTGGCCTTTCCAGCGCGGCGATGCACAGGCGGCGCCATGCTTGTGGCAGATTGATCCGGTCCTGCAGTTGCGCAAGCCCGAGGCTGGCCAGGCCGGGGCGCCCGGAAATCCAGATCAGGTCGCCGGCCTGCGCACCGTCACGACGCAGGGCGGTGCCCGGTTCGCATTCGCCGAGCGCGGTGATGCAGAGATTGAGCGGTCCGCGTGTGGTGTCGCCGCCGACCACATCGACGCCATATTCGGCGGCGCAGGCGAAGAAACCGTCGGCGAACTCGGCGATCCATGGCTCGTCGACCGCCGGCAGGCTGCCCGCGAGGAGAGCCCAGCGCGGCGTGGCGCCCATCGCGGCGAGGTCGGAAAGGTTGACCGCCAGCGCCTTCCAGCCGAGATTCTTGGGGTCGGTGTCAGGCAGGAAATGCGTGCCGGCCACCAGCATGTCGGTGGTGATCGCCAGTTGCTTGCCCGGCGTCGGTTGCAGCAGGGCGCAGTCGTCGCCGGGGCCGAGGATGGCCGAAGGCGTCGGGCGCGCGAAATACTTGTCGATGAGGGCGAACTCGCCAGGCATCAACGGCCCTTTTTCTTGGCTTTCACTTCGGCCGGGCGTACGTCGGCCGCCACCTTGTCGAGTACGCCATTGACGTACTTGTGGCCGTCTGTACCACCGAAAGCCTTGGTCAGCTCGATTGCCTCGTTGATGATTACGCGGTAAGGCGTTTCCGGGTTCTGTACCAGCTCGCAGGCACCCATCAGCAGGACGCAGGCCTCAATCGGCGAAAGCTCCTTGAACGGACGGTCGATGTGGGTGGCGATCAGCGCGGCGAGCTTGTCCTGCTGACTGATGACGCCACGCAGCGTGGCGACGAAGAAGTCGTTGTCTGCCTTGGCGAAGTAATCCATCTCGGGGATTTGGGCCTCGATCGCGGCTTCGTCGGCGCCGCCGACCCGCCACTGATAAAGGCCCTGCAGAACAAATTCGCGGGCACGGCGCCGGGCCGACCTGGGCGGCGCCTTGGGTTCCTCGGCTTGCCCGGCGTCGCTGTCAAAGTCGGTCATTGGGCCAGCGCACCGTGCAGATTGGCCATCTCGACCGCCGCCTGGGCGCAGTCGCGGCCCTTTTCCAGCATGCGGACTTCAGCCTGATCGTCGGTTTCGCACGTCAGGATGCCATTGGCGATCGGGATGCCGGTATCGAGTTGCACGTCCATGATGGCACGGCAGGAATCGTTCGAGACCACTTCGAAGTGATAGGTCTCGCCGCGGATCACGGCGCCAAGGGCAACCAGCGCGTTGTAGCGGCCACTTTGCGCCATGCTCTGCAGCACGAGCGGGATTTCCAGCGCACCCGGGACGTTGGCGATCGCCATGTCGTCGTCGGCGACGCCGAGGCGCTTCAGTTCGGCAACGCAGGCGGAAAGCAGGCCCTCGCAGACCGGCAGGTTGAATCGGCTCATGACGATGCCGACCTTGAGGCCGGCGCCGCTCAGATTGTTGTCGTATTCGAAAATATTGTCGAAACGGGACATGATTCAGAGCTCCGCAGGAGAGGTGACGAAACCGGTGACTTCGAGCTCGAAGCCGGTCATGGAGGGCATGCGGCGCGGGCTGGCGAGCAGGCGCATCTTGCTGACGCCCAGGTCGCGCAGGATCTGAGCCCCGATGCCGTAGGTGCGTGGGTCCCATTTGGTCCGGATGCGTGGCGTGTTGCCGGTCAGGCGGGTGAGCAGCGCTTCGCCGTCTTCCGGGCGATGCATCAGGACGATAACCCCGTGACCATGTTTTGCGAGTGCCGCCTGTGCCTCGTCGATCGAGAATGATTGCTGCTTGCTCCCCGGGTCGAGAAAGTCGAGAACCGAGAGCGGTTCGTGGACGCGAACCAGGGTCTCGGCGTTCGCCGGAATCTCGCCCCTGACCAGCGCCAGGTGCGTGGCGCCGCTGGCGCGGTCGACGTAGGCATGGAGCATGAATTCGCCGTGGACCGTCGAAACGGGTTTGCTGGTGACGCGCTCGACCAGTGTCTCGGAGCCGGCGCGGTAGTGAATGAGGTCGGCGATGGTGCCGATCTTGAGGCCGTGATTGTGTGCAAAATCGATCAGTTCGGGAAGGCGGGCCATCGTACCGTCGTCGTTCATGATTTCGCAGATCACCGAGGACGGTTCGAGACCGGCCATGCCCGCCAGGTCGCAACCGGCTTCGGTGTGCCCGGCGCGGACGAGAACACCGCCGGGACGGGCGGTGATCGGGAAGACGTGGCCGGGCTGGACGATATCGTCGGCGGTGGATGCCTTGGCGACGGCGACCTGGATCGTGCGCGCGCGGTCGGCGGCGGAAATGCCGGTGGTGACCCCCTCGGCGGCCTCGATCGAAACGGTGAACGCCGTGCCGTACTGGGTTCTGTTGTTGCGCGCCATCTGTGCCAGGCCGAGCTTGCGGCAACGCGCTTCGGTCAGGGTCAGGCAAATCAGGCCGCGCCCATGCTTGGCCATGAAGTTGATCGCTTCTGGTGTGATGTGCTCGGCGGCCATGACGAGGTCGCCCTCGTTCTCGCGATCTTCCTCGTCGACGAGAATGACCATGCGGCCGGCTTTCAGTTCGGCGACTATTTCAGTGGTGGAGGCGATGGCTGGGTGAGGAGACATGTGATTCCGGAAACGACGAAAACGGGAAAGTATTTTCGCAGAAACAGCTCGGCAACACATGACTTTAGCGAAAGTGGCGCCGTCAGGCCCGATCGGCCGTGAGCCGATGCGCGCATCGAGGTGCAGACGATGCCGAAACGGACGGTTTCAGGTTAGCATCCTCGCCCATGCGGCACGCCCTCCTTTTTTCCGTATTCGTCATCGCTTCCTGCGGGCTGGCCTACGAACTGATCGCCGGCGCGCTGTCGTCCTACCTGCTCGGCGATTCGGTGATGCAGTTCTCGACGGTGATTGGCACCTACCTGTTCGCCATGGGGGTCGGTTCATGGCTGTCGAAATACATCACGCGCGACCTGATCGGGCGTTTCATCCAGATCGAGCTGATGGTCGGGCTACTCGGCGGCTTTTCGGCGATCGCGCTGTTCGTCGTGTTCACCTGGCTGGCGGGGCCGTTCAAGCTGGTGCTCTACCTGATGGTGTTTGGTGTCGGCGTCCTCGTTGGCCTCGAAATCCCGCTGGTGATGCGCATCCTGAAACGCGAACTGGCGTTCAAGGATCTGGTGTCGCAAGTGCTTACTTTCGATTATCTCGGTGCGCTGGCGGTGTCCATCCTCTTTCCGCTGGTTCTCGCGCCGCATCTCGGCATGGTGCGCACCGGCTTGCTGTTCGGCGTGCTCAACGTGGCGGTGGCGCTGTGGGCGCTGCACCTGTTTCGCGAGCAATTGCCGGCCCGGCGCGCGCTGGCCGTGCAAAGCTGGGCGGTGTTCGTGATGCTGGTCGCCGGTTTCGCCGGGGCAGGCCAGCTGACGACCTTCGCCGAGAGCCACCTTTACGCCGACGATATCGTCCATGCCGAAACGACGCCCTATCAGCGCATCGTCGTCACACGCTGGCGCGACGATCTACGCCTGTTCCTGAACAACAACTTGCAATTTTCGTCGCACGACGAATACCGCTATCACGAGGCGCTGGTCCATCCCGGCCTCGCCAGCCTGCCGGGGGCGAGGCGCGTGCTGGTGCTTGGCGGTGGCGATGGAATGGCGGTGCGCGAAGTCCTCAAGTATCCGAATGTCGAAACGGTGACGCTGGTCGATCTCGATCCGGCGATGACCGAACTGTTCGCGACGGCACCGCAACTGGTGGCCCTCAACGGCGGCGCGCTCAAGTCGCAGCGCGTCACTGTGATCAATGCCGATGCGTTGCAATGGCTGGAGGGGAGCAAGGAATACTTCGATTTCATCGTTGTCGATTTTCCTGATCCGGCCAATTTCGCGCTGGGCAAGCTCTATACTTCGGCCTTTTACCGCTTGCTGGAAAAGCGGCTGTCCGCGCGCGGCCTGATCGTCGTCCAGTCCACCTCGCCGCTTTATGCTCGCCAGTCGTTCTGGTGTGTCGTGACGACGCTCGAGGAAGTTGGCTTCAGGACGGCGCCATACCACGCCCTTGTCCCGTCCTTCGGCGAATGGGGCTTCATCATCGCCGGCCGCCAGGAATTCGTGCCCGTTGCCCCCCAAGGGGACTTCCTTCGGGGCGCGGTCGACCGGGAAAAAACGCGATTTTTGACGCCCGAAATCGTTCCCGACCTGTTCCGCTTCCCGGCCGACATGGCACGCGTGCCGGCCGAGGTCAATCGCCTGAACAATCAGGTGCTGGTCCGCTATTTCGAGCAGGAGTGGCGCAAGGTCATCCGCTAGCGCGCGGCCCGTGGCGAGCGTGTTACGATCACCCATTGTCCGCATTTCGGCTCGCATATTTCAAGGTTGCCTGCAATGAAGTACCTGTTGATCATCGCCATTGCCGTCGTGGTATGGCTGGCCTGGAAGAAGCGTTCGCGGCCGTCCGGGAAGGCGTCGATTCCGGCACCCCGTGAACCCGAACAGATGGTTGTCTGCGCCCACTGCGGCGTGCACCTGCCGGAGAGCGACAGCGTCAGCGAGCAGGGTCGCCATTTCTGCTCGGAAGCCCATCGCCTGGCCGCCAAATCCCCGGCGGGCCATGACTGACTGGTTGTCCGCAACCTGGGAGGCCAGCTGGCGTCCCTTCCAGTATTTCAACCTCTACCGCCTGATCCTCGCCGGTCTGGTGTTGCTGGCCACCCTGTTGCCCGAGGGCTGGGTCGCTCCGCTACATCTGAGTTACTCGCTGCCTTTCATCGTGGCGGCGCTGATTTACCTGGCAGTGGTCGCTGTCGGTTTTCTGGCATCGATCTTTTGGCAGGCACGCTTCAACTTCCAGCTGTCGCTCCAGGTGATGACCGATGTGCTGGCGATCGGGGCAGGGATGCTGATCACCGGCGGTGTCGGTGGCGGTATCGGCACCCTGATGCTGGTTTCACTGGCCACCGCCAGCCTCGTCGGGCGTGGGCGGCTGGTGCTCTTCTATGCCGCGCTGGCAACCCTGGCAACGCTGGGCGGCCAGGTTTTCGGCGTGTTCTTCCGCGACTTCGAGCCGGCCTCGATCGTTCAGGCCGGCATCCTGTCGGCCGGCTTCTTTGCAACGGCGATCCTGGCGCGCCTGCTGGGCCAGCGCCTGATGGTCAACGAGGAACTGGCACGGCAGCGCGGCATCAGCCTGGAAAACCAGAGCCGGATCAGCCAGCGGGTCATCGAGCGCATGCAGGACGGCGTTCTCGTGGTGGATAGTGCCGGGCGGGTCCAGCGCCATAACCCGATGGCTGCGGAAATGCTCGGTGGTGCCCCCGAACCGGACGCTCAGCTGGCAGATTACTGTACGCCGCTGGCCGTCGCGATGACGAACTGGCAGGGTTCTGCAGTGGCCAGTGCGGAGTTTGTCCCGAAAACGGGCGGCGAATTGCGCGCCCGCTTCGAGCAGACGACCAGCAGCGCGGGCGAGGTGCTGGTCTTTCTCGAAGATCTCGGGCGCGTCCAGGAACGCGCACAGCAATTGAAACTGGCGGCGCTTGGCCGGTTGACCGCGAGCATCGCCCACGAAATCCGCAATCCGCTGTCGGCCATCGGCCACGCCGGCGAACTGTTGCGTGAGGAGCGGCGCGGCGCCATGCAGGAGCGCCTGCTGAAGATTCTGGCGGACAACGTGGCGCGCCTGAACCGCATCGTCGCCGATATCGTCGAACTGGGCCGGCGCGACCGGATGCAGACAGAGTATCTGTCTTTGCAAGAGTATTGCGAACAGTTTGTCGACAGCTTTGCGAGTTTCCAGAACGTGGCGCCTGAGGTCATCGTCATCGAGGCGGGTGGCGAAACGGGTATCTGTTTCGATCGCACCCACCTGCACCAGATTTTGTGGAATCTGCTGGATAATGCCTGCCGTCATGGCAAGAAACTTCCCGGCAGCGTGCGCCTGCGCGCTTGTCCCGGCACGGCGGAAGGTCTGGTCGAACTGCATGTCCGTGACGATGGCGGCGGCGTGCCCGAGGCCGAACGCGAACAGATATTCGAGCCATTCTTCACCACGCATCATCTTGGTACCGGGCTCGGCCTGTTCATCGCCCGCGAGCTGTGCGAAGCCAACGGCGCCAGCCTCGATCTCGAGACCGAGGCGGAGGGCGGCCATTTCATTCTTGTTGGGAGAAGCGATACATGTCAGAAACCCGAAGCGACCGGCGCCCACGCGGCGCGTTGAGCCGCGTGCTGGTCGTCGATGACGAGCCGGATATCCGTGAACTGATCGACCTGACGCTCTCGCGCATGGGGCTGGCGGCCGCCTGCGTCGGCAGCGTTGCCGAGGCGCGGACATGCCTTGCAGATGAAGACGGTTTCCAGTTGTGCCTGACCGATATGCGCCTGCCGGATGGCGACGGGCTCGAAATTGTCCGCCACATTTCCGAAAAATACCCGCAGATGCCCGTCGCGGTGATCACTGCCTACGGCAGTACCGAAAATGCGGTGGCGGCGCTGAAAGCAGGGGCTTTCGACTATCTGGCCAAGCCGGTTGGCCTCGACCAGTTGCGCGCCTTGGTCAAATCGGCGTTGCGCGTTCCCGATGGCGCGAACCGGGACGACCCGCTACAGGCGCTGATCGGCGAATCGGCGGCAATGGAGCAGGTGCGAACGCTGATCGACAAACTGGCGCGCAGCCAGGCGCCGATCTACATCTCCGGCGAGTCCGGCAGCGGCAAGGAACTTGCTGCGCGCCTGGTGCATGCGCGCAGCGCCCGCGCCGCGGCGCCATTCGTTCCGGTCAACTGCGGCGCCATCCCGGAAAATCTGATGGAGAGCGAATTTTTCGGCCATCGCAAGGGCGCGTTTACCGGCGCCGAGAGCGATCATGAAGGATTTTTCCAGGCGGCCGGCGGCGGTACGCTCTTCCTTGACGAGGTCGCAGACCTGCCCCTTGCCATGCAGGTCAAGCTGCTGCGCGCGATCCAGGAAAAACGGGTACGCAAGGTTGGCGTCGCGACCGAAGAGCCGGTAGATGTCCGGATCATCTGCGCCACCCATCGGAACTTGCGGGAGTGCGTCGAGAAAGGCAGTTTTCGCCAGGACCTCTATTACCGCCTGAATGTGATCGAACTCCACATGCCTTCGCTGCGCGAGCGGATGGAGGATATTCCGGCGCTCGTTGCGGCCTTGCTGCAGAAGCTTTCCGGCGAAGCCGCGCCGCAGGTTTCGCCGGCGGCGATGCTGGCGCTGGCCGGTTATCCCTTCCCGGGCAATGTGCGCGAGCTGGAAAATATCCTGGAGCGGGCGACCGCGCTTTATTCCGGGTCGGCGATTGAACCCGAAGACCTGCATCTGGCGCCTGATGAAATGGGCGGCGAAAATCCAGGGCGGGGCAGTGAAACCCTGGATGACTACCTGAACCGGCTCGAGCGACAGTCGATTCTCGAAGCGCTGCAAAAGACCGAGGGCAACCGGACGGCAGCGGCGCGCCTGCTCGGCGTGACGTTCCGCTCGCTGCGCTACCGCCTGGAACGCCTGGGCATCGACTGATGCGCTGGCGCGGAGACGGCTGGCTCAAGGGCACGCGCTGGGTGCTTTCGCCCAACCAGGGCGCACGGCCGGCGGGCTGCATGGTCTCGCTGATCGTGCTGCACAGCATCAGCCTGCCGCCGGACGATTTTTCGGGCAGCTGGATTGAGCGCTTTTTCCTGAACCGGCTCGCTCCGGAGAAGCACCCTTATTTTGCGACCATCGCCGATCTGCGGGTTTCGGCCCATTTCCTGATTCGCCGCGACGGGCAGGTGATCCAGTTCGTCGGTTGCGACCGCCGCGCCTGGCATGCTGGCCAATCGGCCTGGCGGGGCCGGGAAAACTGCAATGACTATTCGGTTGGCATCGAGCTCGAGGGCAGCGACCTGCAGCCCTACGATGCGCTGCAATATGCCGCACTCTGGAAGTTGATCGACGCGCTACGGGGGCGCTATCCGGTCACCGCGATTGCCGGCCATTGCCATATCGCGCCGGGACGCAAAACTGATCCTGGGCCGTTCTTCGACTGGCTGGCGTTAGGCAGTCGCTATCCGGCCCTAAGCCCGGCTGGCAAAGTAGCCGCCTAGGCGTTCCACCGCTTCCGCCAGGCGCTCGACGTTCGTCGTGTAGGCGAAACGGATGTGTTTTTCCGGTGCGTTGGCGCCGAAATCAAGGCCTGGCGTTACCGCGACACCGACCTTTTCCAGCAGGTCGCGGGCCAGCGTGAAGCTGTCGTCGGCCAGCGCCGAACAATCACAATACAGATAGAAAGCGCCTTCCGGCCGGGCGGTGACGCGAAAGCCGATGGCTTCCAGGGCCGGGGCCAAGAAATCGCGACGGCGGCGGAATTCGCCGCGCCGGCTTTCGAGGATGGCGATCGTTTCTGGCCGGAATGCGGCGAGCGCGCCATGCTGGGCCGGGGTGGACGGGCAGAGCGTCAGATTCTGCGCCAGTTTTTCGATATCGCGTACGTAGGCTTCGGGGACGACCATCCAGCCGAGGCGCCAGCCGGTCATCTGGAAGTATTTCGAGAAGCTGTTGATGACCCAGATATCGTCGCCGGTGGCGCAGGCCGATGGCGCATCGATCTCATACGTCAGCCCGTGGTAAATCTCGTCGACCAGAAAATGGCCGTTTCTTTCGCGGCAGAACCCGGCGAGTGCGCCTATCTCGGGCTGGTTCAGCAGGGTGCCCGTCGGATTGGCCGGCGAGGCGACGAGCAGGCCGGAGGTTCTCGCGTTCCAGTGCTTGTGCAGTAGCTCAGGCGTCGGTTGAAAGTTGGTTTCAGCCCCGACCGGGATGGG
>Ga0116153_10001830_pt1 | contig 18291 bp, 14 predicted proteins | sample AD_UKC028_MetaG_FD_89896 | JGI IMG/M metagenome (GOLD analysis project Ga0116153, IMG submission 89896) | Active sludge microbial communities of municipal wastewater-treating anaerobic digesters from USA - AD_UKC028_MetaG | ecosystem: Engineered > Bioreactor > Anaerobic > Digestate | place: USA...
AAACTCCGCTATCGCGGCACGGTCGTGTCCACTAAGAAGAAGCTCACTCAGTCCAGGCCAAAGCGATTGAAATGAGTAGGTTACGTGCGAAATCGCTATGTCTTTAAAAAGGAACTTCCGTTACAACAACGGCTTCATTTTTAAGGAGTCTCCAATGATTGTCGAGAAAATCGACTTGTTGTCCATGAACTTTGGACTTCATCAGACGGCCAGGAATCAGGCGGCATTCTGGTGGGCATCTCAACGGGAGGAAGACTGCAAATGAAGTTCCATCCACGAGAGCATCGCATTCCACATTTCCGCCGTATAAACATGGCCGATCCCCGGAAAAACCTTGTTCTGGAACTGATCCTCCCTGCCGAAAAGGCGATAGGCCGGTTTGACCGCGGATTCAATCTTGCGAATGCCGGAGACTGGCGAGCCATGGTCCTGATCTCCCGTCATCAACAAGAGGGGACGGGGGGCAATCAGGGCGAGAACCGCCTCGGTGTCAAAGCGGCTCAGCAAACCGGGCACAAAATAATAGATCCCATGCGCCGATAAAGATTCACTTGCGATCAAGTCCTGATAGCGTGTCAAGCAAGCCACGGCCACTCCCGTGCGCAACCGGTCATCCAGCGCCATTAACCACCAGGCGCGTGTGGCGCCCATACTGATGCCGGTGACTCCCATGCGGCTGCGATCCACCTCGGGCCTGGACGCCAGATAATCCAAAGCCATGAGATCATCCCGAAGCATCATGCCCCAGAGGGTGCGCCCATACCATAGGTTGAATTTGCTCGTTGACATCTCTTCGGTCCCGCCTTTTTCACCCGGACCACCCGGTCCTTGGCCGCTCCGCTCGCCAAAACAGTAGGCATCGATTGCCAAAACAACATAACCGCGGCGCGCCAGAGCCGGCCCAGGTTCCTCCGGGGTGTGTGCCCGTTGGAAGATCTCCTCCTTCCCAATGGCATATTCGCCCCCGTGCCAATGGCAGTAGAGGATGGCTGGATGCGGAAGGGGACCTGACTTCGGCAGAAGGAGGTAACCCGGCACTTTGGCCCCCGCGGCGTTATCGAATTCCAGCTTTTCCACCCGGTAATCCGGTTGTTCTCGACGGGATACCATCCGGACATCGGGTAGAGACGGCCGGGGCGGGAGGTTGCCGAGCAGGGCCTGCAATTGCTTGCGGATCTGATCGCGTTGCTGCTTCCACATCGCGGAATCGTTGGGGATCTCAAGGGCCGGCGTCGCCGGGACGGCTTTCAACCAGCGCTTACCTTGATTGTCATTTGGCTCATCCATGCCCTCCAGTGTTCCCAGAGAGCTCACAACAATCAAAACGAAAACAATGCATGGCCTGCTTGTCATACATTCTATGGTATCAGAATATTATCCCTCGCGCACCCCCGGATTTCCCAGGCCGGAAAGGATCGAGGATTGACGACCGGAACCTCGACCGTCAAGATGCCCGCCCTGTCGATGCAACAAGACGTTTACCGGGCCAGTTTATGGATGGATTGAGCGTTCATCGTCCGCGGAATGTGGACTGGAAACGCGCTGCCGGACTCTTGTATGGCGATTGGGGAACGAGCAAGGCGTATGTCATCGGGTTGGCCTTTGCCGCCGCCGCCTATTCCTCCCTGCCGATCATCATTTCGGTGAGCATCCTGACCGCGATGGTCGGGTTCAATTACATCCTCATTTGCAGGAGTTTTCCCGATGGCGGAGGCGTTTATTCCGCGGCGCGCAGCCAGAGCCGGCTACTCGCGGTGATGGGGGCGCTGCTTTTGGTGGCCAACTTCACTGTCACTGCCGCGCTCAGCGGATGGGCGGCGATGCGCTATTTCGGTGTGCCGCAGGTTTATACCGCGGTGGCGACCATTTTCCTGATCTTTCTGGTCGGGATACTGAACTACTTCGGGCCCAAACACGGAGGCAGCTTGGCGGTCACCTTGGCTTTGCCCATGGTCATCCTGGTTTTCCTCCTGATTGCGCTGAGCATTCCGCATCTGACTTTGGACCATCTGCAAGCTTCCCGGACCGGCTTCAAAGTCCACTGGCTCGCCTTCATCAATGTCATCCTGGCCTTAAGCGGTGTCGAAGCGATCGCAAACCTGACCGGAGTGATGAAGCTTGATCCCGGCGCTTCCCCGGATGAACCCCGGGTTGGAAAAACCGCGCGCTGGGCCATTTTGCCGGTCGCCCTCGAGGTGGTCTTGGGAACGGTGTTCCTCGGCTGGGCGATGCTTTCGGTCTCTCCGTCCCTCGCTGAATCCTTGCATGAACGAACCGATGATATGATTCGGTTTCTTGGCGAACATTACGGGGGACTGCTCCTGGGACATGCGGCAGGACGCGGCTTCGGGGTGATCATCGGCCTCGTGGTCGGTTTGCTCCTGCTCAGCGCCGTCAATACCGCCATTTCAGCCCTCATCGGTTTGCTCTACATGATGGCGCGCGATGGCGAGTTTCCTCGGTCCTTCATCCGGCTCAACTCCCATGGCGTTCCCTGGCTTCCCATGATTCTGGCCGTGGCTATCCCGATTGGCGTCGTCATCGCCTCTCCCAACCTCGAGTCATTGGCCGATCTTTATGCCATCGGAGTCGTCGGCGCCATCACCGTCAATCTCGGCGCCTGTTTCTTCAACCGAAACCTCCCCCTCAAGTGGTACGAACGCGCCCTGATGGGGTTGACCTTTGTCATTTTGTTCGGTGTGGAACTCACGATCGCGTATGTCAAACACCACGCCTTATTCTTCGCCATGTGCGTCGTGGGAGGGGGCTTGTCGTTGCGAGCCTACGCCCAGAGACGCGCAGGCCTCCAAACCCTCACCGTCCGCAAAGAAGTGGCTGAAGTCCTCTCCCCTGACGCCTTCAAAGACTTCAAAATCAACCTGAACCCCGGTCAGTCCATTCTGGTTGCGGCTCGGGGAGTCACTCCGGTGCTGTCCTTCGCCATCGAGGAAGCGCGTCTCAGGCAGGGGATGTTATATGTCCTTTACGTCAAAGAACTTGCCGTGAGTCTTCCTGGAAGGATTGAGACCTCCCAGCGACCCCGTTGGCAGGACGATCCGCAGGCCTCGAGAATCATGTACCGGATGGTCGAACTTGGCCGTCAGAACGGCGTGTCGGTCATCCCCCTCTACCTGGTCAGCGAAAATCCCGCCGCCAGCATTCTTGACCTGGCCGCCACCTTGGGCGTCGATATCCTCATGCTCGGCGCCCCCCACCGTCGCACCCTGGCTGCCATTTTGAAAGGCAACGTGGTGATGTCTGTCGCCCGGAACCTCCCCGATAACATCCAATTGGTCATCCATGGATAACCGGCCTGGTTCCTGTCATGATCCGCGCAAATTTGCCCATTGACGGCGGATGGTCTTCTGGGGGATTTTAAAAACCAACTTATGCCAAGAATAGAACGTGCTCTGCTATCCGTTTCGGACAAGTCAGGCCTGATCCCATTTGCCCAGGTTCTGGTGTCGGCCGGGATTGAATTAATATCCACCGGCGGCACCGCGCTGGCCCTTCGCAGCCATGGTCTGCCCGTGATTGATCTGAGCGATTATACCGGATTCCCTGAAATGCTCGATGGACGGGTCAAAACCCTGCATCCTCGCGTGCACGGCGGCTTGTTGTTTCTTCGAGGCAGTCCCGCCCATCAAGAAACTGTCCAAAAGCATGGCATCGAACCGATCGACCTGGTCGTGGTCAACCTTTATCCCTTCGAACAAACGGTGGCCAAACCGCAGTCCACATTGCATGATGCCATCGAGAACATTGACATCGGCGGACCCTCCATGCTCCGAAGCGCGGCAAAGAACCACGAGTCGGTCACTGTGGTCATGGATCCGGGGGATTACGCCGAGGTGGCCGAACAGATTCGTTCCCAGGGCAACACCACCCTCGAACTGCGGCGGAAACTGGCCGCGCGCGTTTTTGCGCGCACGTCGGCCTATGATGCCATCATTGCGGCTCATTTGATTAAAGTGTTTGGCACGTCCGGGTCTCCCGCGCCGGCCGCCACTCCGCCCCGTCGGCCCCAGGAGAAACCGGCATCCGACTTCCCCCCCAACCTCACGCTCAACGTGCCTCAGGTCCAGGCGTTGCGCTACGGCGAGAATCCTCACCAGGCCGCCGCCCTTTACGGACATTTCAACGACTATTTCCGCCAGTTGCACGGCAAGGAACTTTCCTACAACAATATTCTGGATCTGACCGCCGCCGCCAGTCTCATCGCCGAGTTCCTGGGCGGCCCGCCCACCCTCGCCATTCTCAAGCATACCAACCCCTGCGGAGTCGGGCAGGGGAGCGATCTGCGCGATGCGTGGGACAAGGCCTTTGCCACCGATCAAAAGGCCCCTTTTGGCGGCATCATCGCCGTAAACGAAACCTTGAACCTCGCTTGTGCCGAAGCCATATCCGAGATCTTCAGCGAGGTCATCGTGGCTCCGGATTTCGCGCCCGAGGCCCTGGAACTCTTGCAGCGCAAGAAGAATCTTCGGCTGCTTCAGCTCCTCCAGAATCCCCAAAGCGCCATGCCCTGGGATATTCGAGGCGTCGGCGCCGATTCATTCCTGATGCAGGAACGGGACCAACGCGAATTGACTGAGGCCGATATCAAAGTTGTCTCCCAACGCCAGCCCACCGTCCTCGAGCTCCAGGCCATGATGTTCGGATGGAGGATTGTCAAGCACGTGAAGTCGAACGCCATTATTTATGTCAGCGCGGATCGCACCCTCGGCATCGGCGCGGGCCAGATGAGCCGCGTGGATGCTAGCCGGATCGCCGCCTGGAAGGCCGGCGAGGCCGGGCTCTCCCTCAAAGGCAGCGTCCTCTGCAGCGACGCTTTCTTCCCCTTTGCCGACGGCCTGGTTGCCGCCGCCGAAGCCGGCGCCACCGCCGCCATCGAACCCGGCGGTTCCGTCCGCGATCCCGAAGTGATCGCCGCCGCCAATGAACGAGGCATGGCCCTCGTGTTTACCGGAATCCGGCATTTTCGGCACTAGTCGAATCCGAATGGCCCGACCCGCCGCTAAAAGCCCGACCAGGATCTCAGCACGTGCGCACGGTAAAAGTATCATTGGGATCACGGAGCTATCGCATTCGAATCGGCGATGACCTGCTCGATGTCCTGGGCCGCGAATGTTCCCGGCTTGATCTGGGAAAACGATGCGCCGTCATTACGGATACCCGTGTCGCCCCGCACTACGCCGACCGCATCCTTCGCGCCCTCGGCGCACAGGATTTCCATCCTCGCCTCATCGTCATCCCGGCGGGAGAATCCTCGAAAAGCCTCCCGGTTGTTGATCGCTGTTACCAGGAACTGTCGGACCACCGGCTGGATCGCCAGTCCTTCGTCGTCGCCCTTGGGGGCGGAGTCGTGGGCGACTTGGCCGGCTTCGTCGCCGCCACCTATCTCCGAGGCATCGGTTTTGTTCAGGTCCCCACCACCTTGCTGGCCCAAGTCGACAGCTCCGTCGGCGGCAAAGTCGGTATCAACCTTCGATCCGCAAAAAATCTCGTCGGCGCCTTTCACCAGCCTAAACTTGTTCTGACCGACCTGCGTGTCCTGGACACACTTCCCCCGCGCGAGTTCCGTTCCGGCCTGGCCGAGGTCATCAAATACGGCGTGATTTGGGATCCCGCCCTTTTCAGACTCTTGGAACGGAGCATGGGAAAAATCCTGTCGCGCGACAGAGCCGTTCTGGCAAGAGTCATCGCCCGCTGCTGTGACATCAAAGCCGAGGTCGTCACCCAAGATGAACAGGAAGGCGGCCTTCGGGCCATCCTGAATTTCGGTCACACCATCGGCCATGGCATCGAAGCGCTCGCCGGCTACGGGCGCTATCTTCATGGGGAAGCGGTCGCTATCGGCATGGTCGCCGCCTGCCGGCTGTCCCATGCCCTCACCGGCTTGAGCCGGGACGAAGGCGCGCGGATTGTCAATCTCCTCAAACAGGCCGGTCTGCCCGTCAGCGTCCAACTGACCCATCCCCGCAGAACCCGCCTGTTCGAGATCTTGTCCCTCGATAAGAAGACCAGCGGAGGCCGCCCCCGTTTCGTGTTGGCCCACAGAATTGGCCATGTGCTCCATGGACAAGAGGTCCCGCCGCAGTCTATCGCCGACACCCTCGCCTCACTCTCGGGATCAGAATTCAACTCATTAGCCACACCCTCACGGCCACGATCACGTCAACAGCCCTGTCCCCCGGCTGGAAAGGAAAACGATGTCCAACGTGAATGAACTGATCGTGCGCGAGTTCTTCGAATTGAAAGGCTTCTTTGTCCGACAGCCCTGCAAGCACGTCGCCACATCCCGACGCGATGAGGAGGAAATCGATTTGCTCGTCGCCAACCCCCGTCCTCAAACCGCGACGACGCCTCTCCCATTCGTTTTGGCCCCCCATGACCTGGCTTGCATCCCCCACGCCCTCATCACCATCAAAGGCTGGCATTCCGAAACCTTCAGCGTGGCTTTCATGTCCTATGAGCCCGATTTGTTCCGGTTTATGGAAGAAGGCCCCCTGAATCAGGCCTCGCGGTCTTTTGAACCCGGCTCACGCCTTGTCCGTCTCCTGGTCATCTCCTCCCTTCCGCAAACCGATGACCTCCGCCAACAAAGCCTCCAGTTCCTCCGAGACAAAGGCATCGATGGCGTTCTCCTTTTCAGTGACATCCTCGCTGAATTAATCGATCAAACCGAGGAAAGACGGAATTACCAGAAATCAGATCTCCTGCAGCTCATCCGGCTCCTTAAACATTATCGTTTCTTTCGTGAGCCTCAGCTGGAGCTGTTTCGATCCCGGCGCCGTTCGCCCCGTCAGCGCCAAACTCGTAAATCTCAAACCTCTCCGTCTGCCCCCACCGGAGAAGACCCCGTCGCCACACCATGATGCTTGTCATCGATAACTACGATTCCTTCACCTATAATCTCGTCCAATACCTGGGCGAAATGCAGGTGCCCCTCAAGGTCTGCCGCAATAACGAGATCACTCTCTCCCAAATCGAACAGCTCCATCCCGACCAGATCCTGATCTCCCCCGGCCCTTGCTCGCCACGCGAAGCCGGCCTCTCCAACAATATCATCCGCACCTTCGGCGCTCGAATCCCCCTGCTGGGCGTCTGCCTGGGACACCAGTGCATCGGCCATTCCTTCGGCGCCCGTGTCGTGGTGAACTATCGCATGATGCACGGCAAAACATCTCCCATCCTCCACAACCAACAGGAGCTCTTTGCCGATATCCCCAGCCCTTTCCACGCCATCCGCTACCACTCGCTCGTCATCCAACGCGAGTCCCTCCCTGACTGCCTCGATGTCACCGCCGAAACCGCCGAAGGCGAAATCATGGGTGTCCGGCATAAATCCCTCCCCATCTGGGGAGTTCAGTTCCACCCCGAAAGCATCCTGACCGAACACGGCCGCGACTTGCTCCGCAATTTTCTCGCCCTGTCGAAGATAGCGAAATCAAGAACTGCCCCCCCCCGGACGGTAGGCTGAAAAACAGTAAACAGGTCTGAGGCTCGCTAGGCAAACTCCGCCGCCCGTGTGTCGAATTCCCGCTGCAGCTTGTTGCACATCAGATCGCAGAGCTCAAACACACAACTGTCCGCAATCGAATAAAATACGTTCGCCCCTTCCCGCCGCCGCCCGACCATTACCGCTTCAAGTAGCAAGGCCAGGTGTTTCGATACGTTCGCCTGGCTGATCCCCGTCGCAGCCACCAACTGGCTCACATTCATCTCGCCCCCCTGAAGCGCATGCAAAATCCGCAGACGCGAAGGATCCGATAAAACCTTGAACCGGTTCGCAATGATCTGAAACGCGGTATCCGAAAAGACCTTGTGGGTTTTCTTGTTCATGCTGCTATTCTCACCGCCCGCCTCGCTTACGCCCCCCCCTCAATGGCAGAGAGGCTCCTGCGCTCGGCTTATTCGTATATGAGATAATGAACATAACACCAACCCGCCTCGCCTTGACAAGGCCGAAATCCGCTTCTGTCAATAGATTAATTATTATTAATGATCGACGTTAGAAACGTTTACTTTTGTGCGGCTGTCGGGTTCAATGGGACGGCATCAATAGATTGGATATCTTGGGGTTGCATAGCCCCGCGGGTCGGATCAAAATCCCGGCTCCGAAGAATCAATCACTTTTCAGTTTACGAACAGGTTGATGTGTGTTTTAGTGAATTCGGTTTGTCGATCGGATGCAATCACGCATCCATAATCTGGAGGTCCTATGATAATGAAGCGGTGGCTTTTTGTCGTTTTGATGATCCATATCGGCGTGGGGATCGCCGACGCCAGGGGACAGTCGGCTCGGAGGGTTTGGGTGAGTTTGGATGGGGTATCCAAGGAGGGCACGCCGATTCAAGCCGAGGTGTTGGACACCAATCCGAAGGAAACGCAGGTTCACTTGAAAGTGCCGGGGGTTTGGCGCAGCACCGAAACCTACGGAGGAAGGACCTTCACACGACTGTGGCTCCCGGAGGTTCAACTGGCAGGCAAGGGCATTCCGTTACGCCAGGGGGAGCGCGGATGGTATGATTTTCCCGAAGAGACGGGGTATCCTCCGCTGCCATTGGAGCGATATCAGAAAGGTTTAGAGACGGGGGTGCCCAGGCCGGTGTTTCCGGAATCGGCGGTCGGCAAGCAACCCCGCACGTTGAAGGAGATGATGGAATTGGGGATTGATCCAGCCGGGGCGCGTCCTGGCATACCGGCTTTGCGTGGATTCATGGCGGTCTCTCGAAACACAAGCGTCAAGGAGTTGATTTTGGAGCGGGCCAAGCAAGTCACCCAGCCTCTGGCATTGGGGGCGCCCTTGATTCCGGCCGGCTATGAAGGCTCGGACCAGTTTCGTCCTCCCGAGGACGGATACACACCGCCCGAACTGGTGGACGAGGAGTTCTACGGGCAATTCGAGGGTTCATACTGGGGCGCCGAGGCGACTTTTTCCGAGATCTCAGGTTTTGGTTCTTTTGCTGTGTCCGAGCTGCGGGTGCCTTTGGTGGAGTATGTCAATGCCAAGGAGGTGCGGATTGTGATCGATGTGGTACTGCTGCTGAAGCACCTGCAGGGAGTGGAGGATTTTGACTGCCCGATTTCCTGGGACAGCTGGATCTATAATTTGCCATTTATCAACGGTCAGGCGCTGCGGGAATCTCTGACCGCCAAGGGACTGCGGATTGAGGCGTCCCGAAGCGCGCATTATCTGATTCTGACACCCCGCGATTACCGCGATGAGTTGGATGAGTTCGCGCTCTGGAAGCAGAGCAAGGGTTTGAACGTGGATTTCGCCTACGTGGGCGCCGCCGCCGGGGACGATGTCTTGGCGGACCGGAATCAGATCGATGGTTATATCGAGAAATATTTTCAGGAACATTACTGTCACGGGGTTTATGTGCTATTGGTGGGTGACGTCGAGGCGTTGCCCGCGGGCCGGAGCACGCGGGTGACCGGCAACCCGGACGGGGCGGATGGGGACTCCGATCATGTATATGAAGTTCTGGGCAACGATCGGTTTCCGAGTCTGTATGTGGGACGCTTATCGGTGGATTCGGCAGAGGACCTGAAGGCGCAGTTGGAGAAGATCCTGCGCTATGAGAAATCGCCTGCGGTGGGCTCGTGGCCGAGCCAGGTCACCCTGGCTGCGAACAGCCAAAACAACGATGACAGTTACGGGGTCAGCCCGTCGTTTCCTTCGAAATATGCGCAGGCGGTGAACGAGATCGCCGGTTATGGCGGGTATGATTCGCCGCCGGCATTCCAGGTCTTGCACGCGGGGGCGGCGACCGCCACTGCGACCCGCGCGATCAACCAGGATGTCGTGGATGCGATCAATCGGGGACGCGGCCAGGTTCTTTATCGGGGCCACGGAGGGGGTAGCGCGTGGCTTTCGGGCTGGGATGGATCCAGCACAACCGGGGCCAGTTTCACCTCTTCAACCCATCTGCCCATGCTCAAGAATCCGGCATTCCCGATTGTGTTCAGCATTGCCTGCCAGAACGCGCGTCTGCGCCTGAGCGATAGCATTGCGGAGGAATGGATGTCATTGCCGAATGCGGGTGCGGTTGCACATTATGGAGCCAGTGTGAATTCCAAGACCGGCGAGAACCACGAGCGGGCCAAAGGAATTTACCGGGCCATTTATGAAAGCGGCTTTACGCGACTGGCCCCGGCGCTAGCGGAAGCGGAGCGCATTTCTCACAGTGTCACGGGTGGAGGCTCCAGCTGGGATAACAACACGTTCTGCTACCTGTTGCTGGGCGATCCCGAACTCACTATTCGCCGAAAATCCGTGGTGGGCGAGTTCCACCTCCAGGCGAATTTGCGTTCCCTGAAGCTCGATTCGGCGGTGGATGTGATTGATTCCGCGGGGAAACCGGTCAGCCTGGCTTTGGTCAACGCCACCCTCGAGGATGGATCGAGGCGAAACGGTTTCACCGGAGCCTCGGGCCAGCTCGTGATTGCCGGCGTCAGCCCCGACAAAATCGTGCAGCTCGATATTTCGGCGGACGGTTACCGCCCGGAGACCGTCAACACGCAGCCGGAACGGCCGGTATGGGTCAGCCTGGACGGCCAATCGCAGCCGGGCGCTCCCATCCGGACCGAGATTGTGTCCACAACACCCCAGGAGACAAAATTGCAGCTGACGATTCCGGGCTACTGGCTGCGCAACGTGACCTATGGCGGCGAGCTTTTCACCCGCATCGAACTGCCCGCCGCCCAGCTCCAGGGCAAAGGCATACCCGTCCAGCTCGGCGAGCGCGGCTGGTATGATTTTCCGGCGGAGACCGGCTACCCGCCGATGAACTCGGAGCGATATCGCCGGGCCTTTGAAGTTGGCGTTCGCAAGCCGATCTTTCCAGCGTCTGCCATCGGAATGATGGCGCCATCGACAGGCAAGGAGATGGAGATGCTCGGCATCGATCCGGCCGGCGCGCGTCCCGGGATCCCCATGCTCCGGGGGTATCTTGCGGTTTCCCGAAAGAACCGCGCGGAAGATATCGTCTTGAAGAATGTGGAAACGTCGACAAAGACCATCGACCTGAACGCGCCCCTGGCTCCGGCGGGATACGAAGGAGAAGACCAGATCACGCTTCCTCCGATTATTCCTCCGATTGTTGATCTTGTTCCGGGCTATAATCCACCCGAGCTGATTGACGAGGAGTTCTACGGTCAGTTCCAGGGCTCGTATGCGGGCACGGAACCGCCGCTATCGGAAATCAGCGGTTTCGGGCCGTTCGGCACGGTCCAGGTGCGGATTCCGCTGGTGGAGTATCTTTCCCCAACTCAGATCCGTGTGGCTGCTTCTGTGGTTCTTTATGCTTCGCATTTACAGGGGGTCGAGGACTTCACTTGCCCGATTTCCTGGGACAGCTGGATGTTCAATCTGCCCTTCATCAACGGGGAAGCCCTTCGCGAGTCGCTGACCGCCAAGGGCCTTCGGATCGAGGCCTCGCGGAGCGCTCATTACCTGATCCTCACGCCGTTCGATTATCGCGATGAACTCCAGGAGTTTGCGCTGTGGAAACAGCACAAGGGTTTGACGGTCGATTTTGTTTATGTCGGAACGGGGGGCGGCGATTCGCTGGCCGCCGATCGCAACGCCATCGACAGTTACATTGAGTCTTACTTCAAGGAGCATTACTGCAATGGCGTTTATGTTTTGCTTGTGGGCGATGTCAATACCATCCCCGCAGGGCGCTCTTCGCGGGTGATCGCCAATCCCGATGGCGCTGATGCCGATTCCGACCACGTCTATGAGGTCCTCGGTTCCGACAGGTTCCCCAGCATGTATGTGGGGCGGTTGTCGGTGAATTCCGCGAATGACCTCAAGAATCAACTGGCCAAGATTCTGTCCTATGAACGCTCGCCGGTTCCGGGGAATTGGCCGCGCCGGGCGACGCTGGCGGCCAACAGTCAAAATGACGACGACAGCATGGGCGTCAGTTCCTCGTTTCCGTCGAAGTATGCCAAGGCCGTTAACGAAGCGGCCGGTTATGGCGGTTATTCGGATCCGCCGACTTTCCAGGTGCTGCATGCCGGCGCCGCCTCGGCCGCCGCGACACGGGCGGTCAATCAGGATGTGATTAATGCGATCCATAACGGACGCGGCCAGGTGCTTTACCGCGGTCATGGAGGCGGCAACTCCTGGCTCTCCGGCTGGGATGGTTCCAGCTCGTATGGCACAAGCTTCAGCGATGCCGCGCATGTGTCGCAGTTGACGAATAACGCTTATCCGATTGTTTATTCCATCGCCTGCCAGAACGCGCGTTTGCGGCTGAGCGATTGCATTGCCGAGGCCTGGATGAGCCGGGTGAACGGGGGCGCCGCCGCCCACTGGGGCGCCAGCGTCAATTCATACACCAGTGAAAACCATGAGCGCGCCAAAGGCATCTTCCGGGCCCTCTATGAAAGCGGATACAACCATCTGGGACCCGCTTTGGCCGAGGCGGAGCGTATTTCCTACAGCACAACCGGCGGCGGAGACGGTTGGGATAACAACACCTTCTGTTATCTGCTGCTCGGAGATCCAGAAATGTCGGTTCGCCGCGAGTTTATTGCCGGCAACCTGCGCCTTTCGAGTGAGGTGCTGGCCGCCAATCTGGGCGCTCTGATTAAAGTCCAGAATAACGCCGGTACCCTGGTTCCCGGCGCATTGGTCAGCGTGGATCTCGTCAATGGAATCCGCACCAACGGATTTACCGGCGAACAAGGCGAGCTCGTGTTGGCGGGGATCAATCCGGATGTCATCCGGGGATTGGCTTTGTTTGCCGACGGTTATCCCGCGGAGATTCTGGGATCATCGATCAACGATCGGCTCCGGCTGTCCGCAATCGGTTTCAACCGGCTGGGACAGTTCCAGTTGCGGCTGGAAGGCCCCACGGGCACTTACGAAATTCAGGCATCATCCGACTTGGCAAAGTGGCAATCGATTGGGACCGTTGTCATCAAGGCTGAGCCGGTCGATTTCCTTGATCAACGGCTCTTGATATCGGCGGAACGCGCCCGATTCTATCGCGCGGTTGGCCGTCCATAGACCAAGCTTCATGGCGTTGCGTCACTCCTGTTGCGGTCTGGCATCGTCGACAGGAGTGATTTTTGTACGGGCGATGGTTTGAATCCGCCCTTCAAATCGTTTTGCCACCTCGGGATGGACTCCAGTCTGGAAAACCATTAAGTTGATGACCCGTATGAACCATGGCGACGCATCGCATGAGCTATCTCCGGATACACGGCAGACGAATCGCGTTGCCCAGTATACGGGCGAAGTGGTGTATGTTTACGCCTTTGACGTTGCTTATGAGATCAAGCGTCTGCCGGTTCGAGAGTTGATGGGCCAGCCTCTGGCCCAGTTTTCAGTCGATGCCTCGAAGCGCGCGCCCCGGCAGTTGTTCTTTTACCGTCCGCAAATGGTTCGCCTGCCGCCGCTGGAGAGAATTGGCCCGCATGGTCCTGTGCGGGTTCAGCGCGTGGTTAAGCTGCTGCCGGTGGGAGCCGTCAGCATTACGGTGAGGGTGCCCTTTCGGGTGGAGCGCATCGAGGATCTTGTCGTCTACCATGACCTCCAATTCACCAACGGCGCCTTGTATGAAGAGGTGCGTCAACTGGCGGACGAAGTCCGATTGGAGCTCGCCCCCTATTGCGTTCGGCCCAAAACGCAACTGGTCGATGAGGAGGCTTACACAGTGTTCTGCATCGAGTCCCCTTTAATTGCCATGGATGGCCGGCAGTTGGGCAGCGAAAGCTGGCACCAAGCGTATCGGCGCGAGATCGCGGCTTTGCTCACCCAGGAGACCGAAGGCGACCGCCTCTCGAATCAGGAGGCCTTCGAGAACACGGGCCGCTACCTGAGTTACTACCAGCACGATCTGGTGGTCCTGGACTGGGATGCGGCACTGATCGTCGATGAGCGTCGCAACTTCGATGAGGTGCTTTATATCATGGAACTGGCCAACCTCCAGCTTGCCGAACTGGAGGCTTACGATCGGATTCTGGACGACGCGTTGGACCGCTGCTATCGAGATGTCGGAATGCAGGCCCTGCGCAGCCGGGCCAACGTGTTGCGCGAACTCCGGGAAATCCGCGTCGATTTTGCCCGGCTCAGCGACGAGCTCTCCAATATCTCCAAGTTTTTCGGGGATTGGCACCTGGCCCGGATTTACGAGAACATCTCGGCAAGATTCCATCTCCCGGACTGGCACAAAGCCCTGGACGGCAAACTGAAAACCCTCGACGACCTCTACCAGATGCTGCAGCAGGATCGCGTCAACCGTTGGATGGTTATCCTGGAAATGACCATTGTCCTGCTTTTCATCCTCGACTTGATTATCCTGGTGTGGGCCGAGCATTATTGAAAAAGGAAAGTATGCTGCTTGAATTACGCGATCCCATTGAGTGCGAGTTCGATTTGCTGGCTTTGGGTGAAATTATGCTGAGATTGGATCCCGGCGCTGGGCGGATTCGGTGCGCGCGGGAGTTCACGGTATGGGAAGGGGGAGGGGAGTATAATGTGGCCCGCGGACTGCGGCGTTGTTTTGGCCTCAAGACGGCCGTATGCACTGCTTTGGCCGATAATGAAGTGGGCCGGTTGATCGAGGATTTCATCTTGCAGGGAGGCGTGGACACGAAATTCATTCGGTGGGTTCCCTACGACGGTGTGGGACGCCAGGCGCGAAACGGATTAAACTTCACCGAGCGCGGCTTCGGAGTCCGCGGGGCGGTCGGAGTGTCAGATCGCGGGCATACCGCCGCTTCCCAGTTGCGTCCTGGTGATTTTGACTGGGATCGCATCTTTGCGCGGACCGGGGTGCGCTGGCTGCATACCGGCGGCATTTTCGCGGCCCTCAGTGAAACGACGCCGCTCCTGGTCCTTGAAGCCGTCCGCAAAGCCAAAGAGCACGGAGTGGCGGTTTCCTATGATTTGAATTACCGGCCGTCCCTCTGGAAAAGCATCGGGGGACAAGATCGCGCCCGGGAGATCAACCGCGAAATCGCCCGTCACATCGATGTCATGATTGGCAACGAGGAGGACTTCATGGCCTGTTTGGGATTTCAGGTGGAAGGCGTCGATGAAAACCTCACCGCTCTGGATCCGACCGCGTTCAAGAAGATGATCACGCAGGCCGTTCGGGAATACCCCAACTTCAAGGTTGTGGCCACCACCTTGCGGGCCGTGAAAAGCGCCAATCGGAACGACTGGGGGGCGATCTGTTGGGCTGGCGGCCAGTTTTATGACGCGACATCCCGCCCCAACCTCGAGATCTTCGATCGCGTCGGGGGCGGCGATAGTTTTGCCTCGGGACTGATCTATGGACTGATGGCCTTCGAGGATCCTCAGAAGGCCGTCGAGTATGGGGCCGCCCACGGAGCGTTGGCGATGACCACGCCGGGGGATACCTCGATGGCGACGTTGCGCGAAGTGGAAAACCTGATCCGAGGAAAAGGCGCCCGCGTGCAGCGATGAATTTCGGCACGCGCTGGCCAATGAATGATTTATGAAAAGACTCCTGTTATTCAGCTTGGTGATGATACCCGTTTTGGCTTCCCAGGGCGCCGCACGCGAACCCCTGGCCTTGTGGCCGGATGGCGCCCCTGGAGCCTTGGGGATCAGCACCAATGATGTGCCCACCCTTACCCCGTATCTGCCTGAGCCCGACAAAGCCACGGGATCAGCCATCGTAATCTGCCCGGGAGGAGGATACGCTCATCTGGCCAAACACGAAGGAGAAGGATACGCCCTTTGGCTTAGTGAACAGGGCATTGCCGGTTTTGTATTGAAATACCGCCTCGGATCCCATGGTTACCGGCATCCCGCCATGATGCAGGATGCCGCCCGCGCCATAAGACTGGTTCGCTATAAAGCCGCAGACTGGAAAATCAACCCTCAGAAGATCGGGATCATGGGCTCTTCAGCCGGGGGCCATCTCGCAGCCACCCTGGTCACCCATTTTGATCAGGGAGATGCCACAGCCCAAGATCCGGTCGATCGCCAGAGCAGTCGCCCCGACCTGGGCATTCTTTCCTACCCTGTGATCACAATGGGAGAACACACCCATCACGGTTCCCGACAGAACCTTCTTGGGGCTAATCCTGCCGATGAACTGATTCAATTGCTCTCCAACGAAAAACAGGTGACGGGCCGGACGCCTCCCTGTTTTATCTGGCATACCTATGAGGACAACGCCGTCCGAGTGGAAAACAGCCTGGATTTTGCCTGTGCCCTGCGCAAAGCCGGCGTGCCCTTTGATCTGCATATCTATGAAAAAGGCGGCCACGGCATGGGGTTGGCCAACGGCCATCCTTGGACCCGGGATTGTCTTTACTGGCTGACTGCTCGCGGATTCCTAAAATTCGATTAATGGTCTACCCCCCCTTGAGGCTTCGGGAACCCTCCAGACCCCGCGAGCCCTGCTGAAAAGGACGGGTCAGGGCCGGTTGAGCATGTAAATCAAATAGCCAAAAAGCGCCGAAAACAAGGCGCCGAAGATCAAGGTCCACCGCAAAACCTGCCAGTGGTGGCGGCGATTGCTGCGACCCATTCCCGGCAAAAGATAAAAGCGATGGGCCTCTTTGTTTTTGCGCAAGCCAAACATCAATGGGCATGTTCTTATATCGACTTGTCTCGGCTTTTCAACGCAGAAATTCCCATTCTGACACAAGGATGAGCTTGATTCCATTCGCGGCTTCCTCCAGCATAGGCATCGTATCGTGAGTCGCTTTGAGTCCCGCCGGATTCCGGAGTGATCCTGCGCGATGCGAAATTGCATGAATGGCACACCTGATGCGTCATTGAAACCGTATGGCAAACGCCGACCAGCGGCCGCTCGATTTAACACCGAGGCGATCCCTCTTCCTCAAAACGGGTTTCAAGAGCGACTCTTTTTCCTGGCGGCGTTCCTGAGCCGGCCGGGCCGGATCGGCGCTATTGGACCCAGTTCGCAGGCCCTGACCGCCGAAATGCTTCAAGGTTGCCACCTGGACAAGATGGAGAATGTGGTCGAGCTGGGGCCCGGGACCGGCGCGTTGACCGGGGCGATACTAGCCCAGATCGGCCCTAGAACCCGCTTTCTAGCTGTCGAGCTCGATGAAGGCTGCGTTAGCCACCTCAACCGAAAGTTTCCCCGGCTCTCAATTGTTCATGACTCGGCTGAAAATCTCCAGAGCCTGCTAAAGCAGCGCGGTATCCAGCACCTCGACTGCATCATCAGCGGACTGCCCTGGGCCAGCATGCCCGACAGTATTCAACGTCCCACTTTTGAGGCCGTCATGAAGAGCCTGCGTCCCGGAGGCACTTTCCGGACCTTTGCCTACGTGCATGCGAGCTGGTTTCCCACCGCCAATCGGTTCCGACGCCTCCTGGAAAAGCACTTTGCCTCTGTCGGCAAAAGCCGCGTTGTCTGGAAAAACCTCCCGCCCGCTTTCGTCTATCAGTGCGTGCGTTGAGTCCCGATCCCTTCCACATTGTCCTGGCGTTCATAACGTTTCTCCTGATCTTTTCGGGTGAAATGGCTCCGGTCCTATCTCACAGCCGTCCCGACGCCCCTGTGCCTTCCGTTTCTGCCCGCCGCGTTGACGCCCCCTTGGAGGTCGACGGCCGTCTGAACGAGCCGTTCTGGGCCGACACGCCGATCGGCTCCAATTTCATCGATACCCGGACCCATAAGCCCGCTGATCAGCAAACGCGGGTTCGCTTGGCCTATACCCGAGAATTCCTCTACATCGCCGTCGAATGTCTCGACGATCAGCCCGAGAAGATCCGAGCTGTGGAACGTCGCGAGGACCGCGAGTTCACGGCGGATGATTGGGTCGAAGTCCACCTGGATCCCACCCACAGTCATCAAAGCAAATACGCTTTCTTCGCGAACCCCCTCGGTACCCGGGCCGATGCCAATGAAGGCCCCTCCGGCGTCTTTAATCGGGGGTGGTCGGCCAATTGGGACTGCGCCGCCGCCCTCACAACCAATGGCTGGACTTTCGAAATGCGCATTCCCTTCAGCATCCTGAATTACGAACGGCGCAATGGCCAAACCTGGGGGCTCAATTTCACCCGCGCCCTCCGGCACACCGATACCACCAGCTTCTGGAGCTACAACCCCACCGACGAATATAAACCCCGCAACTTCGGCCACCTGACCGGACTCGATCTTGCCGACTCGGTCTTCGACAGAAACTGGGAGATTAGATTCTACTACTTCAAAACTCTGAAGAATATCTCTCACTTTTTGCCAAGATCATCAAGCGGCCATGAGCGCGATGACTTCGTCGATTGCGTGATCGACCTTGTGATAGGCGCGTTCA
>Ga0116153_10001835_pt1 | contig 18219 bp, 16 predicted proteins | sample AD_UKC028_MetaG_FD_89896 | JGI IMG/M metagenome (GOLD analysis project Ga0116153, IMG submission 89896) | Active sludge microbial communities of municipal wastewater-treating anaerobic digesters from USA - AD_UKC028_MetaG | ecosystem: Engineered > Bioreactor > Anaerobic > Digestate | place: USA...
ATCGAGCTTCTGGCGCAGAGCCTCCGCCCCGGAGGGATCATCCTCATTGGCGAGCCCTACTGGCGGCAGTTACCGCCGACTGATGATGTTGCCAAAGGGTGTCTTGCCCACTCCATCTCCGACTTTCTCCTGCTTCCGGAACTTATCGCGTCTTTCGGCCGCCTCGGCTACGACGTTGTGGAAATGGTTTTGGCAGACCAGGACGGCTGGGACAGATACGAGGCAGCCCAGTGGCTCACCATGCGCCGCTGGTTAGACGCCAATCCCGGCGACGAGCTCGCGAAAGATATTCGGGACAAACTGAACTCGGAACCCGAACGCCACGCCGCTTTCACGCGGAAATATCTGGGCTGGGGCGTGTTCGCGCTGATGAGGCGGTGATGAGGAGATTACCGGGCGACTCAGAAAATGGGGAAAAACCAATCATGTCTGACAGCTCATTCAAACCGACGCCGCTTCGCGGTGCTGCTTAATTCGGACGTCAGGCAAACAGAAATAGAAGCGAGTGCGCACATGAGAAAAATGCAGATTAGTAAGGCGTTTACGTTGATCGAATCCGGTCCGGTTGTTCTTGTTACGACAAATGATGGAAAGAAGAAAAATATAATGACCATCTCGTGGAATATGGTGGTGGATTTTACGCCGATGTTCGCCATAACCACCGGGCCGTGGAATTATTCCTTTGCCGCTCTTCGTAAAACGAAAGAGTGTGTAATTGCCATTCCCACTGTTGACCTGCTGAATAAGGTCGTCGGAGTGGGAACATGTTCCGGCGCTGATACAGATAAATTTGAAAAGTTCGGGCTTACCCCCGTGAAGGGGAAGCATGTCCAAGCGCCCTTGATAAAAGAATGCCTGGCGAATATCGAGTGCAAAGTTTTAGACATCGTCAAGAAGCACAATATCGTCGTCCTCGAAGGCGTTGCGGCGTACTTTGATAATTCACGAAAGGAGAAGCGAACTGTTCACGCAGTTGGCGATGGAACGTTCGTAGTGGATGGACGCAAGTTGAATCGAAGGGAAATGATGTTGTCGAAGCTTCCCGCCGGCGTCTAGTTTATGCAGTTCGCCTGATCAGCAGCTCCAGCGGAGCGCTGTACTCCGGCTTTTTTTCGTTCGGTGTCATTTACATATGAAATTAAGTAATCTGGGTTTTGATAAATGGTTTGAATCGCATGCCGCTGAGTTACTTCATGAGAAGCACAGCATTGCCCGCGTATCGGCAGTTGATCGCGGTTCATATCTGATAAGAAATGAATCGGGAGAGGTGCCCGCCGAGCCAACAGGGAAGTTTTCTTACCAAATTGAGAATCGCTCAGATTTGCCGTGTGTTGGAGATTGGGTGACGGCACAATATTACGACAACGACACGGCAGCCGTCATCCATGGGGTATTTCCGCGAAAGACGTTCCTGCGGCGCAAGAGTTCCGGTGTAAATGTAGATTTCCAGATGATTGCAGCCAATGTAGATGCCGCCTTCATCATTCAGTCATGCCATTTTGATTTTAACGCCAATCGTCTTGATAGATACCTGGTCATGGCGGAAGATGGCGGTGTTGAACCGATAGTCATGCTCACAAAGACAGACTTGATTCCCGGAGACGAACTGGAGCACAAACTGGCGATCGCGAGCTCTGCCGCCAAGAATAAGGTGCTCGCCCTCAGCAGCGTCACGGGTAGCGGGTTCGAGGAGCTCCGGCAGGCGCTCTATCCGGGAAGAACGTACTGCCTGCTCGGTTCATCGGGTGTCGGAAAGACGACCATTATCAACCGCCTCATAGGCCGAAAGGCATTCGACACAAAACCGGTCAGCGGTACGGGAGAAGGCACTCATACAACTTCGCGCCGACAACTTATCGTTCTCAGCGAGGGTGCAATGCTGATTGATACTCCGGGAATGCGGGAGCTTGGGCTTATCGGCGCGGGCAATGGAGTTGATACAGGTTTCGAAGACATTATCAGCCTATCCACAAAGTGCCGTTATGCGGATTGCCGCCATGAGCAAGAGCCGGGCTGTGCCGTCCGCGCTGCAGTCGAAAGCGGGGAATTGAGTGAAGAGCGGCGTTCCAATTATCTCAAACTCAGGAAAGAGTCGGAATATTACGAGCTGTCATATTTAGATAAACGGAAAAAAGATAAGACGTTCGGACGATTCATTAAATCGTACAAGAAGCAAATGAAAGATTGAGGCAGAAGTACCTGACAATCTGATCCAACCGACTGTCCGGGGCCGCAGCTGAGCTCTTTGTCCATCGGGCGCACCTCAAATGGAAGTTTTTACTTATCTGAATCATCGGCACAGGTGTTAATTAAGATTTTATGACCGAACAATTATTCAGTTTACATTCCTGGCCGCGCGCTATCCTGCATATTGACGGCGATGCTTTTTTTACTTCTTGTGAAGAAGCCATTCACCCGGAGCTCCAAGGCAAAGCGCTGATTACCGGCGGGGAGCGCGGCATTGTCGCCTGCGCGAGCTACGCGGCAAAAAAGCTGGGCGTCAAGCGCGGTGTGCCGTTGCACGAGGCAAGGAAAATCTGTCCGGGGCTGATTATTCTGCCTTCCGATTATGAAACCTACAGTTTAATTTCCCAAAGGATGTTTGCCATCATGCGCCGCTTCACGCCTGATGTCGAGGAATATTCGATTGACGAGGCTTTTGCCGACATCACCGGCATGCGCCGCGCCCTGCATTCCTCCTACGAGGAAATCGCCGCCAATATGAAAAAAGATATTGAGAGGGAGCTGGGAATTACCGTTTCCGTGGGCTTAAGCATTACCAAGGTGCTGGCGAAAGTCGCCTCCAAATACCAGAAACCGGCGGGAATGACGATCATCAAAGGCCGGGACATTGCCGGTTATCTGCGGGATTTGCCGGCGGAAAAAATCTGGGGCATCGGTTTTGCCACTACCAATTATCTCGCCAAAATGGGAATTCGTTACGCGCTGGAGTTTGCGCAGCTACCGGAAAATACGGTGCGGCAAAAATTCACCAAGCCCGGTGTGGAAATCTGGCGCGAGCTGCGCGGCGAGTCGGTCTATCCCGTGACCAATGAAGAAAAAAGTTCTTACGCTTCCATCAGCAAAACAAAAACTTTTGCGCCTCCCACATCCGATGCCGAATATCTTTTCGCGCAGCTCATGCGCAATATGGAATCGGCCTGCATCAAAGCGCGGCGTTACAATCTTGCTCCCCGCAAAATTGTTGTTTTTCTCAAGAAGAATGATTTTTCCACAACGGGCATCGAGGCTGCTCTTTCGCGACCGTGCTCGACTCCACTCGAATTTACAGGTGTTATCCGCGAGATGTTTTCGGCCTGTTTTAATCCGCAAGAGCAGTATCGCGCCACGGGCGTTGTCCTGCTCGAACTCGCGCCCGATACGAACATCCAATACACTCTTTTCGATGATCCCGTCCGGGCCGAAAAAATAAAGCAAATCTACGAAGCCGCCGATGACCTGGGGCAGAAATTCGGCAAGCACACGCTGCATCTGGGAAGTTCTCATCTCATCGAAAAGCTGGGTAAAGGCCGCCGGGGGACACCGACAGTGCGCGAACAGACGCAGTTAAAGGGTGAAACGAAACGCCGCCATCTGGGATTGCCGCTGATCCACATCAAAACGGTGAGTTAATCCATTTTTAATTGATATTGTTCAGGGAAATAATCAACTGCTGAAAAAAGCAAAAACCCGGCTACTTGCCAATCCCGCGGATAAACGAGAGATAGGCGTCAGATGTCTCTTTCGGTTTTTCCAGCATGGGGGCATGGCCGCAATCTTTGATAATAACCGTCTTATAATTTTTCAATCCTTTTTCAAAAACCGGCACGCTGGAAATATCAAGAATTTTGTCCTGGTCCCCCCAGAGAATCAGCGCGGGCGCCTCGATCTTGGGCAAATCGCTTTCCAGCGAGGTGAAACCGGGGGCCATATCTTTGGCGATTTTTTCATTGAAAGGGCGGTTGGCAAGACCCTGCTTGATAAACATTTTCTTGAAAGGATAAGGGGTGCGCGGTGGATTGACAAAAACGAGTTTCATCAAACGGTCAAAATCATTGCTGTCTTTTAAGAGCAGGGGAGACTCTCCCTTTTCCATTAATTTGACAACCTCGCTTTTTTCCAGGGATTGCACGCCCGCGGCGTCAAACAGGCCGACGCTGAGAACATCATCCGGATAACGAACGGCGTAGGCCCCGGCAAACCAGCCGCCCATGGAATTGCCCACGATATGAAATTTGTTGATCTTAACGGCCTGACGGAATTTATGTAAGCGTTCGATTTGGCTTGCCGCATCATAGCTGGCATTCATCAACTGTGAGCTCTCGCCGTGGCCGGGCAAATCTGGTATCACGACATGATAATTGTTGGTGAAAAAAGCGGCAAAACGCGGCCAGTTGTCTTTATTGGCGCTGTAACCGTGCAGCATTAATATTGTCGTTCCCCGTCCTCCTTCAAGATACACTATTTTATGGTCGTCAATTTTTATTTCTTTTTTGACAAGACCGGCCTTTCCCCTTTCATAATCAATGAAATACCCTGCAATCTTTTCCGGAAACGCAAAGAAAAAGCCGATCGCTACAATTACTATTATTAATAGGGCGGCAAATATCTTCTTCATGATGGTAATCCCCCTGTTTTATTAGAATAGTTACGAAAAAATTTACGGCATATTGTAAACATTGACGCCGGCCGGCGGTTTGAACTGAAAGAGTTTTTCGGAAACGGAACTGTTGATGGTGATGGCGGTAAACATCAGAACAGTCGAATTACCCATGGTGTCGTCAAAACTTATCCGGATAATCTGATAATTGCTTTTGTCAAGGGTCAGCTGGAAATCGTTCAAACCGGAATTTTTTTCGCGCGGTGACAAAATCAATGAATAATTGCCATTTTTATCCGTTTCCTGCGGCGTATAACGGATAATGAAATCATCATTTAATTTACCCAATCCCGCTAAAAATTTAATGAGAACCTTGGATTTAAAAATTAAATCCGATTCCTGTGTATAGACAACCTTTTCTTCAGGCAGGTAAAGCCATGTCTTGCGGGGATTAATAATCAGTTTTTTGGTTTTGGGGCTGGTATAATTCCAGAACATGTTTTTCGGCTTCTTCAGATAAACAATCCCCGCTTCCCTGTCGGTTTTCTGTATTGATTTTACTATTGTTTCCTGAACAAAGCTGGCTTTAAAATCATAAATTTTGTCGTAAGTCTGCTGTAATTTTTCGGTAATTTGTTCGATGGGCGGATTTTTTTCGCCTAAGACAACCGTGGGAGCCATAACAAAAAAAAGAGCCAGAACGGCAAAGATATTTGCCGCGATGAAGCTAATGCTGCTATTTCTTTGCGGTTTTTTTTTCGTTAAAATTAGCGTAAATAATTGTGAAAATATGGCAACTAATGGCACATTTTTTTCAGTGGAGTTCATATCTTTTTCCGCTCTCATCGCTAAGTGGCGATGATTAAAGGGTATATTTATAAGTAATTGTATTTATTGTATTTATGTGTTGCTCAATCCTTAGGCAATGTGGTTCAAAATCGTAACGAATGCGCACTTACATGGCTTGTAAACAGAGTTATCAACAAGGTATTCCACAATCTTGTGGAATACAAAGCCAAGTGCCTGTATCAAAGGGAATTTTTATAATTACTCCTCTTTGCCCCCCTGCTTAGTCCGATATCTTGACACGCCAGCCGAAGGGGTCTTCCTTCAATCCGTACTGGATTTGCAGGATTTCGTTATACAGTTTTTCCGCCACGGGGCCGGTTTTGGAATTATTAATAAAGTAATCCCGGCCGCGATAGTGAATTTGTCCCACCGGTGAAATAATTGCCGCCGTTCCTGTGGCGAACGCTTCCTTAAGTTTTCCGTTGTGGGATGACTCGATGACTTCATGAATCGTTATCGGTCGTTCGGCAACTTTGATTCCCAGGTATTTGGCCAGTCTGATGGCTGAGTTGCGGGTAACTCCCGGCAGAATTGTTCCGGCCAGAGGCGGTGTAACCAATTCATCACCAATCAGGAAGAAGATGTTGCTCGTGCCCACCTCTTCGATATACTTGTTTTCAATGGCATCCAACCATAAAACCTGCGTATAGCCCTTACTGGTGGCAATTCTGGAAGCGTAAAGGCTGGCCGCATAGTTAATAGCCGCCTTGACGTTACCCGTGCCGCCTTTAGTTGCGCGCACATGCTCCTGCGACACATACATCTTTGTGGGAGAAAAGCCCTGCGGATAATAAGCGCCCACCGAACCGACAACGATAAAAAAGAGATACTCACTGGCCGGATGCACGCCGAGAGCCGCCTCGGTGGCAATCATGGTCGGACGGATATATAAGGATGTTCCTGCGCCGTGGGGAACCCAGTCTTTTTCCAGAATAACCAGTTTTTTGATGGCTTCGAAAAATATTTCTTCATCCAGTTGCGGCATGCAGAGCCTTTCCGCCGAAACATTCATTCTTTTAATGTTTTCCGTCGGGCGAAAAAGATAAATTTCACCATGGGGGCCCCGGTAGGCTTTGAGCCCTTCAAAGATTTCCTGACCGTAGTGCAGACACATTGCCGTTGGATCCAGTTTTAAGGGGCGGTAAGGTTCGATAATGGGAGCATACCAGCCCTTGCCCTCCTTATATTTCATGTTGAAAAAATGATCGGTCACTATCTTACCGAAACCGAGCTTCGATTCATCAAGCGGCTTTTGCTTTCTTTTGTGTTCAGGCGCATTCTTAATTCTGATTTTCATATATTCCTCATTCACCTTTCACCGGGCTTACGGATTTGGCAGGTTATGCCTGCCGCAGGAAAAAAACCCGGATATTTAAAAATTTACTATCATTAAACGATCCCGCGATCAAGGCTTCGGTATTGAATTGCCTCCGCAATGTGTGTTGCCGTAATCCGGTTTTCACTTTCAAGGTCGGCAATGGTCCGCCCCACTTTCAGGATACGGTTCATGGCGCGGGCAGAGAGCCCCAGCTTCTCAATTGCCATTTCCATCAGCCGATGGGATTCCTCGTCTATCGGACAAAACTCCCGTGTTTGTTTTTCCGACATACGGGCATTACAAATAATTCCTTTGCGGCCAAAGCGTTTTTCCTGAATCGTTCTGGCTTTAAGAACACGTTCTTTAATTGCCGCGGATGATTCCCCCGTTTCTTTGGCGGATAAAGCACGATACTTAACCGACGGCACCTCGATATGCAAATCAATTCTGTCGAGGAGCGGTCCCGATATTTTGCCCTGATACTGCCTTATCTGCTGAGAACTGCAACGGCAGGCCCGGACGCGGTCGCCGTAATAACCGCAGGGGCAGGGGTTCATTGCCGCCACCAGCATGAAGCGGGCGGGAAAAGTTGCCGTAACGGAAGAACGGGTGATCGTGATGGCGCCTTCCTCCAGCGGCTGACGCAGCGCTTCCAGCGCATTTCTCTTGAATTCCGGCAGCTCATCGAGAAAAAGCACACCCAGATGGGCAAGGCTTATTTCCCCGGGGCGGGGTATCTGTCCGCCGCCGACCAGTCCCGCATCCGATATTGTATGATGCGGTGAACGAAAAGGTCTCGTGGCAATCAGGGTTTTCCTGCCGTTCAGACAGCCGGCCACGGAAAACACTTTTGTTACTTCTATTGCTTCGCTAAAAGAAAGTTCCGGCAAAATAGTCGGCATCCTCTTGGCGAGCATGCTTTTCCCGGAACCGGGAGGACCAATCATGATAATATTATGGCCGCCGGCTGCTGCAATTTCCAGCGCCCGGAGCGCCTGTTTCTGTCCCTTTATTTCGTTGAAATCCACTTCGTAGCGGCGTTGTTCCTGAAAAATTTTATCAATATTCAGTACAAGAGGCTCGATGGCAATGCGGCCGGCGAGAAATTCGACCACAGCGGGCAGTGTTTTGACAGGAAAGACATTGATGCCTTCAACCATGGCTGCTTCGGTCGCGTTATCTTCCGGAACAAAGACAGCCTTGATGCCGATTTCTCTGGCTTTAAATGCCGCCGGCAGCACTCCGCCCACGCTTTTGATGCTGCCATCCAGCGATAATTCACCGATGAACAGGCAGCTTTGCAGATCTTCTTCCCTGATTAATTCCTGGGCCGCCAGAATTCCTACGGCGATGGGCAGATCAAAACCGGTTCCTTCTTTTTTTACATCGGCGGGAGCAAGATTAACCGTGACATGGCTGCGCGGAAAAGAGTAGCCGGAATTTTTTATCGCTGCCTTGATTCTGTCGCGGCTTTCCTTTACGGATGCGTCCGGCAGGCCGACAGTGGAGAATTGCGGTAAACCTTGCGAAATGTCAACTTCTACGGAAACGGGATACGATTCCATGCCGACTATACTCATGCCGGTAACTTTGACAAACATTTTTTTCTCCGGGAAATTTTAGGCTGAAAAATATTAGCTAATCAGAGTATTTATATAAAGTATGTTTCACTACATTATCTGAAAAATGACATTTTGGAAAACATTTCCGCATTATTTTCGCATAAAAATATTATCACGACTTTGTTGACTCGTTAAATCGCCTGTGCTAGAGTCCCTCAAAATCCCGATTCTAACTTGATTTCATAGTCAATAATGCCATGAAAAAATTATCCCATGTCAGTGAGCAGGGCGATGTGCAAATGGTGGATGTCAGTGCGAAAGATATCTCTTTGCGCGTAGCCAGAGCCGGCGGTTCAATCGAACTTGCCTGCGCAACGCTTGATTTAATCGAAAGCAGTAAAATGGCGAAGGGTAATGTTCTGGCCGCAGCAAAGATTGCCGGGATAATGGCGGCCAAAAAAACAGGAGAGCTTATTCCCCTTTGTCATCCACTGGAATTGACCGGCATTGATGTTGATTTGAAAATTGACCGCGGGACATCACGGATATTGATTGAGGCTGAAGTCAGGACGGTCGGTAAAACCGGTGTGGAAATGGAAGCGCTTACTGCGGTCGGTGTTGCGGCGCTGACCGTATATGATATGTGCAAGGCCGCCGATAAAAATATGGTTATCGGAGATATTATGCTTTTATCCAAGACGGGTGGCCGCAGCGGCTCTTATAGCAGAAAGAAATAATCAGAAAAATATGCCTGTAAATATTTTTAAAATTAAAAGAGCTTTTCTTATTCCGCTAATTGCCGTCACAGCGCTCCTGTTTGTGCTTTTTTTACTGAGTTTGCCGGCCGGGCTTTTATGGGAAAAAATAATCCTGGGCTGCTTCTTTGTTGTTACGCTGGCTATTGCCACTGAGTGCTGCAGAAGGGAAATGATTGTCGGCGAGCAAAGCCTGATAATTAAAAAGTTTTTTCGGCGCAAGGAGTTTTCCTGGGCGGAAATTACCCAGCTGGCAGTTGTCGCCATGGGGAAAAAAGTGTATTTTCTCTTGACGACAACAAAAGGTTTTTATATCTTCTCCAACCTTTTTGCCGATCATGCCCTGCTTGTTCACGCGCTGATGGATAAGCTGGGCGAGGAAAAGGTGGAAGCGGAAGTTAAAAACTATCTGGATTATCCGGTCGAGCGGTTCTCGCTGATAATTATGAGCTGGATTGCGGCTCTGGTAATTTTAGTCATAATAATTGTAAAATTGTCCGGTAATTGATTTTATCATCATTGAGCTTGCTGCTTTCTCCTGCAGCAAAAAAGGATTGCGGAAAATGGGTTCGAAAAAGAATAATACGTCCGTCGTAATTGATGTCAAAGAAACACCCTATGCAGCAGTCGAAGAAATAATGGAAAAAAAGCTGGAAGATATCGCCACGGTTCTGGGTGCTTCGGGCGGCCGCAAAAGCAAACTGCATGAAGAAGTTATGACCATGGTGGAAAAGGGTCTTTTTAAAATTGCTCTCAGGCGATCCAATTATATCAAAAGCGCGGCCGCCGCTTTTCTGGGTATCAGCCGCAACACCTTTACTGATAAAATGGGCAAACTGGGTATTAATTGTGAGAAAATAAAGTAGTTATGCCAGAAAATTGCCGTTCGTTAGTGTCGGAAAAGCTTAAGTAAGTTCTGAAAATTCCCTGCTGATTTCTAAAAAAATTTTGCGATATTGCCGGCGAAGCTGAGAAAATAGTTTGCCAATAGCGAAGTCCTGTCTTGTCAGATAAAGATAAATGGCGAAAAATATTGACGTCCAGCTTGTTGCGGGAACGCCGCCTTTGTTGAAAGCTCAGACAAGCTGTTCGGCAGGTTTTTGCCCCGGTTCAGCAAAAATTAATTTGACAAAAAAAAGGTTTGAAAGTAAGCATACGGCAACCGATAGCCGATAGTTGACGGGAAACCTATGAAACAGCTTTTTAAACCGGAAGATATTGAACGCAAAGTCATCCTGATACTGAAGATACTGCACGAAAGCCGGGAGCCGCTCGGTGCCCGGGTTATCGCCCGCAAGATGGCGGAACGCGGCGTACAATTGAGCGAAAGAACAGTGCGTTATCACCTCAAAATAATGGATGAGCGGGGACTGACTCGCCTGGTGGGAAGACGTGACGGCCGCATGGTGACTAAGCAGGGTCAAAGTGAAATTGGCGATGCGCGGGTGCAGGATAAAATCGGGCTCTGCATTTCCCGTATTGATTTGCTGGCTTTTAAGACCACTTTCGATCCCGTAAAAAAACAGGGAATGGTGCCGGTCAATATATCATTTTTCCCGAAGAATCAGTTTTCCCGGGCGCTGGCGGCTATGAAACCGGCTTTCCGGAAGAAAATGAACGTCAGCGACCGGATAGCCGTGGCCAAAGAAGGAGAAAAACTGGGCGATGTGATTGTACCGCAGGGTAAAGTCGGTCTGGCGACTGTTTGCAGTATTTTAATCAATGGCGTTCTGTTAAAGCATGGGATTCCCATTGATTCGAAGTTTGGCGGCATTTTGCAAATCAAGAACAGAGTTCCCTTACGCTTTGTCGAGCTTATCTACTATTCCGGCTCGTCACTTGATCCTTCAGAAATTTTCATCCGCGGCAAAATGACTTCCGTCAGTCAGGCAGTGGAACAAGGTGAAGGAAAGATTCTGGCTAATTTTCGTGAAATACCGGCCGTCAGCATCAGCCTGGTGGAAAAAATAATGGTGCAAATGCAGGATGTTGGCATTAACGGTGTTCTTTCCATCGGCGGCATCGGCAGCCCGATTTGTCAGACAATGGTTGATGTGAACAAAGCCGGCGTGATTCTCCTGGGTGGCCTGAATCCCGTTGCCTGTGCCCACGAGGCGGGTATCGAAGCGGACAATCTGGCGATGACCGCTGTGATGGAATTTCAGGAGATGATTGGCATAGAAGAGCTTTAAAATATTGCTGCAATCTCATGTGTGAATTCATGCATGAAACAAATAATTATTTCAGGAGGAAGGAAAACGATGTCAGTAATTAAAGATGTTATTCAGAAAGTAAAACAAATGGATCCCGATCAGCGTGAATTCCATCAGGCTGTGGAAGAAGTGATGGGAACTCTGGAACCGACAACAAAAAAACATCCGGAATTCGTCAAGGCCAATATCTACGAACGCATTGTGGAGCCGGAAAGAACCATAATGTTCCGTGTTCCCTGGGTGGATGATAAAGGAAACGTCAAAGTTAACAGAGGTTTCCGTGTTCAATTTAATAATGCCATCGGTCCTTTTAAAGGCGGTTTGCGCCTGCATCCTTCCGTGAATCTGGGAATCATCAAGTTCCTTGGTTTTGAGCAGATATTTAAAAATGCCTTGACCACTCTGCCGATGGGCGGCGCCAAAGGCGGCTCCGATTTCGATCCCAAAGGAAAATCGGATGGTGAAGTCATGCGTTTTTGTCAGTCCTTTATGCGCGAGCTGTTTCGTTACATCGGCGATGATACGGATGTTCCCGCGGGCGATATCGGTGTCGGCGGCCGGGAAATCGGCTATCTTTATGGCTATTACAAGAAGATTCGTAATGAACACACCGGTGTTCTTACCGGCAAAGGAATGTCCTACGGCGGGAGCCTGATTCGTCCCGAAGCAACCGGTTACGGCACCAGCTACTTTGCCGCAGAAATGCTGGCGACGCGCGGCCTTGATTTCAGGGGGAAGATTGTTGCCATCAGCGGTTCGGGTAATGTCGCCCAGTATGCTGTGGAAAAAGTCAATCAACTGGGCGGCAAGGTCATTTCTCTTTGCGATTCCAGTGCTACCGTCATTGACGAAAAAGGCATTGATGCCAAGAAGTGTGAATATGTTCTCGACCTGAAAAATGTCAGGCGCGGCCGGATAACGGAATACGCCGATAAGTATAAAACAGTTTGTTACGAAGGCAAAAACGTCTGGGATGTAATTCGTGAACAGGGCATTAAAGTGGATATCGCTTTGCCGTGCGCTACGCAAAACGAGCTGGACGGCAAGAACGCAGCCGCTCTCTTGAAAAACGGCTGCATCTGCGTTGCGGAAGGGGCCAATATGCCTTCCACCCCCGAAGCAATCAAGATTTTCCAGGATAAGAAAATCCTCTACGGTCCCGGCAAGGCGGCCAATGCCGGCGGCGTGGCAACATCCGGTCTGGAAATGAGCCAGAACAGCCTGAGGCTTTCCTGGACTCGCGAAGAAGTGGATAACCGCCTGCTTCTCATCATGAAGAGCATTCATAAGAACTGCGCCGATACCGCGGAAGCTTACGGTAAAAAAGGCGATTACGTGACAGGCGCCAATATTGCCGGTTTCACCAAAGTTGCCAACGCTATGCTGGCTTACGGTGTCGTTTAAGAAAACAAAAGAGCAGGGAGGCGATATGGATTTTGTGCCGAAAGCCCGGGAAAGAATATGTCAACTGCTCAATCGCGGTGTGGACATTCCCAATCCGGAAACAATAGATATCGGGTCTGAAGTCAATATTGAACAGATCGCCGCAAAGGATGTAAAAATATATCCGGGATGCCGCCTTTACGGCGGCAAAACGGTCATCTCTGCGGGATGCCGGCTGGGCCATGAGGCGCCGGTGACGATTGAAGACTGCCAGCTGGGAGAAAAAGTTGAGCTCAAGGGCGGTTTTTTCTCCGGTTCGGTTTTTCTCGAAAAGGCGAATATGGGCATGGGCGCACATGTGCGGGAAGCGTCAATTCTCGAAGAGCAAGCCTCCGGCGCCCACTGTGTGGGATTAAAACAAACCATCCTTTTTCCGTTTGTCACACTGGGCAGTTTAATAAACTTCTGTGATTGTCTGATGTCCGGCGGCACCAGCCGCCAGAATCACAGCGAGGTCGGCAGTTCCTATATTCATTTCAACTTTACACCGGACGCCGATAAAACAACTCCATCCCTGCTGGGCGATGTTCCCCGGGGCGTGATGTTGAACCAGCCGCCGATTTTTCTGGGCGGTCAGGGAGGTATTATCGGTCCTGTACGATTAGGTTATGGCAATGTTGTGGCGGCGGGATCCATTTTGCGGCATGATTATCCGGAAGACAATAAGCTGATTTGCGAAACGGGTAATGCCGGAAATATCAAGAATTATGTCAAGACGCTTTACCCCAATATCGGGCGGGTGGTGGAAAATAACATCATTTATCTGGCCAATCTGACGGCACTGGAGGCCTGGTATACTGACATCAGAAAGCCATTTATGGAAAGCCGGCCTTTGGGCAATCTTATTTATGCCGGCGCAATGGAAAAGCTTTCTCTTGCAAAGAAGGAACGCAGCAAAAGATTAAAAGCGCTGGCGGAAAAAGCCTCTGCATCGGGCAGGAGAGAACTTCAGGAACAGATGGCTTTTATTGAAGGAATATTTGTCGGCAGGTTTGCGGCGGAATCTCCGGATGTTAAAAAATACCGCGATGCATTTCTGCAGGGATTCGCCAAAGCCGCAGGTCGCAGCAAGGATGATTATATCGAGACAATCCAGGGCCTGCCTGCGGCTGTTTCGGTAAAAGGCGTCAAGTGGTTGGCCTCTTTGGTGGATGATATCTGTAATAAGGTCCGGAAGGTGATGCCTTCTGTGTATCAGGGGAAACGTTGATGGGTAAGATATTCGGCACTGATGGAATACGGGGAGCGGCCAATCGCTATCCGATGAATGCCGAGATTGCCTTTGGCGTCGGGCAATCCATTGCTTACCTGTTCAAAAAAAACAAACACCGCGCCCACGTTATTATCGGTAAGGATACGCGAATTTCCGGTTACATGCTGGAAAGTTCACTGGAAGCGGGCATTACCTCGATGGGCGGATACGCCTATCTGGTGGGTGTGCTGACGACGCCGGGGATTGCCTTTATTACTCAAAGCATGCGGGCGGATGCCGGTATTGTGATATCCGCATCACATAATTACTTTGAGGATAACGGACTGAAAATATTCGGCAGAGACGGTTTTAAGCTGAGCGACGCCGAGGAAGAGCAAATTGAAGATTTAATTCTTAATAATAAGTTGTCGGAACTTCTGCCGACAGCTGGCGGCATGGGCAAAGCCACGCGGATTGACGATGTTCATGGACGCTACATTGTCTTTCTGAAAAACACCTTTCCCCGCAATTTATCCATGGAGGGCATGAAGATTGTTCTGGATACCGCCCATGGTGCGGCCTATAAAGTGGCGCCCGCAGCTTTTTTTGAACTCGGCGCCGAAGTGGAAGTCATTCATAATACGCCGGACGGGGTTAATATCAACGATCAATGCGGCTCTCAACATACGGAATCACTGCGCAAAAAAGTGGTGGAAACCGGCGCAGCAATCGGCCTGGCATTCGATGGTGACGGCGATCGCCTGATTGCCGTTGATGAAAAGGGCAAAGAGATTACAGGAGACCAGCTTCTCATAATCTGTGCTAATATGTTGAAAAAAGAAGGCCGGATGAAAAACGATTTTCTTGTGACGACGGTGATGAGCAATCTGGGTTTGCGGCTGGCCTGCAAAAAATACGGATTCCGGCATCATGCCTCGCCGGTCGGCGACCGCTACGTTCTGGAAGACATGCTGCGGCTGGGCGCGGTAATCGGTGGCGAAGATTCGGGGCACATGATTTTTCTCGATCATCATACAACCGGCGACGGTATCCTGGCGGCCATGCAACTTGTTGCTGCAATGGCGCAGTCAGGCAAGCCTCTTTCGGAACTGGCGTGCCAGATGGAAATATTTCCGCAGAAACTGATTAATGTTCCCGTGGCTTGCAGACCGGAAATTGTCTCGCTTGGCAAAGTTGCGGCGGCGGTAAAGCAGGCCGAACGCGAACTGGCAGATGAAGGCCGCGTGCTGGTTCGCTATTCCGGAACGGAAAATGTCTGCCGCGTTATGGTGGAAGCCCCCAGTAATGAACTGGCGCAAAAACATTGCCAGAACATCGCTGATGCTGTGAAAAGTGAAATAGGAAAATTTTGAGGAGAAAGAATATGGGAATTACCGTTTATGTAACAAGGGATTTCGCCCACATGAGTGAGGTGGCGGCAGAAATTGTCATCAAAGAAACAAGCGCGACAATAAAGAAAAAAAGGCAAGCCGTTTTGGGGCTGGCCACCGGCAACTCGCCTACCGGCCTTTATAAACATTTTGCCCGCGCGGCCAACGGAGGAAAATTTGATTCCGGACGCATTCGCAGCTTCAATCTTGACGAATATGTCGGCCTGCCCGGCGATAATGTTCAGCAGCGGGTTATTCATCCGGAAAGTTACTCTTATTTTATGATTCAGGAACTGTTCAGCCTGCTTAAACGAAAATTTATTGAAACCCGCGTTCCCTACGGTTCGCTGATTGATCAGAAGCTGCTTAAAAAAGAGCTGGCCGGAAATAAACAGGATTGGGAAGCCAGAGGAACCGATGCCGGTAAATCCATCGCCATCAAAGCCAATCCGGCATCGCCATATCTGGCTTGGATTAAAAAAGAAATACTGGACGGTTATGCCCGGAAAATCAAGGCGGCGGGCGGCATTGACCTGCAGGTTATCGGTGTCGGCGGACGCGGCCATGTCGCCTTCCATGAATCGGGGATTCCTTTTAAGGGAAGTTCTGTTCTTCTTGTCAAGCTGGATGATAATACTATCGCCAACGCCGTTAAAGACGGTCATTTTAAGAAAGTATCCGATTCACCGCAATATGCCATCAGCATGGGTGCTGAACTGGTCTATCAGGCGCGGACGGTTGTTCTGGTTGCCAACGGCGAGAGAAAAGTGGAATCAGTGACGCGATCTCTGCTGGAAGATGCGACTCCGGAAATTCCGATATCTTACGGCCAGAAATACGCAAAACAGGGAGGCAATCTGATTTATGTGCTCGATGCCGTTGCCGCCCGCGGACTGCTGGAAAACAAAAGGAAACTGCAGGATAAAAAAATTGTCATCAAAAATCTTGCTTAATTATCGCTGGCGCGGTTTTAGCACGGCGGGGAAAAGGTTTTCGTTGTGAAGAGCACAAAATTCATTTTTGTTACCGGCGGGGTGCTTTCTTCCCTGGGCAAGGGTTTGGCGGCGGCGGCGATATCGGCTCTGCTGGAAGCCCGCGGTCTCAAGGTAACCAATCAAAAACTGGATCCCTATATTAATGTAGATCCCGGAACGATGAGTCCCTTTCAGCACGGCGAAGTTTTCGTTACGGATGACGGAGCGGAAACGGATCTGGATTTGGGTCATTATGAAAGATTCTGTTCGACAGGCATGTCCCGGGGCAATAATCTGACAACAGGCCAGGTCTACTTCTCCGTTATTACTAAAGAGCGGCATGGCGATTATCTGGGCAAAACGGTGCAGGTCATTCCGCACATTACCAATGAGATAAAAGATTTTATTTCCAAAACTGCAGCAGGTTACGATGTTTCCATTGTCGAAATCGGCGGTACGGTGGGCGATATCGAAAGCCTGCCCTTTCTGGAAGCGATTCGTCAGTTCCGCAACGAGGTGGGCAAACAAAACGCGATTTTCATTCATCTGACCTGGGTTCCGCTCATCAAAACGGCGGGCGAAGTCAAAACAAAGCCGACTCAGCATAGTGTCAAGGCTCTGCGGGAAATCGGCATTCAGCCGGATATTCTGCTTTGCCGCACGGAAAATTTTCTTTCCGATGAAATCAAGGGTAAAATTTCTCTTTTCTGTAATGTGGAAGTCGCCGCTGTTTTCACGGCGAAAGATGTTTCGTGCATCTATGAAGTGCCGCTGGTGTTCCACCGGGAAGGCCTTGACGCCAAGATAGTTGATTTGCTCAATATCTGGACGGGACAGCCGCACCTGGAAGCATGGCAGGATGTCGTCGCCAAATTTACGAAACCGGAAAAGGAAGCCACAATCGGCATTGTCGGCAAATATGTCAATCTGACTGATTCCTACAAGAGCCTCAACGAGGCGCTGGTGCATGGCGGCATCGCCAACGACTGCCGGGTGAAACTGCAATTCATCGATGCGGAAAAAATCGAAGAGGAAGGGACTGCCAAATATCTGAAAAACATTGATGCGATTCTGGTGCCGGGGGGATTCGGCAATCGGGGCATTGAAGGAATGATTCTGGCCGCTCGGTACGCGCGGGAAAAGAACATTCCGTATTTCGGCATTTGTCTGGGGATGCAGATGGCGGTTGTTGAATACGCCCGCCATGTCTGCGGTATGGCCGGCGCGAACAGCTCGGAGTTCGATCCGGAAACGGATTATCCGGTGATTGATTTGTTGCCCGAACAGAGGCACATCAAAGACATGGGTGCATCGATGCGCCTGGGCGCCTATCCCTGTCGGGTGGAGAAAGATTCATTTGCTCTGGACGCTTACGGTTGCCGGGAAATATCGGAGCGCCACCGCCACCGCTATGAATTTAACAACGATTTCAAAAAGGCTTTATTGGATAAGGGATTGCGGATAACGGGAAGCTCACCGGACGGAAAACTCGCGGAAATAGTTGAAATTAAAAATCATCCCTGGTTTCTGGGTTGCCAGTTTCATCCGGAATTCAAATCGCGGCCGACCAAACCGCATCCGCTTTTCAGTAAATTCATCGCAGCGGCAATTGCCGGCAGCGCGAATAAATAAAACAGTTTAAGCAGACTTCAGGACATGCTTCATTAAAAGGAGAAAAATATGGGAAAATTATTTGGAACTGACGGAATAAGAGGCGTGGCCAATGAATATCCGATGACCGCCGATCTGGCGCTGAATGTCGGCAAAGCCACAGCGCATTTTTTCAAACGCAAGGGTCATCATCCCCGGATCATTATCGGCAAGGATACCCGCATCTCCGGGTACATGATTGAAAACGCGCTGGTCTCCGGTCTGTGCTCGATGGGTGTGGATGCAATCATGGTCGGCGTCATGCCGACACC
>Ga0116153_10001837_pt1 | contig 18205 bp, 10 predicted proteins | sample AD_UKC028_MetaG_FD_89896 | JGI IMG/M metagenome (GOLD analysis project Ga0116153, IMG submission 89896) | Active sludge microbial communities of municipal wastewater-treating anaerobic digesters from USA - AD_UKC028_MetaG | ecosystem: Engineered > Bioreactor > Anaerobic > Digestate | place: USA...
ACGGGTGTATGGGACCTAAGAAGAATAGAAGCAGCAAACAGGTCAAAAAATTCCAGCGACACTTCGGATCGCGGCTGTGTTCGAAGCACCAGCCGCAGCGCCTGTGCACATCTTGAAATCCCCGTTGGCTGCGGGTAGGGGCTCCGCCCCATAGCCGCGCTCCGATTCGTTCCAGAAATGTCGCTGCAGTGATATCCAAAATGCCAGGACCGACAGGCATTGGCCGCGACGGCATGAAGCCCGGACTTGAGCCCTTGAGAAAAGCGGTCGCAAACGTGGAAGACCAGGAGCTGTTTTTCATATGCGCCTCAGGAGTTCGGTCCGATTTGGAAATGATGTCATTCAACGACGGACTCTGACGGATTGCGGTTCAGGGGGAATCGCATGGTTGAACGCCTCATTGAAATTAGAGTATCACCCGATCGGCCTGCAGCAAGCTCCAATTCGTTGCAGGTGGGTCCTGGAGCTGTCTTTATAGCCGCACATCAGATGCTTCGAAAAAAATCCAACCGCGAATAAACGCGCGTTGACGCGAATGGAAGCGGAGGAATCCGTTGGGCTGGGACAAGTCGATAAACGTGGCGCGATCAGCGCACAACGATTCGCGTTCCTGCCAGGAGGTCCGGCCAACCGCAGTCGGGACGTAACACGGCTCGGACCAACGCGGCAACGCCCAGGAAGATGGCGATGCCCAGCAAAACAAATGACCATCGATTGGCCGTGGGTTCGGTCAATCCCCACACAGGGAAGAGCAAACCGCTGGCGAGGTCGCGGGCCAGGGGCAAAAAGGCGGCCAGCCCGGCGAGGCACGCCCATCCACCCCATACCAGGAGCCAGCGCCATAGCAGCCGCCAGCGGCTTGCCGGCCGGCCCTGGAGATCAACAACCGCAAGTCCCACAGCGCTGATAGCCAAGCCCGGAGACGCCTTCCAAGCCGCAAGAAACTCCAGCGTGCCCCACAAGGTCCAGCCGCAAAACCAGAGGATCAAAAAGAAAAACCAAAACTCAATCCGATCTTCGCGACCGATTCGGGCGACCTCGGGTCCAATCTCTCGCTCAGCGGTTTGGCGCGCGGCCTGGGTGGGCGGTTGAAAGCCGTGGACCGCCTGCACCAGGAGGGCGCGTTCGCCCAGAGTGATGTCTCCACTGAGATTGGGATTCAACCAAAAAGAATCATTGGTGATCACATCGGTGTACTGCGACATCAGGTAGGTCCGCACCTTTTGGGATTCGTGCGGAGGCGTTAGACCTTCCTGTTCAGCGGAGACCGACTGGAGGTAAAGCCGTGAAGCGGCTACGAGGGGTGGCCGCCCGGGATAGGCCATGGCCCATTCTCTTTGCTTGCGCAAATCATCGAAGTGAGCCAAGCCACTGATCAGCAGGCTGAATAAGGTCAACACTCCGGGAGCCAATAATAAGGATGCGGCCCGGCGGCCTCGTGTGACGAATGCCGTTTTTTGGGCCAATGATTCAAGGTTTCCCGCGACAAATTCCATTTTTTCGAACGTACCCGCCGTCATTCGCTGCAGGAACTCGCGCGCCGCCAAAGGCACTGGCACTCGCGGGGCGCAGGTCTGCTTTTTGGGAATACAGTCCGCGGAATCGGGGCCTTCCAGAGCGCGTCGGGCGACCGCGCTGAGAAACTGCTGGCCATCGAGCGCGCGCTCCCTCTGCGCCCGACTTTGACTGGCTGAATCTTCAGTCTTTCGGCGACCGACTGTGTCCGGGCACGGTATGTCCAGTAGAAAAGCCCTCCCACTGGCGGAAATCCAGACTCGATCCAGACCGAGTGGGGTTGACGTGGCTTCATCGACAGGCTGGACTAATTCGTGCGACAGATCCAATAGCCAGCATCGCACCGCGTGCCAAGGCATGGGCCGGGGACAGGACAACAACGGCATGCCTTCAACCGCTTCGTAAGCGTCCCAGCGGCGGTCATTGAACTGGCCATGGTTCAGCCACCGCAGTCGCGCGGGCCGGCTGAGTTCCTGGCGTGCCGGAGCCACAGCCGCGCTGTCGGCCGGACGCGCATGAATCCAAATCATGCGACGAAGTTGCGGATCACGGGCGAGCCACAGCGATTCCTCGGGACGATCCATCAGGTTGGCGCAAGCGTCGTATGGCCCGAAGGACAAAACCCCTGTCTGAGCCTGGCCAACGCCGTAACCGATCGGCAAAGAGGATCCGTGCCGGCTCTGCAGTTCGGCCAGGCTGGGACGGTTTTGACTGCGGGGACAGAGGAGCACTCGGGTTTGACTGAATCGATCGTGGAGGGCGGCGTAACCATTCCGTCGCCGCGCGCACACAAAGAGGGCCAGAAACATGACCGGGCCCAGCCATACCGAGGTGGGTTCTTCCCCACGAGCCAGAATGGCTTTCATGTGTTCCGCAGATATGAAGATCAGGGAGGCCAACCCGGGAAGAATCGATGGGGCATGGAAAATGGCCGCGCGCCACAACGCGCGAGCCACGCCGGGGATTTGGCGATCCGGGCCCACCACCCGCAAACCACACATCATCTTGCCAATGCCCGCGCCCCACAATCCCTCGCTCAACCCATAGTAAAACAGGCTCCAAGCCAATGTGCCGATCCAAAGCCCGAACGCTATCGGCATTCGCTCTCGCAAGGCGTAATCCTCCGGGGCCATCCCCATCCACAAGTGCGCCAGCAAAACCGGGGCCGAGGCAATCAGAAGATCGTCGAATAACCCGGCCAGAAACCGAAGCGCGGGCGGCGCGGGCTCGGCTTCGCGAACATGGAAGGGCAGGAGGGCGTCGCGAAGTTGATCGTAATTCTGGAAACGGGCCTTGGGATCTTTGGCCAGGCATCGCAGGATGATTCGCGAGAGTTCAGCCGGAACCGCCGGCTGCAGCGAGTTCGGGGCCGGCGGGTTTCTATCCAACACCGAACTGATCAACTTCACCAGATCCTCCGCCGCAAATGGAGGACGGCCAGTGACGAGGTGATACAAGGTCGCGCCCACGGAGTAAATGTCGGCGCTCACCTGGAGATCCTCTCCGCGCAGCTGTTCAGGCGGCGCGTAGGCGGGGGTGCCCAGCACCCGGCCCTGGGTGGTGAGATAGGATTCACCCCGGGCCAACGTGGAGACCGAGAGCCCAAAATCGCCCACCTTGATGGCGCCATCCGCGGAAACGAAACAATTCGCCGGCTTGATGTCCCGGTGCAGAACCCCGGCGGCATGGGCCGCCTCGAGCCCGGCAATAATTTGCAGGCCTGCCTCGATTGCCTCTTGGATTGGCAGCGGTCCTCGGGCGCGCAAACGATCCGCAAGCGTCCCCCCCCGGACAAGTTCCATCGCAATCGTGGGAATGCCGTTGACTTCCTCCCCGCTGTAGATCGGAACGACGTTCGGGTGATTGACCGCCGCAGCCAGGCGGCCTTCACGGAGGAATCGTTTGCGATCCGCCTCGGCAGCCAAAGGATGGTTCATGACCTTCAGCGCAAGCCGCCGGCCCGTGAGCTTATGCTCGGCCTCAAACACGGATCCCATCCCGCCTTGGCCCAAAAGACGCAGGATCCGGTAGGGGCCGAAGTCCTGATCCGGAACCGGCCGCAGAACCGTCGGGGCTGAGGTCGTTGGAGTCTTGGGTATCTTGGGATCGCTTCGCAATAAACATTGAGGACACAGAGCTTCCGGGGCGTCGGGCGGAATGACGGCGCCACAGGCGTTACAGGCTCGAAGTGTTTCGTTCATGGCTGATTCACCCGCATTCAGACCGCGTGCCATTTTGATTCGTGAGCGAATGTCAGAGCCGTTAGACCGATTGCCAAAAGAAATTTCCAAGCCGGTCTAAGCCTGATGAAGCATACCTCAGCCAGGCATGTGCGCAAGGGCTTCGCCTTGATCCAAAGGATGAGCGCCTTTTACCTTGTTTAAGTGATAAAACCTCGCTGGCAGGGGCTCAGGAAAAGACAGCCCTGTTGTTGCGGAATGGAATATGGCATCGGCCCGCCTTCACCCCCCCGACGACGCGCATCCTGAAGCGTCCGCTGGGAGTCAACCCTCAAGGGATCGATCTTTCCCAGTCCGTGGAAAACGAGCGGTTCATTGAGGATTGCCTGCTCAAGACTGATCCCTATTCGACTTCGAGGGCAAACACGGTCACACTGCAGGGCGCGAGCGTGATCTGGTCGCGAATGCCGGTGACCCGCTGTTCTTCGATGGCGACTTTTGGCGCCTGGTCGGGATCGTTGTAGGCCATTGGATCAGACCCGGCGATTTGCCATCGTGTCCCGCTGCCTTTGAGCTTCACGTTGGCCAAGCTCAAGGGAACCCGCACTTCCTGCAGGGTGGGATTGACGACGCCCAAGGTTAATGTCTTTCGATCCCGGCTCCAGGCGGCTTGAGCGTCGAGCAGACCCTCGGTCTTGGTGGCGACCGGAATTTCGCCAAAATGCTGCCGGTACAGCTTCAGCACGAGGCCGGTGGTTTCAAAGGCGGCATTCCGCCGACTGGTCTTGATGGCCCCGATGACATTGACGGTCTGCGCGTAGAACGCGGAGCCGATGATGTCGCTCTGGCGGGCGTATTCGTGCACGCCCGCGGCGATCCCGAGGGCGTCCTTGAGGAAATAACGGGTGCCCAGTTCGCCGAAGACATGCGGTCCGTACCAATAATTCCATTCGGTCATGGAGATGCGAATATCTTTGCCCTTCAGTTCGGGCAGATCCTGCCGGGCTTTTCGATGCCAATCGGCCTTGCGCCGGATGTTGTCGGGGATCTGGCGCACATGGGCCGCCAGTTCCGGACGGGTCTGGCAATAGAAGTGTTCGGCGATGAAATTCATGTGGTCGGAGCACGATTTCAACAGGCCGGTACTCCAGTTGCCAATGTCTCCCGAGGCAATGCAAATGATGCTCGGGTCGACCTCGCGCATTTTATCGACGACCCAGTTTTGCTTGAGGACGTAGTGCTCGAGCTGCATGTAACCCAGCTGCCATCGTCCCCACATCTCGTTTCCGATCCCCCAATACTTGACCGCAAAAGGCTTCGGCGATCCGTTTTTGGCTCGGAGACGGCCGCCGGCCGTGTCGGTGGATCCGTTGCAATATTCCAATTGCGCGGCGGCAGAATAGGCATCGCCAAAACCGGTGTTCACCGTGATCCAGGGTTCGGCCTTGACCAATTGGCAGAACCGAATGAACTCGTGCATGCCGTAGTCATTGTGCTCGACGCCGGTCCAGGCCGGATTGGTGCGGGGCGGCCGGCGATCGCGGTCGCCGACGCCGTCACGCCAGTCGTAACCGCTGACGAAGTTTCCGCCGGGCCAGCGATAGATCGGGGCCTGCAGATCCCGCAGCAGGGCCAGGGTGTCCGCGCGAAAACCCTCGACATTATCTGCCGGCATCAGCGAGAGCGTTCCCAGGAGGACCGATCCCGCGTTCACCCGGAATTCGAGGCTGGCTTTATCGGTGGTTGCCCCCGCGGAAAACTTGAACTCAAACCGTCGGTATTTGCCGCCGATCCCTTTGAGTTTGAGGCTTTGCCGGGTCGTGTCGCCTTCTCCCCAGTTCAAGGTGACTTCAGCCGCGGCCGATCCGTTTCCCGCCGTTTTCAACCAGGCATTTCCCACGTAGGTTTTCCCCTGAACGACCCCCAGATCGAGCTGCCGGATGCCGCCCCCGTTTTGGATCAAGGGCGTGTGCCGCCCGACAAACGGTTTTTCCTTGCTCATCGACACCGAACTCGCGGGCCCAATGATTTGCCACGGGGAAGCGCCGACCACCGGGAACGGGGAATCTCGCAGAGACCGATAGGGACGATACTCGGGAGTGATGGGAAAATAAAACTTCCGGTCTTCGAGCATTTCAGCCCAGATCCCTCCGTAGATGCAGCGTCCCAGGTGCTCGATAAACTGGCTGTAGATATTGACCGACATCGGCTCGCTGATCTTGCCGGCGTCCAGCGTGATGCTGGGTTGGGGAGCGGGTGAACCCGATCCCTCGGAGGCGGCATTGGGGGTCGCATTTTCAGCGGCCAGCACGGTGTTCTGCGGCAGGCAGGCGAGCAGGCCGATCGAAATGATGAGGCTCAGGAGTTTCATAGTGTGTCGCGTTGAGATGAATGGACGGCATCGAGACAGTTCATGGCTGGATTGTGCCTGATTGTGCGCAATAGCCAACGCCATTTTGCGAAAAGGAACCGCCTTTTTGCGAACTACGGCCCGCGCACGAGCCGGTAATATCGCATTTTATCGCTGACATCAATCGGCAGGAGGCATTGATCGCCCGTGAGGGTTGGCGAACTGAGCACGGGCAGCCAAGTAATCGGCGGTCTGACGTTATCGGTGGTTTGCAGCCTGAAATCGGCGGCTGACGCGGGCCAGGAGAGGATGATCTGTTGGCCTTGCCGGATAACGCTCAGACGAGGGGCGGGAGAACTGACTCCCTTCAAGCCGAGGACAACGTTGTCCACGTAGACATCGATGTTAAGGTCCTCGGCGCGCATGGCCAGGATTTGGACCTCAATCGTGCGGGTGCCGGCGGGAATGGCGGAGGATCCTTTTTCAAGGCGCAACAGGTTGGTGGTGCCGGCGACCGGTCCGATGGAAAGGCCTCCCAGCGCAATGCCCTGGGCATTGCGGAAAATGGCCTGAACCGTGGCGCTATCCCCTTGTTTGCCTGCGCTTCCCAATTGGGCTTGCAGCACGGCTTCCGCCCGCCCCCCATCGATGTCAGCGGACCACGCATAGAGATCCACCGTTTGAATGGCCGAGGAAAAGGCATTGCCCGGTCCCCCAAAGAACAGCTGAGAGCCTCCCGTGATCCGTTGCGATTCGGACACGCCTGGAAATCCCGGGCTGCCATATTTGCCCACGGTGAAGTTGCCCGTGGTGATCCATCCGGGGATGGCGACCACTTCAAGGCCGGTGCTCGAAGCGGGGCCTTCCTCGGCGCCCGGATTCAGCAGCAGGTTTACCAGCGGTTTTTCGCGCGATTTTCCATTGCTGTCGGCGGCGTAGATGGACTGTATTTCCTCCGGGGTCAGGGCGCGGTCGTAGATCGAGACTTCATCGATTCGCCCCTGGAAAAACTCTCCGAATCCAGGACCGGGATTTCTGCCGATATGAAGCCGGTTGGTGGCCTGTCCATAGGGGATGATATTGGAGATGAAACGGACGCCGTTGTGATAAAACTCGACGTTGTTTGGGGTGAAGATGACCGCAACATGTTGCCATTGGTTCAACAAAATTGCCGTTTCGGTGACCCACACTCCCAGGCCGGTGAACACGCCGAATCGGCTGCCTTCGAGCATCACCGATCGTCCAAACCTGCCATCATCACTGCTCAAGATTTGCTGGCGCCCCTGAGTTTTCACGGGATAAATCCAGGTTTCCCATGTTGTGCTCGGCATAGTTCCGGGCTGCACATCCAGAGGGGTGGACACGTAGTCATTGAGCCCGTCCAGTGAAAACGCCTGCCCGACTTTTCCCTGGATAAAGGAGGTCCCATTCTGCAGAACGCCGTCATGCTCGCCCCACACGTCCTGGCCGTCGCCCTCCGCCGGCCACCAGGCGACCAGGTTCGGAGGCAAGGGCTGGATGCCGCCTGAGGAAGCTCCGACACCTTGCAGGTTGACGTTGAGACTCGGCTGGCTGGGGTCGTTGCTGGCGATGCTCAACCTGCCCGCGGCCCCCGTCGCGGCCGACGGAGCAAACCGCACCGAGATGCTGGTGGAAGAATCGGGAAGGACGCTGAATGGGATCGGTTGGGCCACGATCTGAAACAGCGGATTATCGCTGGTGAGTGCGGTGACTGTCAGTGCCGCTGTGCCTGGGTTTTGTACAATCAGAATCAACGTTTTATTTTGGCCGATTAGGACGCTGCCAAAATCCAGGCTGGAGGGCGAGACTTGGATGATAGGTCTCGGCGCCGGTCCTGGGTCGTATCCGGCGCCTGACAGGGCCACGGCAAGGCTCGGCTGTTGAGGGTCGTTGCTGGCGATCGCAAGGGTGCCGTTTGCCGTCGCGGCCGAGGTCGGCCTAAAGCGGATCGTGAGCTGGGTCGTTCCCTGAGGACTCAGAGTGATGGGTAATGGGACCTGGGTAAAAGTGAACGACGGATTATCAATGGCAATCGTATTTATGACCAGGGAACCGGAGCCCGCGTTGGCGATCGTCAGTTGCAGTTCCTTGGTCTGGTCCAGTGTGATAGTCCCGAAGCTGAGCGACGGGGGACTGGCTTGGATGCTCGGCACCGAGGTTGTTCCCGGGCTGAAACGCAGGATGCGCGAACGGCCGTCTTCGAGCACGAAGAGATCTCCCCCGAATCCAAAGGCAAGGTCGGCACTGAAGAAACTGCGGAAGAACAAGCCCGTGGCAAACTCCGTCATGGCGCCATGGGGTTTAATGCGGTAAATGACGCCTTTGGCTCGAGTCGCAATCGTTCCATCGGGTTGATCCGGCACAAAGGCGGACATGAACAAGTCATTTCCGAACCGACCGGTTTGGTCTTGGGCAAGACAGATGGGGACGGGCAGATTCGAGCTCAAGAGACTGAATTTGGCGTCAGCCCCGATCTTCAGGAGATTGCGTCCGATGGACTCCCCGGAATAGGCGGTGTTGCCAAAGACCGGATCGTCGGTGATGGCCAGGCCGCTGAAGGTTTTTCCCCCGAGGAAATCGGTGATTTTGCCGTCGGTTTTGACCTGAAGAATCCTCTGCGCATAACTGTCCGAAACAAACAGATCAGAACCGAACGATCCGCGGCCCCAGGCCATGGCATTGCCCCCCAGGACAGTGGCGATTTCAGAGGGGGTTCCGTCGGACTTCACCCGTTTCAAACGGTCGCTGCCAATGGACCGGTTTCCCGGTGGGGGAAGCGAATCACCCGGCAAATAGTCATCCAGGACCAGCAGATCGCCGCCGAATCCCCCGCCCGAATCCACCAGAAGAGAGTTAGGCGCCTTGATCGCCGTCGTGATGGAGGTGGCCATGCCGGACGCGTCGATCTTGATGATATCGCCAAAGCCGCCACAGGCCTCGCCGTCGCCCGCCAGCAGGGACACTCCCCATATACCCCCGGAGCTGAAGGTCAATCCTATGGGGAATCCAATGCCCTCGTAGAATGCCGTGGTCACGTAATCGCTGGCTACCTGGACCTCGATGGAACTTGGAGATCCATTGGTAGTCAGCGCGATCGGTCCAGGTCCGGTGAACTTCAGGGAAAGTCCGGCCACCACATTTCTCTCGAAGAAATCGAGTTCGACAGGCCAGGCGCCGGCGGCCAGATTGATGGCCCCGTAGCCGGTACGAAACGCGCCGGTCGCGTTTTGTTCGACGACCATCCGGCCATTGATCTTGAGCATGGCGCCGTCATCCGAGCCTACGGCAAAGACATAGTCACCGGGGACCGTGACATGAATGGATCCGGTGAGACGGGCGGCGAAGTCGTCAAGGAACTCCTTGCCTTGCGGCGTGCGAGGAATGACGCCATCCACATTGGTGAACGCCTGGGTCGTTTCTGGAAACTGGATTTTGGCGAAAGCGCCTGTGTAGTCTGGCGCGCGCCCCCTCACGCTGGGCATGACATAGAGCGCATTCGTGAATTGCCAGAATTCGCCCCTCAATCCCGATTGATTTCCGCTGGCGCCGAACAGGGAAACCCGGACTGTGGAGAATGCAGGATCGTTATTGCCGAGGCTTAGCTGAGCCCATTGAGCGCCTGGAATGGTGGGGGCGAAACGGACAGTGAGGGTTTGCGAGGAACCGGCCCCGATCGAAAGCGGCCAGGTGGCCAATACCTGGAATTGAGGATTGTCGAGGCTCGCCGAATTCAGAATCAACGGGGCGCCGCCCCGGTTGGAGACGACCAACGACAGATCGGCCTGTTGTCCCAGGTTGACCGCGCCAAACTCCAGGTCGAGAGGGCTTACGTGGATTTCCGGCAGCGCATAACCCGAGGTCGGATCCGTGGTTCGATAGGGGCTCCAGTCGACGTATTCGCTGACTTTGTCTCCGAGTCCGCCAGGATTGGTCAGCCTCAAGCCATCTTTGTCGGCGTCATCTTTGGGCCCGTTGAGGTGGCCCCAATAGTTGTTTTCGGCGCTTAAGGCGGCGCTTGTGTCGAAGTGATTGATGCCATACCCGCCGTTCCCCTGGAATGTGCAGCTGGTGAGGATGGGCTTGGATCGGTTCCAGGATCGGAGGCCATCGCGGCTGTTATTGAGGAATCGGACTTGATCCAGGGGGGAGAACGAGTTGTTGATGAAAAGACCGTCATTCTGGCTGAATCGAATCGTGCTGGCCATGATGCGCGGCGAAGCGAGGGTCAAGATCACCGAACCATCCACCCCCTGGCCTCCATACTCGACAAGGCAATGGCTGAGGACGCTGACAGTGTCATCCGAGGAATCGCGGAACTCGATGCACCGCCATTGTCCCGGCTGCTTGGCCGCCTCGTCCGAGGTGTAATGGATCGGTTGGCTTTCTGTGCCTGCCGCTACCAGGGCCCCATCCACGACGAGGGCCGAGGTCGGATCCTCGAACAAGACCACGATGCCGGGCGCATTCGTGAGAATATGTCCGCGGCTCACGCCGATGTAATCGGTAATGAGATAGGGCAGGTTGTCTTTGGTCCAGGCGCCGGAACGCGACGTCCATCCTGGCAGGACACCAATAGCGTTCTGACCGTTGCCCGCGGCCGTGTTGTTCTGAAGAATGGGAAATGAGTGGACATCCATTGAAATGGCCAGGGCCGCATTGTTAACGAACTGGCATTGTTCGATTCGAGCCTGGGAACTCCATAGCGTCAAACCATGGGCTCGGCTGCCCCGGAAGAGACAATGACTGAAGGTGGGCGAGGCGGTTTCACAGCGAACCGTCTCGTTGGCCGCGCCGGGCGCTCCCCCCCCCGCTTCAATCACGCAGTGTTCCAGCCGGGTGTTGGCATCGACGCTGCTATCGCGAAATACAATCGCCAGCCATTGGCCGGGGGCCTTGGCTGGTTCGTCTGAGGTGAACAGGATGGGATTCTCCGCGGTGCCTTGCGCGGTGAGGGTGCCATCGATGGTGAGTGAAGATGTCACATTCCTGAACTGCAACCTCACCCCCGCTTCGATGGTTAAAGACCGGTCACGGCTCACCCCCACATAGTCCATAACGACGTAGGGCAGATTGTCGCGGGTCCAAATGCCGGATCGAGAGGTCCACCCCCCCTGAATCCCGATGGCATTCTGGCCGTTGTTGATGGCAGAATTGCCGGTCAAGCGGGGAAACGAATCGAGCGACATTCCCACAGCATAGAGGCCGTTGTCTTCGAACCGGCAGTTCTCGACCGTTGGATCTGACCGTGCCAAAATATTGAGGCCGTTGCCGCGGCTGAGGCGGACGAGGCAGTTGCGGATGGTTGGGGAGGCATATTCAGTTCGAATGTTCTCATTGGCAAATCCCGCGGCGCCCGCCGCTTCGATCGTGCAATGCTCCAGGAGCGTCTCGGCGTCCACGCTCGAATCGCGAAAGATAATGGCCTCCCATTGGCCCGGCTGTTTGTTAGTCTCATCGGAGGTAAACCGGATCGGCCGCATTTCGGTTCCCTTGGCGATGAGGATGCCGTCGACGACCAGGGCGATGTCGGGATTCTTGAACTCGAGCACGACCCCAGCCTCGATGGTCAAGGTCTGTCCCGGGCTCACATAGAGATCGGACGTGACCAGGTAAGGGCTTTCACTCAGCGTCAGTGTGCCGCTTTTGGCGCCACCGATCGATGTGGCGCCCGTCGCGGCGAGTGTCAAACCGAACAGCGCGCAAGCGAGAGCCTTTTTTGCGAATGCGGCGTCCAGGGGAGTCTTCAGGCACGCTCCGAAACCGGGGCGGATTCTGTTTGTATTCATTGGAAACCTTGATGGAAAAGTCGCGGGTTGTTATCGAAGGAACCGGGCCGGGAACACTCCTTGGGTGTGCGAGAGAGATCGCAATCCCTGGGCGGGTGGATTGGCGCCGAAACATTCATAGGCCGTCCATGCAGCTCCTGTTCCAGCACGGTCTTTCATAGCAGGATATTCCAGCCGAGTCAAAATCATACCGATGCCGCCTCCACGACATTCCGGTGATGGATCAACGCAAAATCCCCTCCCACAGCCACGCGGTCATCGAAAGGCAATAGATCCAAGACCTCGTTCATTCCGGGGGATGTGTCGTCGGATGCGCGTTCCATGCTGCCGGAGTCGAATGCCAGGTCCACACTGCCGTCGGTATTGAGCCGGGCGAGGTTCGTGCGAGCGATTCCGTTGATTTCTTTGAACTTGCCGCCAATCATCACTTGTCCGGATTCCAGGCAGGCAATGGCCTTCAGATACTCCAGTTCTCCCAGTCCGTTCCCCGGGCGGAAACTCAGATCCAACGAGCCTGGCTTTGGCCGGGCGGGCGGTTCCACCGTCAAGATATCGCTGCTCATTAAGGTAGGAGATCTGGTGAGCGGGCAGCGACAGGGATTGACTTCCCGGAATAACCGGGCCCGCATGCCCCCGCGGGGCGAGTTCCCAGGAGACACCCAGCTCGACTTGCGCGGTTGCCGCGTTGGCGATCGCCAGGGTCAAGTCCATGCCATAATATTGGGGTATGCTGGCTAAGAATGGCGACGCGTCATGGAGACCATTGTTAGCCACAAAGCCATCACCTGGAATTTGAGCTGGAACACCGCCCCTGAGAGGTTGGGCAGGGGGGTTGGACTGGCAAAAGACACAGCCATTCGCCCCGGCATGGTCACTGTAGACATCAAAAAATCCGTGGTGCCGATCGTGGTATCCACCTGAAAATTAGGATTGCCGCGGCGTGTTGAATTGCCTTGGATCGAGCGCGTGACGAAGCGTCATGGCATTCTGTTCGGAGTGGCGGCCTATGGATTATGGGGCGTTTTGCCGCTCTATTGGAAATGGCTGCAGGGGGTGCCGGCCTTGGAGATTCTGGCGCATCGCGTTGCCTGGTCCTTCCTTTTCCTGGGAGTCTTGCTGCTCGTGGGGGGAGGATTTTCGGGTTTGCGACATGCGATGGCGGACCGACGGGCCTGGTTGATCAATGCTTGCGCTGGATTATTGATCGGAATCAATTGGCTCACCTACATTTGGGGGGTTAACGCCAATCGGATTGTCGAGACCAGCCTTGGGTACTACATCAACCCGTTGGTCAGCGTCGTCCTCGGAGTGGTTTTTCTTCGAGAACGACTGCGGCCCCGCCAGTGGCTGGCTGTGGGGCTGGCGGCTATGGCGGTCGGGTACCTGACCCTCCGCCGAGGCGAGGTGCCGTGGGTTGCGGTTGTGCTGGCCAGCAGTTTTTCCGTATACGGATTAATGAAGAAACTGTCCCCGCTGAGCGCTCTGTATGGACTGATCGTTGAGACCGGTTTGCTGGTCGTGCCGGCCCTTGTTTATCTTGGGGCGCTCGGCCATTCCGGGGAGGGCGCATTTGGGGTTGCTCCGCCGGCTATCAGTGGGTTGCTGGGTTTCACAGGCGTCGTCACAGCCTTGCCTTTGTTATTGTTTGCGGCCGCCGCCCGGCGGGTGGCCCTGTCCACGCTCGGACTCCTTCAATATCTCTCTCCGACGTGCAGTTTGCTCATCGGAATTGGAGTGTACAGGGAATCCTTTGGACAGGATCGCTTAATTGCTTTTGCCCTGATTTGGATTGCCCTCGGGCTCTATGGATGGGAGAGCCGTTGCGCCCGGTCCAGGACCCCGGCCCCTTGACGAGGCGGAGCTGTCTCTCAGCCCTGCTTAACACCGGCCGGCTTTCGGTCGGCGTGCCCCTCCGAATCGGTGATACGGCCAGTTCTTAAAGCGCCTTGAGGTAAGCCCGGTATCGTCGCACAACCGTGCCTCCCAGCCGTTCCAGCCAACGATTGATGTGCGTATTATGTTCCAGCTGGAGGTGGCTATGGACTTCGGTCATCCCGGCTGCGTGCACCTCTTTGAGCAACGCCTCGGCAAACAAGGCGAACAATCCCTTGTTACGGTAGGCCTTTCGGATGCCCACGAGCAGGAATTGGAGCGTTCGGGAGCGGCGGCCAGCCCGGAGGATATGAAAGAACCCAAACGGAAAAAGACGGCCCCTGGCTTTCTGGAGGCCCTCGGTGAGATCAGGCATCACCACCGAGAAAGCGACCAATTCCCCCGAATTTTCAATCAGATGCACGAAGCGCGGATCCAGCAGGGGCAGGTATTTTTCCGCCAATCCGCGGAACTCGTCGGCCGTGGTCGGCGCGAAGCCATACAGGTCGTCATACGTTTCGTTCAGCAATTCGAGCACAGGGATGAGGTAAGGTTTCAGTTCGGCTTTGGTGCGGAAATTGTGGCAATGGAAGTTGGCCTTGTCGCGCAGCCGGCGACCCATGGCGACGATGGATGCCGGCAGTTCGCGGGGCACGGGCATGCGATAGCAGATCCAGTCGACCTCCTTGACATATCCCGCGGCTTCGAGGTAGCGAGGCAAGTAAGGACGGTTATAATGCGTGGCAATGGGGGAGCGTTCTTCAAAACCTTCCACTAACATGCCTTGAGGTTCCTGGTCGGAAAAGCCTCGCGGCCCGCAGACGCGGTCCATCCCTTGCGAACGGCCCCAGGTTTCCGCCTCGTGCAGGAGGGCCGTCACCGCTTCCGGATCGTCCGCGACATCCAGGAAAGTCCAGCGCGCCAGCTTTTCATGGCGATACTCGTTTGCCCGGCGATTGATCAACACCATCATCCGGCCCACGAGCGTTCCGTTGCGATTGGCCAGCAGCAACCGATAAGGATTCGCCGCCAGGTTGGGATTGCGCCGGGGATCGTAAAATTCTTTCTCTTGAAACCACAGGGGAGGAACCCAGTTCGGGTCATCCCGGTAGAGTTGAAAAGGCAGACGAAGGTAGCGTTTAAGATCGCCGGGGGATTCAACACCCCGAACCTGAATTGCCATAGTTTTGTTTTTCCCAATAAAGACGTTCACCGACTGCGATCACCCACATGATCGCCCCTCCGCCCGCGATGTCCCAGAGGTAATGCTGTTTCGTGGTGAGGGTCGAGAGGCTGATCGCAAGTGTCCACAGCCCGTAGATCCATGCAAGCCTCCGTCTCCGCAGCCGGAGCGCCCAGGCGGAGACTCCCGTCAGCGCGACATGCATGCTCGGAAAACAGTTGCCCGGAGTGTCCACCACCTGAATAAACCGCATGGGCGCGCCCAATAAACTCGAACCGGTTTCCGGATAGGACGGTCGCGGATAAACCGTCGGGTAAAACAGGAAGAATAATCCACAGCCAATGATCACCCCGAATGCCATCCGGGCAAACGCGTCAAAATGCGCCTTTTCCCGGAGGAGAACAACCACGGATAGGATCAGCACATAGTCCGAAGTGTATACCCAAAAAGTCCACGGGAGAAATGGGATCGAACGATCCAAAGACAGGAGGGGCAACTGCCGGGGTTCGAACCAGGGATGCAGGTTGGGATAAACGTAGAAAAAGCCATGGGCAACGGCATAGAGCGCCACGAGGATCAATTTGTATTTCCAGGTGCAAATCATCTGTCAAAAACCGCTATTTCTCCGTCAAATTCCAAATGCCATCCCAGGTGTCGCCGTTCGTGCCGGCCAGCTTTCCGCATCGGGCCGCGTAGGTGGCGCTGGGCGGATCTTCGGGATGACGTTCAAAATGGTTCAAGGCCTCCTGCCACTGGCCTGTTTGACAGAGTGTCAGACCGGTTTCGAAGTCCGTCACGAAGTCCGGCACGGGGTCTCCCTTGAAGCCCAGGATCTCGTAAACCCGCACCGGCTGCTGGCGTCCCACAACCCGGATCCGACCCAGTTCCCGCCCGAGAAACTCGCCGTTTGTCCGAGACCAGGTTGTCTCGGAAATCATCGTGTAGGTGCCAAAGGTCTTGTTCGCGCCCTCAAGCCGCGACGCGAGATTGGCCGCGTCGCCCAGGACCGTATAGTTGAATCGATCCCGCGATCCCATGTTGCCTACGGTGACATCGCCTGTGTTCATGCCGATCCGCGCCTGGATGATCACCCCGGTCTTCCTCTGGTAGACGGCCCGTCGCTCGGCCAGCATGCGATGGCAGCGCAACACCGCCCGAACCGCGCGCACGGCGTGATCCGATTGGTCCACCGGCGCGTTCCAGAAGGCCACGATGGCGTCTCCGATGTATTTGTCCAGGTAACCGCCCTCCTCCAGGATGATATCCGTCATGTCGGAGAGATAGTCATTCAAGAGGCCGGTGAGTGTTTCCGGGTCCAGTTTTTCCGAGAAGGAAGAAAACTTCTCGATATCCGAGAAAAACAAGGTCAGCTCGCGTTTTTCGCCGCCAAGTCGCAACCGAGCCGGATCGGCCAGGATTTGATCGATGACATCGGCGCCCAGGTAGTGTTTGAACGCCCGTTTCAGGAAGGCCCTCTGCCGGCCTTCGGTGGCATAGTTCAGCACCAACCCTCCGATCAGCGCCGCGGCGACTGCGCCTTCAATCACCACAATTGGCCACCACCATCCCATCGGATAAGCCGCAAATCCCGCGAGCACCGGCATCGGCAGAAGTCCAACGAAAACCAATACACTCTGCCAGACCTTCCGGCTGAAGGTGATGGTGGCTCCGCTCAATAAACCCAAAATCAGGGTGGCAATCACCACCGCGGCGGACGGACTGTCGCGCAGGAACTCCGATGTGAGCAGGTTATCCAGTGAAGTGGCATGGAACTCCACCCCCGGATACACGCGGTTAATCGGTGAAGGATGCGAATCCAGCAATCCAGGCGCGCTGAATCCGAAGAACACATAAGCGTCTTTGAAGACGCCGGGTTCCAGCCCCGGCTTTTCACCGGCCTGCAAGCGCAACTCGGATTGAATCACGGCGGCGGCGCTGTAACTTTCATGTGTGCCATTCCGGCCGCGGAATCGAAGGATTGCCCGGCCCTCATCGTCAATCGGCGCCCTGAGATTTCCGACCTCGAGCCAGCCGTTGTTCAGACGGAGGGCCGGGGATCGGCCGGCGACCTTCTCAGCCGCCAGATACGTGCCCAGGCCGAGCGACGGCACCACTTTCCCGTCAAAAATCCGAAATTGCTCCGCCCGCCGGAACAGGCCATCCGAGTCGGGCCGATCGCTTACGTTAGCCAGCAAGGCCGCGTTCGTCGCAATTTCCGGGATGGGGAACGTGGCGCGGGAGCGGACCACCTGCTGTGCGCGATGAGGCGTCAGCCACTGATCGAGGCCTTGGATCGGAGGGGCGATCGGGACAGGGTCGCCGGGCCATTGGGTGGTCGCCCCGGATGGCGAGCCGAGAAAAACGGCGCCGACAAAGTTGCTCGAACGGCGCACGGCATCGCCCAGCGCCGCGTCGTCGGCTGCCTCATACACGGAGGGTTCCGTGTAGAGCACATCGAAGGCGACAGCCTTGGCGCCGCCTCGCCTGCAGAAATCGAGGACCGCGCTATACACCGTCCGCGGCCAGGGCCATGCCCACCCGTTTTCCTTCTTGCCCCAGTCGAGACTTGCCTGGTCCAGCAGGACGATTTTGACCTGGGGGTGGGGAGGCAAACCCGGAGCAAACGTCCTGACACGCCAGCTCCAGGGCGTGTATTCGAGTCCGTCGAGAACGCCCCCAAGCCAAAGCGCCAATGCTCCAACGGCCGCCAGCAGCCCAATGAGGCCTCCCCGGATGGATCGCTGGATATGTGGCGTCATGAATCCTTCTGGACAGCGAAGGAGGGAGGGTCTGGCCTTGCGACCGCGCGCTGCCAGGGGTTGACATCAGCGCATGGTCCGGCCGATCGGTGCCTGGATCTGATCAATTGGCCTGGGTTTTAGATTCCACTCATGGCCTTCTCGAAGCGCTTCTGGCGCGCTTCCAAGACTGGAGGGGCGGGGGGCGTTCCGAGCAGTTTTTTCAGCTCGGCAATGCGCAGTTCCGGCGCGGGATGCGTTTTGGCGAAATCATGGCCGCCCGGCTGAAGCTTCGTCTGCATTTGTTCAAGCATGGCTATGAGAGCGGCGGGATTATACCCCAGTTTTTTCATGATTGTGACCGCTCCTTTGTCGGCCTCATATTCGGTGGTGCGGGAGTAGCCGTTATTCATCATGGTCGAGGTAATGTCGCCGATCGTGCCTTCGAAGGCCTTGGTGACCTCGGCGAGTTCGGCGCCGCCCAAGGTCTGGCCTGCGGTGGCTCCGAGGGTGGTCAAGGCCGAGGTCAGGCGGCCTCTTCGGATGGCCTTGAGTCCATG
>Ga0116153_10001847_pt1 | contig 18111 bp, 19 predicted proteins | sample AD_UKC028_MetaG_FD_89896 | JGI IMG/M metagenome (GOLD analysis project Ga0116153, IMG submission 89896) | Active sludge microbial communities of municipal wastewater-treating anaerobic digesters from USA - AD_UKC028_MetaG | ecosystem: Engineered > Bioreactor > Anaerobic > Digestate | place: USA...
ACTTCTAAAATTACAGGAACTTAAAGAAAGAGTTCAATCGTTCTTTAGTCTCCCTGAGACTCAATATGCGGGTTCTCAAGTGTCTCCGGCATAAGCTATGGGGGATCACTATTAGGAAAGCTAAGGGATTACTATTAGGTAGACTATAATGCTTACAGTGAAAAAACTTCAATATATTTTTTTGCCGTTTTTTGAATATCAAATTCATCTGGATTAAATTTCATTTTTTGAGAGGGGTTTTGAAGAACATGAATACTTTTTTCAGCGAGTCGACGCGCTAAACCCCATCCACGCTGTTCAAGGAATACGAAATCACTGCATTGCTCACGTATCGCGCCAACGTCCGTGGAGACAATGGGAAGACCACTTGCGGCTGCTTCTAAAATTACTAACGGAACTCCTTCATACCGTGAAGTTAAAAGCAATAAATCCAGAGAAGAATACGCTTCTTCTATTTTTCGACTGTCGCCGATCCAAAGAAAATTGTTAGATAGTTGATGAGTTCGAATTTTTTCTTTCATGCGTTTCTCAAAAGGTCCTGTACCCGCAATTAAAAAACGCAAATTCTTTTCAAATTTTAGAATATGTATAGCAACCTTAACAAACAATATAGGGTCTTTTTGATAAACTAATCTACCGATAAAGCCAATCAGTTTTTCACTGGGATCAAAGCTTACATCAAAGTTTTTTGGAATCAGAAGCTTGGAGGTAAATTTTGTTAAATCAATCCCATTTTTAATAATGTGTAGCTTGTTTTTTGGAACCGAATAAAAATTACTTAAATAGTTCATTAAGTGATTTGAAATAACAATAGTGTGATCAATAAATGGATTAACAAAAATACAACCAGAAAAGTCAGGAAATCCACCACTCACACGATAAGGTTCCAAAGTATGCAAGGCATCGATAATTTTGAGTTGTGGTATTTCACGTCTTATAACATTAATATGTTCGTAAACCCATTTTGAATGACATATAAAAAGCGTCTCAATAGAATAGTTATGAACGACCGATAAAAATATTTGAACTGCGCTTTGAGTTGGGGTTTCTTTTAATTTAGTTATTGAGGTAGAAATACTTTCAAAATTAGGTGTACGATCCGCACTTTTTTGCGGCATCGTGTCTGTTGTAACAACATGAATTTGGATACCATTTTCTCGACATGCCCGAAGAACTTGCAAGTTGATTTCACTTACCCCACTGCTGTCAAGATAGCCTGTCGTGTACAGGAGATTCCTTGGTTTTTTCTGCATGATGTATTTCTTTAATTCTTGATTTTACAACCCACTTGATAATTCTAACGCGAGCATGTTCAGGTAACAATGAAAATAAATATACAATAATCTGATCAATTAAGTCAATTATCTTTTTTGGTTTTAAATAAATTTTTTCGGTAAAATAAAATAATTTTTTAAAAAAATAAGTAAAGGCTTGAATAAGTTTTTTCAATTTAATATTCATATCGAAGTCGATATTTCTTTAGGGTGTTCGAAAAACTTCAACTCATCAACTCCGCAAGGTGGTCTCCCGTTCACGACCGAAACGATGGAACAGACTCTGGTCACAAGGCTGGTGCATGGCCTGTTGGACGAGGGGATCGATGGGGTAAGGAGCTAGCCCTTTTAAGGTGGCAATGTAGAATCAATGAGTTACGGCGAAATTTCGTCAAGAACTGTGCTAAGTAGCAAAATTAAGTTTATAAATATCAAATGGTTATATGAACACCTTAAAAAAGCTGGAGTAAGGAGCAAAAGCACGGTGAGTCTGCTTATGAAAGTAGTATGTATTGCTGAAGAATTTGAACCTAATTCGATCATATCCATGAAATTGCCGTTGGGTTCATACAAAACCTCAGGTTATTCAAGGGGTCCAACTTCTCTTTTAAACCAGCGCTTTATTTTTCTTGCGTAGATTAGTGGCGATAGTCCAAAAAAATAAATAGGTTTGCTGGCTTCTGCAATATCAATATATTTACCAAGTATAAAATAACGATAACGGGATATTGCAATTTTATATTTTAGTATTTTTTTTATTTTTTTTATACATATTTTTTTTATTATTTCATTATTTGATTGAACTGATTTTAAATATATGGTTAAATAAAGCGATAAATATGATAATTGTTCTACTTTGTAAACGTTTTTGTAGATATAATCTGATTCCTTAACTGATTCAAATCTTTTTTTTAAAACCTTTTCAGATTGTTCAAGCATACGGTTTAAGTTAGAAGACATACTTTCTGGGTAGATTCTGTAAGAACAAACAACTTTATTGTAATGAAAAAAATTTGCTCCAGAGATTGCACATCTTATCCAAAGATCCCAATCTTCAACAGACTTTAATTCCTCATCAAAATAACCTACTTTTTTTAGAAAATCTTTATTAATAACTGCGGCATGTACAGGAAAAATATTATGTAAAAAAAATTCAATTAAATAATTTGAAATTTTGTCAACAGGTTTAAAGCTATTTATTACTTCCATATTCATCTTATCGATAAAAGAAAAATCTCCATAGACAATGTTAATTTCAGGAAAAGATTCAAATATATTTATTACTTCTGTATACATATATGAAAGTATAAGGTCATCAGAATCAAGAAAGTGGACATATTGACCGCTAGACTTAATTATACCTGCATTTCTTGCTTTAGATAAGCCCATGTTTTCTTGATAATGGTATTTAAATCGCTGATCAATAGTACAATAATGTAATGCTATTTCGCGAGAGTTGTCAGTTGAGCCATCATCAATAATTACACATTCCCAATCGGTGAAAGTTTGATTCAATACGCTTTCCAAAGTTTGTTGAAAGAAATTACTTTGATTATAGCATGGAATTATAACTGATAATTTTGGCATAAGTTAGGTAAATTCTCAAGTTCAGTCGGGTGATACTTGCTTAATCATAGCACTCACAACGCCACTCAACCCCTCTCCCAACAGGTTTTTACCTATTGCCTTGATTCCCTCCTTGAGAAGCTCTGTGCGGCCTTGCAACCGATAATCGCTTAAAACCTTTCTGAACTCGGAATTGGTTATATCCTCTCGCATGATAAGTTCACCTAAGAGACGGCTTAAGTCTTTTTGACGCATAATCAGGAAACGCCCAGTGAGCGATATCTCAGCCGCGATACTGAAGTGTTCAAGAGTTTTCTGTATGGCTCGTCGCTTACCTTCGTCGTCAACCAGCAGTCGCACGTCACTGTCTTGCGATAATTTTGAATACTCCCATAACAGCATGGTGAGTATCTCGGTTAATAGGGCTTGTTCATCCAACTTGCCGGGTTCGCCCAACCACATCAGGTGTCGGCGTTCAAGCGCACGATAACGTGCGTCTGAAATACGCAAGACTTCTGCGCGGTCATACGAATTCATCGCACGCAGCGTTGGTGAGGCTTGCAGCATGGCATCGTAAATGATTACCTCTAGGTCGGCTTTGCCAAGCACACCGAAGCCAAAAATCTCAAGGCGTGATCGACTAGAGTGAGTTCATCTAAATCAAGGTTCATTTGACAAATTTCCTAGCAATTGGGATCTGTAGCAATGTGAACGAGGATGGATGTAAGCCAGTTTAAAAGCTAGTCTAGTGAATCATTTTTTATGAAATTTTTATTTTCATTTAAAACTACTTGAGGTAATTTTAATATAGATCGGATTATTAATCCAAAAGTGAATAGTGGTGCATAATTAATGGCTTTTGAAAGATTCTTGATAATATTAATCCAATCTTTCCTTAATTTAGAAATTTTGTAAAGTTTGATATATCCTTTTGCACGCATTTCATCGCTTAACCAATTCATCTTGGGTAAATTAATGGCTAAGGTTTGTACTGTTGCAACAGCTATACTTTCCTTCCTGCGCTCTGTCAAAGTATCGGCATGGTAGCGATAGAAATAAAGATCCTGATGTAAAGGCACCATCCGACTTTCGATGGAAGCGCGTAACCAAAAATCATAATCTTCAGCCAGAAAAAGTGTTTTAGAATATTCCCCCACCTTGTCCGCAACTTCTCTGCGGTAAAGAAAACAGCAACCAATGTAGTTTCCTATAGCCAGCATCTCCGGTGATCCTACCCGTGTTTTATGGATCACTTCACCCAAATCATCAATGTTCGAATAATCACAATAAACGACCCCAATACACGGGTTTGCATCCAGAAATTCCGCCATCACTAACAAAGCTTCTGCCCGATAGCAATTGTCATCCGATGTCCACGTCAATAAGCCGCCTTTGGCTTCTGCAAAACCGGTATTCAGTGCAGCCGGAAGTTTCCGATTGATGGGATGCCTTACCGTGCGGATACGATAATCCGCATTAACAAATTTTTCAATAATCCTCGGCGTTTCGTCGGTGGAGGCATCATCGACGATAATCAACTCCCAATTCCGATACGTCTGATTCAGGCAACTCTGGATTGATTGTTCCAGGTAGCGCGCACCGTTATAGGTCGGCAAAACAATCGAAACAAGTGGAACGCTCATTTATTGAGTCTCATGCAGTAAAATGGCCACGATTCTTTTCGCCGATTGGCCATCACCGTAAGGATTGATCTCGGTCGTCATTGCGGAACGTGCATGAGGGTTAGTCAAAAGGCGCGTTGATTCGTCAACGATCTGCTCTTGACGTGTGCCAATCAGTTTGGACAAGCCTGCTTCAATACTTTCTAGCCGTTCGGTGGTTTCACGCATCACCAAAACAGGAATTTGGAAGCTTGGTGCCTCCTCTTGGATACCTCCAGAATCAGTCAGAATCAATTCACAGCGTTTCATGAGTTGCACCAGCGATAGATAATCCAGCGGCGGGATAAGGCTTACGCCTTTAACGTTGGTGAGGATTTCTGCAACAGGCTGTTGGACATTAGGATTCAAATGAACTGGGTAAATGAATTGTACGTTTAAATTTCGCAATTGGTCAGCCAGTTGACGAATCGCCAGACAGATTTGGCGAAATGGTTCGCCAAAACTTTCCCTTCGGTGAGCAGTGACCAAAACCAGGCGCTGGTGTTGTGGAATCCGCGCTAACGGACCAGTTGACCAATCATAAGGCAACGCTGCCGTCGCCAACAGGGCGTCGATGACCGTGTTGCCAACAAGCTTGATCTTGGCAGCCGGTATGCCTTCTCGTAGCAAGGCTTGGCGGCTGCGCTCGGTTGGCGCAAAGTGCCGATCTGCCAGCGCGTCAGCCAAGTAGCGGTTCATTTCTTCGGGGAAAGGCTGGTAACGGTTGCCTGTGCGCAAACCGGCTTCAACGTGGCCGAATCGAACCCGCTGGTAATAGGCTCCCAAGGCCGCTGCGAGTACGGTCGTGGTGTCTCCCTGAGCCAGCACCCAGTCAGGTGCCGCTTGTCGAATGATGGGATCAAGACGCTCCAGTGTTCGTGCGGTCAGTGCGGACAGACTCTGGTTCGGTTGCATGACGTCCAAGTCATAGTCTGGCTCGATCCTGAATAGGGACAGGATCGGAGCAAGCATTTCCCGGTGCTGGCCGGTGACGCATACCCGCGAACAAATCCGATCCGGGTGCTTTTCCAACTCTTTTACCACCGGCGCCATTTTGATGGCCTCCGGGCGGGTGCCGATGGTGCTGAGGATGGTTAGCACGGTTTATCTTTGCTCAAAGATATGGATCAGGTTGACGATTCCAATCTAGCGTTTCGTACCATACCACGCGATAAACAAGCCATCTGGAGCAGTCTTATCGTCATAAGAGATGAATTCTGACTTGACATCATCACAGGCACGGGTCAGCCATGCCTGAACTTCATCCCGTGAGAACCACTTCTCCCAAGACTCCACCTGCAATGCCCCCTGTCGTTCGATATTTTTGTCGATCACGACGACGCGCCCGCCCTGCTTCACAACACGACAAAGTTCCTCGATAGCCATCTCAGGGTTGACGGAATGCTCCAAGGCTTCCACCGAAAACACGCCATCAAAGGTTGAATCGGAAAATGGGAGGTTCAAAAGGCTGCCCTGCTTGGTAGTGATTGGCGAGGGTATACACCGCAACATCGCGTCAGAGATATCGACACCTGACAGTGTTGCCGTGGGGTATCGATCCAGTAATGCGCGGGCAAATCGGCCTTTTCCACAGCCTGCATCAAGCACCTCCTGGTCTTCGATGTTGCCCAAACCGCGTAAGACCGCCAGCAATCTTCCATCGTTACCTGCAATGGTTTCAGGGAAAATATCTACTTTATAATCGAAAGCAGTGCGAATATGCCAGTAATAGGCGTCAAGGAAATACTTGACTGCCCAACTGATTTCCTGATCTGGGAAATAATTCGCACCTCTGCCATAACTGCCATAAAAACCGCCCGAAGGGTTTTGAAGGCGGCCGAGATATTGAAAGGCCTTTTCTGCGGCGGTGCGGTTGCCCAGCTTGTACCAGACGATTGCGTACTGGGCGATGGCTGTCGAACAAATCCATTTTACATCCGGGTAAGCGGGTATCGAACCATCAGGTCTTTGTAAACGCTCGATTTTAGCCAACCCCTTTTTGGCCACTTCTGGATATCCAAGATCAACCAGAGCTTCTAGCACATAGGCATGAAAATGCGCGAGGGTATTGAAATCAGTGAGGTCAGAAAGCGCAAGGTAAAAATTCAACGCGCGCTGAACAGCCTCTTCGTAGTGTGGCTCATTAAAAATAACAGCGGCGTTTCGTAGCGGTTCCAGCGCATACAAATGGATATTCTCACTCACCCTCTTTCCGTTAGGCAGGCCCCATGCGCTTTTGTCAGGCGTGATAATACGTCCGCTTGGCTCAATCTGGGTTAGTATCCAGTCACAGCCTTTACGAATTGCTATCTCTGCATCTGGTACAAACTGTTGGATAGCGATGAGTCCTTTCAAGATTTGTCCAGTATCAAAGGTGTAAGGTATGTTTTTATCAGGGGCAGACCATGATCCATCATTGTTTTGAAGAGAAATTAGCCATTTTGTATAGTCTAAAGCTTTTTTTCTGTCCCCCCAACATAGTAGTGAAGGAATATAATATCCTGTTACTTCTGGATATGCCTTTTCCGAATTATAGTAAATACAAATACCCGAATCTTGCTTAGAATTACTGTTGACCCAAGTCATCGCTTTATTATAGATATTAAAATAATCTATATACGATTGGGTTTTTCTTTCTTTAAAATAGCGCGCTATAAATTTTAGTATTTTTTTTATATTAATTAGTGGCTTTTTTAAATTATAAATTAACTTATTTTTTGTTTCAGTATTGTAAATAAAATTACAAGCTATTAATAAACTCTTATCAAGAGGTCTATCAGAAAAAATTATGACTGGTCGTCTATAATCCTTAGTAATAGAGACTTTAAATATATGTTTATAGTCTAAGTATTCCTTTATATGAGCGATTTCATCTGATAAACTACCTCTTTCAGGGTAAAATCGATCCTGAGTCGCGAATTCAGAGATTAAGAGTTTTGGTTTAATTTGACGTAAATCGGATAGAAAAAAATCTTTATTTCGAATATGGTGATAAACAGAAAACATAGTAACCAAGTTTACTTCTGACGCAACACTTGATAAGGATTTAGATCCACAAATAAAGTTATAAAGTTGAACTTTTGGTATATTATAAGCAAATTTAATTAATTTAGATGCCTGAAAAAAATCTTTACTAGCTTCAACTCCAATTGAAATCTTAACGCATGTAAGCTTCGATAACGTAAAACAAAATCTTCCTAAGTTACTACCTATATCAAGGTGTACTATTGGATAAATATATTTAAGCCTTTTAAAAAGAAAGGCTAACAAATCTATACGTCGATCATCAACTGGTCTTTGACCTGTAATAGACAAATTTTCAATTTGTAGAGATTGGTATATACGGCTATCTGGTTCTTGTAATTGATCTAAATTGTACTCACATGTATGATCAAAATTGCATTGTTTTATGAACTGAGGTAATTTATTTTTTATCAATTTTCTGAATATTAGTTTTAAGCGATTTAGGCATGTAAGACTTAATGGAACTATATTATTAGCCATCACTGGAAAATCACCGACATCCCCATATCTGTTATGTCCAGAGACATCTAATGAATCCACAAAGGGCACCCTTTGATCTAAAAATCTTGCTTCTTCGAAATCAACTAAAACAATTTTTTTCCCACGGAAGCAGATATTATTTTCATGAATATCAGTATGAACAATACCTATTTTATACAACCGTTGAACAGCATTTTCGAGAATATACCAGCAATCAAGTAAATCTGAGGGCGACATTGAGGTTGCCAGAGTATCAAATGACTCTAGCCATTCCATAGATAAAAAGTGAAAACCCAGTCGCTCTTCAAAAAAAATAATTTTTGGTACCCATTCATAAGTGTTTAGTTCCTTAATGAAATTATATTCATTTACAAGTGAGGGAATGCGCTTGTAACTGCTCTCACTTTCCAAGCGACTTTCTACCCAGACATTACTTGACTTGACTTTCAAGAAATATTTGTTGGATGATGTTGTTATCTTAAATAGAGTAGCACCACCACCTGGTTCCCAAACACGGGGAACTTGTTGAATAGAATAATCATCAAATATATTTGACGCTATTACGTCTTCCAGCAATTCTCTAAAGTTCAGAATTGAATCAAGGCTAGTTATTTTGTTCTGAATGGCTTCGGGATCGAATAACACTTTAATGTCCTCCAAAATTAATTAGCTTTCCAAACTATTGAATTTTTTACTTTGATTCCCTTCGGGATACATACCTCGTAGCTTGTTGCGTACCATCGCCTGTTAAATATCCCGCAGCTTGCTGCGGGGATTTTTATTAAATAATCTGACTATCTTTTTTATTTGCGACCTAGCAAATGGTGGTGTAAAACTTTTTAATAGCATAAAAATTGATTTTATTAGATTTTTTATTGATGAATTAAAGCTATAGCTTGCACTAACAATCTCACTCTTCCAGTTACTACGCAGAGAAACAAGATCGTTTGGGTCAGAAGCATTTTCAAAAGGTAAACCAGTATAATTATAGTTATATCTTTTTCTCAGAATGAGATATTCCCTATATTCAGATTGGTATAAATTTGTGTCGATATCATCAATAATACCAGAACTTAATATATCAAAATTTTTTGCAATAAAATTCCTTTTTTCAGGCCAACTTTTCTCTACATCAAGCTCATGACTCTCAAAAATTAATATACCACCAGGAATTAACCATCCAGTTATCTTTTCCATATAAGAATTGAAAGGTAACTTTGTCCAACCATGTATGGCCGTGCTTATTACACAATCAAAGCACTCACCAGCTTTAAAATCAAGGACAGATATTGTTGAAAAATTGCAATTTTCAATTTTACAGAAACTACGCACTATTTCAGCGACTTTGATATAATTATTATCTACATCAAATGCCATTACTGAACGAACAAAATCGGATATAACCAAAGAGAAAAAACCAACATTACATCCAATTTCTAAGACATTCATGTTGGAAGTTAGATATTTTGACACTTCGTAAATTTCGGCTCTGAGTTGGGCAGGCCTTTTCCCTTTTATTTGTAGGCTTTCATAGGCTTGATATGTTCTTAAGGCTGGTATTTTTGTAGATGAAGAAAAAGGTGCTAAGAACGATTCTTTATGCTTTCTTATATGTATTCTTAATTTACATTTTAATGCAATCATAGGTTCACATCTGTTTATATATTCAAGCCTTTTTGCTACTACTTTATCATAAAAATTTTTACCTAATAATTTTTCGATATCTTGCTCATCAACATAATTATCGCAGTAACGGAGAACATACGGAACTTTTTTTATTCCAAGTTGAAAGGCAATCGCACATCTGTGTGACCCATTAAGGAGAGAGTATTCATCAGGGTTACAAAAAACAGGATTATTTTCTTGAAAACCATACTTAAGAATACTATCAATTAATTTCTTGAAATTTTCAGGTGTGTGTTCTTTAATTTCACATGGAAAGCCACTTATAAATTTATTATATATTTCCTTTTCAATTCCAAGATTATTTGATAAATAGGCTTCTACGAACATGCCATATAGAGCAATCCCCAAACGGTCCCCGAGAAGGATGGCAGGATTGAATGTTCTAATGAAACTCACAAAATTCTCCTCCTGTAAATTTTCCTGTGATCAGAACAGTAGGGCGGGCAGGCTAAATGAACATCACTTAACAGGATCAATGGGTTGGATGAAGCCCACGTCCTAACCTGACGCTGCCACCCCTTGCCATCACAGGGAAATTTACAGGACCAATTCTTCCGATGTCCAACTGTGTTTTATCAAAACTGAGCCAACCCATGATGCTGTAATTATTTTTCCAGAATTGAAAAAATCTCCCGCTTCCACATTGATTGAAATAATACTCGGTGCCCAAATTAATACCTCAGTCATCGTCGATATTTTTATAGATAGTGTATATTGACCTGGTACTAATGGAAAATCACTAATTTTACAGAAAACTGAAGATAAACCCTCTTTTATTAAAGTGGACTTGCCTGTTAGTATGTTTGCTAATAAAGCCACTCTGGTACCAAAGCCGTTATCGATTCCTATACTGACAATTGTATTTTTGTAAATTTTTTTGCTTCTTAAATTCAATTTGAAAATTGCAACCTGTCCACATACCAAAGAAGATAGTTCTCTCTCATGACTATTTAATATTACCACATCTTCTAATTCTAAATCACCTGATGTGCTTATCGCCAATGGCTCATTTTTATTTATTTTATTATTTTTTTGCGATAAAAGATAAGCCGCAATAACATCACTCGACTTGTTATCGATTTTCAACTGGCCAGTTTCTAATAATATTCCACGAGAACACAAACTCTGGATTGCCACCATATTGTGACTTACAAACAACACAGTCCGCCCCTCGTGCGCCACATCCCCCATCTTCCCTAAACACTTCTTTTGAAACGCCGCATCGCCCACTGCCAACACCTCGTCCACGACCAAAATTTCTGGCTCCAAATGCGCCGCTACGGCAAACGCCAGCCGCACGTACATCCCTGATGAATACCGCTTTACTGGCGTATCCAGAAACTTCTCCACCTCCGCAAAATCCACAATCTCATCAAACTTACGTTTAATCTCTTGGCGGGTCATGCCCAGGATCGCGCCATTCAAAAAAATATTCTCCCGCCCGGTCAATTCTGGATGAAACCCCGTCCCCACCTCCAGCAGACTCGCCACCCGCCCCTTGATCGTCACCCGGCCCGCCGAAGGTTCGGTAATCCGGCTCAGAATTTTCAACAGCGTACTCTTGCCGGCCCCGTTGCGGCCAATAATGCCTAAAGCCTCCCCTTGGCGAATCTCAAAGCTCACCTCCCGCAACGCCCAAATTTCCTCCTGCTCGTCGCCCTGTACAATGGGTTCGCCATGCGCCAGCGCCTTGGCCTTGCGCCAGTAATCCCGCACATTCCGCACCAACACATCGCGCAGAGCGGTATAGCGCTCCCGTTCGGTCTGATGGCCGATCAGGTATTTTTTACCCAGGGCCTCGGCCTGGATCACGATGTCGGACATAGAATCGTTTTAATGCATTAAAGAAACGGATTCACTACGGTCAACTGCCCATTGAAAATTTGACCATGCTGAAGATCTTCAGAAAACAGCGTATCACAACCTGCCGCCAGCGCCGCCGCGATAATCAGCGAATCCCAGTGCGATACCTGATAGCGGTCGCCAAGGTAAAGAGCCGTTTCGACCGTTTGCCGAGTGACCGACATGACTTCACAGCGATTCATCAAAATGCGAACTAGTCGAATCACCGTTTCTCTTGGCAGACGGCCCCGACGTAGCACAACCGACAGAAATTCATTAACTACCTGGACACTAATTACCGGGCGGGAGCGCATCACCGCTAGTGCTTTGGCTCGTCGAGTTGCATCCGCATCGAGGCAATATACGGCAACATTGGTATCAGCGAAGGCACGAACGATCATAGCAATCTTCACGCTGGAAACGCCCCGTCCAACTACCGGCATACTGCTCGAATACATCCCAGTCATCGGCGGAGATACTGGCCGACTGAATTCGGGCAGCCTGCAGCCCTTCGATATAACCAATGACTTGCGCCAGTTCAGCTTCCGGCAAAACCTTTGCCAACTCGGTCAGACGTTCTATAGAACCCATCGCGCCTCCTCCTTAGGGGTACGTGCTATCGCAATTAGTATCGATTTCCGCCGACATCGAAAATCCACAATCTCATCAAACTTGCGCTTAATCTCCTGGCGGGTCATACCCAGGATCGCGCCATTCAAAACAATATTCTCCCGCCCGGTCAATTCCGGATGAAACCCCGTGCCCACTTCCAGCAGACTCGCCACCCGTCCCCGGATCGTCACCCGGCCCGCCGAAGGTTCGGTAATCCGGCTCAGAATTTTCAACAACGTTCTTACCCGCCCCGTTGCGGCCAATGATACCCACGGCCGCCCCTTGGCGAATCTCAAAGTTCACATCCCGCACGCCCAGATTTCCTCCTGCGTATCGCCTTGCACAATCGGTTCGCCCCGCGCCAGCGCTTTGCGCCAGTAATCCCGCACATTCCGCGTCAGCACATCCCGCAACGCCGTATAGCGCTCCCGGTCGGTATGGTGGCCGACCAGGTATTCTTTACCCAGGCCCTCGGCCCGGATCACGATGTCGGACATGGCGGAAGTTTGATCCACTCAATGACAGGATCGGCCCGTTCAGTGCAACACCTCATCCAAACTATGGGCGACGAGCAACCGCTCGGACCATTCGAGCAGGGTTTCCGCATCGGCTTGGGTGACCCGGTCACGCACTGGTGCGCTCGGTGGGCCGAATTTGCGTTCGAGCAACCGTAACAACATCGTCGCCTCGCCGCGTCGTTCACCCTGCTGTAAGCCCTGCTGTAAGCCCTGCTGAATATATTGATCAATGAAGGTTTGCATAAGGGGTTCTCCAGTTTGAGTGTTTTGCAACAGCGCCCGGATATCCTGTTCATCCAGCCGCCGGGTGCCCTGGACATAGTAGCGCAACAGCGATTCCAAAATCGCCAGTGCGGTCGGCTGCTCGATGACCTGTTCGATCAGCCTCAGCAGTTCCCGCAGGCGCTCCAGCGGCTGCTCGCTGTGAATATCGCGGAGCGCCTGTTGCACCAGACGGGTGAGTACCTCACCTCTGATGGCCGTGCTACTGCGCGGGGAAATGTCGTGCAGAGCATAGCGAAACTGCGGAACATACGGCGCCAGCGCTCTCGGTAACGGTTCAATCAGGTCATGGAAACTGGCCGGGGCCTTCCACCGGTGCTGACCGTGGTAGAGGACCAACGGATAGACCGGCGGCAAATGACGCGCCTGGGGGTGTTGTTTGCGGTACTCCTCGCCGCTGGCGACGATATAGCGCAGTAACTGGAGCAACACCCAGTAGTCCGGCTGGCTCTTGTGTTCGAACAACAAGTAGATCTGCAGTTCGCTATCGCGATAGCGGACGGTGTAGATCAGATCGGAGTACGTCTGCCGCAAGTCCGGGGACACGTAGGTATCTTTGGCAATGGTCAGCGTGGGCAGATCGATTTCGGCCAGGATCGCGGCGGGCAAGGTGCTGTGTAGAAAGTCCTGGGCAATGTCGCGGCGTCCGAAGTTTTCCCGGAAGAAACAGTCATGGGGAGTCGGAATGGGGTCCATGTCGTCAGCGTTCCTTAAAAGTTAGCCCTACTCCTGGATGAGTCATGCGCCCCTGGATCATGTCCACGATCTCCCCCGGTGAATCTCAAAACTGACTAAATCAAATCCGCGAACGACTTTTCCATCTTCCTGAATGACGTCACGCCCAGATAAAGAAAACCGGCTACGATCACCAAACTCAAGCTGAAACCCGGCCAGTATAGTGGACTGGCGCCCCCCAGAATACACCAGCGAAAGCCATCAATGACTCCCACCAGCGGATTCAGGCTGTACCACAGACGCCAGCTCTCTGGAACCACCTGGCTGCTGAAGCCGACCGGCGACACATACAGGCCGAACTGCACCAGGAACGGAATCACATACCGGAAATCCCGGTACTTCACATTCAGCGCGGTGATCCACAACCCCGGCCCCAGGCTCGCCAACACTGCGATCAACACAAACACCGGCAACCACAGCATCTGCCAGCCGGGCGCAAATTGATAGTAAACCAGTAATCCCGCCAAAATTACGAAACTGATCAGAAAATCCACAAACGCTGAAATCACTGCCGCCGCCGGCATGATCATCCGGGGAAAATACACCTTGCTGATCAGATTAGCGTTATTGATCAGACTATTGGACGCATCGCTCAACGCCGTCGCAAACAGCGACCAGGGCAGCATCCCGGCGAAGACCAGCAGCGCATAAGGCGCATCGCCATCACTGGGCAGCTTGGCTAAGGCACCGAAGATCACCGTGAACACTACCATAGTCAATAACGGTCTGAGCACCGCCCAAGCCACGCCAATGATCGTCTGTTTGTAGCGCACGGCAATATCGCGCCACGCCAGGATCAGGAAGAGTTCCCGATAGCGCCACAGATCAGCCCAGTAATTTTTCTCGGCCCGACCAGGCTCGATAATGAGCAGGGATTCGTTCATGGGATTGCTTCAAGTCGATCCTTCCAGCGGCCTACGATTTCCGGCCTACCGGTTCTTGGGTCCATGACGCCAGAGACTCAACCATTTGCGCCGATGGTTGCGGCCATTCCTGTGGCGTCAAAGACGCCCTTTGCACCACATTCCGCAGAAAATGTTCGGCGATTTGATCATCGAAACGCCACAGCAGGGCATGTCGATCTAGTCCGTCGTTGCGCTCCGTCTGGTTACGCAGAATCAGACAGGGTTTGTCGAGGTACGCGCATTCTTCCTGAATGCTGCCGCCATCACTCAACACGAATTGCGCCGCGCTGAGGAGAGCAATGAACTCGCCGTAGTCCAGTAAATCCTTGACGATCATTGCCGGGTTCAACCGCGCTTCCAAGCCGAACTGTCGCAGATAACGACGAGTAGGACCGTGTACAACGAAGACCAGGGGCCAGGTTGCCGCCACCCGGTTGAGCAGATCAACCACCCGACTGAGCCGGCGCCGACTGGTGAGGGTCTCCAAGCGGTGGCAGGTCGCCAGAGCAAAGGGAGTCGTCGGTGCAATACGGCTGCGGGCCGTCGATCCCATCCAGCGCAGCGCATCGGCGACCGTGTTGCCGGCGACGCGAATGATTTGACCTGGAAGGCGCATCGCTCGCAGGTTGGTTTCGGCTTCAGCGGAGGGCGCAAACAGCAAATCCGCACGCTTCATGCAAAAAATCCGTATCAATTCTTCCGGGAACGGATCGAACCAGTGAAAGCTGCGCAATCCGGCTTCGACATGCGCGACTTTTAAACCCGCTCTACGCGCCATCTGTAAGCCCAGTAAGGTGCTCAGTGTGTCGCCGTGAATCAGGCAAACCCCATCGTCGGGAAACACTTCCCGCCGCAGCCAGGCGCGATCCGTGCGGCTTTTCCACAGCAGGCGCAGATACCAGCGGATGGCTTCGCGCGTGGAGGTAATATCCTGCGTCCTATCGCGCAGGCAGACGTCGGGTTCCGGTAGTTCGAACAATCGCCGCAGTTCGCGGGTGATCGCAGCATGTTGACCGGAGTCAAGATAGCGAAAGGGGATATGACGCTGGCGCAATTCGCGCATAACCGGCGCCATTTTGATCAATTGCGCCTTGGTGCCAATGAAACAGTAAATCATGAGGCGTCAGCGTTCACAGCGACTCGACGAGAATCGAGTCGCCATAGGTTTCAATACCCAGTTGTTCCGCGACCTTGCGCGCCCGGGCGTCGATCATCGGGGAAATCACCATCAGCCGGTTAGCCGTGCGCTGGTGGCGTTTTTCATAGAAACGCGCCTTGCGTTCGAAAATGTACATGCCGGCCTTGTCGATGGACGATTTCAATTCACAAATGATCAGCGACCCATTGTGAACGATGACATCCAGCTCTACCTGATCGGGACGTCCAAAAACCTCGCCCCGGTCGTCGTATTCATTGACATTAAGCACTTGGATATTGAAGCTTTTTTCGAGAATGGTGGCCAAGGCGTCGCGGAAGGCTTTTTCGGATTGCAGGCCCCAGCGCGAGCCGAGCGCGCCAATACCGCGATCATGTTTCAGCGTCTGGGCCATGATTTCCTGATGAAGCTGCCGGAGTTCTTCTTGGTTGGCGTCCCACTTGCGGGCTTGTTCTGCCCGATGTTCCTCCGATGCTTGATGAAGCTGCCGGAGTTCTTCTTGGTTGGCATCCCACTTGCGGGCTTGCTCTTCCCGGTCGTGGTTCAGTTGCTCGTAGAGTTTGGCGAACTCTTCGCGCTGTTCCGCTTGGTGTTCGTCCCACTTGCGGTTCTGTTCCTGCCATTTTTGGGTTTGCTCTTCCCGGTCGCGGCGCAGTTCGGCCAGAATCTCGTAAAACCGGTCCTGCGTTTCCTCACGCCCGGCGTATTCCCGACGGGTCAGTTCCAGAATATAGGCGCGAAAGTCCGGATCGGTCCGCAAAAAATGCGGTAATTCCTGCCGGATCGCTTCTTTTAGGGCTTCGGCGTTCATGTTGACCTCGACATTCAACGCGATTTGTAAATCAGATTGGTGATTTGTTCCGACAACAGGCCCAAGGCGAAGATCAGCACCGAGGTGGACAGTAACAGGGCGCTCATGTTGGTGAAGCGGCCCGCCGTGATGAAGGTATGGAGATAGTAGCCCAGCCCGCTCAGGAAGAAGAACAGACTCATGGGGAAAAAGACTTTCAGCGGGGAGTACAGGGTGCCGATTTTGAAGATGATCAGCAGGAAGCGCACGCCATCTTGCAAGGGCTTGAGGTGACTTTTACCCTGGCGTCGGGCGGCGGTGATCGGGACATAGGCGACCGGGTAGCCGGCGCGGAAGAAGGCCATGGTGATGGTGGTGGGGTAAGAGAAGCCATTAGGCAGGAGGTAGAGAAATTCGCGGAATTTGTCGGCGCGCACTGCCCGAAAGCCGGAGGTCAGGTCGGCGATGCGGTGATTGGTCATCCAACTGGCGATCCGATTGTAGATGCGGTTGGCCAGGTTGCGGCCCAATGAGGCTTGCGAGGTGTGATCCCGCGCACCGACGGCCATGTCGTAACCTTCATCAAGTTTCGCCAGCAGCCGGGGAATGTCGGCGGGGTCGTGTTGGCCGTCGGCGTCGAGGAAAACCAGGATTTCACCCGTGGCCTGACGAGCGCCGGTTTTGATCGCCGCGCCATTGCCCATGGAGTAGGGGTGCGTCAGTCGCTGGACGCGGTATTGGACGCACAGCGCGGCGGTGTCATCGACGGAGCCATCATCGATCACCAGGATTTCCGCGCCGGGACAAGCCTGTTGCAGCCGGGGCAACAACGTCGCCAGGTTGGCGGCTTCATTGCGGGCGGGCAGGAGGAGGGTGGGGGGAGACATCATTGGGCTGATTTGTTAAGAATCAGGTTTAATCGAAATTTATACGTTCCGCTTCGATCACGAGCGGCATGTTCCGAATATGAGTGTGCATAGATCCTATATATTCGCCAAGCAATCCAATAAAAAATGTTTGAATTGCGCCAAAAAAGAAAATCCCAATTAGAATAGGTGCGATCCCCATCTGGAAAGAATCCCAAAAAATAAGTTTAGCCACCAGAAAGCCCATGGCGGTTAACAAGCTGAGAATAGACAGCACAAAGCCACCCATCGCCATAATTCGCAATGGCACTTTGGAATGATTGGTGATGCCCAGCATGGCGATATCATAGAGTGTGTAAAAGTTGTTTTTAGTGATTCCGCGCTGTCGGCGTGGCTGTTTGAAAGGTACGGTAGCAATTGGATACCCTATTTAACACAAAAGTCCACGAAAATAGGGATAGGGATCTTGCAATTTCCTCAAAATATCGATGACGACTCGGTCGAAAAGACCGGCGCCTGTTGCATTTTTAACAAGAAGAACCTCGGAGATCCTGGAAATAAATCGATAATAGGCTTTTCTGACTAAGCCCATCCGAGTCGTTAGCGGCTTCAGTGGAGAACCAAAAGTACTTCCATTGGTGATTCAATTCTGTAACTCTTAAAATACCTAGACTCCGACTTCCAGCTTCACACCAACTCATCCCTTTTTTCTTC
>Ga0116153_10001848_pt1 | contig 18110 bp, 9 predicted proteins | sample AD_UKC028_MetaG_FD_89896 | JGI IMG/M metagenome (GOLD analysis project Ga0116153, IMG submission 89896) | Active sludge microbial communities of municipal wastewater-treating anaerobic digesters from USA - AD_UKC028_MetaG | ecosystem: Engineered > Bioreactor > Anaerobic > Digestate | place: USA...
CTTCCAGATTTTTTCTTTTCAGCGAATCGTTCCTCGCCCGGGTAAAGAGGCTTACGGCATCGGCGTATTTACCCCTCCGGAAAAAGTTCCACCCGAGATTGTTGACCGCTGTCACCATGGCCCTGCCGTCCATCTCCCTGGAGCCTTTCTTCAACAGCCTGATCTTCTCCTCGATAAACCGGGCCGCAGCCTTGAGGCCGCCCTGACGCTCCGCAAGGTCGGCCTGCATTGAAAGGTTCAGGAGCTTCTTGTCCCTGGCGTCGAGCTCCCTGAAAAGAATGCTCTCTCCGATCACGAGCGAATCCACGCCGAGGTTCATGACAGGAGAATTGCCCATTCCGAAAAATTTCAGTCTTACAGGGTATTTTTTCGTGTCGTCGGCATAACGCGAAAGCATTTCCCAGGCATCTTTCAGGTATTTGCCGGCGCTCCCGTAATCCCCGATCCCCATCGAGCACCAGGCCATCTCCTGTTTGTACCTTGCCCGATCGAATTCGATCGAATAACGGTCGCAGTGGCGGATGATCCTGTCGTACCACGCAAGCGCCTCGGCATACCGGCCCTCGGTGCGGCTGAAGAGCGCCATATAGCGGTACAGTATGAACAACTGGCCGGCCCGGTCGTCTTCGGGCTTCGATCCGCCGCGGGACTCGTAGTGCGCGATGACCTTCTGCATGACCGCTCCGGCCCTTTCGGTGTCGCCCTGCTGCCACAGGCAGTACGCCCGGTGAAAATTGAAAAGCGCCTCCCCGAGCGGCGATCCGAATTTTCTCTTTATTTCGGCCGCCCTGCCGTAATGATAGGACGCGCGGGCGTAGTTCGTGAGAAGGAAATATGCGTTGCCGAGGTTCAGGTGGATGTCTCCCTCCTTTTCCCGGTCGGAATCCTCGTTGTTCATGGCAAGGGCTTTCTCGAGCATGGGAATGTTTTTTTCCAGCAGGTGCTGCGGGAAATACCGGTCCACCGCCTTCCTGCTAGCGGAAGACTGCTCCCTCATGACGTCGAGCTTCTGGTTGATCCAGCTCTGCAGGATATACGGGTCGACATATGAATCATCGATGAACAGGGACCAGTCGCAGTGCATGACCGATTCTTTCAGCAGCGCCGTCGGCTCCGCCGTGTTCGGCCCGGCCGGCCCTGAGGAGACTGCCCCGCTTTCGGCGTCCATGGCCCTTCGTGCGAGAACATAGGCCAGTCCGTACATGTGCGCCTTGTCGAAATCCATGCGCGCCTTGGCGAGGCCATCCCGGTATTCCTTTTCGGCATCGTCGATGCCCCGACGCCCCCCGGCCTCGATCGTCGCGTCGATGTACAGCACGTGGGCGATCGAAGAGTGCCGGTTGTATATTGTCTCGAACTTCCCGAGCCGGTGGATGAAACTCATCAGGGACACGTATTTTCTGAAAAGCTCGGATCTGCTCCCCGGAGTTCCCTTCCCGGGAACGGTTTCCTCGTAATACCGCACCAGCCATTCCAGGCGCCGCATGAAATCCGCGTCCTTCCATTCGATGCGATACCTGCTCAGTGCATTATGATAATACACCGCCGCGCTGTCAGGGTCGCCGCCCTGCTCCTTGATCCTTCCAATGAGAGTGTTCGAGAGATAGCCCACCAGACTCGCGGGCTTGGTCGCATCCAGGGCCTGGGCCAGATACTCGAAGGATGGCGCGAGATCCCCCGCATCATACAATGCCTTGCCCATGGCGTAAAAAAGGAGTGACTGGATCTGCCTGTTCCCGGCATGGACGGCAAGCTTGCCGCTTATCTGATTTTCCCTGGCCGCGGCGCTTCTGACCGCCTGCGCCAGTTCGAGCGTCTTGAGCATGACTTCGTTGACCTGGTAGTACTGCCCCTTTTCGAGCACCTCGAGCGAATCGGGAGAAAGCGAGCCGGAAAAATCGTTTTCGACAAGGCCGGCAAGCATCCTGCGGACGCTGATGATTCTTTCAAAAGACGGGTGGCTGTCGATGATTTCACGGCACAGATGAATCGCTTCGGATTTTTTCCCGGCGGAAACCATAAGCCCGGCCAGGTCCTCTTTCAGATACGGAACATACTCTGACCCTTCCAGCTTTTCAAGCCCGGACCGTACGAGCGCAATTCCCTTTGCAGGCTCGCTGCCCGATTTCAAAAACGCGAGCACGACCGACGCGTATGAATTTCCCGATAAGGAAAGAGAAGAGAGCCCGGACTCGCACCCGATATAGCCCGGCCTGTCGCCGTGGCGCAGGCAGAACACCGCGGCTGCGTAAAGCGCCCTGGCCGAGTACACCGCTGACTGCACATCGCGCGAGCTTCCGAAGCGCTCGTACACCCTGAGAAGGCCGGCCAGGTGCCGCTCGGCGTCATCGTCCTCCTTCAGGTACTTGTTGGCGAGATCGTACTGCGAGCGTGCGCTGTCCTTGATGGGAATGATGCCGGTCTCGGGAATGAGGCTGATGTTGATGTTCGTCCCGGCCTGGCTCGAGTACAGGAGCACGCCCCGGTACCTTTCGGTGGAGTACGCCGGATACCATCGGGCCGCGAACGACGATGCGGAGGGAAGGGTAAGGCGGTAATTTTCCCCGGTCCTGATATTGCAATGCCAAAGCGCCGCAGAATCCTTCAGGTCTATCCCGCCGCTGCCGTCCGTGTCGCCTTCGATCGCGGTGTAGACGATTTCCTCCGCAGAGCCGGCGAAGACCGGGAAGAGCTTGATGATCCCCTGCGCTTTTATGATCTCGTCCCTGCCTGACGACATCTCCACGACGCACAGTTCACCCTCCCTCCCGTGCCGGTACGATATGCACACGATATGCTTCCCGTCAGGAGAGAACGACGGGTACATGCCCCCGTCCCGGGTTATCCGCCTCGAATTATTCCCGTCAGGGTCCATCGCCCAGATGTCGTGGATACCGCCCCGCTTCGAGGAAAAAACGATCGTTTTACCGTCCGGGGACCATGAGGGATTCAGGTCGCTGACCGCACGGACTCTCTCCGAATCATCGGTCATTCTGGTGAGGTTGTTCGCTTTCAACCGGTAATCATTCGAACCGCCCGCCGCAGCATCCGCGGCATCCCCGGGGTCTAAACCCGCGACGAAAATATCCCCCTCGGGGTCGTCCCTCATGGATACGAAAGCCAGAGTCCGGCCGTCCGGGGACAGCGCAGGCGAGATGTCGGCCGAGGGGTGCTGTGTCAGGCGCACGAGGCGGATGTCGCCGATCTGCCGGAGATAAAGGTCGAAGTTGCCGTCCTGCCTGTCAGACGAATACACGAGGTATTTCCCGTCCGGGGAAAGGAGGCCGTCCCGGTCGACGGAACTCTCGATGGTCACCGGAATCTCTTTTCCGCTCCCGAACCGGAATTCCTCGTTGAGGATCGCCTTGTAGCTGAACAGCACCTCTGCGGGCCCCCTGCCCGCATCGCAGGCGGTAAAAATCATCGCAGCAGCGGCGATCAGCGAAAGAAAAATTTTTCTCATTTCTTCCTGTACCATTTACCGTTAGCGTCCCGGATCCAGTCGCCTTTTCTGGACAGGAGCTCCTGCTCCGCGGCGAACTTTCTGCCGGCTGCGGCCATCTCTTCGCCCGACGGTTCGGCTGCGGATTCCAGGCTGCGCCTGAATATGACGCTTCGCGCGGAATTCTCCTCGCCGACAGCCTTCATGAGCGTCGCTCTGGCTTCCGGATCCTTTTCATACCCGGGGGTCTGCCGGTACGCCACGACCCCCTCGGCGGTTTCACCCACGGAGCCCTCGTCCTTGTACTTCCTGATTTTTTCATCGTTGAAGTCCCTTATCCTGAGCGCGGTCATCAGCTCCCTGTCGCCCGAGGCGCCGGCGGCGGTCGACCGCGCGCCGTATACCGGGGTCATTGCCGAGGATATGATCCAGGCGTCCTTCTCAATCTCGCGGTATTCGCCCACGATCTGGCGTTCAATCATGGTCTTCTCCCCGGTTATGACGATTGCCGGGGGCACCACGGTGATACAGCTCGAACAGGCGTTGCACGATATCAAAAGGCACACGCACAGAATATGCAGGACCGTTCTCTCAAGGCGCATGATCATTCCTCCCTTCCCAGCTTTTTCAGGTACTCCTGCACCGGCAGCCGGTCGAACCTCACCATGTTGTTTTCAACGCCGACGATCCGGCCGAAAACTCCCGGCGAAAGGGGCACGGACGCGTACACCAGGCCGCGGTCAAGGGTGAAGTTGAACCCCTTGACCCGCATGAAATTGTCCATGACGAACTGCCCGAGCGAACCGAGCTTCGATTTTCCCTTTTCGGTGCTCAGCCCCCGCATGAGACGGTTCGCGAATTTTTTGCCGATCCGGTGTATGTTCACGTATCCGTTGGCGGTGATTTCCCTGTCGGTATTGATCCCCCTTCCGGAAAAATTCGCGTTGAACGAAAGTAGCGCGTCCCGCTTCTCCTTCCGCTCATCGGCGTCGTCGAGAAGAGCGATGTCCATGTTGGAAGCATCGAGCCGCAGCACGTACTCCATGCTGTCCGGCAGGTTTCGCACCCCGGCCCCCTCGAGGTCGAGACCGCCGAGGCTCAGGGCGATCTCCCTGCCATAGACCGGGCCTTCCATGGCGAAGCCCTTCAGTTCGGATACCCGGTATACGTTCCGCTCTGACGACACCGCCGCGCTCAGGTCGCGGACATATTCGAAGACCTCCTCCCTCGCCGGGTGTTTCGCCCTGAGCGCGCGCACGAAGAGATTCGGTTTCTCCCTGAAAAAATCGTTCGTGATGATCTCCTCCTTGTCGGCCGCAAGAATGGACCGCGCTGAGCCCGTTCGGGAGAATACCGCCTCAAGGGGAAGGTCACACGTCATTTTTTCGATCTCGGCCCTGGTGTCCCTGTTCCTGACATCCATGTCCTTCGTGATTATGCGGGCCGTTGCCCTGCCGTCGGACAGGCTCCCTTTCATCGACGCCCGTACGTCCATGAGCCCCCGGTACATCCAGGGCCCGTAAACGTTTCTCTCGCGCGCGGACTCGAAGCGCAGGGACAGGGCCAGATCCGAGTCTGATATCGGCTTTTTCGCGAGCCCGATCCTGCCTCCGGCCGAAAGAAGCAGGTTCCATTTTTTGCTCGCGATCCCGGCCTTTTCCAGGGTCAGGGTTTTTCTGTCCCGGTCATGCAGTGCGTCGAGGGTCAGGCTGAGATCCGGCAGATCGTAATCCGGAACATTCAGGCTCAAATCGCATCCCGCCCTTGTCTTCGGGCCGTTCATGGAACATTTTAGGCTCCCCCTCGCTCCGGCCGGGCGTTTGAGCGCGATATCGGCGGTTTTTTTCCTGAGGCGGCCGGGGAGCATCTGTTCGAGCGGCGCCTTGTCGAACAGGCAATCCCTGATTGAAACCGCCGCGGCGACAGGGGTGAGCGAGGCCGAGCCCGCCGCCTTCAGTGAAAAAGCGGTGCGGTTGCTTTCCGGGTCAAAGAACCTGAGATCGAAATCCGAGAGAACGATCATCTTGAAATTTTTTTCGCTCCTGGCGCGGGCCCCGGCGATGATCGCATTGGCGCCGGACCTGCTGCCCTGGAGCACGTAATAAAACGGAGACATCGAAACAGAAGCGCTGAAATCCCCCGAGTCTCCCCTGATTCTTCCCTCGAATCGCATCGATGCCGAAGGTGCGGTCAGGGAGCTTTCCCTGTGCTTGACGAAAAGGCCCGCGGCGGACAGCGCTGCGTTTATGGTCATGTCCGACGAATCCCCCCTGACCGTCACCGGCATCAGGGACACGGTCCCGCCGAAGCGGCTCCTGGACAACACAGCGATTTTTTTCACGTATGGATCAATATCGTCGAGCACGATCCGGCTCTCGGTCATCCGCATATCGACAAACGGCCTGGAACTGATTCGGGACACCCTGCCCGTGAGCGCGATCCAGGTCTTCCCCCTGACCGAAACCGACGCCCTCCGGAGACTCAGCGAATCGCCGGCAGGGTCGCAGGCGAGGTCATATGCGACGAGAAAATCAAGAGGGGCCAGGAACGTTCCCCTGTATCTGAAAGGGGCCCCCTGCGCGCCGAACCTGAAGAAGCTGGTCATCGAGGATTTTTTCTCTTTATCGTAATTCAGGCCCAGGGTGAACAGCACGTCGGGTTCGGTCGAAACGACCGGCGACGAATAACCGGCCCGGATATTCCCCCTGGGGTTGATCGTCAGCCCGGCCCGCCTTACGATGTCGACGGCATGGACGGATTTCGGGATCGTGCGGAACCTTTCGGTCTCAGCCCCGGCGCGGACCGTTATGCCCCGCACAGAGGATGAAAATCCCGGGCCCTCGATGAAGACATCGAGATCGTCGAGAAAAAAATTGAAGCGCGCCTTGACCGGCAGCGGGAGAGACAGGATGTTTTCGGATTCAGCCTCAGGCCCGCGCTTTTCTTCTTTCGCTGGAAAAAGCGCGCTGAAGTTCCATATCCCGTTTTTGTTTCGCAGGTATATCCGGGGTTTCTCGATCGTGAGCTCGCCGATATCCAGGAACCCGGTCAGGAGCGGGAGCAGGCCGTACTTCAGACGGATCGTTTTCACCTCGGCAAGGGGATTGCCGCCGAAATCCGGGCCGTTTTTCACCACGATGTTTCGGATGCAGATCGAGCCGAAGATGTCTGACTCGTCGACCTTCATGGAAAGAGAGCCGGTGCTTACGGAGGAAAAGACCGAGACAGCGAGTCTTTCTGTGCGTTCAGGTGAGAGATAGAACCTGGCGGCCGTCACGCCGATGAGGATCAGCGAAAGCAGCGACAGCGGCAGCCACAGGAGAAGAATCCTCGCGGTTTTTTTTACCAGATCGCGTTTGTCAACCGCACCGTTCATATTCATCACCGGCGGAAAACATCTGCAGCAGGACATCCTTCATCCTGTCACTTTTTCCTGACGATGTCCACAACTTTCCTCACGTCCTGGGAGGAGTCCTTGCGTATGACCATGATCTCTTTCCCGGCCTGGACCACGACGATGTCGGACAGGCCGACGATGGATACCCTGGCCTCCTCGGTGAAGACCGAACAGCCGCTGCTGTCCACGAAAATCGCATTTTCCGGCCTTGGGGAACGGTTGCCTCCGCCGTCGGGCGACAGAATGTCGTCGATCGACTTCCAGCTCCCGAGGTCCGCCCATCCGAAATCCCCGGGGATCATTGATACGTTTTCAGACTTTTCCATGATGCCGTAATCGATCGAAACGGAGTCAATCTGGTCGAATATGCCTTTTTTGATTTCCCATACCTTCTCTGAATCACCTTCGATTTCGGCGGCGCCGAGCCCGGCCAGAGGCCCGAACTTCGCGAAAAAATCCGGCATCTGCTTCCTGAAGGCGTCCATTATTGAAGATATTTTCCACAGGAAAATCCCGCTGTTCCAGTAATAGTCGCCCGAAGCCAGGTACTGCCGCGCCCTGTCGATGTCCGGTTTTTCGACGAAGCGGTCCACGCGCGCGACCCGGGCGCCCTTTTCGAGGGCCTTTATATACCCGTATCCGGTTTCGGGGTAGGTCGGCCTTATGCCGATGGTGACGAGGCTCCCCTTTTCGGCTTCGGCGATCCCGGTTTTGAGCACCTCGACAAACACGTCGTTTTTCCTGATATAGTGATCCGCCGGCAGCACGACCATGACCGCGTCGCCGACCAGTCTGTGCAGGTAAATCGCGGAATACAGCACGGCGGCGGCGGTGTTTCGCGGCCTTGGTTCGCAGAGAACGACGCCGGGCATGCCGCATTTTTCGATTTCATCTTTAGTCAGGTTCTCGTACTTCTTCGACGTGGCGACCACCAGGCTTTTCGGCGAAAGGGGAAACAGCCTTTTTATCGTCTCTTCGAGCAGCGAGCCCCCTCCGGAGAGGTCGAGAAACTGTTTGGGCCTTTCATCCCTGCTCATCGGCCACAGTCTGGTGCCGGCGCCGCCGGCCATTATTACCGGAATCACGTTCATATTAAACTCCTCGAATGGTATTTGCTTAATTTCCACGCGTAAAAAACAACCGTCAACACAAATTCGTACTCATATTCCCCGGGCCGGGAAACCGGATTGCAGTTTTTTGTTGCTTTTCACCGGAGACTGTTGTTCAATGGGAAAAATCATCCCCATGCGCGCGCGGCAGGTTAAAAGTGGCCGGAGAAAAAAGTTTCCTACAGACGATTAAAATGGAGATCAGCCGGAGCTTCAGGCTGGTCCCCTACGAACGCATCGCCTTCCATAAAATCCTGTCAATCCTCAAAACCGAAAGCGGCAAGAACATCCTTTTAAAGGAACTCACGAAAAGCGAGGATATAAGGACAAGCGCGATCGAGACGCTGGCGTCGTTCGACGATCAGGGCGTAACCGACAAGCTGGCCGAAATGCTCGGCGGTAAAATATCCGACAAGGAAGCGGTCCTCGTGCTCGAATGCCTGGCCGAACGGGGATCGGAAAAACACCATCAGGCGGTGACCGATTATATCGAAAAAAACAAGTCCGGGACCCAGTCGCCGCATGTCGTGCGAAAGGCTTTCGAGGTGCTCAGGAAAACCGGGGCTTCTTCTGAAAGCGTGCGGGACTATCTTCTGTCGTTCATCAAGGGCGAGGGAGTCGGCGACATGCTGATCCCCATGGCGATCAACGCGCTTTCGTCGTTTCCCGTAATCTCGCCTCACGAGCCCCTCCTGAAGCAGAACGACGAGAAGATCATCCAGGCCGCATACAATGCGCTGTTCAACCTCGGCTGCAACCTGTCTGACATGGCCAAAAAAGCCGAAAGCGACCCTGAAGGGCTTTACACGTACTCCCCTGAAAACGAGGACAAATCGATCCTCGACATCAGGGTCCTGTTGGGGAAAATGGCCCCCCGCTTCGACAATTATCCGAGAAACATCAAGGTCGCGTTCATCAGCGCGATGATCTCGTGCAACCACCGTGAATTTCTGGTCTACGTGATGAAAGCGCTTACATCAAGAGACCAGGAGCTCATTAAAATGGTCCTCTTCACCATCTACGCCAACATCAAGAACCTCAAGGACCCGGACAAGCTCCTGAGAAGCCTTATAGCTCTTTCGACCGAAAAGGAGCATGAAAACGAGCTCATCATAGACATCTTCGTGAAATATTTTTCCCAGGACATAAAGACCCGGCACTTCAACATACTCAGGGACAAGCTCTACAACTACATCGTCGTGACGCTCGAATCCTACTTCGAGACCTACCGAAAGGACTTCATGATTCCCCAGGTCATCGAGAAGAGCTATCCCGAAACCTTCCAGAGGATAAGAAAATTCATACTCGAGAATTTCACTCCGGAGATCAAAAAGAACATCGTTTCGTTCCTCCTGAACGAAAAACCGTCGGCCCTCAAGGGAGTGTTCATCGACATTGCCAAGTGGATCACCTATATAAGCGATGCCGAAAAAGAGGACCTCGAGCTGACCCTGCAGATCCTCTACGACGGCGACAAGAAGTCCCGCGAAAACTCGGCTGCCAGAATCGACGACATCCACTTCGAAAAAAGATACCTGAGAAACCGCATCATCAGGCTCTGCCGCATAATCGAAGGCCTGAACATCAACGAAGCGGCCTCGACGCTGGTCAATATCTACAACTACCTGAAAAAATATCCCGACCCGGAGATTTTAAGCGCCTCCATACACGCACTTTCAATGCTCAACTATTCCTACATGCTCGGCGAAGTCGAGGTCATGCTCACGACCGGCTCACCCGAGGAAAGGCTCGCATCGCTCGACCTTCTCTCCCTCTTCCATGAGCAGCGCTCGATGAACATAATAATCGATTACCTGCAGCAGAGGGCCGACGAGGTCTCGCCCGAGGTCAAAGCGCTGCTGGAAATCCTTCTCGAGCGGGACATCTCGGGCAATGTGACGATAAACCGTATCCTCAAAAAAATCGTCGAGACCAACAAAGACCAGGAAATGCGCCGCCTGGCCATACTCGGCATCGGCAAAAGCGGCTTCGACACCGACATCGATTTCCTCAACGACCTGTTCCTCAAGTTCGAAAAGAACGAGCCGAAAGACGCCATCGCCCAGGCCATGGGAAGCATCGTTTCGATCAACGCCGACGTGAACAAGCGGACACTGGTCAAGTACCTCCAGGAATACCTCAAGGACCCGGGCATCAAGGTGAGGATTTATGCGTGCCTTCTGCTCGTGAAGCTGGGCGACAGGGACGCGATACGATCCATACGCGACATGCTCATCATCAAAAACAGGATCATACAGCGGGACATACTGACCATCATGGGCGAGCTTCGATCCGTCGAATTCGCCTTTTTCCTGCTTTCTCTCCTGAAAGACGAATACGGACTGTCCGGGGACATCATCCCCGTCATCGAAAAGCTTCCCGAAGAGGACCTGAAGGAAATAGACAATTTCGTCGTTAACATCTTCAGGAAATTCGAGACTCCCGATATCGAGATTCTCGGACAGCCGAAGGAAACCCATGATGCGCCGCTCCCGAAAAAAGAGGTGACGCTCGCTTCGATCGAGCTGTACAAGCTGAAAAGCGACGCCGAATACACTCTCACCGAGCGGATCAGCCTCAACATGATGCTCAAGGGCCTCATCTCCTCGATAATAGAAAAAAATCATGGCGCCATTTCCCAGATATCGAACAGGAAAATCACGGCCTACTTCACCCATCCGGACGGCGCGGTCAGGACGGCGCTTGCCATATCCGAAAACATCAGGGAATACAACCTCACGAGAATATCCGAACTGCAGATCAACGTGCAGGCGTTCGTGGCCACGGTCAAAGCGGTAATCGTCAACGAAGAGATCATCCAGCTGCCCGAGGACGTTCTCTGCAGCGTATCATGGCTGCCGTTCTCGTGCGACGTTTATTGCAACACCAGGGCGTCCTCCCTGCTTCGCGACAACTACACGATGATCATGATCCCGGAGAACATGCATGTCGACAGATGCTTCCCTTCGCCGGTATACGACGTGATCAGACCGGTCAATTTCACCGAAACAGCCGAGAAGATACTCGAAAAGCTCATCAAAGACGAGGAAGAAAAGGCCAAGCTGCAGATGCAGGTCGAGACCGAAATGAAAAGGATGAGAAGGGAATCCAGGCCAGCCTCGGCCATATCCATCGCCGGAGACCTGGAGGACATCGGCGACCGACTGAAGGCCCAGCTCGAGGAGATCGAGAGATACATCCAGCGAAGGTCGACCGACAGGGAGATGATCAAGAACGTAAGGCGTATGCTCAAGAACGCCCATGACCTGTACAAGGTCGAAATATCCAGGATAATCATCGAATAGAAGTCAATCGCGGGTCGACATCCGCCTGCTTATCTCGAGCTTGTGCCTGATAAGCGCCGGAGAGTTCGTCAGGAAGAACCGGTCGTTTCGGTGCCCCAGCAGAATTTCGTAATGCTCAGCCGCTCCCCTGTAATCGCGCAGCTTGAAATCGGACTCGGCGAAATAATAGTGATACGCCTTGTCATAGGGAAGCGAGGTATCGATCGATTTCAGCATCACAAGCGCCTTGACGTACTGGCCGCGCCTGAAATATATCTTGGCCCTTCCCAGAAGCGCGTTGGGATACCGGCCGTCGATCCGCAGCACCGTGTCATAATATTTCTGCGCCATCTCGAGCTGATTGCGCCTGAAATAGACCTCCCCGATCAGGATGAAGGTCTCGAGCTCCTTGGTGTTTTTTCTCAGCGCCTCCCTGAAAGACTCGATCGCCTCGCTGTCCCTGTCCCACCGTTGAAGAATGTAGCCGATCTGCAGATAAGTCTTTGAAAATTCGGGCACCACGTATTTCGCCTTCTGGAAGTTCAGCATGGCCCTTTTGAGGTCCATCATGTGGGTGTAGCAGGTAGCCAGATTGTACCTGAACGGAAAAAAAAGCGCGTCTCCTTCGGCCAGGGCGGATTCAAGAACCGAGGCCGCATCCTCGTATTTTCCCTGCGTCATGAGCTCCGCGGCGCGGTTGTTTTCCCTCGCCGCGCGCCCGGGCCCGGTGCAGTAGAGGATATCGTCTTTCATGTGGATGTTTTCGAGGGCCTTTTCCTCTACCGGGGTTTTTTCGACCAGCCTCAGGAGGTCGAGCAGCCGGGCGTCCTCATCTCTCACCGCAATCGCGGGCCAGGCGAGCAGCAGCATCAACGCGGTATATGCGGCCAGGATTTGCCGCCTTTTCTTTTTTCCCATTGATTCAGGCATTGACATTTTTTTTCACGATGAGATTTACTTTATGGAAATGTCATTCCGGCCGTAGTGAAACGAAGAGCCGGAATCCATCTTAATGGAAATCTTTCGAACTTTCAATAAACAATCAGTAAAGATGGCAGCATACCCGCGACTCACCGACTTTTTTTTCAGCTGGATAGACCTCCCTGCACACGTCCATCGCATGGGGGCAGCGAGGATGGAAATGGCACCCGGCCGGAGGGTTTTCGGGCGAGGGGATCTCTCCCCTGAGGGCAGTGAACCCGTGTTTCTCGGGCTTGAGGCCCGGTATCGACCGCATCAGGCTTTTCGTGTACGGATGCAGCGGTTCGGCCGCGAGGCTCCTGCCCGGCGCCTCCTCCACGATCTTTCCGAGGTACATGACCACGATGCGCTCGCTCATGTGCTCGATCACGGCAAGATCATGGGCCACGATCAGATACGTGAGGTCGAGCTTTTCCTGGAGCTCGCTCAGCAGGTTGAGGAGCTGCCCCTGTATCGACACGTCAAGGGCCGAGACCGGTTCGTCGAGGATGATGAACCCGGGATTGAGCGCAATGGCCCGGGCGATGCCGATCCTCTGGCGCTGGCCGCCGCTGAACTCGTGCGGATACCGGTCATGGTGCTCTTTTCCAAGGCCCACGAGATTCAGAAGCTCGCACGCCCGATCGCGAAGCTCCCTGCGGGGCGCGGCCGAATGTATCCTGAGCGGTTCGGAGATGATGCCGCCCACGGTCATCCTGGGGTTCAGAGACCCGTACGGGTCCTGGAACACCATCTGCATGTTTTTCCGGAAGCGCCTGAGCTCGCCTTTTTCGAGGGCATGCACTTCTGTTCCGCCGATAATGATCTCGCCGGCGTCGGGCTCAATGAGCCTGAAAACGGCCCTGGAGGCTGTTGTCTTGCCGCTGCCGCTTTCTCCCACCATGCCCAGGGTCGAGCCGCGGGGAATAGTGAACGAGATGTCGTCGACCGCCCTGATTATGCCCGGGGAATCGAACAGCCCGCTCTTTCGAGTCTTGAAATATTTTTTCAGTCCTCTGACTTCAACCATCTCCGCTCCCGGCAACCAATAGGGATTTGCTAATTGGACTATTAGAATCCGCCAGCCCAGTACTATACCGGAAGCGCCCCGGTGACAAGACATTTTTTGGCCCGTGCATTCCCGGTTGCGGCCGGCGCACGGTTACACTGCGGGATTCCTGGATTCCTTGATCCGCCTGACCGTGAAATACAGCTGCACCGCCGAGATGACGAAAACCGCGTTGACCAGGCCCGACGAAAACGGCGTGACGAAATAATCGCGGCCGATCGCTGCATGCAGCACGAAATGAACCATGCCGAAAACCCCCATTACCAGCGATATCGCCAGTCCCGATTTTTTTCCGAGGTTCATCATGCCGTAAAACACAACAAGGAACAAAGGCACATGGGCAAGAATAAAAACGATGAGGCCGAGGTATTCAGACGCGATACCGAAAAGCTCCCACTCCTTCCAGAACACCGCGTCCATTTCATGCAGGATGAACGCCACGGCGTTGAGCATGTACGCCCACGGCAGGATTTCCGCTTTCAGCATTTTCATGGGTTCACCTCCATCGGATCATGACCGGCCATGGGCAGTCAGATGCCGTCCGAATGCATTTTCCGGTCGTAGAACGCGGCCGCATAATGCGCCAGTGACAGGTTCACGACCACGAAGACAGAAGCGGCCAGGAACCAGATCATCGTGTCCCTGAATACGAGCAGACCGCTTCGGTACAGGTAAATGAGCGCGTACAGGCAATACAGGCACACCACGGTGATAACCGGAACAGCCGGCCCGCTCCGCTTCACCATTACTGCCTGCACGGTGTGCATGAGCATGTGCAGGAAAAAAGCCCCGAGAAGGCCGGCGAACAGGTTGAACAGCTCGAACTCGACGGCGATGATCGTGATCACCGAAAGAATGACGAACTCCTCGGCAACCACGAGTGCGAACGCGGGAACCGTGAGCCGGTCAAGGTGCGCCAGCAGTTTTTTGAAAACGGGAAACCGGTATTCCAGTGTCTCCCTGTTCCGGCGCAGCCAGGGTTTGAGGATTATGATTTCCTCCAGTTCATGGATCATGAAAAATACCGGCAGAAGCCACATCAGGGTCTCGATCTTCATGTATGTATTCCTGAAAATTGGATATGGTATGATTTTTGATGATAATTGATTGTGGCCCAAAAATGATCAAGAAGAATATGGGGGGATGGGAAAAGAAGTCATGCCAGAGGGCAGGGACTCCTGCCCTCTGGCATATATTATCAAGTATCAATCCTGAGGATTGTGATATATCCAGAATTCCATTACTGAATATATCATATTGCCAACAAAGTCAAATACAAATCTTTCATGGGCGATCTGGTGATCTTTAACAAGATCCATTTTAATAGCGAAATAAGGGCTTTCCGTACTCACACATGATATTTTCCCCTGTAATGCCCCCGTTCCGCAAACATAGTTGCCTATTAATGCATGAGAAAGGGGAATTGGTGGATATGGGCCCGGCCAAACAAGGGTCATATATTCATTTTCACAATCGTCGCCAATGAATTTCCAGTTTTCAACAAATCCAAATGTCAGTGCGGATACTAAATATATTTTATCTGCCTCTGTCTCACTACAGGGGTCATATTTCAACTCATAGACTATGTTATCAATAGTTTTGTTGTTCATTACATCAATAGCTGCTTGATGGTCCCCACAGAAATGACGCTGTTCAGCCTTGTCAACATTCAGGACTGCAAATTCTTTTGCGCCGCCCGGTAAATGCCATTGTATTTTCGTGGTGCCTGTTATCTGAATTTCGGTTGTCTTTTCTGCTTCGGTATAAGTAAACAGATATGTTTCTACATCAAAAGTCATTGCCTTCTCAAGCTTTTCTATAAATCCGTCATCAGCTTCTCCGCAAAGCGACAGTTGTCTGTTAAATTCCATAGCGGGCCAGTATGCTTCCAGATCGCTTTTATAAAGAAGTTGTTCATACCAGTATTTCCTGCACGTTGTGATATAGTTAGCCAGCATATTAAATATTTCTTTTACTGCGGAAACCTGCGCGGAAGCTCCTTCACAGTCATATAGATTGGCTATATTTATTACCTTCATAGTAACATAATTTACAGCAATATATTTATCTTCTTTTTTAATGTATGTTGACAGTAAAGTTTTAACTTTCTTTTGAGATCTGTAATTTAATTCACAGAGATAATACAGGGCCTTATCTTCATCATACGTGGTTCCTGTGAGGTCGAGCTGGCGTTTGTATTCCTGCAGAGCTTCAAATACCAGGATTTCCGGAAAAGCTGCTTTATAATAATCATTCAGTAAACCCAGTCTTTCCCCGTATTGCTTTGCACCTTCAGCTGTGCCGGTGTCAGGCTTATCCTTGCACAGGTTGGATATTCCGGGCGGTTCAGGCATTACGTATTTTTTATATTTAAGAAACTCTTTGATCTCTGTAACCGTATTATTGTAATTCTTCAAGGCCAGATTACCCCGCGCTGCTATACCCGGATCCTCGCCGCCCGCGGGTATGGTGAAATGATTCAAGGTGATCTGGTATGTTCTATCTCCAGTCTTGGTTGTCTCAGCAAACATCAACTTGCTGCCATCGTCTTTCGCAAGGTAAAACAAGTATTCGGCGGTTATATTTTCCGGAAGAGTTACAGTAAGTGTCGCCGGTTCGATAAAACTAAAACCATCGGGGCCGAGCTTCACACCACATGAGACATTTAATGTATCTGAATCCATAGACACATTTGTCAGTGGTGCCATTGTTACCGGCACCTCGTCATACAGATCATTTCCCGGTATGTCGAGTTGCCAGACAATTCCCTGCGAATCGGTTACTGTAAGAGATGCATCAGCCGGACCAATTAGTCCGGTAACGGTATTTTCTGCGTCCACATTAAAATCAACCGAACCCAAATTTGGGATATTGTCTACAATAGTTTGAGTAGTTGCCGAATCTTTTTTATCACTTCCTGAATCACAAGTTACTATGGGCGACAATAACAGAATTAATAAAATGGGGAGCATGAAACAAATTCTATAATTGAATAACCCTGAGATCATAAATTTTCTCCTATCATTTAATTGGATCTGAGGATATCAATTGCTATTATAACATAACAGTTGATAAAAAACATCAATGTCAAGTGTTTTTTTTCATATAAAAGCACTATTATATAATTAATGTAATGCGTTGGAAGATTTGGGGTAATCAAATACAAACAACCATTTAAACTACTGTTCTACTGTAAAACCATGCCAAAACCAAAAAAATAAGGCGCAATAATGAATCACCTTTTTCAAACAAAATTTGATTTCTCCCCTCGCCCAATATTCTGGAATTACGGGCGAGGGGAATGTGATACATGCAATTATTCTTGCAGATTACTGTTCCTTACTAGATGAAAAAGACCAATTGTATTGAACTTCATCACCCGAAGAATCATTACAACTAAATGAAGAACTTACTGAAGTGCCATCAGAACTAATTCTAGGATACCCCTCTGAGTCGCACGCATCATGTTGAGTAGTGAAGGGCTGAAGTATAGCACCTTCAGTAGTCTGGCCGCTTTCTGAACATTCTTTAGTGTATTCTATTGATTTACTTGGGCTTCCTCCCATAAAAGCGCGATAACTTTCCCCCGATATGAATTCAAGGCCGATGGTCATAAGTATTGGCGTAGTAATGTTCCAATTGTCTGAGCCCGAGACTGTACACTCGCCATCGGGCGATGAGCCTGAAACAATCCATGATCCAATATCAGCATTTAGTTTAAAAACATTAGGCAACGAGTAATACCCACCAATGACCGATTCCCACTCGATTGTGCTCGACGTGGCATTAATTTCTTTCCAGCCGTCATTAACTTTGTCTGCTGAAGCACTCCCTCGCCACCTATAGCATCCGATATTTGTTATCCACAGCCTTGAATCATAACCGATATCTGGCTTTGTCAATGTATTGTCTTTTTTTGGAGTACTATTGCCAAATATAATGACGATCTCATCAAAGTTATTCGATTTCATATCCCGGCATATTCGCCTAACACCTAAAAAATTCTTAAAAGTATATGAATTGCTCCATACGTTGTTTTTCATCGTCATGACCCGCACAGCCGCACCTTCCAGAGGAACTGGATTAATAGCAATGCCTGGTGCAATATTGGGCTTATACATCGAATCTCCATTCTCTTCTTTGGTAATCTTATCAAGCTGACAACTCAGGCCATCATAAAATACAACATAGCGCTGGTTATCATTCATGACGAAATGGTGGTAATTGCCAGACAAATGAGTAACTTTCTCATTAAATGACAGATCTTTATCAATCGCCATATCAATGACAGCGGGTTCCTTTCCCTCTATGCTCAATGCTTCATCATCTAGACTGTCGCTTTTAAACCATCCATTTGTTCCGTGGTTCCAGGCGGCCTCGAGAAATAATGGCCATGCATCGGCAAAACCCTTTGGCAGGGCACTATCCACTGAATCTAACGCGGACTTTGTCTGAAAATTCTCGAATACGCGCCGCACAATAGTTTTGTCATTATAGATACTTGTGACATACTTGAAGAAAAGATAAGTAGCATATACACGATTACCAACATCATAGTCTAAAGGTTTATCAAGCGAATTTAATAATAGAGATGAATACTCATGTTCAGTGTTGGTTGCTGGATAGACATCATCTTCAGCCCAGGTTGCGATACCTTCAAAAATCCATTTGTCATACTCGTAATTTCCGGACTGCTCATAAGTATCCTGACAAGAATGCGTCATTTCATGGGCGAGGGCTTCGATCAAGCCTGATGGCCTACCGCTATAAGGAAGACGTGCATCCAACTGTATCCATGTCAGGGCTGGCGCTTCTCCGTAAGGCGTTTCCAATCCGTCGGAACCTAGGC
>Ga0116153_10001866_pt1 | contig 17916 bp, 12 predicted proteins | sample AD_UKC028_MetaG_FD_89896 | JGI IMG/M metagenome (GOLD analysis project Ga0116153, IMG submission 89896) | Active sludge microbial communities of municipal wastewater-treating anaerobic digesters from USA - AD_UKC028_MetaG | ecosystem: Engineered > Bioreactor > Anaerobic > Digestate | place: USA...
GACCTTGAACAACAACGCCGCGGGTAAAAGCACCGCGAGCATGAAAAAAATGATCGCCCCGTAAAAGCTGGCGATAAGGATGCACAGGTTGAGGAGCACGTTCATGCCCTTGCTGGCAACAACGGCGGCTATCGCGGCACCGACACCGACGGGCGCGAAGCGCATGACAATATTGGTATACTTGAACATCGTTTCCGAAAGGGCCTCACAGAAATCGATGATCGGCTTCTTTTTTTCCTTGATAAGGCTCAGCGCTATGGCGAAGATGATCGTGAAGACCACCACCTCCAGCACGTCACCCCTTGCCGCCGAATCGAAAAAGTTCTCCGGGAATATATTGATGACCACCTCTTTGATGGTCATGTGTTTTGCCGAGATACCCTGGATCTCTCCGGTACCGCCGAGCATGATACCCTTGCCCGGTTTCGTTATGTTGACAACAAGGAGGCCCAGAAAGAGCGCCAGTGTCGTCACGATTTCGAAATAGACGATCGCCTTTACGCCCATCCTGCCCACGGCCTTAAGGTCAGTGTGGCTCGCGATTCCCACAACGAGGGTCGCGAATATGATGGGGACGATGATCGTCTTCACGAGACGGATGAAGATGGTGCTCAGCGGTTCAAGATTTACACCTATTCCAGGAAAGGCGAAACCTATGATGAGCCCGAGAAGCATGCCGATGAATATGAGGTGGGTCTGGGTCAGTTTCCTGCGCTTTTCCAATTTGTACTCCCGTTTGAAGGTAATTGAGCGTTCATACAAATAAATCTTTTTTACCCTGAAAAAGCAATTGATTTAAGAAGCTTTTTGTCCCCCGTACCGGGGTGCATGGTTTGTCTGGTTGGAGAAAAACTATGTCAATCAGAGTAGCTAAAAGAAACTGTCTTCCTTTCACGGCGCAAAAGGTTGTTGAAAAGACAGGGCAAAACCGCTATAATAACTGACCACGCGCCCGTAGCTCAATTGGATAGAGTGTTGGACTACGAATCCAAAGGTTAGAGGTTCGATCCCTCTCGGGCGCGCTTGTTGTTTCAATTGTAAGGGCTGAAGGTTCGAGCCTTGTGGCGGGACATTAAAGAAAATTCTTCCCGCGAGATATGCCTTTGCCGACCCTCCCGATCTTGATCGCAATAGTGACATAATGTATGATCAGGTCCTGGTGCATGAAAGATCGTCCATGATCGATGAACGGGCGGTTCCCTATTCAAGTTCCTTCAGACGGAAAACCAGCACACTGACGAGGGTAACCAGGACACCAAGGATCGCGATACCCAGTCTGAAACTGTAGAGGTCACCCGATATCCCCAGTAAATATGGTACGATCCCCCCGCCGATGATCATGCTTACACAGAGGATGACACCCGTGGCAAGGCCTCTCATCTCTCTCTTGAACGTCCTGGCGATCGCGAGGAGCCCAACGGGGAAAAAACCTGTCACAAAAAGCGCCTGCATGAAAAGGACGAGACCAACATGCCTGACAGGGACGAGACCGAGAAGTATGGTTGATATGCCCGTTGTCGCCACCATGACGAACATGATCTTCCTCAGGTTGAACCGGTCTACGAGAAAACCGCACGCGATCGCCACCCCGATCGATACCAGTCTCGAGATGCCAAGCAGCGTGTTGGCGTGCCCTATGTCCATATGCAGTTCCTTTGTCAGGTAAAGGGGCACGATGGCGTAAATGCCCAGGTTGGCCCCCGCGCCGAAGACCCAGATCGCGGCCATGAGCCACAGTGACGGAATCCTGATGATATCCCTGAAGATCGACCAGGGAGAACCTGCTATCCTCACCTCGCTGCTCACGAACAAAAAAACGATGGAACACGCGAGAAAGATGCAGCCGTACACGAAGAATATCCCCCTCCAGGGGAGCAGATGGAGGAGGAGAAGGGCGATGAAAGGGGTGGCGAAGATCGCTCCCGACGCCCCGGTATCGTGAAAAGCGATCACCTTGCCCCAGTTCCTTTCGGCGTAATATTCAGTGATGAGCGGTATCGCTGAGGGTATGTAAAGACCGACGGAAAAACCGAGCAGCAGCGCGAAGAAGTAAAGGAAGGAGAATGTACCGATAAAAGGGATGAGGAACGTCACGGCGCTCAGGCAGACAAGAGAAAAGACAATGGTCTTCTTGTACCCGTACCTGCCCGAGAACAGGCCGGAGAATACTACCGCCATGCCGTATCCCGTGGACAGGAATATGAAGATGGCGCTCGCCCGGGCATGGCTGACCATAAACTCGTCTTCTAAAATGGGAAGGATGGGGGAGAATACTATCCTCACCGAAAAGTTCGAGAACCAGATAAACCAGAGGAAAAAGAGGAAAAGGAGCGCCTTTCCCCGAAAATCAGGATATCGTTCCACCAATGCAATCTAACCAGATATTATCAAGATTTTCTACTACTTTCCCATCGCAGTATCTTTTCATCGGCTGATAAAAAAGCCCCTCCCGGATCACGATCGGGAAAGGCAGCCAGGGAAAGGCCGGGGCGGCACGATGAGCGGGGACAGCCTGATAACGGCTCCCGGGGGACCGTGATGGCAGAGGCCGGTTCATGCTGTATCAATCCTTTTGTTTCATTGACAATAGATACTATGGACGATACGATTTAATGTAATTACGGCTTGTAGTAAAACTATTTTGGGTATTCTAAATAAAAAGAAGGAAAAAACATGACCAAATTAACTCTTTTCTTGCTTGTTCTGGCTTTATTAAGTGCGGTTCATCTCCCTGTGTCAGCGGGCGGATCCGAAAAATACGCATTAATGGGAAAGAAAGCATGGCATGCCTTTGAATGTGCGTCTCTTAACTCGTTGGTCGGCAACAAGGCAGAGGCAAAGAGGCTTTTTTTTCTCGGCTATAACAACGGAAGAGGGCTTTTAAAGGCACTAAAAGAAAATAAGATCAAAGAAAAAGACATAAGCAACGAAGTGCCCTGGATCCTGATGCTTTTATTCGAAGGCCCAAGTGATGATTTTATACTTGGCCGGATCTATTCAGCGGCAGAAAGGGATGCGTTGAAAAACATTCTTAACACTGAGGGAAAACCTAATCCTGATGAAGTTCAAAAAGTGCTGGCAAGAAACAAGATATCTCACGGTAATTGCCGGTCAATCAGATAAAAGGGACGGTCAGGGGCGTAGTTGACTCAGCGAACTTTCGGCTGTCAATGGCCGTTCTTCCGTCTTGTCAGCGGGCCTGACAGGTTGAGGTTTGTGCGCTTAAGACCAGGCGCGGCCTGCGGGCCCTGGAAGATCATCGAACTATTTGTCTATCAGGTCCCTGATTTTTATCAACAACTCGTTCGGCAATATCGGTTTTGGAATGAAGTCATAGAGTTCGTCCTTGACCCCTTTATCAAAAAGTATATCCCCGGTGTACCCGCTGGTGAAGAGTACCTTGACGCCGGGCTTTACTTTTCGGATTTCTTCATATACTTCCTTGCCGTTTTTCCTGGGCATGACCACATCAAGGATGAGGAGGTCTATTTTATCCTGGTTTTCCATGAAACGCCACAGAGCGTCTTCCCCGTCCTTTGCCTCTACAACGGTATATCCTTTTCTCGTAAGCACCTCTTCCATTAACTTTCTAAGCCCATAGTTGTCTTCGGCCACGAGAATTGTTTCGGTCCCCCCTTTTACTTCTACAGCGGCCTTCGTTGCCTCTAATGCCGCCTCCCTTGTTGTCGGGATATAAATGTTAAATGTCGTCCCCTTTTGAGGTTCACTGTAGACATTAACATACCCGTTGTGCTGCTTTACGATACCGTAGACGATGGAGAGGCCGAGCCCCGTTCCTTTCCCGACCTCTTTCGTGGTAAAAAAGGGCTCGAAGATCTTTTCCCTGGTCCTCTCGTCCATGCCGCACCCTGTGTCGGTGACAGAGATGAGGGCGTAACTGCCCGGTGTCCCGAACCCGTGGGCGCGAATGAAGTTGTCGTCGAGAAGGACCTCCTTTGCGGTGATACCAAGCCGCCCCCCGCCCGGCATGGCATCCCTGGCGTTGGCGGCGAGATTGATCAATACCTGATCGAACCGGCTTACATCGCACAAAATGACGATCTGCTGATCGGCGAGCGTGACCTTAAAATCGATATCTTCAGTAAGAAGTCTCTTCAGGAGCTTTGTAACTCCATTGATAATGCTGTTAACATCATGGGGTTTAAGCTCGATCGCCTGCTTCCTGCTGAAGGCCAGAAGGCCCTGCGTGAGGTTCGCCGCCTTCTGTGAAGATGCAAGGATCTGGTCCGCGTACAGCCTTCCTTTATCGTCTTCATCCATGTCCATTTGCAGGAGGCTGCTATAACCTATGATCGTTGTGAGGATGTTGTTGAAGTCGTGGGCGATACCTCCGGCAAGGGTGCCTATCGCTTCCATTTTCTGTGACTGGAGGAGCTGGGACCTGAGTTTTTCCTTTTCCGTCTCCGCGTGTTTGAGGTCTGTGATATCCTCGGAGATGCCCAGCAGGTATTCAGGCTCGCCATTCGCGTCCAGGATAGGGACTTTCTTGGTATGCAGGATGCGCTCTCCCTTGTAGCGGGTCTGAATGGGTTCTTCCGGGATATCCACGATCTCTTTCCCGCGCAGCACCTCCCTGTCCTTCTGCGTGAAGAAGTCCGCCTGCTGCTTTGGGAAGAAATCATGATCGTTCTTTCCTATCAGGTCATCCCTGGAATTACCCAGCAGGTCCTCTCCCGCCCGGTTGAACCGTACGAAACGGAATTCCCTGGCATCCTTAAGGAAGATCATGTTCGGGATATTCTCGACGATCGAATCCAGGAACCTGTTCGTGCGGCGCAGTTCCTCCTCGGCATGCTTGCGCTCGGTGATATCCCTGCCTTCCGGCATCAGCAGAACAACCTCGCCGGTTTCATCCGTTACCGGCTTGAGAGAAAAATCAACATGGCGGAGACTATCGTCGGCGGTCCGAAGGGTTGCTTCGAACCGAACCAACTCTCCTTTCGCCGCCTTCTGCACCGCCAGACGGACTTTTTCCTGTGCAGCAGGGGAATGTACCCACCAGGAAGTTTCCCAAAAGGATCTGCCGATGACGTGCGCTTCTTCAACACCGCAAAACTTCAGCGCAGTCCTGTTTGCCCCCAACAGCTTGCCGTTGGTGGAGAGCAGCCAGAGGAACTGGAAGGATTGGTCAAAGATGGCGTGAAACTTCCGCTCGTTCTCACGGGTCCTCTCATCAGCTGTTATTTTCAAAAGCGAGTACTTTGCGAGATCAGCGATAAAACTCACAAGCGCCTTGTCATATTCAAGTATGAAATGGACCTTTTCGTGGCTGAAGACCGGCACCCGATCAAGCGCCGCAAGGTATTCGTCGATGTCAAAACCTAATTCATGCGCCTGCCGGATGAAGAACTCCCGGTCCGGAACCTCGCCTTCATAAAAAAATTGCCCCAGGAACATGGTTGCCAGGTGATATCCGGCGACCACGATCGGCATGCCGATATCCCAGAGCCCGTTCTGGCATTTGTAGCGGCATGCCTCGCCTTCGACAAGGCGGTCCTTGATATAGCTGTCACTCTCCTGACAGCGTTTAAGCGAAACCGGATTGGCCCGATGGAATTTGACACATATGTCCTGCCAGCCGGATCCAACGAGGATCGAACCATCGATGGCATCGATGATACCGGTCGGCATACCTGCGGCCCGGTAATGTGCGTCAGCCATTTTCTGAACGATGGTCAGGTCAAGCAGTTCGGAAAGCCGGTAAATACTCATCGTTCACCTATCCGCAATACCGTATTGCGCCAATTCGCCGATCTCATCATGTGCCCCGGGGAATCAGTTAACAAGAGAGACAGATCCTTGTTTCTCTCAGGAATGTGTTTTCGAAGTTGGCCCTTCCCCATTTTCACACCTATATATCAATTGTCCTCCTGTCCTATTCCGATTTCAAGTCCAAAGTTCCCCGGCATTATCAAATACCGGTTGAAAGTTTTTACCGAACTTGAACGGCGGCCCGCAGAAAGAAGCCGGTCCAAATGTTCTGGAGTTAATGAGCCGTTCCAGCAAGGATTTAAAGAAGATGATAAATTTTCAATACACACTTTATATCCCATATTCTTTAGAACATTCAGGCCCTTGAGCTGGCTATGCGGGCCTTCACCCCCGCGAACCTGGTTTTGCAGAAAAACCCTTCGTAATAGTGGACATAGTGGACAAGATGAGGGGTGCGGTCATGACGCTGGTAGTTTTAGCCAGTTTCAGAGATAAAGATATATTGATCTTATCTTGTTCTACAGTGACAGCACAACGCCGTGCAAACCAGATCCTTTGCATCTCCCTTGATAACGATACGGCGTTGGTCGATATCTTGATAAAAATGCGGGAAACAGGCAGCCTCGTCCACCCTCTCATGACTATTTCCAGCTTCTTGAAACAGGTCGCCTGTCAAACGTATTTATCGTTTTTGCTCATGCAGTTTAGGGCCGCTGCTTAACAGGAGATTTTCCTGCGTATCGATCAATGTCAAGAACAGGGCAGAAAATACATCCAGGAGCTGATCATCCCGGGACATCACGTATGCAAGCACGCTGCTGCCGACCTTTTGCGTGTAGCTCCTTATGCTCTCTCTCGTGCCCCCTGACCTGACTATCGCTTTGTACTGCTCCATTCCCGCATGGGCGATTCTCGCTATTTTCTCTGAATCAAGAAACTGGAACACGCGGACGGCCGTCTTTGCAATGACATTGTTGATCGAGACCTTTATCCCCTCGTCCCTGAGATGCTGGATCAGCTGGCTTCCGACAAAGTAAAGGAAAACCATGCCCGTGAGAACATCAGAATCCCTGGCATGGCCTTTGACCGGAAAATGAGACACTTTTCCCTGAATATAATAAATGATATGCGCAAGGACCAGTGTGACGTTATCTTCCAGGTTTTCCGACTCAGGAAGCTCATTGTCTTTACGGAGGCGATCGGCAATAACCATCAGGTTGTTTTTGAAAAAGTCCGATATAAGAATATCAGCGTCTTTGGCCTGGCTTTCAGCCTTCAGATCGGCCTCACTGAGAACACGTGTTGCCTCTGCCAGATTGCTGCAATGCAAAACCGCATTTACGATCGATTTGAGCACAGGGTCCCGCATGCCGTCCGGGGTCAGGTCATCAAGATACTGGCAGCTTAAAACTTTCGCTGTTCTTGCGGCCTTGCTCATATTCTTTCTTTCGTATAATTTGGGCCCAAATATACCTATTTTTGATTTTTTCACCAATATTCTGGCTTGATTAATACTGATCCAGCACGGGTCGCCGTTGTCCATCCGTATATTGGCCCGACGGCCTTTGTATTCATCATCGTAAAAACTGATTAGTTTATTCATTCTTTTTCCTTTATAAGTTATAACAACAAGAGGACCTCAATTTACCTCACGGGTATTATACCATACAAGGGACCCACTTTGGCACCCTTCCCTCAATAAACGACGCATATCCAATATTCCTGACCGCAACACAGGAGGAGGCCCGCCCGCCAGGGGCCGGTAGGATAATGGCAGAATTTTTATTGAAACAATTTTAAATTTCCTATACTTTCTCTTATAAAAGCGAGTCCTCATCGAATACCGCTTTAGGGCACAGGGAGGAAAACCATGGACATCGACAGAAGAGATTTCATCAAGTACGGCGTTCTCGGTGTGGGCGCAGCCGCCCTCCTCGGCCCCGGGGCGACCGTGTCGGCGAGTGAATCGGCGCGGAAAGAAGATCTGGGAGGGTATGGGAGCTTCATGAAGCCCTCTGGAAAAGAGGTCCATATTGCCGGCCACGCCCTCTCCTGGTGGGTCAACAAGTTCCAGCTTCCTTTACACATCTATTTCGCCCCCGCAATAAGACAGAACGTCAGGGCTTTCAGGCGGGTATTTCAGGACCTCTACCCGAAGGGTCACATACGGTTTGCAGCCAAGGCCTGCGCGCATCCGGAGGTGTTTAAGATCGTCATTCGGGAAGGGGCCGGGATCGATGTGGCTTCCTATTATGAGACCCGGTGCGCCCTGGAGTCCGGGGCCCCTCCGGAGCAGCTCGATCTCAACGGAAACTGCAAAGAGGATTTTCTCATTACCAGGGCGATCCAGACGGACATGCTGATCGTGGCCGACAGCATCGAGGAGTTCCAGGTCATCTCCAGGATCGCAAAACAGATGGGGAAAAGTCCCCGGGTCGTCATGAGGATCAGCGGATTCGAACTCGGCCAGGTCACAGCTGAGGCCGTCTTCACCGCGGGCAAGTGGACGAAGTTCGGGGCCTGCCTGGAGGACATTCCCGATTTCCTGAAGACCCTGGGCAGTCATCCCCATGTCCGCTTTCTGGGTTTTCACACCCACATCGGCTCCCAGATCACAGATCTGGACCCTTACCTTGCCGTTCTGGGCAAACTGATCGAACTGGGCCGCCTCTTGAAGGAGACGGGCAGAAATTGCGAGATCATCAACATCGGGGGCGGCTTTCCCCTCTCATACGTGAACAGGGAGGAATGGGACAGATTCATGGAAAGGGTACTGGAAGGCTATCTCGCCTCACAAAAAGGAGACATGAGCCGGATCTTCATATGGCACAATCGCACAGGAGGTTTCGAGACCGGGCCGGACGGCAGGATCGATACGTCACACTGGAATGACGATAAGTTCTACAGCCCTTATCCCAAGGAGAAGATGGTGGAGGCCATTCTCAAAGGCAGGGTAAAGGTCCGCGGAAAAAGCGTGAACACCGTCAAGGCCCTCAAGGCCCTCGGGGAACCCGCACTGGTGATCGAACCGGGCCGCAGCCTGGTAGGCGATTCGGCGGTCACGCTGGCCAGGGTGTCTCAAGCGAGGAAGATCGGAGGATGGCATAATCTACTGACCCTGGAGATGGGTGTGACCAGTTTGGGAACGGCCCTGGTATACATGCCGGTCCATCGATGGGAGATCATCAATGATCATGACCGGAAAGATCCGGAGCCCTTCGAGGCCTTCGTGGGAGGGAACCTGTGCTTTTCGGGCGACATGCTCGCAAAATACAAGATCTCCCTCCAGAGAAAACCCCTCCGGGGAGATATCGTGCTCATTCGGGATACGGGCTCTTACGGCCCACAGTTCTTCGCCTCTAATGCAAACTCCTTTCCCCGTCCGGCCCGGGTCCTTGTTGACACCGACGGCAGGCTGACGGTGATGAGAAAGAGAGACACCTATGAGGAGATCTTCTCCCTGTAGGGGAGAGAAAAAACAAAGCTTTTTGCCGTTCAGATCATAAGTGGGATGGCCCTGTCCTCTTGTACCAGGGGAAACAGCGGGCTGCCGATATACCCATGAAAGGGCGGACTTTGACAAAAAAAGGCCCCTGTTGCCAGGGGCCGTAGACGTTCTTCATGGAACTTGTTCGTTTTCTACTCCTGGTGCCATGCTTCTTCAAGTTGGAGCAACCAACGTGATTAAGGTTGCCACCCTTCGTGCTACGATTCTTTGTTGCCTGGCCATTGGGCCATTGGCGTTTGAACAGGTGCTAAGAACCTTGTTCGAAAAACACCATGCTGAAGAACGTCTAAAGAAGTATACACCAGATCTGAAATTCCGCAACTGTCAAATCACATCACAAACAATGTCTCCCCCCCCCACGGTCTCCCGGGGGCCCCGGTCTGTGACAATCATTTGAATGTGGGATATACTTTTACAGGAGGTGAATATGAAAGAGCACAAAAACTCACCGACGAAAAAACCGGACAGGCGAAAACCTGAAGCCCTGAAAGAGTGGGGCAGACGCTGGATGAAGGCAGCTCAAAAGCACCAGATACAGCATCGGAAAACTCAAGCCACGACCGGTAGCAGGCAGGGATAGCCGCTCATCGCCGGACGTTAAGGCCCTTTCCGAAGAAAGGCCCATATCTTGTAACGATATGCCCTGATATCTGATATACTTCCTTCAAGGCCGGGAAGCATTGCGGCGCAAGAGAATGGAACCTGGGCCAAAGCTCAAGGGCGCATCGCTTGTCCCGGCCTCTTTTATATCCCTGTCATTTTAATGACCTTGCCCTGGCGGTATCGATCAATTTCTTGTTGGTTCCCGCGTTCCCCGCTGCCCCGGGGTGTCCTGCAGCGTCACATTGACCTCTTGCGTGAAAACAAGGAATTCCTTGAGGGCGGCCGTTCCGCCGTGTTCCAGACATTCTTCCAGGGCAAAATCCTGCCCCCTGAAATCGGGGACCACCCTCGCCCTGTATTCTTCATCTGTGAGGTAGAAAGGTGAGTCTTCCAGCCCGATGAGAAACTGAAGAGCGATGCTGTACTCCACGGGCACTTCGAGATTCCCCCCTTCGGTGGTGATCACACAGGGGTTTTCTGCCCTCCCCGAGACAATTCCGTGGACATTTTTAAGGACCTGATAGAATTGCTCTGCCATCTTTCCGGACACTTTATTGAACTGTTCAACCTGGATCTCAAGGACCTTATCCGCCATTTCGTTGCCGAAACGTTTCACTGTTAGAATGTAATAAATGTACATTTGATATATCAGAACACATCTGCGGAACATCTCCTCAAGCCCCGGCTCAATGTTGCTCCCGGGGTTTCTCCAGTCGCTGAAAGGAGCCTTCCCTCCGGTCATGAGGGACACCGGATAGTTCGCATACGTGCTGATCGATATTTCCGATACCTTTGTCTGTTTGTCTTCCTGCATGGCAGACCTCTCTTTGTTCAGCAGTGAAAGCGGCATGTCTGCCTGATATCATAAAACAATGCGGTTGAATAAGCGATAACAACATGCGTCAAGACGGCTGTTCCTGTAAATAAATTTGCAATCACATGATAAAAGTTGGAGAATAGGATATTCAACTGCGTTTCAGGCCGGAAAAGAGCATTGGGCTCAATGCATTCAGCAGAGGGAGCAATGACCTGTCATTCCATCGGACAAAACATTTTCAATCATCGGCCGGGAGATCTAGAAATACTGGAAGATGCCCCCACTCGTCTTTTGACCCGGAAAAGCGTTTAGACCACTACCGGACAACTGCTCTGCCGCAAGGAGATGAGCAATCAAAAATTACAGTGGAGGTGAACAATATGAAACAATCGCCCAACATACCGATTATTTTCTTTATTGCCATCACAGTGATATCCTTTGGTTTTATTCAGTTATCCCATACGGCTCCGATCCCGCCTAAAGAAACAGGCCGTAAAGTGATCCAGACATCGTCCATGTCCAAACCGCAGGCGCGCGTTCCTTACACCGAACCAGCCTTTGGCACCCATGTGGTGAGGGTCACCGACGCCAGGAGTGATGTATCCGGCGGCGACACCTCCGTTGGCATAAAAAACGAGTATTCCAGGGTCCAATCTTTCAATGCAAACGATAAATACATGGTGGCCAGAAGCATCAATGCCTACTGGTATATTTACGATGCGAACACCCTTAAGCCGGTCCGGCAGCTGCCTTTCCAGGGAGAAGCAGAACCGCGATGGGACGCAAAGGATCCCGGCAAACTTTATTACATGGATGACAAAAAACTGATTGTTTATAACATGGCGTCCAAACAGAGCGGCGTGGTCCATGATTTTTCCAGGGATGTCCCGTCAAACACGGCCTTTGTCTGGACAAAAGGCGAAGGCAGCCCTTCAATGGACGGCCGGTATTGGGGGCTCATGGCGGACGATCCCAACGGAAGGCCCCTGGCCCTGCTGATATATGATCTGACCCAGAACAAGGTCATTGCCAAACGCAGCGTACCATCAAGCGCGCCTGACTATGATCATGTGACCATCAGTCCTAAAGGTGAATATTTTTTCGCCGGTTACGAAGAATATTACGACAAGACCTTGACAAAAAAAAGGCCTCTGAGCGGTGTCGGCCATGGTGACCTTGCCCTCGACGCGCAGGGACGCGAAGTAATGGTTTATCAGGATACAAAAACCGATAATATTTCCATGCTTGACCTGGCCACAGGCAAGGTCACCCCGTTATTCAAGATCGATTTCTCAAAATACAGCAAAGGTTTCCACATATCAGGGCGGGCATTTAAAAAACGTGGATGGGCTCTGATCTCCTGCTATATCGAGGGTAACCATCAAAACAGTGACTGGATGGACAACGCGATTTTTGCCGTAGAGCTCAAACCGAACGGGCGGATTGTTCGCATAGCGCACCATCATTCACTATACAATCCCCGCGTAGAACATGATTACTGGGCCGAGCCGCACGCTACCGTCAACAGGGACTTCACCAAGGTGCTGTTTACAAGCAACTGGGGCAAAACAGGCACGGAACAGGTAGAAATGTACATGATCGAACTGCCGGAAAACTGGATAAACTGAGAGCGTGCTCTTATTGGCCATGCTGAAGATAACATTATATCAATTTAAAAATGATAATATCAGTATTGAGATACAGGCATATTTTGATGGGGAAAGCCTTGTTATAGAAGGCTACGATACAGGTAGAACCGTAAAGGAGTACTGGGGGGACAGTGATTATGAATACTCAACGACAATACAGGAAAAGGAGGTGATGAAGTTATACCTTTTCATGGGCGTTGCCGAAGGCGACAAGGAGGGACTGCTGAGGGCCGTTGCCTGTAAGTTCAATACCAATTCATGCTACAGCGAGTTCAAGGATTTCCTTGAAAATAACGGGATACATTCTGAGGCTTTTTCCTGGGCTTGAAAAACAAAGCAATATTAGATATCACCTTTTGAATAATGACAGTAAAGGGGGTTTGCATGAAGATATTTCTCCTTGTTGTATCCATTGTGTTCTTTACGGCGGTCAACGCGTCGGCCGACATGACCATAAAGGATTACCTGGCCATGAAAACCGACGAAAAGAAAACTCTTTATATTGATTTTTATGTTCAGGGCATAGGGGAAGGAACGGCCTGGTCAAACACACTCCTCGAAGAGAAGAAGCAGCCGGCGATGTACTGCCAGCCGAGAGATCTCGCGCTGGGTTACAAAGAGTATAAAGACATCATCGATCGCCAGATAGACGCCATGAAGGCCTCGGGTAAGTACAAGGACGACTGGCCTATAGGATTGCTCCTGCTCATCGGATTGCAGAAGACCTATCCCTGCGGTAAGTGATCGTCTTCTCAATCCAGCAGAGCTTCCAGGGAACGGTTGGTATATACGAGCCTTTCCCCCAGGCGGTGCATTATGAACCTGTGGAAGGCGGCGGCAATGTCCGGCCGGTCCTCCTCCATCCTCTTCAATGCCTCGGCGGTAAGCTTGTAAAAAACACTCGGCCTTTCCGTCACCACCGACGCTATGGAAGGAAGTCTCAGATACAGGCCCAGTTCGCCGATGACCGTTCCCGGTCCGAGGGTCCTTAAGCGTATGGTCTGACCCGACTCGTTTTCAAGATTGACCGTAACCTGACCGGAGTCGATATAGTACAGCGAATGGGGCGGATCATTCTGGTGTATCAGGTAGAAACCCTCCGGCACCTCCTGTCTTTCGAGGTAACCCATGAAATTGTCCATATGAGCGGAAGGAGGGAAATAATCCCTGAACTGGTCTTCCAGACCCTGTCTTTCCACGATCAGGGGAATGCCTTCATCTTTCAGTATCTCATTCTCGCACCACTCCATGCCAAGGTCAAGATCGGGAAACATGCGAAAGGCATTATCGTCCTTCAGATCGAAGCTTCGCCTCTGGAACGACCTGATCACCGCAGGGGAAAGCCGGGCAAATACAAGGACATAACGGTGTGTCTGGGCATGCTGTTTCATCTTTGTGAAGCTGTTGACCGCCGATGAATCTACGCCGTTGACAAGCCGGAAGTCGAGGACGACAAATCGCAGCGGCACCGATGCCTTGTCGTCCACCCTTTTTCGGATCTGCTCATAAAGATTATTGGCGGTCCCGAAAAAGATGAAGCCCTGCAATTTCAATATGTACAGTTCCCCGCCCCTCTCCGAGAGGACCTTCCGCTGCAGAGGGGCCCTGTCCACGTTGCTGCGGTAATTGGCCCCCGTCAGGGTGTGCTTGACAACGCTCACATGGCTGTACTTGACCACGAAGATCATGATCGCCACCAGCATGCCTACACCTACGCCCTTAAGGAACCCGAATGCCCCGATGACCACAAGGATCAGCAATATGAGAACACAATCGACCTTTGGAAGCTTGAACCAGGTCTCATAAAGCCACTCATACAGGAAAGAAAAACCCAGAAAAAGCAGGACCCCGCCCATGATGGGCCTAGGAAAATATGAAAGCAGCGAACTGCCGAAAAAGACGATGGAACCGCAGAGGACCGCTGAAAAGATCCCTACCATCCGGCTTTTCGCACCCATTGAATAGCCAAGTGCGGAAAGGCTCAGTGAATGAAAACCGACCGTGCTGCCCCCAAGGCCCGAGAGCATGTTCGCGAATCCCACCGATCGAAGCTCCCTGTTCAGGTCGACCTCTTCCCGGACAACCAGCTCCAACCCGCTGGCATTAAGCAAAAGCGACAGGCAGCTGAGAATGAGTATCGTCGCGATCCTGCCGGTCTGACCCAGGATCAGCATCCAGTCGATGCCGGCCAAGGAAGACAGGGTGAATGGTTGGCCGGGCCCGCTCCCCTGGAGCTGGCCTATGAGCCACCCCTGCTCACGGGCCTGACTTACCGGGATACCGGCTATATGAAGGACAAGATAGAAAAGGCTGAAGGACACCACGAGCCAAACGGGCATCACAAGGTAGTGGTTTCGAAAACGCAGGGCCGCAAACAATATCACGGCGAGCACCAGGCCGGGAAGCCACTTGATGAGCACATCTGGGCCGGTGAGGTAAACGACGTTCATTATGGTGAGGTCACGAGCGGTCATAACGCCGAAAGCCCCCTTGATAAGCAAAAGTCCCGTACCGGCAAGAAACCCTCCTATGACCGGATAGGGAACGAACCGGATAAGATTGCCTGCCTTGAAATGACCGAGGGTAAGAAAGAACAGGCCTGTGGCGACCGAGGTCACCGCAATGGCCGCGATAACAGTGACAAACACACTCTCGCCTGACGCTTGACCAGGCATGCCGCCTGCAATAAATGATGCGACGAGGGCTATGATCGCCGCAGGTATCTCGTGGGGACGGGCAACGGTGCCCTCATATGAGCTTGTAAGCGCTGTGAAGATACCGAGGGTAAAGGCGCCGAAAAGGATGAGGCTGATGCCGCGGGACACGAAACATGACAATGGACCTGAGAATATGAGCGCCGAGAAGGCGCATCCCATGGTGATCGTGAGAACACCGGAGATCAGTCCGGCCGTCAGGACTGTCACGTACCGGCCGGACCCTGGTGCCCCGGTCTGCCGGTTGGTTGCCCTGTCGATGACGTCTGTCATATTTGCGTAAGATACAAGGATATTGAAACATTGTCAAATAGGACTTTTTCAGATCCGACGCTCGGGGGGGGCCGTACGATGGGTATAAAAAACATTGCCTGTCAAAAAAACAGCTCTTTGACTTGATAATAGACATGCAGCCTGATATGCTCCACTTATGACACGCCGTCTTCCAAGGATCCCGGGCACCATCGCCCTGCTTTTCCTTCTCATCTTTTTCTCAACCTCTGCCGCGTCGGAATACACCATCCCGGGAAAAGGGCCCGACGTGAAGGCCTTTGTTCCCGCCGCCTTTCTGATCATGGAACAGGCAAAGGGAGACCTGAACAAGGACGGTATCCCCGATGTCGTGCTTGTGCTGAAGAACAAGGCGGAAGACAGGAAAAACATGGACACCGAGGAGATACACCGACTTCTTGTCATAATATTCGGCGTGCAGGGGGGAGGCTATACCCTGTCGGCGTCGTCCGGAAAAGCGATCCTCTGCAAGACGTGCGGAGGGGTTTACGGCGACCCCTTCGCGAGTGTAAAGATCGTGCGCGGCACCGTTGTCATCGACCATTACGGCGGCAGCAGGCAGCGCTGGGGATATACCCACCGCTGGCGTTTCCAGGAAGGCGGCTGGTTCCTGATAGGCCTCACCAGCCGCGCTGAAGACACGGGCAATGGCGCCTCTGAGGTCACGGACACAAACCTTGTCACCGGCGGCCGCACTGTTGAGAAAAACCATCCTTCAGGAAAGGCAAGGACCACCCGGTCAAAGGTCCCCGTGAAACCGCTTACGGCCCTGTCCGATTTCACCTTTGTGTATTGACCCGTCATCACCTTCTTTCGTATAATTAACCTGAGGCGGTTTGGAACAAATCCAATTCAGCAAAGGTGTCCTTGGCCCCGATAAAGACCAAAAGAAAAAATGGAAACACGGAGAAGGAAGCCGCGGTCCTTGTAACCGATATGGACCAGTACTCAAGGTTAACGGCGCATATGACCGCGCAGGAGATCAGGGATTTCATGGTCAATTATCAGGGGTTCCTGCAAGGCATCATCATGGAAGGCAAAGATGCAGCCCACGAGTTCGAACCCTGCGCCGGAGACGCTTCAATTGCGATCTTCAAGAGAAATAAAGGCGAAGGCAAAAAAGAAAAATGCGGCCGCGCTCTCAGGGCCGCCGTCCGTATCACCGAAGCGATAGAATCGGGAAAGATACCCTTCACCCGCCTCGGGCTGTATGTGGGAGATGTCATTGAAACACAATTCGGAAAACTGACCCTGAGGTTCGGGAACTGCTTCGCTGCCGCCAACAGGCTTGAAGAGCTGTGCGCATTCTTCGGCACGACCATTCTCATGGACCGTGAAATGGCGATGGCGCAGGATGAGGAACGCAGGCACATTGTTGCCATCGGCAAGATAACTCCCAAGAACTTCAAGCATCCCATACACGTTTATTCCGTCTATAAGCCGGGAATACACAAATGCCCTGCCGATATCAACGAAAAAGACCTCATGAGCTTCATCAGGCTGAAGAACAAAGCAATAGAGCATTTTATCGGAAATGCGAAAAAAGGCATCGTGCCCAATTTTCAGATCGCCGAGCACCAATTACGGCATGCCGCAATGGCATTCAGGAAAGCGACAGGCAAGATGGACCTGGCCACGCTGCGCATCTCGGAATACATACATGAAAACCCATACCCCGTTGACACCTTTGAGACACAGGGTATGATAATAAACGAGAAACAGGGGCAATCCATAGGGATCAGGCTGCTTTTACTTTCGCAGCAGATTATCAAGGCGTTCGATCAGGAATTCTACCACACGCTGGTCGAGGACACCTCCTGGGAAAACCACTTTACGATCCAATGGCTGAAAAAAGGCAAGGTCATCATCAGGATCGGTGATGAGCCGAACGGGATCTATTATTTGGCAAAGGGCGAGGTCCGGGTCAAAGACTCCAGGGGAAGAACGATAACCCTCCTGACGGAAGGCGATATCTTCGGCGAAATGGCATATTTCTCCAAAGACAGGAAACGCAGCGCAACAGTGGTCGCAATGACTGACATAGTGGTGCGCAAGATCTCAACAGAAGATTTTGAAAAAAACCCCATACTCCATAAAATATTCGCCGAGATCGCGAAAAGAAGGATGAGCCCTGTCTAAAAACCTCTTTTGTTGCAAAGACCACGGTTTGTCCGGTTTGTTCAGTTAGCAGCAAAAGAAACGAGGGAAACCAAAGAAACCGGGCAAACAAAAAACAGGTCAAACCTGTTTTTTAGGGCTCCCCCATGTACACGAAGGCTCCCCAGAAGAAGGGATTGGTATTCCCGTAGCGGTCTCTGACGGTTGAAAGCTCGGTGAGGATCGCCTGCCGGAGCGCCCTGGGTCCTTTCATCTTTTTCGTCAGCACATTGGAATAGAACTTCACCATGAGCTCTTTTGTTTCCCTGTCAGGAACGCTCCACAGCGACATCACGAGGCCTTTCGCGCCCGCCTGAGTGAAAGCGCGCCTCAGGCCGAAGACCCCTTCCCCGCTCTTAATATCACCGAGACCGGTCTCACACGCGGAGAGAACGACAAATTCGGTGCCGGCAAGCCGCAGGGACAGGACCTTTTCGGCGGTAA
>Ga0116153_10001871_pt1 | contig 17861 bp, 20 predicted proteins | sample AD_UKC028_MetaG_FD_89896 | JGI IMG/M metagenome (GOLD analysis project Ga0116153, IMG submission 89896) | Active sludge microbial communities of municipal wastewater-treating anaerobic digesters from USA - AD_UKC028_MetaG | ecosystem: Engineered > Bioreactor > Anaerobic > Digestate | place: USA...
CTTTGTGGTATTGAGGACCGTTGCGACGTCGTCGCGGGTTGCAACAGCGATTCCATTCACCGCAGTGACAACAGAATCCCGGGGGATTCCTGCCGCATCAGCCGGGTAATCCTGGTAAATGCCGTAGATTACCGGGCTTCCGGAAGGGACTGCCGCCCCGATCAGGAGGACGAGGAGGACAAAGCAGATCCCCCCGACGACAAGGTTGTTCGCGATCCCGGCACCGAACATCCGGATCTTGGGCATCCCCTTCGTCTTTTCCAGCTCCGGCTCATCCGGTTCGACAAAGAATCCGATCGGGATCACGGCAACGAGGACCCCCATGCCCCGGACGGTGATGTTCTCGACGCGACAGAGGATCCCGTGCCCGAACTCGTGGACCGCGATCGTGATGATGAAGGCGAGCCAGACGGCAACCGTCGAAGGGACATACTCATTGATGCCGGGGAGGAGCAGGATGTTCTGCGGCTCGTAGATCCCGGTCGGTTCCGGCTGGAGGATGAGGGTATACCGCACCGAGAGGATGAGCATGACGGAGATGAAGACCGAGACGACGATAACCATCGCGACGCCGAATGTCCCGTACAGGCGCAGAAAGGTCCGGAGAACCGTAAACCGGTCGAAGAATTTTACCCGGACCGTGCGAATCGCCATGATCGGGCCATAGAACGTGATGGTATCGGCAAAGATCTTCTTTGCGTGGATAACATACGCTATCACGGCATAGGCAACGATAAGACCGATGAAGACCGGTATCCAGTCCATTCCAGTACAATAGTACCGGAACGATGATAAAACCGCCCGCCGTTCCAGGGCAGGCCCCTGGCCAATTTGGCAGGATACTCTTCGGGAGATCTCTTCGCCTCAGGCATGATTGCAGTCTGCAGGCAACCGCAAATGCATTCCGCAAGGGAAAGGCCCGTCAGAAGAGCCGGGTCTGGAACAGGTCGTCCATTAAGAACGTCACCGTCTTCCAGCTCTTCCGTGCGATCGGAGGAGGGTGGCGGTGATCCCGGATATATGCGGAAAGGTATGCGATGGTGTCGGGGTCCGAGGGATATCCGCTCCCGACGGAGCCGTATGCAGCTGCGATCTTCCCGATCTCAGCATCCCGCACGACTTTCGCTACAATGCTTGCAGCGGAGACGATAGGATACGTGGCATCCGCTTTGTGCTCGGAGATGATCCTGCAGGGCTTCTTTAGGTGGGACTTCACCATCTGCGCATATCGCTTTTCGCTGACATCGCAGGCATCAACGTATGCCGTGACCGGCTGCAGGGTACGGATGACGGCTGCGTGAGCCCTCGCCACGCACTCGTTCATAGTCATACCCCGGGCATCGATCCTGTCGGCAGGGATGATAAGGGTCGCTGTCCTGCACCGTTCGGTGATGGTATCGTACAGGATCGTCCGCTGGCGGGGGGTCAGGAGCTTCGAATCCTTCACCGGAACATCGAAGAGTATGTCTTCTGTCTCTGCTGCTACCGCTGCAACCACCATCGGACCAAGGACAGAACCTTTACCGGCTTCGTCGACCCCGCAGATCACAGTACAGCTATACTTACGCAAATTATTTCAAGGACATTGAAGGTAACCGGTAAGCAGGCATGTATATTATCATCGTGGGTCTTGGCGGGATCGGGAGAAGCCTGGTCGCGCAGGCAGTCGAGCACAGCAACAATGTCGTTGTCATTGACCAGAACGAGGCGCGCTGCAGCGAGATCCTCGAGCACCACGATGTCCTTGCCATCACCGGCAACGCTACCGACAGGTCTGTCCTCGAAGAGGCAGGGATCGACCGGGCCGACGCCCTGGTCGCAACAACCGGTGATGACGCCGTCAACCTCATGGCCTGCTGGCTTGCGAAACGGTTCCGGGTACCCCGGGTCGTTGCCATCGTCAACCAGTCTGCCCATTCGGACTTTTTTAAGGAGGTCGGGGTCAATATCTCCGAGAACCCGGACGAGCTCGTCGCCTCGCGCCTGTACTATCGCGCGGAAAATCCCCAGCTCCAGCAGCTTGCCCAGATCCCGGGCGGGACGATCTTCGAGATTGTCGCCGAGAAAGGCGCCCCCATCATCGGCCACGAGATCCGGGAACTCAAGGTCAAGGACTTCGTCTTTATCGCGATCCGGCGGGCAGACGGCGAACTGATCATCCCCTCCGGTGCCGTCAGCATCCGGGAAGGAGATATTTTTACGGTATTTACCAAAAAAGAGGCAGAAGAAGACTGCCTTCGTTTGCTGAACAAACAGTTAAAACCGTCCTCAGCGTAGGGAGGCGGCAAGTGCCCCGAGTTCCAGCAGGAGCTTCGGGTTTGCCTTTGTTATCTCCTTGATCAAAGAGAGGGTCGAGAACTCCTTGAGGTCGACCTTTGCAACCGAGTGGATGATATCGTTGAGTTTCTCGTCCGGCTGGCGGATCAGGAACTCCTTGATCTGGTAGTTCCGGGCAATCCCCTTCCCCATTTTCGATGCCCTCCAGCCGGCGTCATAGGCCATGAGCGCGTTTTTCGAGCAGTCGCCCGTCGAAATGCACCCGGCCGCGACCTCAGCGGCGAGTCTTCCCGTGAACATGCCGTTGTAGATCCCGCCCCCAGTGAGCGGATCGACGACGCGGGCAGCATCGCCGGCGATGATCAGGCCGTTATCGACCGTTGATGGCAGTGGCTCGCAGACCGAGACACCCCCGACAATGAATTCGATCGTCTTTCCGGACGGGAACGTTTTTTTAATGAAGGTATCAAGGTAATTCTTCGCCCGGTGCCCGTTTCCGCTCTTCCTCCCGCTGATGCCGATGCCGACGTTCGCCGTCCGCTCGCCCTTCGGGAACACCCAGAGATACCCCTCAGGTGCGACCTCGTTCCCGAGATAAAAGACCGTTGCATAAGGATCGATATCGATATCGGTCAGGACGTACTGGGCCGAGGTCATGATCTCACGCATCGGGACGGTTGTATCGACCCCGCACCATTTCGAAAACTTGGACTCGACGCCGTCGGCTGCGATCACGACATCCGCCTTCACGATCTTCTTTTCACCGCAGGATTCGAGGTGCGCTCCCGCGACCTTCGACCCGTCCATGACCGGCCCGGTCGCCCGGGTCTTGACAAAGATATCCGCACCGGCTTCTGCCGCCTTCCAGACCAGTTCCCGGTCGAAGACCTTGCGGTCGAGAATAAACCCGACCTTGTTCCCCGCCATGGATGAGGCAAGCTTCATGACAAACCCGTCGGGGGCGACGATTGCTGCGCCCTTCATCTCGGCAGAGATGAACCGGGGATGGGGGTCGATGAACTCCGTGAGCGCCTCGCGCCCGATCCCCTCGGCGCACCGCACCGGGACACCGATCGCGGGGCGCTTCTCGACAAGGCATGTGGAAAGGCCGCTCCTGGCCGCAGTCTTTGCTGCAACCGCCCCGGCAGGCCCGCCGCCGATCACGAGGACGTCATACTTATTTTTCATTTCTTGCCTCCAGTGCACCCAGCGGGCAGACCTTTGCGCAGATCCCACAGTCGGTACAGGTTTCGTCGACGGTCAGGTACGCGTCAATCAGTTCGAGGGCCCCTTGCGGGCATACAGAGACACAGCACCCGCAATACCCGCAGATTTCCCGGTGAATCGTGAGCATTGGTTATAAATTTGTCAGGACAGTTCTTTAATGGTTGCGAAAAACAGGGTATTCCCAGTCCTGTTCAGTACGAGAATGTGCCGTATTTTCCGCCGCCGCCCGGGTGCAGGGTTACCCTTCCGGAGCGCAGCGCTTCGATAGCATCGCCGACTTTTTCGTGGATTTTTCGGATCTCCGGAACGGGGACATCGGTGAGGACTGCAATCTCGTTCCCGAACGTGGCGATGAAGGATGCGTAGATCTTCCTGCATTTTTTTGTCGACGGGGACGAGGCATTCTCGGCGGTCTGGATGATCTGGCCGAGCGGGAGGAGGTGGAGGTAGGGCGGGCGGGGTCGCGGCTTTCCATTTGAGAGCTCCTTTGCCCGGTCGGACACTCCCTTCTTGATCTGGCCGCCATCCCTCGGGCAACGCCACGCGTGCCGGACCGCCTCTTCGGGGGGATACTGGGTGAAACACCGCGAGCAGGCAGTGCGGTTATACTTCCCTTCTTCCGGGAAGAACCCGGCGTTCAGGACGATCTTTCCCGACCGGACTGCGTCAAGGACAGCCCGTACCGAACGTGCCGGTATTTCAAACCGGTTGAACTCCCGCGCAAATTTCTCAGGAGCCGGGCTGTGCGCATCCGAGTTGGTCAGGAACGGCACGTCATACAACTCGGTGATACCGGCGCCATAGCTGCTGTCAGCAGAAAGGCCGAGTTCGACGAAATCGACCGGCTCCGTCCCGTAACATTCTGCAAGGGAATCGAAATACGCGTAGACCGCCGTCCACGGGGTGAACGCGTGCGCGGGACCGACCAGTGCACCGGCCTTGTGGCAGAGCGCCGCGATCTTCTCCCCGGGGAGGTAGACGTGCGGACGCCCGACCGAGCGCAGGCTCCGGCTGTGGGGGGTGAAATGTTCCCTCAGCTCGTCGCAGACGGAGAAGTCCTCGGCAAGGATGAGGTGGTGGACGCGGGATTCGTCCTCGACTTCTGCAGAGGGCACGATCACAATCCCCTCGCTGTTGGAGAGGTACGGGCGCCAGGCCTCCTGCCATGCGGGATGAAGCGCGTCGCCGGTCCCGAGCACCCCGATCCCCTTGGTCACACAGGCAGTAAGCAGCGTTTGTGGGACCATGTTTCGCGAGACGGCGATCGCGTACGGGGAATGGATGTGCAGGTCGGCGTTTACGAGCATGGTACCGTAAGGTTATGTGCCCATCCCATATTACCTCCCATTCTTCCATGCTGCAGACGAAAATTCTGGAGACGTGGAAGGAGGCGGGATGGCATGCAGGAGAGAGAATCGGATAAAAGAGCGATGAGCGGATAAAAAAAGGTCAGGGGGCCGGGGTTGCTGCCGGAGCCGCGAGGTCGATCTGCAGGTTGACCTCGCCATTGGGACGGGAGGTGGTTCCTTCGCTCACAACCTTTCCGTCCTTGTAGATCTGCACGGTCAGCGTACCGCCCGATGCATCGGTTTTCTCGACAATCGCCCTGACCGAGCCGGTCGTGATCGCCTGCTGGTAGAGGTGTTCCCCGGTATCCGAGACCTCCTTCAGGATCGAACCGCTTCCGACGGTCCCGGTATAATTCCCGGCATATTCGACCCTGATCCAGACACCGGTCGATGGCACGATAAGTTTTGCAGGGAGTTCAGGGGTTGCAGGCGTGATTATCGTCGGCACTTCGGTTGCCGGAACGGTCGTGCGCTCTGGAACCGGCGTTTGCGTCGCGGCAGGCGTGACGCTTATCTCCTGCGGCGGGACATGGGGGAGGAGGAACATCCACGCAAGTGCCGCAACGACGATGACGGCAAGGACTGCGATAACGACCGTCTTCGTGCGGGAAGGCTCCTTTTCCGGTTCATCACTGAGATCGATGTCCGGGAACGTGAGCCCCGCAAGCCGCTCGTGTTTTGCCAGGATGTCTGCCGTGGATCCCGCCTTCGATCCGCCTGCAGAGAAAGTCGCCCCCCGGGGGGGCGGAGAAGGAGACGTTGTTTCTTCATCCGGCAGCGGTTTTAACTGATCGGAGAGCTTCTTTGCCCATTCGCGTACTTCGTCTTTCCGGGATTTATCCGGTGAGGCCGTAAAAGCGATGCTCTCGCGCCGTGCTTCGCCCCGTGGGGTGACGTAGGAGAGCAGGAGTGTCGGGTCATCCTTTGCCGCCTGGCTGACAAGAGCCGATCGCAGGTCGGCAATCAGGAACTCTTCCGCCGAGATCTTCTCCCCTTCCGTCCTGACGAGAAGGACGCGCTTGTTGGTCAGGATCAACGCCTGGTAGGGGGTTGACCGTACCCGGATATTCTCCGTTGCAAGGACCACGGATTCATCGTCTGCAAGGTAGGGAGTTGCCATAGGACCGGACTCGTCTCCTTCTGTTATGTGCGCTAGCGATCCAATAAAGGTTTATTCAATTGCACAGCATGAACCCGTCAGGATGGAAAGGAGAGATCGTTACCTGAGAAGAAAAGTTAACCAATATAATTCAGTTCCTCTTCCTTCTGCGTCCGTTCGTTCTCGATCAGGCCTTCGATCGCTTTCTCCATCTCAACCGCACGGTCGTTGAGCTGGGTCGAATCGACTGAGATAGCCAGCAGTGACGAAAGGACGGAGAGCACGACTGCCGCACTCCGGGGATCGACAATATACCCGCTCGTCTCCCCCATCAGGCAGACTGCATCCTGACCACGCTGTGCGCCGAGCCCGAGCATGAGCCCCGCCGCACCGACAATACCCCCGCCGGGCTCTTCGCGCTGGATGACGACCCCGGCCGCCTCGATCTCGTCCCGGATCGCAAGGTTGTTGACGGCACCGAAAACCCGCGGCTCCTCCACGAGATGCCCAACGCCGAACCCGCCGACCGTGTAGATCCGGACTACCTTCAGTTCCACGGCGATATCGAGGTAGGCATCGGTGAGGAGGTAATGCCCTTCATTGGACGCGCTCTGGTAGTCCCCGGTGAGAAAGATGATGTCCCGGGACTCCCCCCTGTGCAGGTAGAGTTCGTTCCGGATGAGCCGGGCAACTCCGTTCTCCTCGATGATAACATGGGGAGGGAAATAGATCGAATGGATCTCGCCGATCTTCTCCGCACCGATCATGTGGATCATGTACTCGGCGACCAGCTTGCCGACCTGCCCGATGCCGGGCAGCCCTTCGATCAGAACGGGCGAGCGCAGGGAACCGGGAGTAAAATTTTCGGAGTACCGTATGCTGATATCGTCGATCATCGAACCATCCTCCGGTACCTGCCGAAACGATCTTCCGGAGAAAAGCGGGCCGGGTGGGCAGTGACCGTGGGAGTACCGCAGGCCGGGCAGGTGACGGAAAGGGTATAGGTCCTGTCGTTGGGGCAGCGGCGGATCCGCCGGGTCATTGGGCCTTCCCTGACTTGGGCTTTTTGATAAGTTTCCCTTCGCCGCCGCTCTTTTCCACAACACTGATCGCTGCGTTCGCGGCCTTTTCCAGCGTCTTCTCTGCTTTCTTGTAGTCCGGGGCCGTCACCTTGATCCGGTAGGTCGGTGCGCCGAGGTAGAGCAGCTCGATATCCACGCCGGCGATCTTGACTTCGGCGCTCTTTAACGCTTTCTTGATGACGGAGACACCGTCCGGAAGCGTGCTGGTGAGGATCAGGTTCCCGATGACCTCAACCCTCGGGACCTTGACATTCTCGGATGCCACCCGGAGGAGTGCCTCGGAAGTCTTCTTCGAAAGCCCGAGTTTTTTTACGACCGCATCGCCATCGATGGCAAGGTCTTCAAAGACCGGGTAGAGGACACCGTACTTTTTGATGATGGCCTCCTCAATCGCTGCGGCAGGCTCTCCTGAAGCTTTTGCAACAAACCCGATCCACTTCTTTGCCTTGCTTTCGTTCTTCCACTCGCGGATCTTCTCGCGCCGCTGGTGCTCGTTGACATCCTTTAAGGAAAGGTCGATGTGCCCGCGGCTCTTGTCGACATTTAAGACCTTGCAGACGATCTTCTGCCCTTCGCGGATATGGTCCCGGATGTATTTGATCCAGCCGGTCGCGATCTCGGAGATGGGGATGAGTCCCTGCCGCCCGCCGTACTCGTCCAGCGAAACGAACGCAACAAAATCCTTGACGTTCTCAACCGTGCAGACGACGAGTTCCCCTTCTTCCGGCCAGTTCTGGTCCTGCATGATAAAAAAAATTACTGGAGTTCGGCGATAACTTCTGCTTTCAGGCTCGCTTTGCCACCGGTCGGCGTAGCGAGCTCCTTGCCGCAGACGACGCAGGTGACAACCGTGCTTGCCTTGTCAAAGACCGTCTGCTCGTTCTCGCAGTCCGGGCATTTTACTTTTAAGAATTTGCTCCTGTTCTGTCGGTTCTCCTTAACCATACCTTCTCACTCCGTCAGTTCGAACTTAGCGACGCGGTATCCCTTGCGCAGGTGGGCCTTCCCGCAGGTCGTGCACCGGTACCGGACATTGATCTTCTTCGTCGGCTTGTCGCCACCAGGGACCTTTGAGAACTTGCCCATGTTCCCGATGGTTCCCCTGCGTGCCTTCTGCCGGTCGATCCAGTGGAGGCCGGTCGTCTTTCCTTTCTTGACTTTCTCTACCTCGTGCAGCTGGTGGTTCCTGCAGAAGGGGCAGTAGGTCTTGAATTTCGCTGGCATCTTCATGAAAATTACCCCGTTTCTTTATGGCGAATACCATTACTATTTGCAGACATTCGTATTTAAGGCTGTGGGGCTTGTCACCCCGGCCCGGATGATACTCGTGGCGAAGAGTGATCAGTCTGGGTGCTGCGATATGAAATAAGTATTCGTGCAAAACGTGGCCGGCCCAGGGGTGCCGGCCGGTGTGCGGGGAGAAAAGGCTCACACGACTCCCGTTAACGGGAATGCCGTTCGGCGGCATGATACCCCGGCTCCTGTCCGACAACAGTAGCCGGGCTACGCCACCGTAAAAGAACGGGGACTATTGTTTGAGGGATACGGCCCGGTTGCGCCCGATGAGGACTTCGGCGTTGCGCTCGGGCATCATCAGGATATCTCCCCGGGAGAGGTCATAGGTCCTGCCGTCCACCCCCATAAACGTGTCCATGTCCGCGAGTACCCGGATAAGGGTGTACGGGGGCTTTACCTGTGCCGGGTGTTTCCGTGCAGGTTCTCCGGTTGCCGGCATCTCATCCGGCGGACACCCGGCAGGGAGTGTTTCCGATACCGGGGGAGCCACGGGGGGAGCCTGCACTGCCGCTGCTTCTGTTCCGGGCACCTCCGGCAGAGGGTGTACGGCAGGAGAGGGTGCCGTACTCACCTGGTCCGTCAGCCGCGCCTGCGGGGAATTCTGGACCAGTGCGTCCTGGCATGTCCCGATGGCGGCAACGATCCGGTCGAACATCTCCCGTTCCCGCGGGATCAGTTTTTTCAGTTCCTCCCGGTCGATATAGTGACCCTGCGCATGGTTCTCGGCAAGCGTAAGACTCTTTCTGGCCCGGATGGCAAAGAGGTCGGCAACCGTCTCCCGGATACTGACGGTCTCTTCGATCAGCGTGCGTGCCTCGTCAGAGAGGGGGTCCTCAATTGCGTACACCCGTTCCATCAGCGAGGCGATCGCTGCATGGGCGCGGTCATAGAGGTCTGGCGGGATCTGGGTGAGCCTTCCGGTCTCCCGTTCCGAGAGAACAACCTTCCGCAAATCCTCGAGCCCCGCCATCCGCCAGCCCCTTGAACCTCACGCGATCTCTGCCATGCCCCGGCAGCATAAAAAGACTGCAACCGCCTCGGGTACAGTAGTGATCCCTTTTGTAAGCTGATAAGTGCTTCCGAGCATCGGGGTCGGGCGGGGGAGGGTCACATCGATGCGGACGTTGCGCGTCCCGAAAACAACCGCATCAACGAGGGGATCGAACGCTGCGAAATCCCTCGCTTCGATCGGCTGCACCCGCATCCCGCTCCCCCCGTGCAGGGAGGTTGGCATCCGGATGAGCCGCTTGGTATCGGTCGTGACCGGTTCGTCGGCAAGTGCCGCCCGTTCCCGGAGCCGGCGCCGGAACTCGCCCTCCTCGGCAGCAACGAGTTCGGAGAGCCCCGGGTACTTTTTGAACAACCGGGGATTTGGGGCACCGGTGACGTCCCTGATGATCTCCTCGCGGTGCTTAAGGATCCGCCCGGCATTCGTCTTGCCGATCCCCGGAACTGCCGAAAGATGGGCTGTTGCTTCCTCGTCCGGCAGCGTTCCGAGCCAGGTCAGGTACTCGGAGAGTGTTTCCCGGTACCGGGCCTGCCAGCCGGAGGCGGGGCGATCCCTGCCGCCCAGCATCGCGGCCGGGTCGATCCCGATTCCGCAGACATAGTCGATCATCTCCCTGCGCTCGGCGCTCCCCCAGTTCCGGAACGCGATGTCCCGGATATGGATGTGGTAGCCGCGCCCGCCCGAGAAGACGACCTCGATAGCTTTCCGGTCGATGCCGAGCTCATCCGTCAGCATGGCAAGGAGCTTCTCCGTTTCGACCTTGACACGGGCAAGCATCGCATCGAACGGTCCCCTCATGATGTGATCGGCATCGAGGTCGAAGATGAGGTCTGCCCCGCACCATCCCTTGTCCTTCATGTTCCCGGCATCCGGCCGCTCGTAGTACGCGCTCGAGTAATAGACATGGGCGGGGACGAGGTTCCGGATGTAAGCGAGGGCATCGTCTTTCCCCGCAAACCCGATGTGCCGGCGCATGTGGATCTCCGGGTAGCCTGGCGAGAAGAGCACGTACCCCCATTCCCGCTGCTCGATGGCGGGGGGGGCGATCAGCGCAGCGTTCCCGTAGTATTCGGCGAAACGCTGCCGGACAAAGGCGAGGGTTGCGGGTTTCATCTCAGCATCCCAGATCCTTTGCCATGTATGGGCCTTCCCGTTCATATCCCTGCCTGCGGTAGTAGGGACGCACACCGATCCCGCTCATGATGGCGAGACGGGAGAACCCGGCATCACGGGCGATCTCCTCTGCCCTTGCCAGGAGCTCCATCCCGAACTTCCGGTGCTGGTACTCCTCGTCCTCTGCTTTTTTCCCGACCGGGACGATGCTGCCGTACACGTGGAGTTCCCGCATCAGGGCAGCACCGTCGAGGTACGGGAAGAACGGTTCTGCCGGGAACCGGAGCCGGGAGAACCCGATCAGGGAGTCGCCGGCAACAGCGGAGATGAAATGTTCCGTCCCCCCGCAGCAGTCATAGGTGATCGTCTGGACCACCGGTTCGCAGTCCGATGGCGCCCTCCCGATCTCCCGGCACCGGATGCACCTGCAGCGCCCGCCCTGATCCTTCAGCCGGCCCGCGGCGAGCTGCCGGAAGTTCGAGTGCCGGGAACCCGCGACGATCAGCTTCGCCGGGATATCGCGCTGGATCCGCTGGAGCCTTGTATACTCGGGGATCTGCGATTTTGCATACGCGACGAGGCCGACCATCTCTTCCTCGCTGTACGGCGAGTACTCCCCGTTCCGGTACAGCGCCTCGATCTCGGACCCGGGCGTGACCAGCGTCGGGTAGATCTTGAGGAAGTCCGGCCGAAACCGGGAATCGGCGAATATCGTTTCAAACATCCTGCGGTCCGCATCGGTATCCGAACCGGGCATGTTTGGCATCATGTGGAAGCCGACCTTGAGCCCTGCGTCCCGCAGGAGCCGGTTCGCCCCGACAGTATCCGCCACCGTGCACCCCCGGCGGTTGATGGCGAGGATACGGTCTTCGGTATGCTGGACACCCAGTTCGACCTTGGTCACACCGAGGGAGAGCATCCGTTCGATGTGTTCGCGCCGGCACCAGTCCGGCCGGGTCTCGAAGGTTATCGCGACGCAGCGGACCGCGGCGGTCTCGTTGGTTGTGCAGATCTCCCCGAAATTTTGTGCCTCCGGGGACGGTCCTTTGGTCGTCCCATAGTCATTCATCGACTGGATGCAGCGGGATACAAACTCCTGCTGGTACTCCGGTGTCCGCGCTGTCATTGTCCCGCCCATCACGATCAGTTCCGCCTTATCGACACGGTGCCCGAGCAGCTCGAACTGGGCAAGCCTGACCCGGACCTGTTCGTACGGGTCGTACCCATGCTCGCGTGCCCGGAGCGCTGCCGGCTCCTCCCCGGTATAACTCTGGGGGGATTTGAAGGGGTGGTCGGGACCGCCCGGACAGGGGAGGCACTTCCCGTGGGGGCAGGGCGCCGGTGATGTCATGACGGCGATGGGCGCAACCCCCGAGAGCGTCCGCGAGGGTTTGACCAGGAGAAGCCGGCGAAGGTTCTCGTGCTCCTGTGGGAGGGCTGCCGCGAGCAGGGCGGAATTTTTCGGGACGACGGGGAGGCTGTACTTCCGGCAGACCGCGATCTTCTCGGCGATGATCCGGGGATCTCCCGGCGGTAAGTCAATGATGCGGGAGATGATCTCCCGTAACGCACGGTCCTCGTCCATAAAAGAAGTTAGTGTTCGGCTGCCACGCTCTGGGTTGCAGCATCGGTAGAATAGGATACCACCGGCGGTTTGTGCCCGTGGAGGTGGGTGACAATCTCGTCTCCCAGCACAAGGAGGGCTTCCTTGTGGGCTTTTTTATCTTTGTGAATGTGAACAGGAGAGATGGTCAGGGAGTTATAACGGTTGGTGGGAATTTCTTCACTGGTGACGCCTTCATAGTACTTTTTGATGTGAATCATCAGCATATGCAAGTGGAGTAACTCTTCTTTCTGCACACTATCACCTACCACAAAAAATTACATTTCCGGGACGCATGATATACCTTTTTGGTGATCTTTATATCCGATCACGTGCGGGTGTCCGGAACGCTAATCGGGCTTGCAATCGGGGACGCTTTTGGCGCGCCGCTGGAAGGCCTGCCTCCGCCGTATGAGCCGATCATACAAATGCTCCCGGGCGGGAGATTTCCCCGCCGGAAAGGCGAGATCACCGACGATACCCTGCAGGCGCTTGCGGTCGCGGAGTCGCTCCTCGCCTGCCGGGGCTTCGATCCCGGTGACCTGATGACCCGGTTCGTTGCGGTTTACCGCGGGAACCCACAGTGGTTCGGCCCGACATCCACGAAGGTCTTCGACCTCTTCATCGGCGGCACTCCCCTGTGCGATGCTGCACGGCTGGCCCATGAACAGGCCGGCGGCAGCCGGAGCAACGGGAGCGTGATGCGGGGATTCCCCCTCGGTGCCTGGTACGCCCCTGATTCCGTGTATGACGTCAGCATCGCCTGTTCGCGGCTGACCCATCACGATCCTGTCGCCGCTCATGCCTCCGCGTTCCTCAACCTGATGGTGAGCCGCATGTGCCGGGGCGAATCCCGTGATTCGGCATTCCGGGCTGCGGTTGCCGCGTGCCGGGACGGCGAGGTTATGCGTATGCTGGGAAGCTATAAAGAACATCCCCCGGAGCCGTCTCTCGACGCAGTACTGTGCGCCCATGCCGCCCTGCACTGTTTCATGCACGCGGGATCGTTCGAGGAGGCCCTGGTGACGGCGGTAAATCTCGGCGGCGATGCGGACACGATCGGGGCGTGCACCGGGGCTCTTGCGGGGGCGTGCTGGGGAGCCGATGCGATTCCCGGCAGGTGGCTCCGGGATCTTGAGGATCTCCGGCATATCAGGACGGTTGCGGAGGAACTGGCTTTGAGAGGACAAGACTAAGGCCGGATACCCTCCCGGCCAGGTATGAGAGCAGAACAGCGCGGTTGATTGAGATAAATGGCTGGTTCAATTGATTTTTCTCCTCCGGTATCCCAGAAGGCAATTACTCCAAAATCCAGAATCCATTCATACCGGATACCGTGAACATCATGAAAACACTTAAGCATTTTTTTCCCATCGTGACCGTTGCGATCCTTGCAGCCATGCTCTGTTGTGCCGGATGCACGACATCCCGTACGACGAGCGGCGTTCCGATGATGACAACCGTTCCACCCGCTCCCGCGCAGACCCCGGCAGCGACCCTCACTGCAGTCCCCGGAACATACCTTACCTTCGCAGATCTTCCGGAGGGGATTACCATAACCTACCCTGCAGACTGGGAGATCGAGAAGGTCTCGTCGTTAACGCTCAAGGATTACGGGAGGACGACGCGGACCGTCGCAGACCTCTATTCAACGGATATCACCCCGGACCGGGCCCGGTCCGCCGAGCCGAACCCGGATGATTCAAGGAATACACACCTCTCCATCGATATCGAACCCGAGCTCATCACGAACTTCGAAGGGTATTTCCACAATGCCTCGCTCGCCCTCGACAGCAAGTACCGGAAATACAAGATAACGAAGCACAACTACCAGCTCCAGATGTCGGTCACGGATGACTTCTCCGGCTACCCGTCGTACCAGCTGAACTTCGACGGGACGGGTGTCCGGGGATCCTACATCTTCACGAATGTCGACGGGAAGGTCTATATCTTTGCATTCCGGAACCCGTCCCCGTACTCGCAGGAGGTCGCCGACATCATCCGTTCGGTAAGGATTGACGGGTAACGCCCGTTGCCGGATGCCGGTCGATCCGACAACGTTCTTTTTGTCCGGAACAGGACACGGTTCCCGCAGATCGCTCCCCCCCATGAGGACGATGGAGCGTGATCGCGGCCATCCCGCACCCCTAGTACCCGGTCCATGAGGCATGACCGGTTCGGCCGAAAAACGAGAAACCGTAGCTTCGGGAAGCGGCGTTCATTCGGCCGGAAACGACTTCCCCTTCAAATCGCGGGAGGGTTCGCCCCGGGGGCGGGATGGGTGGGGGACGCGGGAAGATGCTGAAGGGTTTTTTCGCGCAATGGAAAAGGATCATCCGGAAGATCCCCCGCTCACCTCGTTCAACCACAGAAAGAGGACAATGCAGCTGAAGATGATGGCAGGGATACCTTCTCCCGTTCTGCCATCCTTTTTGATGGCAGACCCGGCCGAAAACGCCTGGAATTTCCACGGTTCCCCGATGGGTATACCTTCAGAAAACCTGCGGGAGGAAGGACCGTTTCGTTGCATGGGAGGCAAGACAACCGGCGGCATCGTCAGGAACCGCACGCCAGCGGCTTTTCAAAGGGATTTCCCGGATTTTCCCGGGGGGCTTCCTGGGCATTCGCTCCCGGGAAAAAGAGAGAAAAAGAGATTAGGAGTATGTTTGCGATGTATGAAGTACTGGAGGCGTGGAGTGCATGGTCTCATGCACCGTCGCATTTGCCGGGGAGGAAGTCTCCGGCCCATAACGGAAAGGCCGTGTCCTTTCCGGTGAAATACCCGGGGCACTGTCCGCGGGGCCCTGTATGTTCGCTGTCTTTTAACGACCGTATGGCGGAACAGAGTTCCACGACACGGACCTCGAAGACGTTCTGGAGGTGCCGCCGCAGGTCATATCCTGATGGTGTCGCAAATGCCCGGGTGAGATCTCCCCTGAGAGCCTTGAGCTGACGGAGGTTGTCAGCGACATTGGTAATGTCATAGCCGTTCCCCTGGAGGTAGGCAAGGAGGCATTCCGTTCTCCTGACGGTCTTATCAAAGACATCAAGGGCAAAGGTTGAAGGTACCTCCTGATCCGGACGCGTGTCCATGGGGGCGGCGTTGCTTTTCCGGATCGACGGGTTGATCGTTCGTGGCTGGAGATAGGTCGCATACAGGCAGATGTTGGCAGTCTGGAATTCTCCTACCATGGATGACCCCCCAAAGGCATACTCTTCCAGGAACGGGGAGATCCCTGATGACAACAGGCAGATGCGCATGGATGGAACGACCGTCCTTCCGGACCGTGAGAGAACCATTCCCTGCCGGAAATCCGCGTTGCCGGACACCGTTTTGCCTGCAATCCCGCGGGGTGTGCAATCCCGCGGGAAGAACCCTGTCGTGCGATGACCGGAAAAACAGGGTCCGGAGACATGACCGTTCCAAATACCATCCTGCCAGATTTCATCGGTATCTCCTTCTTGTGGTGCGGTTGTTGTGCGCGTTTGGTCTGACCGGTGACACGCCGAGCTGGTGTATCACCTTACCATCTCATCTGCCCAGCGGAAGATAAATTCCGTTCATATACCGGGTTGAAGGGGATAACCCCGGGGTTCAATGAATGAACCGGCAGTATCGGGGAATACGGCGTCAGGTTAGCTGGGCAGAGGGTTAAAAAGGGCTGGAAAAGAATGTATAGTGAAGCCCAATGAATCCGGAAGACCGATCCCCGACGCTCATCGTGGACGAACACGGCGATTCCCTTGATGAACTCTCCGAGTATCTCGATGTGCTCTCCAGCAGTGCACGGTTAAAAATTCTCCGCTTCCTGGAGAGAAAGCCCCGCGACGCCCGGGCTATCTCCCGGGAGATCGAGACGAGTTACGAGAACACCAAGAAACACCTCGACAAGCTGCTCAGCATCGGGGTGATCCGGAAAGAAGCGGGGCTCGGCGCACCGACATCCAAGGGCATCCATCCCGTCTGGGAATATTCCCTTGTCCCGGGAGGCCTCGAGGCGATCATCCGGAACCTCGGCCTCTTCTCCAACAAGAAAGTCCAGATCTTCGCAGGGGAGATCAATAACCGGCTCGCATCGGTCAAGGGGGCGCTCTCTAAGGAGTTCATGGGAAACATGCCGGCGGCAATTGTCCTCGGCGGGACGATGGACGGGAAGGTCTTCCTGCTGAAAAACGAGATCGTCAACATCGGGAGGGTTGATGCCAAGAATACCGGAAAATACAATCCCTCCGACGACGTTGTCCTGTCGGACGACTATTCCGCGGTAACGCGCATCACCCATCCCCACGGGAGACTTACCTGCGACAAGGGGCACTGGTTTTTTGAGGACTGCGGGAGCACAGGGGGTTCGTCCGTGAACAACCGCAAGGCGGCAAAACAGGTAAAGGTCCCGGTCTTTGACGGCGATCTCCTCGAGCTATCCCGGGGGATCTCGGGGGTCCGGCTGCTGCTGATCATCCCCAAGTCCGCATGAGAAACGCATTAGTACCCCGCCTCCCTATTTTATACTACGCACACCGTGTGCAGAGTTACGCATACTGCCGGCACCATGATCCGCCATGCGCAGGAGCCCGGGGTTCGGAGGGGTAGTCACCCGTTCAGCCGTACGCTTGTTGCCGTCGTCCTGGCTGCATTTCTCATCGCCATCCCGGCAGTCGCTGCAGAATTCCATGTCGCCCCCAAAGCTGCAGAGTTCTCCAGCATCCAGGATGCCATCGACCGCGTGGCGGCCGGCGACACCCTCGTCGTCGGCAGCGGCACGTATAACGAGACACTCCGGATTGACAAGCCCCTGACGATCCGGGGCATCGACACCGGCGGCGGGATGCCGATCATCGAGACGGCGACGCAGGGGAACACGGTCGAGATCTCCGCAAACGGGTGCACCTTCTCCGGTTTTCTGATCCGGAATGCCCGTTTGCTCTCCGGTATCCATGTCACCGGCGACCGTAACGCGATTACTGGCAATACCGTCATCTCCTGCTCCCAGGGAATCCTTCTCGAAACCGCCCACAACAATACTTTGACCGGAAACAACATCACCCTGAACATCCGGTCGGGAATCTCGCTCGAGAACTCTGACAGGAACCACATCGAGAACAACTCGCTTTCGAAAAATTCCATCGGGTTGTCGCTCAACGAATACTCTGCATACAACCGTGTTGTCCGGAACAACTTCGACAACACGATCAATATCGTCTCGAAGAGCAGCACGTCGCGGTATAATGACGATCTCCCCCGGCAGTACACCTATCTCGGAAGAACCCAGAACAGCAGGATGGGCAATTACTGGAGCGACTATCACGGGAACGATGAAAACGGGGACGGCATCGGCGACTCGACCTACATCATCAAGATCGGGGTCAACCAGAACGCCGTCCTTCCGGCCAACCAGAACTCCCAGGACTCGTTCCCCCTGATGGACCCGGTCCGGTTCTATCATCTCGTCCCGGACGGTGTGGCGACCAATGGCTCCCTGAATGTCAGCCCGGTGACGGTGACAACAACAGTGCCGGCAGCCACTGTAACGAACACCCCCGGACTTCCCGCCATCCCTGCCGGTGATATCGGAAGTATGCTGAACATCATGCCGGCAAACCTCGCATTTGCCGGGATCGCAGGATTTGTCATCCTGATTGGCGGAGCGGTGGTCCTGTTCTTCCGCCGTGAGAAAACAGGCAGCGCAGGACAGACCCCTCCGACGGGTGAGTCATCCGCTCCTGACCAGGAAAGAGCGCCGGACGCAGCAGGGATGCCCGCCGGAATGCCGCAGGAAGCGGGACCGGAGATTGCGCAGGAACCTGC
>Ga0116153_10001879_pt1 | contig 17775 bp, 26 predicted proteins | sample AD_UKC028_MetaG_FD_89896 | JGI IMG/M metagenome (GOLD analysis project Ga0116153, IMG submission 89896) | Active sludge microbial communities of municipal wastewater-treating anaerobic digesters from USA - AD_UKC028_MetaG | ecosystem: Engineered > Bioreactor > Anaerobic > Digestate | place: USA...
GCGTCGCGCCGAACCCGAGGAGGGACTTGCCCTTCGCGCGGCGCTCCATGATCTTGTCGAGGCCGACGAACGCCCCGCCGACGATGAAGAGGATCCTGCTCGTGTCCATCTGCACGTTCTCGCCGCCGGGGTGCTTGCGGCCGCCGTGCAGGGGGGCGTTGCTGATGGTGCCCTCGACGATCTTGAGGAGCGCCTGCTGGACCCCCTCGCCGCTCACGTCCCGCGTGATGGACGTGCCGGCGCCCTTCTTGGCGATCTTGTCGATCTCGTCGATGTAGCAGATGCCGACCTGCGCCCGCGCCATGTCGCCGTTGGCGGCCATGTACAGGCGGAGCAGGACGTTCTCCACGTCGTCGCCCACGTAGCCGGCCTCGGTCAGGGTGGTGGCGTCGGTGATGGCGAAGGGGACCTTGAGCATCTTGGCGAGGCTCTGGGCGAGCAGCGTCTTGCCGGTGCCGGTCGGGCCGACCAGCAGCACGTTGCTCTTGTCCATCTCGACCTCGGGCATGTGGTCGCCCTGGGAGAAGACCCGCGAGTAGTGGTTGTGGACGGCGACCGCCAGCGCCTTCTTGGCCTTGTCCTGCCCGACGACGTACTGGTCGAGGAACGCCTTGATCTCCCTCGGGGACGGGGCCTTGCCGGGCTTGGCGGCTGCCCGGCGGGCCTTCGAGTCGCGCTCGGCGTAGATGCGGCCGCACTTCTCGACGCACGCGCGGCACACCATCCCCTTGGCCCCCTCGATGAGGCGGCCCTTCACCTGCGCGGAGGGCGTGTTGCAGAGGAAGCAGAACCCGTCGTCCTGCGCCCCGCCCCTGTCCTCGCCGTCCTGTCCGTCCTTCGCCATGCCATGTCTCCTCGTGTTGCCCACATTATGCCGGAGGGCACGCCCCCAGTCAACCCCCGGGAGCCGGAATGGGGCGCCCCGGAGGACGCCCCACTCCGTCGCACCGCCCCGTCAGGCGGCCGCGCCCTCGGCGAGAGGCTTCTGCACGACCACGATCACCGTGGCGATGTCGGTGCCGCTCTCCTTGAACGTGCCCGCGGGCAGCTCCTCGACGCTCGCCCGGCCCTCGTCCTCCATCCCGGCGAGCCACTCCCGGAACGCCGCGAACTTGCGCGCCGAGTTGTGGCGCCACGAGGGCGACATGACCGACACGAGCCGGCCGCCCGGCAGCAGCAGGTCGTAGGCGTGCCGCACGTGGTCGACGTCCTGCCCGTTCGTGAACGGCGGGTTCATCACGATGCGGTCGTACTTCTGGCTGACCTGCAGGAAGTCGCCGCAGGAGACCTCCACGTCGCCGTGGCCGGCGATGCGGCTCGCCTCCGCCAGCGTCGAGAGGTCCGACGCCATCTGGGGGTTGAGCTCGCAGGCGAACACGACCGCCAGGTGCGGGCACTGGCCTTGGATCGCCCGGATGATCGCCCCCTTCCCGGCGCTCGGCTCCAGCACGCGGTCGCCGGGCTTGATCCCCGCGAGGGAGGCCAGCCGCTCCGCCACGTGCTTCGGGGTCTCGAAGAACTGGTAGGTCTTCTTCTCGTCCACGACCTTGCCCGCCGAGAGTGCCTCGCGCAGGGCGTCGGCCGCGCCGGGCGCGCCCACGTGGCAGCCCAGCTTGCGGTTCCACTTGAACCCCAGCAGTTCCGCCACCTTCATGACCTTCTTGTAGAGCGTGGCGGGAAGCTGCCCCTGGAGGCACAGGTTGTCGCCGTCCAGCCTCGCCTGCCGCAGCACCCCCTCCACGTCCGCATCGATGCCGACCGTCTTGACCTTCATGCCTTCACCCATCTCCGTTCCCCTGGAGAGCAAGCCCAGGACTGACTGCCTCTCGGACGCCTGCTCGCGCGCCCGCCTCTTCTCCTCGATCCGCCCCTCCCTCCATCCGGGAAGGGCCCTGCACATCCTCACCGTCTGCCGCTCCAGCGAGCGTGCCGACGAGCACAAATCGTCGATCTCGCGGTCGAACGCCGCCGCCCGCTTGGGGTCGTATCCGGCCTTGCTCACTTGCGGTCGTCCCCCCATCCGCGGGTGCGGTAGGCCCGCCCACTGTCGAGGTTGGCGACCCACACGTGGTCGGCGGCCCCCCGATCCCAGCGGGGGTTGAAGCGGCGCAGGTGGAAGGTGCGGCGCCAGCGCGAGACCAGCTCGTCCTCGCCTTCGGCCTCCAGCCCATCAAGCCCCACCAGCCTGTCGTCCGTCGGGACGTTCGTGACCCGCGCCGCGACGGTGCGGCTGATCTTGCGGTCGCCGAAGCCGTGGTGGTCGGCGATGACGTGAAGGTGCTCGACGTCGGGGACGCCCGCCGACAGGCTCTTGACGATGCTCCGGGCGACGTCCTTGGCCTTCATCCCGTCGCTTCCGGTCACGACCTTGGCGACGACCCGCCCGCACCACACGACCGAGACCATGCCTTGCGTTGCCATGTCATGCTCCTTTCCCCGTTCTTCATGGGGACGATAATACCACATGGGCGCACGCAAGTCAAGCGCGCATTCAGTGGGGGTCACGACCACATCGCGAGCCTGAGCCCGCTCCTGCGGGAGTGGGGGAAGACCATGCGGCCGGCGGCGGCGATCTGCCCGAGGTGCCAGGCGAGCCTGGGCCTCGGGTGCAGGCTGCTCTTGACGGCGGCCATCTCCACGACGATCATCCCCGGGGACGCCACGGCCGACAGGGCCGAGCCCCAAGCGCGGGCGATGGCGTCGTCATCCAGGAACATCAGCACGAACTGCAGCAGAACCAACTCGGCGTCCCGCGAGAAGACTGGCAGCCCCCTTGCGGTCAGGTCGAGGGGATGACCGTAGTCCGGCTTGAGGTCGAAGGAGAGCACGTCCCAGCCCTCCCGCTTCAGCCACTCCGAGTTCCTGCCGTTCCCGCAGCCCACGTCGATCGCCCTCGGGGGGCGACCCTTCTCGGACCGCGTGCGCCCAGCGATCATCCTGAGCACCAGCCTCATGGACACGAGGAACGGCGTCGGCTCCGTGAAGGAGCCGCGGACGACCTGCCTCCCCTCGTGTGTCGTGATGGGCGTCATCGGAGCATGAAGCCGAAGGTCTCGACCAGCAGCGACCTCGTGAGCACGTGGTCGATGGCCATCCCGGCGAGGCCGAACGGCCAGAAGAACCCGGCGAGGATCGCCAGGGACAACTGCCGGTATGCCTGCCAGCACGCCATCCCCGTGCCCACCCCGGCGAGCAGGTAGGCGATGGCGAGCAGCAGGCCCAGCCAGTCGGACAGCCCGACGCGGACTACGATCATGGCCTTCATGGGTCTTGGACGGCGGGGGATCGCCCCGCCGTCCACGTCCTCCTGGCTACTCGGCGGGGGTCGCCATCGGGATGGTGGCGATCGCCTCGTCCACGGACGCCAGAATCTCGCGGTACTCGTCGCTCGTGCCGAGCAGGTTCTCCAGCCCAGCGTCGAACGACCCGTCGAGGAGCGGGAAGATGTCCCGAGTCACGTAGCTGACCTTGCTGACCTTCTCGCGCAGCATGAACTTGTCGATCGCGCTCAGCGTCAGGCGGAAGACGCGGGGCCCCTGGTCGTGCGAGCGCTTGCCGTTGTTGTGGCGCCCCTCGCGCAGGTGCTCGCGCAGGACGTGGGCCGCGGAGTTCGCCTCGTCGTCCACCCCCTTGCCCGTGATCACCACGTCGCAGAACTCCTCCAGGCGGCGCCGCCCGCCACAGCCGGGGTACTTCCGCCCGACGTGGTAGAACGCCTTGACGATGGCGGCGCGCATCGAGAGGTGGGACAGGCCGACCTTGTGGGTGCGGAACTTCTCGCACACGAAGTCGAGGCCCGCCGACAGCTCGCGGTCGAGGCGCTCGATGGTGTCCGTGTCGAAGAGGGCGACCTGGCGGCTCGCGTCGAAGTTCCCGCTGCGCTCGTCGAGCCCCTCGACCTGCATGATGCGGGTGATGAGGGGCGTGCGGCTCATGTCCGCCTTGCGGCCGTGGAGCGCCCCGATCGCCTGGGCCTGCGTGCGAGGCGCGCCGCGGTTGATCGTCCCGACGGCGTCGTGCTCGACGCCCATGACCACGACGGTCTTGAAGGGGACGCCGACGGACGCGCAGGCGAGGCAGCGGTGGTGCCCCTCGACGCCCTGCCCGAGGTGGTCGAACACGATGGGTTCCCCGTTGAGCGCCCAGCGGCCTTCCTTCATCGCCTTGGCGTACCGCGCCACCAGCCCCTTGCGCTCCCCGCGGGTGTAGGACTCGTGGGCGAGATAATCGCGGGCCATCTCGGGCGTCACCGTCACGATACCCATGCGAATCCCGTCGCCGGGCTTCCATCCCTGGATCCAACTCTTCATCATGGCACCTTCTCCTTCGTCCTGGCTGGAACGGCCAGCCGCCGAGCGGGACCTCCCGCATTCGTTGGGGAACATCATACCACGCGTCTCTCGTCTAGTCAAGTGCCTTCCCACCATGTTCAGGCTGCCTTGCCCTCGTGGCGGACGAGGCGGATCGTGTCGCCGTCCCTGACCGCCCCGCTCTTGCCGCCGTTCGACTTGTGGTTGGGGTTCATGAGGACCTGCAGGGACATCGCCAGCGAGGCGACGGGCTTGCCCGTCAGGCGGGCTGCCTCCGCCAGCAGGTCGTCCCGCAGCCACTCCTTCTGGCTGCCGAGGGCGAACAGGATGCCGTAGGACGACGAACCCTTGTAGGGGTTGCCCCCGACCGCCTGGACCGCCGTGACCTTGACGGCGGAGGCGGCGACCTCGGGCTTCGGCTCGGGCTTCGGCTCGGGAGCAGGGTCGAGCGGGATCGTCGCCTTCGGGGGCGGCTGCTCGCCAGCCATCCCGCCATGCTTCTCGATGGCGAGGGCGGCCTTCGCCGCCGCGTCCTGCTGGTTGAGGATCCACTGGTTCATCTGCTGCCCGTGCTGCTGGATCGCCTTGGGCATGTCCATGAACATGGACACCGCCATCTCCGTCGCCCCCTTGTGGCAGTCGTGGTACCGCTGGTAGAAGTCGGGCCCGTGCACGTGAGTCCCCGTGTCCTCGTCGTCGTGGCACTGCTCGTGCAGGGCGACGTCCGCCGCCTCCATCGCCCCCTTCATCGAGAACTGGAGGTAGCGCAGGAAGTTGCGGGAGTACGCCACGTACGTCGAGCCGTCCGTCCACGCGAGGGCAGCCTCCGACTCGCCGACCACGACCTTGCGGCGGGCAGCCATCGCCTTGCCGTAGTCCATGTCGCTGCCCCAAACCAGCCCGTAGGCGAGCGAGCGCTGGTTCGACTGGATCAGGGAGACCCATGCCCGCTCGCGAGGGCTCCACTGCTTCGGGTCGAGGATCACGTGCTTCGAGTCCATCCCCTTGGTCGCCTCGCGGAACGACACGAACCTCGGCTTCCAATGGCGGATGCCGCAGTTCGACTGCACGATCCCCACGAGGTCCTTGAGCGTGGACACGCCGAACCGCTCCAGCGTCTCCTCCGCCATCACGAAGTACGCCCCGCTCTGGTGGAGCTTGTCGCCGAGCCTGTCACCCTTGGGGGCGACCGTCAGGTCACCGCCGTTCCTGCTGCGGGCGAGCTGGCTGGCGGACACGTGCCGACCGCTGACGTCCGTGAAGAGCTTGAGGTCGGCAGCCTCCCGAGGCTCGATCTCGGCGGCGGCGACCTGCTCGGCGAGCCGCTTGCGCTCGTCGTCGTCGAGCGTGGGCTTGCGCTTGTTACGCTCGGTCGCCTTCTGGTCGACCAGCCTCTTGACCTTGCGCCAGACGGCGCATTCCCGCTCCATGATGTCGTTGCGGGCGAAGTTCAGCACGAGTTGCTTGCGGCTGACGACGACGCCGCCCGTGCCCAACTGCCAACTGGAGAAGTCCTTGACCCAAACGCCGAGGTTGTAGACGGACAGCCCCGAGCCACCGCGCAGGCGCACGTACGCCTCTTCCGTCACGTGGTCCCACTTCTCCGTGGCGGGGTCGACCGACACGACCTTGCCGTTGAGGGACAGGCGCACGGGCACGTACTTGAGCATCTTCTCGATCTCGCGCAGCGTGCCCATGAGCTCGCTCGGCAGCAGGACCTTGTAGAGGGACACGTCGATGGAGCAGCCCCTCGTCTCCGCCTCGTCGCACGAGAGGTCGTAGTCCAGCCCCTTCGAGGCGACGTCCACGGACATCTTGAAACGCCCCGTCCGCCAGACGTTGCGCCCGAACGAGAAGATCTGCCCGCGCCCCATGCGGAACGTGCCGTAGGTCTTGCCCTCGGACTCCTCGTGCGGCGTCCCGAACCGCTCGAACCATTCCTCGATCTCCTCGCGGCTGCGGAACCCCTTGCCGTCGTCGGCGATGGTCAGCCCCTTGTCGGTCAGCCCGACGTCGCAGCGGGTCGCCCCCGCATCGACCGAGTTCATCACGCCCTCGGCGATCGCCTTCGAGAGCGTGCCCGCCTGCCGACGCATCACGTCGAGCAGGAGGTGGGGGTGCATCGTGAACCTGCGCGTCTCCATGGTCTGGCCCTTTCCTTGTTGAAGGATGGGACAAGACTACCATAGGCACGCGGGAATGTCAAGGGCTAGAGTGCCGTGTGGCAGGAGGTCCTCCGCCGGCGCGGGATTCCCCACCCCGCCCCTGCCGCTCATGGCGTTCCAGCACCAGCCGCCCTCACCGGGAATGCGACCCGGGATCGTGGGGCGGTCTTTGTGATGACGGCCACCTTCTTCACCCTTCGGCTTGCGCCTAGGGCTACCAACCGGCCCTCGCACGGGCCGCCGGCGGAGAACTGGTGGACATCATGCCGGGACCGGCTGGCGGAGTCAAGCCTTGGGTTGCTCGCCCTCGACCATCTCGTCGACCCACGACCTGCGCCCGTCGGGCGGAGTGGGGACGGGAGGCTCGGGCGTGGACGCCGGCGACGCCGGCGGCGCAGGAGGCGCAGGAGGCGCAGGAGGCGCAGGCGGAGCCTGGGGCGAGAAGTCGAACTCCATCTGTGGCGCGGCCTGGGGCTTCCCGGGAGACGAATCAGGGCCTCCGGAAGGCTGTGGCTGCTCCGCCGGCGCGGCCTGGGGAGGAGAAGGGGTCACCGGAGTGGGCGTGGCCGCAGCCTCGGCAGGGTCCGGCGGGACCGCCCATCCCATCACGCGCATCGCCTCCTCGTACACCGAGACGTGCCTGCGGTAGGCCTCAAGGCTGGGGTACGTCGAGAGCCTCGACCTCACCCTCGCGAGGGACTTCCTCGCGGAATCCTCCGTGAGCAGGAACGGGTCGGACGCCCAGCCCACGACCTCGACCATCGTCGGACTGGCCTGCCTGAACGTGACGTTTGATGGGGCACCCATGCGGCGATTATACCGTCACGCCTCGACCTTCCCGCGGAAGCCGCCCGCGACGAACCCGCACTTCTCGCAGACGATCTGGTACTTCCTGGACGTGAGCGCCAGGACCATCTCGATGGTGGTCTCGTCCCAGTCGCCAGGCGACACGTCGTCGAGGCCGATCGCGTCGAGCTGCTCGCCCGTCGGGGGGATCGTCTCCACCACCATCGGCTTCAGGCTGTGGCAACCGCCGTCACTGCACGCACGTCCGTCGCTCATCCCTGATCTCCTTCTTCGGCCTCGCCCCCGGCAGGGTGTGCCTCTTGTCCGGGTGCATCAGCCCCTTCCAGCACTTCCACTCCCCGCCCGTCGGGGAGCAGCCTCCGAACACGTCGCCGACGACGGGGGCGTCCAGGCACCCGCACTGCCTGACGGAACCGTCCCACATCACCCACGGCCCTCCGTGGCCGTTGCACACGTCGAGACCCCAGTCGCACCTCCCGGACCTGACCGGCAGGGTGCCCCTCTTCCCGATGTCGCGGATGACGGGCTTGCCGTTGGGGTTCGTGGTCTGGCGCCAGAACTCGACGACCAGCGGGCTGATCGGCTCGTGCCACTCGTCCTGCGAGAGCACCCCTCGGATCTCGCCCTTGCGGACCATCTCCGCCAGGATGATCGCGTCGTGGGCCTTCTTCCCGTTGGTGGCGACCCACACCATGCCGGCGCCGCGGTCGCGGAGCGCCATGGCCATCAGCTCCCAGAACCTGGGGTGGCAGGTCGGCTCGCCGCCGCCGACGTTGAGGTACACCCCGGGCCACGCCTTGAGAGTCGCCTCGAAGACCGCGTCGGACATGAAGTCCCTGTGCCACGGGCCGCTGTCGTAGCAGCAATGGGCGCATGGCGGGTTCATGTTGCAGAAGAGCGTGATCTGGGCGTAGATCTTGTTCGGGGCCGACATGGTCATGCCTCCCTCACGGGCTTCCGGAACAGGAACGTCGCCCTGCCCTTGAGGAGCACCTTGAAGGCCGCCCCGAGCAGGATGCCGAAGTTCCCCCTGCCCGTCACGTCCACGCGCAGGAGCTTGAGGGGGTCCTCCTTGCGCCACTGCAGGGGGTCGGACGGTTGCGCCGCCTGCTGGTCTCCCGCGGAGGCCCCCGCCGCGCCATCGGCCGCCTTCCGCCTGAGGACCTCGGCGGCGTCCTCCCTCGCCTTGGCGTTGCCGCGCTCCGCCGCCGCCTGGCGGCGCTGCTCCTTCACCGCCTCGTCGAACTCCTTGCGGAGCTCCTTGCCGGCATCGACGAGCTCCGCGTGGGCGCCTTCGAGCATCTCCACCGCGTCGCGGAGCATGCCCTTGGCGTCCTCCATCATCTCGCGCGCGTCGTCCATCAGCCTGTCGTCTTCCCTGCCCATCATGCTCCTCCCGGCCCAAGCGAGTCCCCGGTTCCGGGCGGAGGAGGAAGCGGCTTGGGCGGTGCTCCTTCCGGAAGCTCCTTCTTGAGACGCTCGTCCGCGGCGGCCTCGATCCTCGCCCGGATCGGGGCACGAAGCGCGCCGCGCACATGGTCCATCACCTCGGCCATCACGCTCTCCTCCATGCCGTCGAGGACGTCGTCCCTCACCTGCAAGGCGATCGAGTCGATGAGCTGGCGCAGGAAGCCATCCAAGCCGTGGCGAGTGCACTCGAACCTCACCACGCGCTTGCCCTCCGGGGTCTCGTCATCGTTCTCGTGGAAGTCTGAATCCTTGAGGGCGAACGTCTCCCAGACCTCGTTCGTGATGGGGACGTAGAAGGAGCGGCCATAAAGCGACAGACGGAAGAAGGCGTACTTCTTCTTGCCAAGCCGACGCTTCGCCGCCTTCTCCCGCAGGTGCTGGGAAATCTCGACCCCGTCAGGAAGGGCGCTCACGACGTCGATGCTCATGCCACCCTCCTCGCGATCGCCTTGCACCGCTCGCACTCCAGGTACGCGTATTCGACGCCGCCAGCGCACCACTGGTACTCCTGCCTGGGCGAGAGCCTCGCCCCGCAGGCCGGCCTGCCGCCGCGCACGAGGTGCACCTTCGTGCTCCCGCGGCCGTTCGCCCCCGGGATCCCGAACCAGCCCGTGCTGGTGCCCGCGCATTCGGTGGATGCCCTTGCCATGGTCAGCTCTCGCTGTAGAAGTCGAACGGCACGCCCTCGAATGACAGCCTCGCCGCGTTGAGCTCCTCGACGAGGCGCTCGCGCCTGCCGTGCCGCAGACCGCGGAACTCGATCTCGTCCCCCTTGGGCTCGAACTCGACGCCCTGGAGGTCGAGCTCCCTCAGCTTGCCGATGACCACCCCGATCATGAGCCGCTTCGTGCCGTCGGGGATCCCGTGGTCCTCGACGTAGGCGCTCGTCACCTGCGGCTTGCCGGAGTCGTCGTCCCAGTAGTCGTCCCAGATGTTGACGGGTATCCTGTCCATGGGACGATCATGCCACGCCACCGTGGCGAAGTCAAGGCAAAAAGAGAGGGCGGGGATTGCTCCCCGCCCTCCCAGGGGCGACCGGCGAAGGTCACCTCCCCACCACTCCCCCGTGAGGGGAAGAAGCGGGGGTCCTGACCACCGTCCCCGGCGTTCGAGCGGCATGCCTCGTAAGGACAGCCGTCGCGACGCCAAGGCGTGGCGGACCCCCATGAAATCCCGTCAGCCCTCCGCCTCGGCCGCCACGAGCAGCACCTGCCCGCGGGCGCCGGCCGCGTTGCGGCTCCGGCCCTGGTTCGACTGGTGCTTCGGGGTCGTGAAGACCTGCAGGGCGTAGGAGACCTGCCGCTCCGCCAGCCCGGTCTTCAGGGCCACGACCTCGACCACCGCCTTGCGGGGCTGCGCGCCCTGCTCGGCGCCCACCCGGACGGCGGCCTCGAAGACCTTGCCGTAGACCTCGCCGTGGTACGGCGTCTTGCGGGCCTCGACCACGACCGCCGGGGCCGGCTGCTCGACCGTGGCGACCGGGGCGACCGTGACGGCCGTGGGCTTGCCGGCCTTGACGTCGGCCAGGATCTCGCCGATCTTCGGCACGAGCTTGCGGATGACCTTGGTCACGTCACCCGAGACGTTGCCCTTGTACCCGTGGGCGTGGGCGATCTCCGTCATGTTCCGCGCCCCGTCCGCGAGGGCCTTCGTGATCGACTCCTTCGTCAACTGCGTCTTGCCGTTCATGCGTCCCGCCTTTCCTCTTTCGCTCGTCGGACGGACCATCCGTCCTTCGATGCCATCCACTATAGCAGGAAGGGTGGGTGGAGTCAACCCCCCTCCGAGATGGAGATGGCGATCGACAGGACGACGATCCCGGCGAGCCCGCCAAGCACCACCTCGGGCGGGCGGACGCCGACGACGCCGGCGAGCGAAAGGGCGAGGCAGGACCAGAAGGCGGCCGCGGCGAGCACCACGGAAGCCACGCGCCAGTCGGAGAAGAGCACCTCGCGGACGGACGCCACCTCCCACTCCCCATCGATGTCAACCGCGGCCTTCATCGTACCCTCCCGGATGCGAGCGGTGCCATTCGAGCGCCGAGGCGACGCACTCGTCGAGCCCGATCCTCGGCGACCAGGCGAGCCGCTCCTTCGCCAGGGACGTGTCGGCGACCAAGGCGTCGGGATCGCCCGGGCGGACGGGGCCGAACTCCACGGGCACGTCCTTGCCTGCGGCCTTCGAGACGGCCCCCACCACCTCCAGCACGCCGTGCCCGGCGCCGGACCCGAGGTTGATCACGCCGGCAACGTCGCCTTCGAGGGCCAGCACGTGGGCCGCCGCGATGTCCCTGACGTGGACGTAGTCCCTGACCTGCGAGCCGTCCCCGTGGACGACCAGGGGGCCGGACTGGCCCAGCACCGCCTTGCAGGCGTTCGGGATGAGATGGGTCTCCACGGCGTGATCCTCGCCGAGGCCATCCCAAGCCCCACACGCGTTGAAGTACCGGAGGGAGGTCGAACGCACCCATGGGCTCCAAGCCAGGACTTGCTCGAACTGCAGCTTCGTCATGCCGTACGGGCTGCACGGCCTGCAGTCCATGTCCTCGCGGAGCCTGCGGCCGAGAGGCTCGCCATATGACGCGCAGCTCGAAGAGAAGACGATCCTGCGGCACCCGGAGACCCACATGGCGTGCAGCAGGTTGATCCCGCCTCCGACGTTGTTGCGGAAGTACCTGTGCGGCTGCTCGACCGACTCGCCTACCAGGGCATACGCCGCCATGTGGACGACCGCGTCCGGGCAGACGGAAAAGACGGCTTCCGACGCGGCGTCGGCGTCCTTCAGGTCGCACGCCAGGAGAGCCGCCCTCGGGTCGACGGCGGCCGCGTGCCCGAACTCAAGGCTGTCGAGCACCGCCACCTCGTGCCCGCGGTCGAGCAGCAGCCTGGACACCACGCTGCCGACGTAGCCCGCCCCTCCCGTGACCATCACCCTCATTGCGGCCCTCCCGCCGTCGTGCCCCGGGCGAACGCGAGGATCTCGTCGATCCCGCCGCCGCCCGACACGACCCCCATCACGTCGGCGATCGCCTCGGCATACCCCTCCGCCCTCGCCGCATCGACCGCGGCGGACCTTTCGAGCGCGCGCTCGTTCAGGTCCGTGGACACCACGATGGCGCCCACCGCGAGCCCGAGCGCAACGATCAGCCAGCACGTCCTCGTCGTCATGATTCCTCGAAGATGTCCTCTCCGCCTCCCACGAACACGACCTCGCCGACCTCGGCCACGGCGACCTGCCTGACGGGTTCCGCAGGCTCCGCCTTGGGCTCCGCCTTGGGCTCCGCCTTGGGCTCCGCCTTGGGCGTCGCCACTCCACCCCCGCCCGCCCCGCGCCTCCGGGCCGCCACGGCGGCCGGCGCGATCCCGTCGGTCAGCGGCGAGTAGCAGGACACGCAGACCCAACGCCCCCGCCTGCGGACGAGCTGGCCGGAGTCGTGGGCATGTGACGCCCCGCAACACGTGCATTCGTGGAACATGCGGACATCATACCCCACTCCCGTGGCCGAGTCAACCCTTCCCGGCCTTGCCGCGGCCGCCCCCGTCCCAGTTGCCCTTGGGGGCGAAACCCTTCGGGTCGGCCATGGCCTTCGCCATCATGGCCGCGTCCACCTTGTGCCCCCACTCGCGCCATTGCCTCGGCGTCATCGCCGGGACGGGCAGCCCCGCCGCCATGAACTGCGCCTTCGCCTCAAGCGACAGCCCCGCCGACAGCAGGGCGAACCCGTAGGTCGCCCTCTCGTGGGCGTCGGGCGGCACCCCCTCCGCCGCCCGAAGGGACATCATCTCCTCGGCCGCCGCCACGGCCCTCCTCGGGGACGTCCCCGTCAGGCACACCGCGAGGCACCTGCGCGCCAGGACGTTCGAAGGCTCCAGCAGCGCGCACGTGGAGATGGCCACCGCGGCCGCCTTGTGCTTGCCCACGTCCATCAGCACGATGCCGTGCGCCAGCCACGCCTGCGCGCAGAAGGGCATCGCGTCCGCCAGTATCCCGCTGTCGCGCTCCGCGACGTAGGGGTTCAGCCCGCTGAACGACACGAGCGCCCTGGCCAAGGGCATGCCCAGGCCGGCGTACGCCGTGTTGGCGATCAGCTCGCGGGGCATGAACATCGCCCCCGCCTGGAGCATGTGGGACAGGTACGCCATGCGGCGCGCGTCGACGCCCTCGCCCACCGGCGGCGGCGTCCAGACGGCGAAGACGGAGTCGGGATCGACCTCGACCACCCCGGTCCCGCCGACGGACTCCATCAGCCCGACCACCAGCTCGAACAGCGAGGACGGGAGGTCCTCGCATCGCCTGAAGCCCTCCGAGGACTCGACCGCCCGCGCGTCGACGAGCGGCATCGGCATGGACGCTATGACGGTGCTCATGCCGCCATTATACGCCCGGCGGCCCCGCGAGCGCGGCGAGCTCGGCGGCGACCTCGCGCAGGCGGCGGCGCAGCCCGCCATCCCCCGCATCCAGTGGGCGGGCCCCGCCGGCGCCCGCATCCAGTGGGCGACCCCTCGCGGCAAGCCACTCCGTGCAGAAGGCGTCCAGGTCCGCCGCCCTCAGCCGCGCGCCGGAATGCAGCGCCCTGCGCAGCCTCGCCGAGACGAACCTCACGTCCGCGTGCTCGCCGTCGAGCGACGCCACCATCCGCCCGACCGGGAACTCGCCGTTCCTGGTCACGCAGGTCCCGCTGACCTTGACGTCTATCCTCCTCGCCATGCCGCCACCTCATCCCGCCGCCGGGAAGCCCACGTGTCCTATGACCCTGGCCATCGCCTGCCTGGCCCCGAGGCCGGCGAACCTGGCGTGCACGCCCCTAGCGCGCCCCGCCCATTCGTCCGCCGCCGCGAGCTGCGGCGAGCCGTCCTCGACCGCCGCCATGGCGTCCCCCGACATCGAGTCGAACAGCGCCCGCTGCTCGTCGGCCGCCGCCCTCGCCGCCCAGGCGGCGTCGTCCGCCGGCAGCACCCCGCCGAGCGACGCCAGGGACTCCCCCGCCAGCCTGAAGTGGGAGGACCACTCGACCGGCAACTCCGTGAGCAGCGTGACCATGACCGCCCCGAGGAGCCCGTCCGCCTTGCCGGCGAGCTCCCGGCCGACGGCGTCCGTCTCGTCCGAGGCCGAGCGCATCTCGGCGCCGCCCGGGGCGACCCTCGTCACGCTCCCCGTGCCCTCCGCCCAGCAGTCGCACATCATGGACGCCATGCCCAGCATCGAGGAGACGAGCCTCCTCGCCAGCGGACGGTCGGCCTCGGCGGCGCACGCCACCGTCACGCACGCCACCGAGATCGTCGTCCTGCGGAGCGACGACCACGACTCGTCCAGCCTCCCCATCGTCGCGGAGACCAGCCGCCGGCCGCGCCCCTCGTCGGAGAGCCAGCCGGAATACGCCATGTCCTCAAGCGCGAGCTCACGGAAGCCCATCGTCCCCCTCCGGGTGTATCTCGAACATCCCGACGTCCCTGCCGGCCGCCTCGGAGACGATCCTCCCCGTCCCCTCGCCGACGCCGGTGCCCTCCGTCCAGTTCGTCGGGTGCCAGAAGTTCCCCTGCCCGTCGTAGGGCGCCAAGCCGTGGTCGCCAACCAGCTCGACCGACGGCGGCTTGCCGGCGCGGGACATCCTGATGCGCGACGGGTCCCCCTCCACGGGGCCGAGGTACGTCCACTCGAACTCGCCCGCCACCCAGCCCCTGCCCACATACAGGCCGCCGACCACGAGGTCCTTCCGGAACGCCCTCCCGGGACGCGACTCGGCGGACCCCCCGCCGCCAAGGGCGTTCCTCACCGCGGCGGCGTCCGCCCTCATCGCCGGCGTGAGCCTCCCGTCCTGCGAGCCGATCACGGCGTCGGCCAGCCGCCCGGCGGCCCTGATGGCCTCGTCCCGGCGGATCGTCTCCCGCCCCACTGCCTTCCCGCCAACCGCCGGCCGACCCGCCGGCCGACCCGCCCCCTCGTCGTCGGACTCCTTGTAGGGGCCGCCACCCCCGCATTGGCAGCCGTCGGCGCCGAGCGAGCCGCAGTCCGGGCACGCCAACCCCTCCGCCACCCCACCATCGCGCCGAAGCAGATCGGCGTCGTCCGGCCCGGAATCCACTCGACAAGGACCCACCGGCGGGGACGGCACCGAAAGGACGATCCTGATCGGCCTCGGCTCCGCCTCGTCGCCGAACATGGCCTCGATGGTCGCCTGGAGGTCGTCAGGCATCGCCGCCCACCCCTCCCGTCCCGCCAGACAGCACCGCCTCCGCCGCCTTCCGCCGCTCCCGCTCCCCGAGGAAGTACGCCAGCGTCTCCCCCGGCTCGCGCGCGCGGATCGCCAGCCTGCCGCCTTCGAGCGTGTCCACCATGAAGCCCATCCCGGCGTCGCGCTTGCGCTCGTGCCTGTGGTGGTTGCGCAGCACGTCCCAGGCGATCTCGCACGCCCGCCGCCTGCCCTCGCCCACGTGCGCCACGGCGGCGTCCATCGCCTGAGCCTTCGTGAAGCCCGTCTTCAACGAGCACATCGCGTCCATCACCGCCCAGTACGGCGTCGGCGGGTCCGACAGGCTGCACTGGTTCACGATGCCGTTCAGCACCGTCACCTCGCGCTCCCGCTCCCGCCCCGTCGCCCGCGTCCCGAACAGCCCGGGAGGGTGCCTCATGATCGCCACCTCCCGCCCCCGGAACCGCCTGCCCGTCGCGAAGAGGAGCGCTGGCATCACCTCGCCCTCCACGTTGCCCTGGTACCTGACCCTGTCGTTGCCCATCGCTCGTCCTCCTTGCCAAGCACATCATGCCACGCCCGCGGCGGGAAGTCAAGGGGCCAGCTCGTCCTCGCACGCGATGACTCCCGCCAGCATCTCGCCCGCCACCCTGTCGTGCTCCCTCGCCTCCGCATCCAGTGGGCGCGCCCCATGCCCGCGTCCCGCCTGCCGGGCGCCGGCGTCCACCGTGTCGTCCACGACGGCGTCCCCGGCGGCGTCCACGGCGGCGGGCGCATCCAGTGGGCGCGCCCCCGACTGCCCCGTCCCTCCGCGCGGCGCGCGGGGCGCGACCGCCGGCACGGCCGCCGGAGCCACCGCCGGCGCGGGCGCATCCAGTGGACGCGCCCTGGAGGCCAGGGACGCCGGCGTGACCATCCCAGGCGGGTGCGGATCGCCAAGGTCGCCCCTCGGCACGTACTGCTCGGGACGCCTGCCCGCCTCCACGGCCGCCTTGAGGAAGGACAGCGGCAGCCACGCCGCCCGCCCGCCATGCTCGACCAGGACCATCCCCCGGCGGACGGGGTACGCCTTCCCGCCCACCATGGCGTGCCCCCCGAAGGGGTACAGCGGAAGGCAGTCCAGCCTAGCCCACAGCCGACGCGGCCAGCCAATCATGCCTTCACCCCGTCCCCCTGGTCATCCAAGGATCGCCGAGGCGGAACTTGCTGCGGCAACCCGTTCGATTCTCCTCCTCTACGATCCTGCGCCCGACGGCGCGGGCGATCCTTCCGCCGTCATCCCAAGGCGTGCCGTATGCTTCGCCATCCCATGCCGCCCGGAAGCAGTCGTCCTCCACCACCTTGACTGGGTCGACCATGATGCCGTCATCGCGCATGACGGGATCCCAAAATCCCGCCGCCAGCCAATCGATGCCCATGGGTTCGCCATGCCTGCTCCTGTGCCCATCGCGAGCCTCCCATGATCCGTTCGGGGATGGAACGTGGCGGGACGGGTCGGCCATGTGGGATGCGGGGTACGGACGCCACCAAGGACCCCAAGGGGGGTTCGACACGTCCACCGTGCGCCCCATCACGAGTCCGGCGCATCCCCCTCCGCTCGTCCTGTGGGGGGCATCAAAACATCCGTCGCCGAAACTGCGGCGGCACGCCGCCACGGCCTTTTCCGCCGTCGCCAACCTCGCGTTGGCAACCCTCAAGGCATGCCTGTCAGGATCCGCGGTCTTGGAAGCCCAGAAGACCGCATCCTTGGCCTCGCAATACTCGACCCACACCGGCACCAGGGACTCGTTGCGCAGCCAGAGTTTCCTGCCATGCTCCCCGAAGTGCTGCAGCAGCCATGCGTCCTTGGACCTCGCGGTCCTGAACCTCCTCCTGACGCGCTCCTTCAGGGCACACAGGAGTATCGCCGCGACGAGGGCGCAGGAAGCAAACCCGACGATCCCATACCACAGCACGGTCAACATCACGACGACGCTCACCCCGCCACCGCCTTCCTCGCCAGCACGGCCCCCACGCCCCTCCTGTGGTACCCGTGCCTGTTCCGCCATTGGGTCACCACCGCCGGGTCGCCCACGCCGACCACCACGGCGATCTGCTTGTCCGTCATCCCCATCCAGTCCGCCGGGAACCGCCCCCAGTCGTACCTCGCGTTCCCCCTCGGCAGGCGGGAGTACGCCTTCCCGAGGCCCGACAGAACCCGCAACGCGTGCTTCCGCGAGCACCCCGCCAGCGCCGCCACCCTGTCCAGCGTCATCGCCGACGTGTCCATCGCCTCGATCCTCGCCTCCGCCGTCGCCACCGTCCTCTGCCGGTGCCTCGCCGCCACCACCCCCTCGGGACGACGCTGCCTCGCCGCCTCGCGGGAGACCCCCATCTCGGCCGCGATCTCCACGTCCTGCCGACCCCAATCGACCCTCGACCAGTCCCGAGTCATGCCTGCACCCCTTCCTTCAGCTCGGGAACATCATGACACAACCGCCCGGAAAAGTCAACCCCCTTCGACAGGCCCTCCAGCCATGCCGCCCTCACGGCGGGGGCGACCCCGCGCAACCCCAGCCGCCTGAAACCCTCCCGCCTCAACGACCGCGAGCCCGTCGGCAAGCCCAGGCGCACGAGGGTCTCCCGGCAGGACGCCCACGGGACCGCCCTCCTGTCAAGCCGACACCCCGGCCCGCCCGACGCGCTCGCCAGGAACGCCCACGGCAACAACGGACAGCACGCCGGACGAAGCCACAGCCTGTACCTCGCCCCCGACGCCGGCGGCATCATCCACCACAGCAGCGCCCCCCAGAACGGGCTCAACACCAGCCCGTCCCGCCCGCCGTCCGCCCAC